>Ga0080006_1214569_pt1 | contig 13620 bp, 8 predicted proteins | sample RS3BMetagenome_FD_69209 | JGI IMG/M metagenome (GOLD analysis project Ga0080006, IMG submission 69209) | Ferric oxide microbial mat and aquatic microbial communities from Rainbow Spring, Yellowstone National Park, USA - RS3B (SPADES... ...
GAGAACAGGGAAAGGTGGGGGACGATCATAGCGATCGGCTGGGACCTGAAGGTTCTGAACAGGCTAAGGTGTACAAAGGAGCTGGGAATGGAGGTGAAATCGATCATAAGAAATTAGGCGACAACCTCCACCCCAAGAAAAAACTTAATAATGTCTTGGGTTAAAAAAAGTTGTTTGCCGCAGGATTGGATAGCCTATTTTGGCCTTAAAGGCGATCCTTTCGGAACGCGCTATCTTGAAACTGGTAAGGAGTTTCAGAGTCTATTTGTAAGAACACGTGAAATCGCATCGAAAATTGACCCCATTGCTGACAGTTTTGTTGAGTCTGAGCCCCGTATTTACGTTATAGGGGGACCGCGTGGTGTCGGTAAATCGACCACTTTACACTATCTTGGAGAAAGGCTGTCCAAGGAGAAGACAGTACTCCAATCTTTTATACTCGATACGCCTGACCTTAGTGGGTTAAGGGATCCGGTTTACGGGATCGGGGCGAATGCTCTGTACCAGATTATCCTGGGGATGGTCAAATCTCTCTCACACCAGTTTCCTACCTTTGTGGATGATCATAAGGGGGTCCTGAGTCGGATAGCCAAATACGCGGGATACGACATAGAAAATCGAATCGAAATCCCTTATGAGGAACCTCGGGAACCTTCTTTCGGAACGCTTCGCGCTGGATTGCAGAACCTATGTGATCTGCTGCGCAAAACTGATAACAAAGTTAGGTCGCTTATCGGAATAGACAACTACGACAAGCTTGAGCCGAATCTTGCCATTGATTTTTTGCGAAGCGACCATGCGCAAGGTATTTTCGAACTTCTCCAGTCTGCTGGAGCGTCGATTATATTGATAGCTGGGTCTGACTGGTTTGAAAAAATCCGAGGGGACCCGTTGTTGAACTACCTCGGAACGCCACTGATGTTAAGACCTTTGAATTACGATGAATGTAAGGATCTCATCCTTAAACGCATCGTATCGAAGCAGCTCGAGCCTAATCCTGAAACGGCAGAGAAGATGCTAAGCTCGGATGCGTTGCAGCATATCGCTACAGAGAAGAAAGGCATACCTAGAGATGTTTTGGACATTGCAAGAAGATGCATGATCAAGGCAGTGCAAAAGGGAGCCAAGGTTGTTGATAAATCAATAGTTGAAACGGTTTTGCTTGAAGAGCGAGGCATGTTGTCTGATGTATACTCCATTATTAGCTTAGAGCCAAGTACTAAGGATGGTTATAAAAAATTGCTTTTATACAGAGATACGTGCTCGGAATTCTCAGATTTTAAGAACGACATCAATGATCTTAGAATGATCTTTGAGTCAAAAGCACGCTCTGGAGAAGCCACCCAATCCGCTGCAGAGATCAATCCTAGAATGATCTTTGAGTCAAAAGCACCCGTCGGAGACCTGCAGAGACTGCGGGAAAAGGGAATTATAAGAAAAGTTCCAACAGTCATAATGGGGGAAGAGCGTTGGGTTATTGACCCGATGGTCGAAGCGCTTCTTAAGCGGATGCAAAAGGAGAATAAGCTAGAGGAATTCATCGATTGGTTAACCGAGAAAGCCAATAGCGACATTGTTCCTGTTCTGCCTCTGAAAGAGAGAGAAAATCGGGAGCTTATTAAGGAAAAGTTCGAAGGCCTCAAGGGCGCAATCGAAATCCATCTCATATCCAATTTATTGAGCCACTCCTCCAACGCCTTTGAAGCTCTTCGGTTGACTTTGGATGAAGAGAGTGACGTTGTAACTTCGCAGTTCTATGGTAAGGTTTCGGATATCTTACGGAATGCCATCTACGCGGCATATGAGCTTCACAGAATAGTGGATCAGAAGCTGAAGGCCGGACTTCATACAATGAATGACGCTCAGATCCTTGACTTTGTAAGGTCTCAACGCATAATGCAAGAAACTGTTCGTTTAGGCCAGCTCTTGGTTACGTGTACGGAGGTAGGTAAGGGCGTCTCTTACATCGAAGAGAATCCTAGAGAAGTGTTCAAAGAGGTAGAAAACCTTCTTATGGACCTTTTGACTTACTGCGAGGCAAAAGTCACTAAGGCTTCAAACTTAAAAGAGAATGCTTTTGTTCCAATACCAACTTCAGAGGAACTCGGGAAATGGATAGCGCCACGGGTAAGGAATGATACGCAACGTTATTTTGTGGCTCATTTGCATGAAGTGCCGGCCAGTCAATATCTTTTGGTTGGTTGGACCTATGGAAACAAACTGTATGCCAATCTATACGGTGAGGCATCAGTGGCAAGAATACAAGAAGCGGAAACGTTTTTGTGGCATAAGGGTTATAACAAATTGCCCGACAACGTCAAGCCGGCTGTCCAGAATGTTAATCTGAATTACCTGAACGGGTATAGATTCTATAATTCGTACGAATTAGCTACGTACTTTTGGCTTTGGGCAAGGGAACGAAGGATAATTGTCGAGTTTGTCTCACCAGAATCCAGTTCGCTCCTGCAGTTGGAATCAAATAGAGAAGGCTATCGGTGGGCCCACGATAACTTACTACCGACTACGTATGGCCAGCCATACAGAGAAATCGAGGCCGTAGCTGTGCCTAGGACTCGTTCTGCCAAGATGGAGCCAGGCAAGCCCTATCAGAACATTCGAAATTTTGAAGAACTTGTCGCTGGACTTCGTGGTTCCATAAACATTTTGGACGTATTCTTTGACGACAAAGCCATCGCCGTGCTTCCAGAGCTCGATCATCAGAACGTCAATCAACTGAGAATACTTATGGGTCCGGATCACCTTGATGACCGCTTTAAAGTCAGAGCCAATGCGTTTGTCGTAGAACAGAAAACAAAAAACATCGATGTTCACTTTAGAGTTCTGCAGCCTGAAGACGCTGGTTCAATTCATGACCGGTACATCATAGATGATAGCAAGGCCTATAACATCCCTCCACTCAATAACATACATCGAAAGCTTGCCGACATCAAACTCTTGGAGGATAGGAAAAGAACTTTTGAATATTTTGAAATATACTGGAACCATTCGAGAAAGTTGGACAATGTTTCTGTGCAGTTGCCTAACCAGGTAGCTACTGTACAAAATGAGCCGCCTCAAAGAGCGTCCGCCGTCGAGGATACTACTAGAACTGAAACAATAAAAATCAAGATAGAGCAGCTTGAATCCGAAGCTTCTACATCGGAAAATCATTTGAAACATCTTAAAAATCACAAAAATAGCTTCCCCGCAGAGCGTTTAAGAGGTATGATCCGGAAGGATCGGGCGAATGTCTGGCAGAAAATACGTCAAACAGACGAGCTGGTAAAGGACCTTGAACATCGTCTGACTAACCCGCTGGGCATCTATAATCCGGATATGCTTTCTCAGTTTGAGCAGAACCTAAAGCAAGCCAAGAATTGTGCTGCTCGCTTCCAAGCGGTTTACGATGATCTGCAAAAGATGCTCGAATGATACCAGAGAGACAAATTCCATATTGCTTTGGTCAATAGTGAGTGACTGATGCAGCATTTTAGACGTTGTCACCCTCTGTTATGCACCACCTCTGTGAAGCATTTTTGAAATCTCAATGAATCTAAAGGCCTTCAGGATGCACTTGATAATCTCTTCTTTGTTGTAACCGGAAGAAACAAGCTCACTAGACCCTTCGAGCATCCGGAGAGCCATCGGTGTGCTCCTTCCTGTGGTCGCATCCATCATTTTCAGCATGTGTATCAACGCTTCGTGATCAGAATCGATTCTGGGAGTTATACCAGAGAGCGACAGCGCACTCCTCAAGCACGGGTGATAGTAATAAACTGACCGTCCATCCGTGATCAGGAGTGGTGCCAGCTCTCCCAGAGCGCGGTCAAACAAATCCGGTAAAGAGTCTCCAACCGTTCTCTCATACATTACTCTTTTGTGCAAAACCTTGAGTATTTCGTATGTTTTTGCTCGTAATTCGTCGACACTGCCCACATAGCTGCAATGAGCTGAGAGCTCAAAATTCTTCATGGCCACCATAAAGATAAGCGACTCGATAAGATCAATGCTGGTTGTTCCGTACTGAGCTACAACTGTTAGTGCAGGAAATCTGATTGTCCGCCTCCTGAACTCGGACACGACTCCGTTCACAAAGAAAGGACGATCCCTGTAACTCAGTTCGATCTCCTCAGCTATATCTGTCGCTAATACTACCTGAACGGGTTTCAACACAGGATTGTCGCCTTCGAAATCCAGCCCCCACAGCTTGGCCTTTTCAACCTGAATCCCGTCGGGTTCTGTCTCGATGTACCCCGGTTCGATTCTTTCGACGGAATAAACACTCTTTGAAACCTTGATGACAGTTCTGATGTACATCTGACTGTGAAGGAAATGGGCGGAGCAGGTGAAACCTGCACGCGGAAAAGACCAGAATCCATTCACGAAGCCTCGTCTGACCATCTCCGTGGTACTTTCGTCTGGTTGAATCTCTCTCGCATGGGATTTCAACAAGAAATTCATGCTGGAGAATTCACAGCCTCCATCCTGAGGAAACAGACCCCAGCATGTTTCACGTTCCGGACTGAGAGCTTCCTCAGAAGCAAAGAAGCTGCGAGCGCGTTCATTCCAGAGTTTGAGAACGGTGTACACACCGAATTCAGCAAAATAAACAGGGATGATACCGAGAGCAGCACAGAAGTCTCGCTCGTTTCTCCAGATATCGTACCTAGTGGCGCGGCGAAAACGCGAGATCGGGTGCGAAGCAAGAAGATGGACAGGAAGTCCGGATAGCTTCACACGGAATCCTATTGGAGTCCTAGTTGAGTTACCAGTGAGCCATTCGAAATACGGGTTGCCGGACGCACCTGAAAACAAACTGTTTACGAACTGCATGTAATGAGATGCTAGGTTATTGTCAAATTCCTGCAGCAACCGCAATAGTCTAGTTTCCTCGACGCTGCGGCTGGTCCAAGTCATTCACGTTTCCACCTTCGTGCTGAAGCGGGCACCGGCCAGTGCATCGATGAGATCAGCAATTTGTTCCGCTGGCTCTCCTGAAACAACGAGCGCGATTTCATGATTCCTGAACAGTCCTCGTCGCGAGGGATTTGCGGATCCCACAATTGCCCTCGACCTATCTACAACGATGATCTTGGCATGTAGATCCTCCGTTTCGGGAGGGTCAAAACTAACCAACTCAAAATGCTGAAAACGAGACTTGAAGTCGAGAAGCCGTGAAGTGCTGTGTGTCGACTGGTTCTTTAGCTTGTTCACAATCATCACCACCCGAACGCCTCGGCTCAAGCAATTCTCAATCAATCCAAGGAGATCCTCGGCCATCCCAAGAGTGTATGATGCTATCTGCACCTCGTCAGCTGCGCCTGAAAGCAGCTCCCTAATTGCCGTTGCAACCGACCCGATTCCTTTCCCAATCCAAACAGAACCTGTGGCTACAACTCGAACAGAGTGCATGACTAAAGACTCTCCGCCAAAATACTCCTGTCCAAGAACATATTGTGGGACTCACAGGAGGTCTCAGGCAGGAGCAAACATGCATAACATGCTGCTCCTGACGGGTGAGTGTCTGAAGGTATCTGCTCAAAGCACAGAGGGTCATTGGAGCACGAAGCCAGATTTCTCAGAGCAGTATTCACTATGCGAGAGAATTCTGAAACGAGAGCAATCAAGCCCCCGAGCGTCCCATCTCCGCCAGGTTGTGTTGCATAGAGCAGGACGCCACCTGTGACTCCACCTCTTTCACCTGAAGAGTAGACACGCTCCCTTATGGATGCAGCAGAATATCCGGAATCGACAGCAAGAGCTGTTATCAGTCTGTGAGAAAGTGTGTGCCACCATACATACACGGGATTAGATTCTGGATACTGTGCACGAACGTTTATCTCATCCCACAATTTTGCTCTTCCTGAGTTCAACTGAATAGTTCCGTCTGGCGGAAGGTCAACAAAGATGCCCTCACCAAAGAGTTCAATTCCCGGATACCACCTATCCTGCCCAACCGATAGGAATCTTTCAACAAGTCTCCCCTCACCTCTAACGTGCCGCCTGTACCCTCTCTGGGCCAGTACCGTTCTCAGCGTTCTGATCGGGCAGACTCTCAGGTGCAGCCGCGAACCCAACGGAATGCGAGCCACCTTCGATTTGTCCACCTCGAAGTATGATCTGTTACCCGGACCACCGTACTTGGCTCCGTTCTCCGCCGCATGCCTCAACGCTCTGAATTCCTTCTCTTTTAATTCAATTTCGTCCGGCACACCTTTGAAGTCGAGGACTTCATCAATTGCGGTAAGTATCTGCGTTTCGTCAATTTGTCTGACTTCATCGATATATTTGGGTGGGATTACCCTCCTTTTGACCTGGGTCTCAAGACCTCGTAGCAGTTTGCTCTTTGACCACCTCTCCCCTGAGGTTAGGAGTCCGAACACAAATGGGTCCTGCAGTATTGTGTGCAGTCTGGTGACCCGCGGAGGTATGGTTATCGCAGAAACAATCTCCGCTATTCGCAGATTGCTCGCGTTTCTCAGAATCACGTACATATCCTCGTCACACGGTTCGTAGTCTTTTTCTTCGGGGAATCTGCCCGAGCATGCAGTATGGCGGAAATACACATCGGCCAAGGTTGACATTTCCCCGCAGGCCTGACATGTAAGATGTATACTCTTCATCTCCGTTCCTCGCTCATCCCATTCGAAAACCTCCGCTGAGCAGTTCTTCTTCTTTGCGTGAACTGCGGCTTGCCAGTCGACATCGTCCAGATGGCCATTCCGACATGCCCTGACAAAACGAATGGTTTGCTGCTGAGCGAAAACCCGGCCTTTCTTTTTCAGACACACGGGACAGTTTGTCCTGCCTTTCTCATCCAAGTGGTGAAGAAAGTAAGGTTTATGGTCTAAACACAGAGCCCAAGATGGGAATAAACCGGTCGCGAAAAGGGGTTGCTCATCAGGAAGGCCCATCTCAGCATTCGTTGGAATCCTGAACACCTTTCCACCGCCCAGAAGTGGACCCAGATCGAGGTCAGGAATGAGTAAGCTGTTCAGCGAGGATGTCCCTTGCGAAGAACCGAAGATACTCCCCCAGTGTTCGAAATCTAGTATGAGGCGGGGTCCTCCGGTGGCAGTTTCAACAATGCTTCCGACTCCGTAGGTAAGAATGAACTGACTCCGGCGAATGGGATGCCCCAATACTTATCCCTCAAAAGCGGTTGTTGCCTCCACAACCCGTAGCGATTGTGGTGCGTTTTCATAAACGGCCAAACCCTGTCCGGCATGTTGCGGATCGCCCAGAACAACTTTATTCTGCGGGACAACACTCACTGTCCATTCGCTGTAAACAAGAGGATCAGGGTTGTTCGCTTGGAGATACCATTTGTCCAGCTCGGAACCCAAAAGGTCTTTAACTTGATCGGGGGTGGGTCTGATACCGAAAGGCTGACACTGCGACCTCCTCTCAATCCATTGCATTAGAGCGTTCACTTCATGTGAATATCGCCTACTCTTCATGAGATTGGCACCGCTATGAAAAATCAACCTCCGCCCTTTTTTCGTTTTATTATCGTCAGCCCATTCCGGTGGCACGAGCGCAGATAATATCTGTCTTGCATTACGGAGAACCGCAACAGAAACCGGACCGAGTGTTCTTTCGCATGTTCGGGGCGAGAAGGGGTATACTGTGATAGGTTCAACAAGCCGTCCGAATGATCTATGATACCCTACAAAGAATTCGTAATGATCCAGATCCCTTGGACGGGACGCTCTGAGAAACGTGATCACAAGACCTGCTACCTTACGTCCGACTCTTCCCGTAGCTTGGATGTAATTTGCGGTGGTTTTGGGCTGCCCATGAACAATCATTAGGCCTAGGCGCTCTATGTCGACACCCGTCGCGAACATCGATGTGGCAAAGACCCTATCAATCTCGCTGGTTACATCGCTGAGTTTAGTGAGATAACCGGGAATATCCTCAGATGGAGTAATACTTGACAGCTCAACAGGCATTGGGTTCCATGGACGTGGTGCCTGAGATCTGCGTCTCGCTACATCTTCAATCCTGAGCCGGATGTCCTCTCTGCTCAGTGCGAGCGCAGCAGCTAGCTCCCTTATAGCATTGAAGTAGCCAACGACGGTCCAGAAATTGTCCACCTGAGGGTCAGAGCGACTGGCAGAACCCACCTCCCAAACCGTCTGGAGAAGAATCGCCCAGATGTTGCGGATCACCGACAGCGGACCAACTCCAGGAGCACAGACGCCAACGTAAAGGCGTCCGGGTCTGCTCAAATCGAGCGGGTGAACTTCAACTGTATGCGAAAAGAAGTTGTCATCCACCGATAGGCCCTTAGGAGGAAACAGAGCCACCCTCCTGTTGAAGATCGCCTGAACCTGGTCGATCGCGTGACGTATAGTCGCACTGGACGCAACATACTTTGGTCCCCTGACTTCTTGCCTGTCAATATGTGAACACAGCAGCTCGATTGCGGCTTCATAAATCCCCACCATCGAACCCAGCGGACCCTCTATTAGATGCAGTTCGTCTTGGATTATCAGGTCTGGAGGCGTGAATCCGCTGAATCTTATCCTATCCCCTGCATCCAAACCGCCACTTTCCGGAGGGACGGCATCCCGAAAGAAACCCCAGACAGAGTCGAAACTATCGACGTTTCCAAAGACGGAGGCAGCCCTGGGCTCAAATGCGAGGCGAGCGAATTTGTCGACCGTTGCGATGATCATTGATGGACATCTTGCGTAGATCTGATCATCGACGACGTATGCAGGAATAGGTGTACCTTTCGATCTGTCTGGTCTTCCCGGAATCCTGAACGGCTCAAGTACCTGCGTGTGAAAGTCTCTGGATCCCGAGAAAACTATCCTCTCCGTCCACTCCGGTTCGTTCAGCTCGCATTCAGGATTCGGACAATGAATTTCAAAATCGATCGCTCTGGCTGCCATACCCCATCTCCGCAGGAAATATCCGGGTCGGCTGGCTCTTGCGGATGCCAGCCTGACACCCCTTCCGAGGTTCGGAGCGACCCTAGTGTCCCACCAGCGGTCAACATCACTAGGCTTCAAGTTTCTCCTGGTACCGAAAGTGAATGACACGACGTGAAAGCCGGGACTAGGGAGTGATCTGATTTTGATATTGAAGATTTCGAAGTCAGAATCCGAGATACTTTTTTCTGGCGGCTTTTGGATCGTCTGCCCGCGCACAATCAGATGGATAGTGTGCTGTCCCACGGCCAGGTTTGAGTTGGAGATGGCAAGGAGAGATCCGCAGGCAGGACAATCAAGGACCTGCGCAGGCTCTCCCCCCTCTTGTGCCCCTCTTGAGTTCTTGGCGAGGATTCCAACAGCACCGTACCAAGTTCTCTGCCTTTTCTGCACCGGATCCCACCCCAGATAATCCATCAGTCGGTTTGGAGTTACCTTACCGCCTACCCAGAGCCCGAGGGAAAATCTCACCTCTCCTAAGAAGGGATCCTGCCTGTCGCATCCTAACGGTCTCCATCCTTTGATCCTCAATAGTTCCAATGCCATCACAGCGCTGAGAGCTCTTCTGAACTGCTGGATCGTGAGCAGCCTGAGAGTGTAACGTGATAAAACCGTGGTTCCCAAGCCTTCATAGGGAACACCTTTGCTGACTGCTCTTATGCGCCTGAATGCTAGCATAAACAACGCAAGACCGAGATATGATTCTGTCTTTCCACCACCTGTTGGGTACCATAGGAGGTCACAGATGCTTCTGTCCTGATGAGATGCGTCCACTGTGCTGGGGATGCACTGCAGTATGAAGGCGAGCTGAAATGTATGCCATCTAAGAGGCGTCTTCGTCTTCGACTTGTGTTGTTTCCAAACGTGCTGAACGGCCATGGCTCTGTTCATGACGCAAAAGGCCAGTCTCACATCCTTGTCCTTAAGTAGCAGGTTGATCCCCTCCTCTATCCTGTCAGAAGATAGCCTGCAGTCATGCAAATGAGAACTCGCAGCAGGCCGCAGTTGAGCCGGAAGCGATAATAGACGGCGCTCGCGTGAGGAAATCCAATCCCGGTATTTCCCAACAATGGGCATCAGATATCCAAAGAGCTTGCTGGCATCAAAGGAATCTGCGAGTTCGTCAGCGGCAATTTCCGGGATTTGAAACTTTTCTTCCATGCAATTCGGCTCTGCTTGACTGACGGGATAACATGGCAGATACTCCGTGCGGACATCAGGACAGATAAAGATAGCCCTTTCCGTATCTCGAAGCAGTTCCCCGTCCGGCCATTCGAAGGTTAAAGATGAAGACTGATCCGAACCAAGCCAAGGACGTTCGGGATCCACGTCCTTCCATACCGCACCACAAAGGTGACCTCTTGCCATTGCTTCTCTGTTCAGGTAGAGTAGTGCAAGCGAAGCTTCCTCCTCATCAGCAATCCTCTGACCGAGCAATGGCTTTAGCCTCGCGCTTTTTTCGACCACAACTCGGATCTGCGGTTGGAAGATCAGGTCCTGCGTTCTGGGCCTTTTGTTATCACCAATGGGTGTTTCGTTGACGAGAAACAGCGATACGTGAAGGTCGCCCGTGCTTGCCCGAGTCACACGAAAGTGGAGCTTAGCATGCTCTGCGACGTTCCAGCTTCGCCTTCCTTCCATTATTTCAATGTCATGAATTACCCAAGGTTTGATCGGCTCGCGTTTCCACTTCAAACCGACCTTCACATATCTGGCGAAGGTGACACAGACACCGATGGCTGCCTGAGGCCTCCCTTCGATCACGAAGGAGAGCCCAACTGTCTTAGGAAGGGACAGCGCGTCTATCGTAGCCGCTGGTTCGATTTTCTCCGATTCTGGTGGGAATTCATCCTCCTCGCCTTCCCCGACTTCCTGAGCCTGAAGGTCAGGCCGTCCCCACCGAAAAAGATGGAAAGTGGAATCCATTGGTTGGAGAATTCCTGTGACGTACTCCGATGCTGGGTCTTCATTCATTACTTCACTGACGCCACCTCTGGGTCCAAGTAACTCACGCCTGAGATTCATGACAATAAAATTTCTTAATTCCAACATATGTGGTAATATCCCCGGCGTATTTAGGAATTCTGTAGATGATTCACATTTTTGCATTGCGTCTGTCGATCTGTGAACGGGCAACATTCGGGTTTGATGCAAACTCGCACATGGCCCTGACAGGGCACATTCTACAAAGGGGTTTCCTTGGCTTGCAAATTGAAGCCGCGAGATCTATCAACGCATAATTGAAGTCCCTAGGATATCTACCATCAAATACGAATCGGGCTAGTTTGAGCATCCGTCCGCTTCTTCTGGAGCTGTCAGAGACCACCTCTCCGAATACCCTTCCAACGACCCTGACGATGTTGGTATCCAGAAGTACTTCGGGAACCCCGAATGCAAAACATCTTACGGCTGAAGCGATGTAATTGCTGACTCCTGGAAGCGAACGCAGTGCTTTAGTATCATACGGAACTTGGCCATTATACTTCCGGGAGATAATACGGGTCATGTCGTAGAACAGCTCGTTTCGCCAGTTCAGACCAAGGGGAGCGAGAATCTTCCTAACTCTGTTCTTCGGTGCAACCGCGACGTCTCTGACTGTCGGAAAAGTTTTGATAAATCTCTGATAAACAGGGACGACCTGACTGGCCCTAGTCCGGTGCAGCATGATCTCTGAAACAAGTATGTAATAGGGGTTCTTGGTTTTTCTCCAAGGAAACTGACGCCTGTTCTTCCTCCACCATAACAAGAGCGCTGTCGCAAATCCTTTTCTGTCCAATCGTTCTATCTTCTCCCGTTGTTAAGGGCAAAAACTTCGGCGAGGGTTTTTGCGATCTTTAAGGAGAACACCGGACTCACGGAGTCCGCAATCATCTGATAGCGAATCCCCGTTCCTGCTTCTTGGGGGAAGCGAAAATCCATTCCGAATCCCATTATCAGCAAGGCTTCTCGAACGGAGATTACTCTCTTAGGGCCTCCGTTGCTGGCATCGGGATGGAGAATATATGTCTTCATTATGTTCCCGAAGGATGGAGCAGGACTGTCCCAGTCCAAGACATACCATCCATATTTTCCGGTTTCGTAGTATCGGAGGTATTTCTCTATCGTGTTAAGCTGCGGCCATACATGATCGGGAACTGTGCCCATCTCTTGGTCTCGAAGCTGCCACATCACATCACGTACCGTGCTAGGCTTTTCTCTCAATCTGTGCAACCTCTTGAAGAACATGTCAGCCTTACCGTTGGCCCATCCAAAAACAATGAGCCTGTGTCTTCGCGTGGCGGCTCCGTATTCGCTGTACTGCACTGTCTCACGCTGCACCGAGTATCCAAGAGCTTTCATTGCCGCTAGCCACGCAACGAATTTCATGTCACTGGCAAGCGGCGGAACATTCTCCAATATGAAAGCTACGGGTCTGATTCTTTCTATATGCGTAAAGAAAACGTCGACCAGATTATAATCGCTGTGAATTTGGCCCCTCCTCTTAGTGTTGATCGATGACCAAGGCCTGCACGGCGGACCCCCTATCACTACATCATAGTCTCCATCAACGGTGTCCAAAGAGAGGTCTACCTGTCTGAAATCCCCGAATTTGTTAATCCTGTAGGTTTCACCTGCGTATTCTGATATGTCTATCCCCGTGACACTGTAACCAGCTTTTCTGAATCCACTCGTGAGCCCTCCCGCTCCACAAAATAGATCCAGAACTTTCAACGTCCATCCAGTTACCCCTAAATGTTATGACTTTAAAAACCGTTATCCAGCTTGACAACATCTAGGTTGTATAGCGGCCAATGATACTTTACATCAATGGAGCAGCTTAGCTAAATACTCCACAAGCATCATTCTAGGAAGCGGTATGGCAAGATAGCTTCGGGACACGGCGCTGCGAGGCAGTGAATATCATCCATATCGCACGAGACCTCAGGCTTGGGTGCAACAGACGGATAAGAGGCCAACGGTTCCAGCCGCAGGCGATTACAACCCCTTTGTCATACTGGATTAATGCTCATCTGCAGCATTCATTCATAACCCGTAATTTTGATCTTAATTTAAAAAAAGTTCCGCAAGATCCAATAAAGCTGACATCTGTGTCACCATGAATCACCCACCAACGATAGACGAATCAGAATGCAGCCCAGACACTCCACATCCCAGCCAAAAGCAACTCCATAGGACTCTTTCCAAAAGTTTCGGGCATCAAAATAAAAAAACCAATATCTCTGTTTCCGATCGTGATTGTTTATCAAATACGTGGTCAATTGATTAATATAATAAAATTGAAGAGGTTCTTGTGATGTCAGCCCCACAGATTGGTAGGAAGGCGGATGAAGAAGAGCTTGAACCTCTTCGATTTAAGGTCAAGGGGAGGCTTGCCAAACTTCTAGGAGCAGAATCGGTCTCTGACGTATTTGTGGCTATAAACGAGCTAGTGAAAAATACATACGATGCTGATGCAACAAAAGCGCATGTCAGATTTGACAACATTCGTACAGGAAATCCATGATTACAATATCAGACGACGGCACCGGCATGACTTTATACGAACTCGAAAATGAGTGGATGACAGTAGGAACCGATAAGAAATTGCACGACCCTTATACGAAGAAGTACAAACGCCGCAAGATCGGGCATAAAGGAATAGGACGTTTTGCTGTCCAGAATCTTGCTCGCATTACAG
>Ga0080006_1218318_pt1 | contig 13620 bp, 9 predicted proteins | sample RS3BMetagenome_FD_69209 | JGI IMG/M metagenome (GOLD analysis project Ga0080006, IMG submission 69209) | Ferric oxide microbial mat and aquatic microbial communities from Rainbow Spring, Yellowstone National Park, USA - RS3B (SPADES... ...
CCCCGCACCCCCGCATCCCCGGCGCCCTGCCTCCCCGCGTCCCTGCATCCCTGCCTCCCTGCATCCCTGCATCCCTGCATCCCTGCATCCCTGCATCCCTGCATCCCTGCATCCCTGCATCCCCGCATCCACGCATCCCTGCATCCCCTGCATCCCTGCATCCCCGCATCCCCGCATCCCCGCATCCCTGCATCCCCGCATCCCTGCATCCCCGCATCCCTGCATCCGTCAGCCGGCGGCCTTCCCGACCAAGCCCGCTCCAAGTCGTCCAACCCCACATCCCAAGGGGTGCCGAGCAGTTAGCCCGTTGCGCCGATCGGCCGCCGCAACGCGCTCGGCCGCACCGTCTCCGGCACGGGGGTGCCCCTTCCCAGGCGGACCGCTGTCGCCCGTGCGGTACGTTCCCGCATCCCTGAGCCGGTGGCCTTCCCGACCAAGCCCGCCGCCAGTCGCCATGCGCCCATGGCTCCTCCGGGGTGCCGGGCAGTTAGGGAGAGACACGACTGCCTGCGGGTTCGGGGCTCGCCATGCCTGCCGGTCTTCTGGCGGGGCCCCGGGCCGTGTGTCGGCGTACCGGCGCCCGTCTGGACGCCGGCGGCTCAGAGGGGCGGCGGCGCCGAGGCGTCCCACACCCGCAGGCCGGGGATGCGGCGGAAGGTGGGGGCCGCGTGGGTCAGCAGCGGCGCCTCCCGCTCCACGGCCACGGCCGCCACGAGGAGGTCGAGTTCGCCGGCCCGGCAGCCGGGTGCCCCGGCCAGTGACGCCGCCGAGGCGGCGTCCCCCGAGGCGAAGGGCCAGACGGGCCACCCCGAGAGGAGGGCCTCCAGGCGCTGCCGGCCGCGGGCGTCGCGTGGGCCGCGCTCGAGTTCGAAGCGGGTCAGGGACGAGATGGCCGGCGTGCGGCCGAAGATGTACATGGCCGCCTCGACTGCGGCTTCCGAGGCCCGGTGCCCGCGCAGCAGCCCCACCACGACATCGGTGCCCACCGCCACGTGGGGGCGCCCCCGACCGTCGTCCACCCAGTCCACCCGCGTCACGGACGCACCGCCGGCCGTTGGGCGCGGGGGCCCTTGACGCGCGCCGGCGCCGCCCAGTCCCGGCGGGCGCCCACCACCTCGGCCGCCACGTCGGCCGGGTCGCCGGCCCCGCGCTCGGGGGGCACCGCCCGCATGCGGTCCATCGCTTCCAGTGCCCGCGCCCGCTCGAAGGTCTGGCGCAGGACGTCCGCCACAAAGCCCCCGGTGTTGCCCCCGGCCCGCGTCTCCAACTCGGTGACCACATCGTCGGGCAGAAACAGCACCAATCTCTGCACCGCCCCCGGCTCCCCTCCCGGGCCCGCCCGCCGCGCGGGGCGCCGCCCCACGGACAACAGCATGCCCCCGGGGCGGCACGGAGTTCCGCCCGCGGGGGCTCCAGGGGCGGGGAGGGGATGTGGCCTGCGGCCGGAGGGCCGGGCCCTGCAGGCACGCCGGGCCCGGGCGGTGCGTCGGCCTGCCGGTCCCGCTCCGGCCGCCGTCGCGGCATCCGCGGGTCAGGGGCGGGTCCCGGCCGGGGGCGGGCAGGCCGGTCCGGCGCCGTCCGCCCCCGCCCCCGCGCTCAGGGGCGTTGCGGCATGGTCGCGGACAGGGGCGGGAGGAGGACGGCCGTCCGGCTGCCGGCGTCCCAGCCCACCTGCCAGCCCAGCGTCTGCCCCAGGAAGCGGAGCGGTACCATGGTCACGCCCGGCGGCAGCAGCACCGGGGCCTGGTCCAGCGTTACGGCGTTCCCGTTGACGCTGGCGGCGTCGGAACCGACGGTCATCTGCGCCACCGGCGGGGTGCCGCCCGGTCCGCTGACCGTGACGCCCTCGGTCGCTGGGTGCCACTGCACCTCGGCGCCGAGCGTCTGGGCGATGGCCCGCAGCGGGAGCAGGGTGCTGCCGTTCTCGATCACCGCGGCCTGCGGCAGTTGCAGCGGGGCGCCAGCGTCGTCGGCGGTGGAGGACCCGATCGGTACGGACACGGCCGGATCCGGCAGGCCGGCGGTGGTGAAGGCGGCGGGCGGCACCGGGGAGAGCGGGGACCAGACGGGCTGTGCCGGCGTCGCCATGACCACCGCGGGTGCCTGCGCCCCCGCGGTGGACGGGGTAAAGGCCTCGCTGTAGTAGAGGGTGTCGCCGGCATCGGCGCTCGGGGAGTCCTCGACGGCCTGCACGGTCAGGGTGTACTGCCCGGGGGTCAGGGTGACGGTGGTCGGGCCGGCCCAGCCGGAGGCCGTCGATGCGGTGGCGAGGGCCACGCCCGACGCCTGCCCGTCCACCGTGGCCCCCGTGCCCGCGACCGGGGTCAGCGTCGCGTCGCCGCGCTGCGCCGCCACGTTCAGGAAGGCGAACTGGAGCGTCGGCTGTGGCAGGGGCGAGGGCAGGGGTGCCGGCGCCCGCACGGTGATGGTGCCGGTCCATTGGGCGTCGTAGCCCTGGCCGACGCCGGACGGCCAGAAGCCGCCGTACACCAGCGTCGTGCCGCCGGCGGCGCCGAAGGCGCCGCTGCCCCGGTCGAGGCTCCGCACCGAGGCCACCGTGTAGTCGGTCGCGCCGCCCTGGAAGCCCGAGAACGAGGGGAAGACCTGCAGCCGCACGCCGCTGCCGGGGGCCGGGGCCGCCACAGCCACCGAGGCCGAGCCGGTGAGACCGGCGGCGTCGATGGCCTGGACCGTCACCGCCCCGGGCAACTGGGCCAAGGCCGTGACCTCGGCCGTGCCGCCCGTGAGGTCGATCGCCGCCGTGGTTGGGCCGGTCGCCGTGGGCACGGCGTCCAGGAAGTCGACGTCGCCACCGCTTCTGAGGTAGACGGGGCCGTTCAGGGTGTCGACGGGGGCGCCGGAGGGACCGACGGCCTGCACCGAGACGGTGAAGGGGGAACCCGCCGCGACCTGGGCCGGGGCGGTGACGCGGTACGCGGCGACCCCGGCCGCCCCGACCTGGATCTCCACGGCGGCCGTGCCCCCGGAGGGGCCGACGAGGAGCGGGAGCGTCTCGGAGCCGGCCGGGGCCAGGATCCCCGCCCCCGGGGCGGCGGCCACGACGAGTTCGCCTGGGACCGGGGCGCTGCCCGCGGCCGGCGTGATGCGTAGGGTCGCCGTCGCCGCCGTGCCCCCGCCGGGCCAGGCCATCGTGCCGGGCGTGACCGTGACCACGGCCGCCGCCACCCCGTCGACCGTGACGTCGGCGGCCGGGATGGAGGCCGGGACGGTGAAGGCGGCGCTCCCGCCGGGCGTGGCCGTCGGCAGGGTGACCAGGATGGGGGCGGGCGGCGCGCCGTCCGCGTCGCTCCAGCCGACGCGCAGGCTCCCGGCCCCGCCGGACCCGGACGGCAGCCACGACGTCTGGGCCGCCGCGACGGCGCTGGCGCCGGTGGTGACCGTCACGGGCAGGGCGTTACTCGGTGTGCTGCCCTGGGCGGGGTTCACGACCTCCACGTCCGCGGTGCCCGGCCAGAGGTCGGCCGTCGGGGCCTCTACGGTGATCAGGTCCGGCTGCCAGAGGAGGATGCGGCAGGGCACCGCCGGGGCGGAGACGTCCGCGCCGAAGAACAGCACCTCCGCGCCGGGGCCCTGGGGGCCGAAGTTGGAACCGCTGAGCGTCAGGGTGCCGCCGGGGGCGACCCCCGAGGGGGAGAGACGGCCGAGCACGGGCGGGGCGCCGGCCGCGCGGGCCGGCGCCCCGGAAGCGGCGACCAGGGCGGCCGCGGCGCAGAGGGCGGATAACCAGCGGGCACGGGGCACACACATCGCCTCCCGAGCCTCTGGAGTCGGACGGGACGGGGCTGGCCCGTGTCGGTCCCTGTCCGCGGCACGGCGCAAATCGGGATTCCGGTAGGAATCGGCTGCGGACTCCAATAATCCTGCTCGCTGAAAACCCTGATTTAGGAACGCCGTGCGGCGGCGGCCCGGACCGACCCCCCGGGGGCGCCGGCCCGCGCCGGGGCGAGGGGTGCCGCCGGCGGGGGCGGCCGCGATTCCACCGGAAGGGGGGCTGTGGGGCGTGCGCCGGATGCCCGTGCTGCTGTTGGCGGTGGCCGCGGCCCTGGCCGGTTGCGCGGGAGGCGGCCGGTCCCCCGCGCGACCCCCGGGTCCCGCGGCCGCGCCGGCACCGATCGCGGCGTCCCACGCCTCCGGGTCCGCGCCGGCATCGGGCGGGGGGTCCCACGCCTCCGGGTCCGCGCCGGCGGCGGCGGGCGGGTCCCGCACGTCCGGGTCCGCCCGGGGCGCGGGCTCCGCGACGGCGCCCCTGCCCGCGGGGGTGTCCGTGGCGGTGGGGTGGTCGGCGACCGTCCTCGGCGCGGGCTTTGCCGGTCCGGACGACCTGGCTGCCGGCGCGGACGGCACCGTGTACTTCAGCGACATCACGGCCGGCGCGGTCGGGGCCCTGGCGCCCGGCGGGGGCGCCCCCCGCCGCGTGGCCGGGGGCCTCGACGTGCCGGAGGGCATCGCGGTCCTGCCGGACGGCGCCCTGCTGGTGGCCGAGCAGGGGCGCAACCGCGTCCTGCGCATCGACGCGGCGACGGGCGCCGCCTCCACCTGGTTGGCGCTCGGTAACCCCACCGACCTCTACGGCGTGGACGGCATCGCCCTTGCACCGGGCGGGCTCCTCATCCCCGACAGCCCCCTGGGGACGGTCCTCCGCCAGCCCCTGGCCGGCACGGCCCCCTCCGGCCGGCCCGCCAGCCTCGCGTCGGGGTTGCACCGGCCCACCTCCGCCGTCCAGGTGGGGGGGACGATCTACGTCGCCGACGAGACGGGGAACGGCCTGTACGCCGTCCCGGCCGCCGGCGGGGGGGCCGCCCGCCTGGTGGTCCGCCTGCCGCAGCCGGACGACGTGGTCCCGGGGCCGGGCGGCGCGCTTTTGGTGGGGTGCCTCGACGGCGCCGTGCGCCTCGTGGACCCGGTGGCCGGGACGGCGGAGGCGGTCCTCTCCGGCCTCGGTTCGCCGCAGGGACTGGCGGTCGACGGCCGGGGGTTCGCGGTGGCGGATGAGAGCCGCAACCGCATCTACTTCCTGGAGGCGTGACTACTGTGCAGCCCCAGTCCTGGAGGGGTGCTGAGCAGTCACTCCTCCGGTCCACCCGCGGCAGCCGTCGGGACGCAGCCGTTCCGACGTTCGGCCACCGGCCGGCGCAAACCGCCGCGACGCGCTCCGCCGCACCGTCACTGAGGCGCCCCTCCCCAGCCGGGCCGTGTCGTGGGTGCGGTGCGCCCCCGCATCCGCCCCCCGGCGGCGTGCGCCCAGCCGTGCGCGGCGAACCGCGGCTTTGGTCGGCCGCCCGGCAGGTTCCCGGCACGGGGCGGCCGAAAGGCGTACAATGCCTCGGCTGCGGGCCGCCGCGTCCGTCCCGCCCCCCGGCGTCCGCCCGAATTGGAGGGACCGCCTGTGGTCTTGCCCGACGACTTTTACTGCAAGGACGACGGTGACCGCGATCTCCTGCGCACCGTCGGCGCCGTGGCCGACCGCTTCGCCGAACGCGCCCCGGCGCACGACCGCGACGGGAGCTTCGCCCATGAGAACGTCCGCGACCTGCGCGCCGCGGGCTACCTGCGCCTGACCGTGCCGGAGGCGTACGGCGGCGGGGGGGCGGGGGTCTTCCGCATGGTGCTCGGCCAGGAGCGCCTGGCGCGCGGCGACGGGTCGACGGCCCTCGCGGTCGGCTGGCACCTCTATAGCATCGGCAAGCAGGCGCAGAGCCCCACGTGGCCGGCCGAGGCGCTCCGGGGCGTGTTCCGCGACGCCGTGGACAACGGCGGCTGCATCAACGGGGCGGTGTCCGAGCCGCAGACCGGCAGTCCCAGCCGCGGCGGCCGGCCGACGACCCAGGCGGTGCGCACCGACCGCGGCACGTGGGTGATCACCGGCCGCAAGACGTTCACCACCATGTCGCCGGCGCTCGCCACCTTCGTCGTTTCGGCGACGTCCGCCGAGCTCGACCGCACCGTATCGCTGCTCGTGCCGGCCGGCGCCCCCGGGCTGCGGATCGAGGAGACCTGGGATGCGCTCGGGATGCGCGCCTCCGGGAGCCACGACCTCGTCCTGGACGGGGTGGAGGTGCCCGAGGCGGCCCTGGTCGAGCCCGTCATGCGCCAGAGCCCGGGCGACACCGGGGCCGAGGTGCGCGGCGGGCCCTCGGCCGGGTGGAACCTGCACATCCCGGCCGCGTATCTCGGCGTGGCCCGGGCCGCCGTGGACTTCGCCACGCGCTTCGCGGTGGAGCGCCGCCCCAACTCCCTGCAGGGCAGCATCGCCGAGGTGCCGCATATCCAGCAGAAGTTGGGGGAGATGCAGCGCCACCTGCTGCCCGCCTACAACCTGCTCTTCACCCTGGCGCGCCGCTGGGACGACGACCCGCCCGCGCGGGAGACGATGGGCAACGCCGTCGCGGGGTGCAAGCTCGTGGTGATGGACGCCGCATTGCACGTGGTGGATCTGGCGATGCGCGTGGTGGGCGGGGCCGGCCTCAGCCGCAGCCTGCCCCTGGAGCGGTACTACCGCGACGTGCGGCCCGGGCTCCATAACCCGCCGATGGAGGACGCGGCCTTGGCGGGCCTGGCCCGCCAGGCGGTCAAGCAGGTGCAGCCGGGATAGGAATGGCGCGCGGCGCCGCCCCTATCCCGGCCGCGTCCCCGGACTGTAACTCCTCCGCAGCCCCAGTCTTGGGGGTGCGGAGGAGTTACTACTTCGGTTCACCCGCCGCCGGCGTTCCCGGATCCGTTCCCGCACCTTCGCCGCCGGTTGGTGGCGCCACCGGCCGGGCGCCGCGACCCGCCCGGCCCCGCCGGCACACGCAGGCGCGAGCCCTGCCCAGGTCGGCGCTGCCATGGGTTGGCGTGCGTACCCTCATCCGCCAGCCGGCGGGGTTTCCGACCAAGCCCACCCCAAGCGGTTCAGCCCCACCCTTGAGCGGTGCTGGGAGGGTTGGGCCCGGCGTTATCGCCGGCGCCCCCCGTCGCACCGTGCCGGCGGTTCTCCCGCACACGGCGCGCCGCCCTGTCCTGCCCTCACTGTCGCCGTAGCCGGCTTCGCGGGAGCACCAAGGGCCGAACGCTGACGCCCTGCGGTGGCTGTAGCCGGAGCCGATCTTGCGGCCGGCACCCGTCGGCAGGGTGTGCGGCCGCCATTGTGGCCATTCCGCCGCGATGGGCACCGGGCCACCCCGCCCCCGCGCCGAGCGGTGTGCCGCCGTACCGCGGCCCCCCGGTATCCCGTCCGCCCCGGCATGGCCCCCTGCCCCTTCGGCTGCCTCCCTGCCGCAGGCCGCTCGTTGCAGGCCCGCGACAGCGGTGCCGTCACGGCAGGTCGGCCAACTCCCCCGGAATGCGCCGCACGCCGGCCACGCCGGCGCACCACGCCGCCTTGGGGCAGTTCAGCGCCGCCGGGAACAGGCGGTCCACGCTGCCGCCCCGCGACATCTCGGCGCGCACTTCGCCGAGCCGGCCGTGCCAGAAGAGGTCGAGCAGGCGGTCGGCATACACCCACCCGCGCTGGCTGAGGTGGCCGAAGGAATCGATGAAGAGCGGGTCGGTGTCGTGGGTCTGGAAGGTGGTGGCCGGGATGCCGTCGGCCTTGGCGATCGCCAGGTAGCGGTCGTACACCACCCGGCGCGCCGGCGCGGAGTAGGGGGTGTAGTCCGCCAGGTAGCCCTGCAGCGGTTGAACCCAGGCGAGCGGCTTCGCCTGCACGGCGTTCAGCACCTGAAACTCGAGGTTGAGGTCGGTCCAGCAGGTGCAGACCTCCACCCCGTGCACCCAGCCCTGCGGTACGGGATACACCTGGGCGTCGCGGTTGGTGCGTCCGGAGCGATACAGGGCGAGCGCCTGCCGGCACTGGGCGCCGCCCACGGGCGTGATGTCCGAACAGGTCGTCCACTGGTGCGGCAGGACGCCGAACGGGTTGCCGGCGGTGGCCTTGGCGTCCTGGGCGGTGGCCTGCCGCAGTTCGGCGTTCCAGTCGATCTGCCGCGGGTGGTTGGGGACCGCGGGATGGAGCGGCGGCGGCGGGGCACCCCCCGAGCGGTTCAGCAGGGCGTACAGGGACGGGGCCGGGCGCGGCCGCCAGCCGAACACCCGCAGGAGGCGCCCCCACCAGGCTCCGGCCGGCGGGGACTCGGCCTGCCGCACCGCCCGGCGGATCTCCGCGGGCGGGACGCGGGGCGCGGGGTGGGCGAGGCCGTCGATCGTCTGCACCGTCTGCTTCGCGTCCCGCAACTGGGCCAGCCAGGCGGAGAGCCGGCCGACGGGATCGAGCAGCAGATACGCCGCCCGGCCCTTCCACGTCCCGCGCGCCAGATCGCGGAGGCCCGCCGTGAGCAGCGGCTGCCCGGCCAGCGTCGCGGGGAAGGCGAGCATGCGCCGGGCCACCGCCGCGCGGAGCGGCGCCGGCAGGGGGCTGTCGAAGGCGAAGACCAGGGCGATCTCCGGGGAGTAGGTGTGGGCGTAGGCCGAGGGCGCGATGCCCCCGGCCGAGGTGAACCACGGGGAGTCGGAGACCACCAGCCGCCGGCCCCGCAACGCATTGCCCAACGCCCCGAAGGTCTCCGCCCAGAACAGGTCCTCGGTCACCGGGTAACCCACGTTGAAGACGGCGAAGCCCGTCGGGGCGTTGTAGAAGAACGTGCCCGCATTGTAGGAACCGGCGCAGCAGTAGAGCTCCGAGGTGCCGTAGATCGGCAGGATGTCGGCTTCGCGGATCGCCGCGCGCTGCAGCGTGAGCGTCTGGGCCTTGAAGGGCATGTTGCGGGCCGCGAGCACCCGCACGTACCGCCCCGCCAGGGCCTCGGCCGACGCGGCGAAGTGGTACGCCCAGCCCACGGCCAGCAGGACCGCCAGCAGGGCGGCAAAGAGGCCGACCGGTCGACGCGGCCGTTCCGCATCCGGCCCCGCCCCCGGCGGGGAGCCGCGCGGCTCCCCGCCCGCAGATCCCGCAAGCCTGGGCGTCTGCATCCGGTGTCACTTCCCGGTGGTGGATCGCCACGCCAAAACGCGCCGAGCCCGCGAGAAGCGCGCAACGACGCGAAACCGCCATCCCATTCCGGCCGCGCCCGGCGTCTTCCTCTTCCGACGGCGGTCGGCGCCGGTCCGGGCAGCGGCTCCGGCCGCTCACCGCTCCCAGAAGTGGGGCGGTTCGATGCCCAGTTCGCGCAGGTAGATGTATCCCTGGCCCCGGTGATGGATTTCGTTCTCCTGGCAGTAGGCCAACCAGTCGTAGGGCCGCTTGTCCGCCCCGAAGAAGAACGGGTCCTTGCGGGGTGTGAGCAGGGTCTCCGCCGGGAGGCCCTCCCAGGCGCGGCGCGTATAGGCGCGGGCCTCTTCCAGGAAGGCGATGGCGCCGGGGGCGTCCGTGGGCCGCGGCGGGTTCTGCGGGTCCCATCCCCACTGGTCCTCCGCCAGGCCCCGCATGTACGCCAGTTCCATGCGCGCGATCTCGTCGAGCATCACGCCGAAGGGGCGCAGTGGGGGCGTCGGGGTGAAGGTCAGGAGCTTGTCGGCCGGGAAGGCCTCGGCCAGTCGCACCGTCAGCCTGCGGTTGCCCTCCCACTGCGCCCAGAACTCGGCTTTCGCGTCGAACTCCAACGGGATCACCCCCGGCGGTCTGGATGACCTGATGCGCACGGTCTGCGGTGCGCTCAGGTGTTCGCATGACGAACATACTGTCGGTGGGTGGGGCATGTCAAGGGGGTTCTCGGGGGCGCGGCGCACCGGCCGGGCATGTGCGGCCGGGACCTGTCCGCCCCGCGATGCTCGGGAGCCCCGCCCCGCCGCGTCGGTGCGCCGCCCCGGCCCCCGCCCGGCTCAGGGCAGGCGGTGCCCGACGCCTCCGCGCGGCGGCCAAGCGCACGCGCCCCCTCAACGCCGCGGGCGCGCGGGGAAGGCCGGAGCCCTTCCGGCGGGGGAGGTGTGCCGGCCCGCCGCCGCGCCCGCAGACAACCGACCGGGGTGACGGGCACGGAGGGGGTCGCCCGCCGCGCGCACCCGCGATTCCACAGGGCCCCGGTGGGCGCAATGAGGGTGGCCGTGGCCGCGCCTGCCGCTGTCCCCACAGCCTGCGGCCCTCGGGATCCGCCGCCGGGGCCCGGGCGGCGGCTCGGCGCCCCTGCGGCGTTCTCGCCCCGGTCCCACCGCTCCGCCGCGGCTCTCCCGCCGCCCTACCGCCCGCCGGCGCCGGCGGCACCTGTGCCCGTTTGCCCCGGGGCATGCCGTTCGCCGGTCCGCCCCGCCGGGCCGTCGGCGTCCCTGCCGGTCGCCGCGGCGACGGCCACGAGCGCCGCGGCCACCGCCACCGCCGCCCCCCGCTCCTCCGCGTTCCGGCCGTGGCCTGCCCGCAGCCACCGGGCGGCCGGGCCGTCCCCCTCGCCCGTGCGGGCCGCCGTCAGCGGCCCCTTCCCCTGCAGCAGGCTGTACATCACCGGCACCACCAGCAGCGTCAGGAGCGTGGAGGTGGTGATCCCGCCGATGACCACCACGGCCAGCGACTGCGAGATGATCGCCCCCTCCGCCAGGCCGAGCCCCAGCGGCAGGAGCGCCCCGATGGTCGCGCAGGCCGTCATCAGGATGGGGCGCAGCCGCGTCGCCCCCGCCTCCACCAGCGCCTCCGCCGTGGGCAGACCCGCCCGGCGCCTCTGCTGCACCAGGTCCACCAGCACGACGGCGTTGGTGACGACGATGCCGATCAGCATCAGCATGCCGATCAGGGCGGGCAGGCCGATGGGGGAGCCCGTCACCCAGAGGCCGGCCACCGCGCCGATCACGGCCAGCGGGAGCGAGAACAGGATCGCGAAGGGCACCGCGGCGCCGCCGAAGGCCAGCACCATCACCAGGTAGACGGTGGCCAGCGCGGCGAGCATCGCCAGCCCCAACTGGCCGAAGGCCTGGTTCTGCTGCTGCGTGATGCCGCCCGAGCGGTGGGTCATGCCCGCGGGCCAGGAGAGCCCGGCCAGCGCCGACGCCGCGGCGGTCGAGACGCCGCCGGTGTTCTGCGCGGTGATGTCGCCGCTGACGGTCACCGCCGGGGCCTGGTTGTGCTGCAGGACGGCCTGCGGCTGCGCCGTGAGGGCGACGTCGGCGATGCTCCCGAGCGTCACGGGGCCGGTGGGGGTGACCAGGGGCAGGGCCCGCACCGCGGCCAGGTTCGCGGGGGCGGGCGGGGTCTCGGTCAGCACGACCGGCAGGTAGCTGCCGTCGACCTGCACCGTGCCGAGCGGCACCGGCAGGGTGAGACCGGCGATCTCCTGCGCCACCTGGGCGGCGGTCAGGCCGTGCGCCGCGGCGGCCGAGCGCCGCACGGTGACGACCAGTTCGGGCACCGTCTGCCCGAGATTGCTCTGGACGTTGACCAGTCCCGGCACCGCCCGCAGCGCGGTGACCACCCGCTGCGCCTGGGCCGCCAGCGCGGCGGCGCTTCCGCCCTCCAGGACGACGGAGTACCCGTTGGCCCCGCCCGTCTGCCCGTTCGGCTGGGAGATGAACAGTTGCGAGCCGGCGGGGACGAGCGCCGCGGTGCGCGCGCGCAGTGCCGCCGCGGCCGATGCGGGGTTCGCGCCGGACTTCAGGGCGATGAAGAAGCCCGCCGAGTTGGCCCCCTGGAAGGAGCCGCCCTGCAGGAGGGAGGCCTGGGAACTGCCGATCGTGGAGGAGACGTGCTGCAGGAGCCCCGTCCCCACCATCGCCCCGACCAGCTTCTGCACCTCCGCGCGCGTGTCGGCGAGCGGCGTGCCGGCCGGCAGCGTGAGTTGCGCGTTCAGCGTCGCCGGGCCGCTCGCCGGGATGAACTCCGTCCCCAGGCGCGACGCGGGCCAGCCGGACCCGAGGAGCAGCGCGCCCGCCGCCAGGAGGACGACCCAGCGGTGGCCCAGCGACCAGCGCAGCACCCGCCGGTACACCCCCCGGCCCAAGCCGCCCTCGGGCGCGGCCTGCACGCGGCCGCGCAGCAGGAAGGCGTGCAGGAGGAGCGGGACCACGGTGAGGGCGATGACGAGCGAGGCCAGCAGGGAGAGGGCGACCGCGAGGGCGAAGGGCTGGAATATCTTGCCTACCGACCCGGTGACCATCCCCAGGGGCACGAACACGGCCACCGTGGTCGCGGTCGAGGTGGTGACGGCGGATGCCACCTCCCGCACCGCGTCGTCCAGGAGCCCCGGGCGGTTGCCCTCCTCGCGCAGGTGGCGGTAGACGTTCTCGATGACCACGATCGAGTCGTCGACCACGCGCCCGACCGCCACCGCCATGCCGGCGAGGGTCATGATGTTGAGGGTCACGCCGATCCGGGAGAGGACCAGCAGGGCCGTGAGGATGGAGAGCGGGATGGAGACGACCGCGACGAGGGTCGTGCGCGCCACCCGCAGGAACAGGAAGATGATCAGGATCGCGAAGACGATGCCCAGCACGGCCTCGCGCTCGGCGCCGCCGACCGAGGACTGGATGTAGCCGGCGTTGTCGAAGAGCTTGGCGAAGTGGTAGCCGGCCGGCAGTTGCTTGGCCAGGGCGGCGACCCTGGCGTCGATGGCGGCGGAGAGCTGCACCTGGTCGGCGCCGGCGGCGGAGGTGGCCGTGATCAGGACCGACCGGCCGCCGTCGGTCACCGTCACCTGGCTGCCGGGGGCCGGCACGAGGGCCACGCCGGCCACGTCGCCGACGGTGCGCGCAGGGGCGGGCGCGCCGGGGCTCCCTAAGCCGCCACCATTGTGGCGGCCTGGATTGGACGCGGGCCCTGCGCTTGCGGCGGCGGCCCCTGCCGCGGCGGGGGAGGCCAGGGGCGTATCCGCCACGGCCTGCAGGCTCCCGCCCCCCGCCTGCACGCGCAAGGCCTGATCACTGCCGCCGACCGTCAGGGTCCCGGCCGGCTGGGAGATGTTGCCCGCCGATAGCGCGGCGGCGACCGACTGCGGCCCGAGGCCCGCGGCGGCGAGCTTGGCCGCGTCTGGGGTGACGGCGACCTCCAGGGAGCGCTGGCCCTCCAGGGTCACCTGGCCCATCCCGGGCAACTGGGCCAGGGCGGGCCGCACGGTGTCCGCGGCCAGGGCGCTGAGCGTCGCCGCGTCCGGACCGATCAGGGCCAGGACCTGGGTGGGGATGGCGTTGAAGTCCGCGGTGATGACCGAGGGCGACGCGACCCCCTGGGGCAGGGCCGCCTGGCGCACGGCTGACTCGACGTCGGTCTTGGCGCGGTGCATGTCGGTGCTGTTGTGGAAGGTCAGGGTCAGCACCGCGAAGCCGGGGTCCGACTCCGAATCGACTGTCTTGAGCCCGGAGACGCCCTCGACGGCGGTCTGCAGGGGTGCTGTCACCTCGCGCGCGACCTGGTTCGGCCCGGCGAGCGGGTCGGCCGCCACCACCAGGATCTCCGGGAGGGTGATGTTCGGTAGGATCTCCAAGGGCATGGCGTGGAGGGCGGCGAGGCCGAAGCCGACCATCAGCGCGGCCAGCAGGGCAAGGACCACGGGGTTGCGCCGGGCGAAGGCGGTGAGAAAGGTCAAGACGGCAGGCCTCCCGCTCCGGCGGCGGGGGCGGGGGCGGGCGGGGGGTGCCGCCGGGGCGGCCCCGCCCCCCGGGGGCGCGCCCGGTCTCCCCACCGGGGGGGCGCCGCGGCACGCGCGGGGG
>Ga0080006_1216599_pt1 | contig 13616 bp, 13 predicted proteins | sample RS3BMetagenome_FD_69209 | JGI IMG/M metagenome (GOLD analysis project Ga0080006, IMG submission 69209) | Ferric oxide microbial mat and aquatic microbial communities from Rainbow Spring, Yellowstone National Park, USA - RS3B (SPADES... ...
GGGCGTGGAGCCTCGACTTGGCCCTCCACCAGCCGAGGAGCGGCGTGTCGCGGCCGACCGGCTCGGCCGGCCGGCCGAAGTGGGCGAGCTCGCCGCCGTAGCGCTCGGCCACCATCCGGCCGCGGTGGACCGCCAGCACCGCCAGCGTCGTCGCCAGCGGCGCTGGCCGGCCGCCGGCTGCCGTCTCCGACTCGCCGTCGCTCACCGTCGCTCACCGTCGGAGCCCGGTGCTCCAGCCGCCGGCCACCAGCCGATCGGTCGCCTCTGCCAGCGACCCGTCGACCGCCGCGACCATCGGCAACCCAGCCCAGGAAGGGACGACCGCCCACAGCAGCCCGGCCCCGAGGACGGCCAGCCAGGTCGCCGGGTGGAAGCCGGCGGTGAGCCCGACGAGCAGGGCGCCGAGGGTGACGGCGAACCCTCCGAGCAGGTGGAGCAGCCACCACCGCAGCACGATCGCCCGCCGGTGGCGGTCACCCGGCGCCAGGCAGTCGGCGAGCACCCAGTAGGGGAACCAGAGGTCCACGACCGGGATGATCCAGCCGAGGACCGCCCAGACCGGCGAGAGGCGGGCCGGCAGGCCGAGGCGCCGGGCGTGGACGGCCGCCCGGTACGTCCAGACGATGAGGAGGATCTCGGCCGCCACGCCGACGGCCCCCGGGAGATAGAGCGTCGAGAACGCTCCCGGGAGCGCCGGCACCGTGGAGGCGCCGTCGGAGAGGCGAAGGAAGTTCCGGTCCCAGAAGGCACCGGCGTAGACGACCCACGGCGTCACCGCCGCCTGCACGGAGGCCATCGCCACCACTGCTCGTCTGGCCCACACCGCCGACCGTCGTACGCCGGTCAGGGCGGTGGCGGGATGAGGAGGCGGGGCCACGGGGACCGGTGACCCCGGGACCGGCGCCGTGTAGGCGGTCCACGACCACCCGTCCCACCACCGCAGGCCGCCGCTCCCGCCCGGGTCGGCGTACCAGCCCGGCGGCGGTCCGCCCCCGGGCGGGGGACCCGCGCCCGGGGGACCGGCCCCGGACCCCCACTGCGACATCTCGGACTCCCCACCCGCCTGCGGGGTGCGCCCGCTGCTCGCCGGCGGAGTGTAGCGATCGGGCGGTCGGACCCGGCGGTGACCGTCGGTGGCGGCGCGGCGTCTGTAGCCTTCCGGTGGCCGATCGAAGGTCGACCGGTGGCCGGGACGCCGACGGGCGTGGGAGGGAGGCCGGGATGGACGTGCGTTCGTCGCGAGGTGGGTTCTTTTCCGGCCGGCGTCGTCTCGTCGGCCTGGCGGCGCTGGCGTTGGGGGCGATGCCGACCGGCGCCGCCCTGGGTGCGGCGGTCGGGCCGGCGGCCCCGGCCGAGGCGAGCACCACGACCACGTCGCCGATCCCCGGCTACTTCGAGGTGGCGTCCGACGGCGGGATCTTCGCCTTCAACGCCCCCTTCGACGGCTCGATGGGCGGCCAGCATCTGAACGCCCCGATCGTCGGGATGGCCGAGGACACCTCGACCGGCGGCTACTTCGAGGTCGCCAGAGACGGCGGGATCTTCGCCTTCGACGCCCCGTTCGACGGGTCGATGGGCGGCAAGGCGCTCAACGCCCCGATCGTCGGGATGGCCTTCGACCCGGCGACCGGCGGCTACTTCGAGGTGGCGTCCGACGGCGGCGTCTTCGCCTTCGGCGGGGCCGCGTACGACGGTTCGATGGGCGGGCAGAAGTTGAACGCCCCGATCGTCGGGATGGCCTTCGACCCGGCCTCCGGCGGCTACTGGGAGGTGGCGTCCGACGGCGGGCTCTTCGCCTTCGGTGGCGCCGCGTTCAACGGCTCGATGGGCGGCCGGACGCTCAACTCGCCGATCGTCGGCATGGCCGGGCGCAAGGGCGGTGGCTACCTCGAGGTGGCGTCCGACGGCGGCATCTTCGCCTTCGGGACGAGCTACCAGGGGTCGATGGGCGGCAAGGTGCTCAACGCCCCGATCGTCGGGGCGACCTCCCAGGAGTAGCGGCGCTCAGCCCGCCCCGAACCACACCTCGCGCCAGGGGAACAGGTAGCGGTCGGCGACGGCGTTGAGCACCCGCCGACCCTCGTCGAAGTGGTCGGCCATGTGGTCGGCGACGGCGAGGGTGGCGGTGACCGGTCGCCGCCACCGCCGCCTCGTCGCGCCCGAGCCCCGACACCCGCAGCAGGCGGTCGGTGGCGGCGCCGGGCCCGATCGCCGGCGGGTGGTCGAAGAACACCCCGAGGAGGAACCGGGCCAGGTCGCCGAGGCGCCGGTAGACGCCCGGCCGCTCGGGGCGGCGACCACCTCGAGCAGCTCGGCCAGCCGGGAGGGGTCGAGCTCGCTGAAACGGCGCCGGCGCCAGCCCCGGGCCGTCCTCGTCCAGGTCACCCCCGAGCTGACCCGGGTGTACGAGGTGAGCAGCTCGACCAGGAAGTAGCGCCGGGCGGGATCGGACAACAGGGCTCGCAGGGCGGCGGTGTCGAACACCGGGATGCGCACCCGCGGCGCCCAGCGCTCCTCGACGAAGGTCGCCGTCTCGAGGGCCACCGCCATCCGGTGCACGGCGGTGGCGAAGGCGAGGAAGGGCGACACCCCGACGGCGACCCCGGCGTCGTCGCCACCGCCGAAGACAGCAGCTTCGACCGCCGGCGAGCCGAGGGCGGTCTCGAGCGGGGTGCCCTCCCCGGCCACCGAGGCCAGCAGCCGGCGATCGGCTCCCCGAGGTGCTGGCGGTAGAGGAGCTCGACATCCATCGTTGGGCGACATCGTAGGGGGCGACCGCCGCCGGCGACCCGGACCGGGCGCCGCCGATGCCGCGACCCGTCACCCAGAGTTCGTCGCGGCGTCACGCCGACGCCCCGCCGAGTTCAACCGGGCTCCTTACCATCCGCGGCGCCGAGGTCGCCCCGGTGGCGCCCCGGTCGTGACGACGAGCGGAGGAGGCAGGGAGGATGAGCGGACGACGACGGGCCACCATGGCGGTGGCCGGGCTCGGACTGGCGGCCAGCCTGATCGGCACCAGCCTGGTCGCCCCCGAAGCGGCCGTGGCCGGCGCGGCGGCCGGCCACCACCGGGCGGTGCTGGCGGACCAGGTCACCGGGTCGAGCGCCGACGGGCTGGCGACGGCCACCCCGATCAAGCACCTGGTGGTCATCTTCGACGAGAACGTGTCGTTCGACCACTACTTCGGGACCTACCCCTACGCCGCCAACCCGCCGGGCGAGCCGGCGTTCACCGCCAAGCCCGGCACCCCGACGGTGAACGGGCTCTACAACCAGGTCACCCCGAGCGGGGTCACCGGCCCGTTGCTCACCCACAACGGCAACGAGTCCGACCCGGCCCGCCTCGACCGCGCCGACCCGATGACCTGCGACCAGGACCACGGGTACACCGCCGAGCAGCTGGCGGCCGACCATGGCGCCGAGGACCTCTACGCGCAGAACACCGGTCGCAACACCACCCTGGCCCAGTGCCTGGCCGGTCTCAGCTTCCACGGCTCACCCGAGACGGTCCCACCGGGGGCGTCGAGCAACTACGCCGTCATGGACTACTACGACGGCAACACGGTGACCGGGCTGTGGAACTACGCCCAGCACTTCGCCATGAGCGACAACGCCTACGGCACCACCTACGGGCCGTCGACCCCCGGGGCGCTCAACGTGACCTCGGCGCAGACCTACGGGTCGATCTGCGGGCCGACGTTCTCCACGATCAACGACCCGACGTGCACCGCCCCGCCGGGCTACGACGCCACCGACGTCGCCTCGTCGGACATCACAACCGCCATGCCGAGCACCACCGACCCATCCGGTACGACGCCGGTGTCGGCCCAGCCGCCGGCGGGGCCGGGGACCGACTACAGCGACACCGACCCGTACTTCGACGTCTGCTCCTACCTGCCGTCCTCGGACGGTGGTGACGGCAACACGCCGGCCACCACGATCGAGATGGGCGGGAACAACATCGGCGAGGAGCTGACGACGAGCAACATCACCTGGGGCTGGTTCGAGGGCGGCTTCGACCACGACTACGTGCCCGGGCACGGCAAGCCGCCGACCGTCGCCCAGATCTGCAGCCAGAGCCATGCCAACGTCGGCGGCGCGTCAGTGACGGACTACATCCCGCACCACAACCCGTTCCAGTACTACGCCTCGACCGCCAACCCGATGCACCTCCCGCCGACCTCGGTGGCGATGGTCGGGCACAACGACCAGGCCAACCACAACTACGACCTGGCCGACTTCTGGGCGGCCGCCGACCAGGGCAACCTCCCTGCGGTGTCCTACCTGAAGGCGCCGGCCTACCAGGACGGCCACGCCGGGTACTCGGACCCGCTCGACGAGCAGCACTGGCTGGTCGACACGATCAACCGGCTCGAGAGCCTCTCGACCTGGTCGTCGACGGCGGTCGTGATCACCTGGGACGACTCCGACGGCTGGTACGACCACGTGCTCGCCCCGCTCGTCACCGGCAGCCAGAACGGCCTCGACGCCCTGACCGGCACCGGCACCTGCGGGTCGGCCTCCCTCGTTCCGACCAATGGCGCCGGGCAGCCCGAGCAGGCCAAGTGCGGCCTCGGGCCTCGGCTGCCGTTCCTGGTGATCTCGCCGTTCGCCCGGTCGAACTTCGTCGACAACACCCTGATCGACCAGAGCTCGGTCGTGAGCTTCGTCGAGTACAACTGGCACCTGCCGGCGATGGGCAACGGCGCCGCCGACTCCGCTGCGGGGTCGCTCCTCTCGATGTTCGACTTCACCCACCGGGTCCCCAAGCTCTACCTCGACCCGAACACCGGGGAGCCGGTCTCCTAGCCGCTGGCCCACCCCCTGTCGGCGCCCGTCCCGGCCGCCGGGGTAGACCGGGGGGCGGCGGAACCGCCGCCGGGGCGTCGGAGCGGGCAGAGGGAGGGGGCAGCGGTGGACGACGAGCGCCGTCGGGCATTCGTGGAGGCGTCGGGTTACCTCGTGGCGGTGGTCGGGCGGGTGCCGGACGACGCCTGGGAGCGGCCGGCACTCGGGAGCTGGTCGGTGCGGGAGCTGGTCGCCCACGCCAACCGTGCCCACACGACGGTCGAGGAGTACCTGAGCGACCCACGGCCGCCCGAGCCTCCCGGCAGCGACTACTTCCTGCCCGAGGCGATCGCCGAACGCGGGCGGCAGGCGGTGGCCGCCCTCGGCGACGACCCGGCGGCGGCAGTGGCTGCCGACGGCGCCCGGGTGGTAGCCCTCGTCGAGACGACGCCGCTCGACGCCACTCTCGGCAGTCCGATGGGCACGATGCCGCTCGGCGAGTACCTGCCCTCCCGGGTGGCCGAGCTCGTCGTCCACGGCCTCGACCTTGCGGCGGCCGCCGGTGTCGACGCAGCGCCGCCACCGGCGGCGCTGGCCGAGGCGCTGGCCTTCGTCGCCCGCCGGGCCGCCCGGCGCGACGGGGTGGAGGTGTTGCGGGCGATGACCGGCCGCGGCGACCTGCCGGCGGGGTACTCGGTCTATTGACCCCGGGGATCGCCGGGGCCGGCGCCAGGTCTGGCCGGCGACTCCTCGTCGAGCAGCCAGCGCGGCCCCGGCCCCTCGGCGGCGGCGATGTCGTGGGGGTTGAGCAGGCGGCACACCCGAAGTGACAGGCAGCCGCAGCCGATGCAGGTGTCGAGACGGTCGCGGACCCGCTGCAGCTCGGCGATCCGGCGGTCGAGCAGCGGCCGCCACGAGCGCGAGAGGCGCCGCCAGTCGGCGGCGGTCGGGGTCCGCCCTGCCGGCAGGGTGGCCAGGGCGGCCCGGATCTCGTCGAGGCTGAGCCCGACCCGTTGGGCGGCCCGCACGAAGGCGACCCGCCGCAGGACGTCGCGGTGGTAGCGGCGCTGCCCGCCGCTGGTGCGGGCGGCGCCGATCAAACCCTGGCGCTCGTAGAAGCGCAGGGCGGAGGTGGCCACGTTGGCTCTCTCCGCCACCTCGCCGATCGTCAGGCCCTCGGCCATCGCCGTCTCCCGGAGACCGATCCTTGACTTGAAGTCAAGTTCAAGTCATACGGTACCACCATGCAGACGACGAAGAGCACAGCACCGACGGCCATCGTCACCGGGGGATCCCGGGGGCTCGGCCGGGCAGTCGCCGCCGCCTTGGCGGCCGAGGGATGGGAGGTGGTGGTCGACGGCCGGGATGCGGCGGCGGTCGTAGCGGCCGGGACCGCCGCCGGCGCCTGGACGGTGCCCGGGGACGTCGGTGACCCGGCGCACCGGGCGGCGCTGCTCGAGGCGGTCGAGTGCCGGACCGGCCGCCTCGACCTCGTGGTGAACAACGCCAGCACCCTCGGTCCGAGCCCGCTCCCGGTGCTGGCCGGCTATCCGCTGGACGAGCTGCGCGACGTGCTCGAGACCAACGTGGTGGCGCCGCTGGGGCTCGTCCAGCTCGCCCTGCCGCTGCTGCGTCGCAGCGCCGGCGCCGTGCTCAACGTGACGTCCGACGCTGCCGTCGAGCCCTACCGGGGATGGGGCGGCTACGGGACGTCGAAAGCGGCGCTCGACCAATGGAGCAACGTGCTGGCGGCCGAGGAGCCGGCGGTGCGGGTCTGGTGGGTCGACCCCGGGGACATGCGGACCCGGATGCACCAGGAGGCCTTCCCGGGCGAGGACATCGGTGACCGCCCCGAGCCTGAGACGGTCGTCCCGGCGATCCTTCGGCTGCTCGCCGAGCGACCGCCGAGCGGCCGGGTGCGGGCGGCCGACCTGCTGGCGGCGGCGGTCGGCAGCGGGGCCGGGCGGTGACCGGGCGCCTGCGCTTCGAGCTGCCGGCCGCCCTCGAGGCCGGCGAGCCCCCGGAGGCCAGGGGCCTCACCCGCGACGCGGTGAAGATGATGGTGGCCCACCGGTCCACCGGCCGGTTGGCGCACAGCACGTTCACCCTGCTGCCGACCTTTCTCGAACCCGACGACCTGCTGGTGATCAACACCTCCGGCACGCTCCCGGCGGCGGTCACCGGGGTCGACCCCACGACCGGCGCGGTGGTGGTCGTCCACCTGTCGTCCGCTCTCGGCGGAAGACGCTGGGCCCTCGAGCCGCGGCGCCCGAGCGGACGGAGCGCCGAGCGCTGGCCGGCGCCGCCGGCCGCCCCGCCGCCGCCACGGCTGCTCCTCGGCGAGGACGGGGCGGTCCTCGAGATCGAAGGCCGCTACCTGGGCAGCGAGCGGCTGTGGGTCGGGCGCCTGGACGTCGGCGGCCGGGGGGCGCTGCGCTGGCTGGCGGTCAACGGGCGGCCGATCCGCTACGGCTACGTCGACCGCCCGTGGCCGATCGCCGCCTACCAGAACGTCTACGCCACCGAGCCGGGGAGCGCCGAGATGCCGAGCGCCGGCCGGCCGTTCACCGCCGAGATGCTCACCCGGCTGGTGGCCAAGGGCGTGGGGGTGGCGCCGGTCGTCCTCCACACCGGCGTCGCCTCGCTCGAGGCCGACGAGCTCCCCTACCCCGAGCGGCTGCGGGTCCCGGCCGCCACCGCCCGCCGGGTGAACGCCACCCGCCGGGCCGGCGGCCGGGTGGTGGCGGTCGGCACGACGGTCGTCCGGGCGCTGGAGTCGGCGGTCGATCCGGCCAGCGGCGACGTGGCGGCGACCGAGGGGTGGACCGAACTGGTGATCACCCCCGAGCGCGGGGTGGCAGTGGTCGACGGGCTGCTCACCGGCTGGCACGAGCCCGAGGCATCTCATCTCCTCATGCTCGAGGCGGTGGCCGGGCGGCCGCTGCTCGAGGCCTCCTACGCCGCCAGCCTCGCCGAGGGCTATCTCTGGCACGAGTTCGGCGACGTGCATCTCATCCTCCCGTGACCGACCCCGCCGGCCGAGAGGTGGCCTGGCGCCCTCGCGGGCGGGTCAGGGCCACTCGGCGACGAACCGGTAGCGGTCGCCGCGGACGGTGGCCCGCCGGAGCTCGATCGGTCGGTCGATGGCGACCGCCCTCCGCTCGACCAGGAAGGCGGCGGTGCCGGCCGGCATGCGCAGCAGCCGGCGGTCGGCGGCCGGAGGGAGGACCGGAGCGATCCGCTCGGTGCCGGCGGTCACCCTGACCCCGCAGGCGTCGAGCAGGACCTCGTAGAGCGGCCCGTGCTCGAGGTCACGGCGCAGCAGCGGGGCGGCCGTCGCCCAGGGCAGCCACGAGCGCTCGAGCGAGAGCGGGTCCTCACCGGCGAAGCGGAGCCGCTCGAGGAACACCACCGGGGCACCTGGCCGCAGGCCGAGCTCCTCGGCCACGTCGTCGGGTGCCGGGCGCCGCTCGGCCGCCCGGACCTCGCTGCGCTCCGCCAGGCCGTGCCCGCTCACCGTGAGGGCCAGGCTGTAGAGGGCCCGCAACGGCTGCTCGAGCACCGGTCTGGTGAGGCTGGACCCGCGCCCACGCTCCCGCACCACCAGGCCCTCGGTCTGCAGCCGGCGCACCGCCTCGCGGACTGTCTGGCGGCTCACGCCGTAGGTGGCCGTCAGCTCCTCGTCGGTCGGGAAATGGTCGTCGAACGCGCCGCCCATCATCTTGGCCCGGAGGTCCTCGATGATCTGCGCCCACAGCGGCACCGGGCTCGAGCGGTCGACCACGCTCACGACGACCCGCCCCCGAGGAAGAACGAACCGACCAGCACCGCCAGGACGAAGAGTGTGACGAGCGTCATCGCCCTGTCCCGCTCGTAGACGAACGAGAGCACCGACACCGCCACTCGCAGGACCGGTGTGGCGATCAGCAGGAGCAGGCCGAGGACCACCAGGCCCTCGCCGTCGCCGCGCCCAAGCGACGTATTGAGCTCCGAGAAGGTGTGGGGGAACCGGCTCCCCGGTGACGTCAGGCGATGGTACGAGAAGTGGCCGGTCCACGTCGCGTACTCGCCGTGGTGGGCGAACATCAGGACCAGCCCGCTGGCGATCACCGCCACGCTCAGCGTCACGCCGATCCGCAGCACGAGGCTGATCGCCAGCTCGACCCGGCGGATCCGGATGGCGTCGATCGTGCTGGCATCCGGTGGGGCTCCGGGGTCGCCGGGCTGCTCGGCCCCCTGGCGGCCGGCCCTCATCCGAGCGCCCCCCGCTGGAGCATCTCGACGCAGATGACCACCAGGACGACGACGAAGAGCAGGCGGATCGTGCCCGAGGTCACCCGGCCGAGCACCCGTGAGCCGATCATCGACCCCGCCAGCACCCCGGCGGCCACCGGGGCGGCGATGATCGGGTCGATCTGGCCGCGGGCGAAGTAGACGCCGGCGCTGGCGGCGGCGGTCACACCGATCATGAAGTTGCTGGTGGCCGTGGACACCTTCATCGGCAGGTGCATCGCCAGGTCCATCGCCGGGACCTTCAAGGCGCCCGAGCCGACGCCGAGCAGCGCCGAGACGAGGCCGGCCACGTACATGAGGGCGAGCCCGAGCTTGGTGCCGGTCACCTTGTAGTCGATCGTCCGTCCCTCGACCTGGTCGTAGTACGAGCCGTGCAGGTTGAAGTAGTTGGCCAGGCGGTCGTCGGAGGTGGTCAGCAGGGCGGCCGAGTGGCGCTTGCGGAAGGTGGCGAACGCCGAGTAGCCGAGCACGACGGCGAAGACGATGAAGAGCGCGCGGGCCGGCAGTGCGGTGGTGAGGAATGCTCCCGAGACGGCGCCGACGGTGGTGGCGATCTCGAGGAACATCCCGGCGCGCAGGTTGGTCATCCGGTCCCGCACGTACACCGCGGCGGCCCCCGACGAGGTGGCGATGACCGAGACGATCGAGGCGCCGATGGCCAGTCGGATGTCGACGTGGTACAGCAGGGTGAGGACCGGCACCACCACGATCCCGCCGCCGAGGCCGACCAGCGAGCCCAGCACCCCGGCGAGCACCGAGATCAGCCCGAGGGTGATCACGAAGGTCAGCGGCGTCATTGGCCTATTGTACGTACATTCGGTCCAATAGACAAATTCGGACCGAGGTCAGTCCCAGGGGGCGGCTCCGGGAGGTCGGGCCGCCGGAGCCGCCCGTAGCGCCAGGCCAGCTCGTCGGCAGCCCGATCGAACCGGGGCCCGGCGACGCCGCCGTCGCCGTCGCGGGTGCCGCCGGTGGCGACCCTGACGCGTTCGAGCCAGACGTCGACGAATTCGTCGGACCAGTCGAGGTGGCTGTAGCCGAGGTCGAGGTCGACTAGGTGGACCTCGACCTCCCGCCAGCGCCGAACGCCACATTTCGGGCCGCACCGAAACGTCGCCGGGGTACGTTCGATCCGTGTCACCCAGGATCAAGGTCGACCCCGGCACCGTGGGCTGGCAGCCGGCGGACGAGGTGTGGCCCGGCTACCGGCTCGAGGGTGGCGACGAGGACTGCGGGATCTTCGTCAAGGTGCTGCGGCGCCCGGCCGACGGCGCCGGCTGCTGGTGTGCCCTGGTCCGCTTCCTCCCGCCCCCGGGGTTCGCCATCCGGCTCACCGCCGTCGCCGCCTCGGACGAGGAGGTGCTGCTGCTGACCGGCCCCGATGGAGCCGAGCCGGCCTCGGGCGTCTTCACCTGCAACCCGGAGGGACTGCGCCACGGCAACACCCTCACCGCCGACACCACGGCCTACGTCCACTACCACGGCGACCCCGACCGGGTGCTGCGGGCCGAGCTGGTGGCGCTGGCCGAGCTCGGCCACCCACGCTGACGCCGGGGTGCGGTGGCTGAGCCCGGAGGCGGCGCGGGGCCCGGAGGCGGCGCGGGGCGCGGCGAGGCCGACCTCGCCGCCGTCGGCGCGCTGGTGGGCGAACCCGCCCGTGCGCGGCTGCTCCAGGCGCTGCTCGACGGGCGCGCGCTCCCGGCGGGGGTGTTGGCCGCCGAGGCAGGGGTCGCCGCGTCGACCGGCAGCGGCCACCTGTCGCGGCTGGTCGACGGCGGGCTGGTCCGGGTGGAGCGGCACGGCCGGCACCGCTACTACCGCCTCGCCGGTCCCGAGGTAGCGCTCGCTTTGGAGGCGATGGCCGCGCTGGCGCCGGCGGTCCCGGTCCGATCGCTGCGCCAGGACACCCGCGCCCGGGCGCTGCGTCGAGCCCGCACCTGCTACGACCACCTCGCCGGCGAGCTCGGGGTGGCGCTCCTGTCGGCACTGCTGGAACGCCGGGTGCTCACCGGCCACGACGGCAGCTTCCGTCCCGAGGTCGATCGGTTGGCCGCACCGGGTGCCGACGTCTGCTACCGCCTGACCGAGCAAGGGGCGACGTTCCTCGGGGCCCTCGGCGTATGCTGCGAGGCGCCCGGGCGGCGTCGCCTGCTCCGCCACTGCGTCGACTGGAGCGAGCAGCGCCACCATCTCTCGGGCGCCCTCGGCGCGGCGCTGGCGACGACGATGACGACGTCGGGGTGGGTCGTGCCGGGGCCGGTCCGCCGCTCGCTACGGGTGACCCGATCGGGAGCCGACGCGCTGGCCGAGCACTTCGGGATCGACGCCGCCCCGTTCCGCTGAGCCGGCGCCGACCGAGGCGTGCCAGGTGACGACCGGCAGGGCCTGGCCGACCGGGGACCCGGCGAGCCCGAGGACGACCGTGGCGGTGGTGCCAGGCGGGAGCGAGGCGGCCCCGGCCGGGGCCGAGTAGCCGACCACCGGGAGCCGGCCGGCCGGGTAGGAGGGTGGGGCGTCGGCCGGTGCAGTGCCCCACGAGCGATCGGGGGCCCGGCCGAGCGAGACGTCGAGGGTGGCCCCGGTCGTGAGCACCGATGCCGGGAGCCACGGACGGACCGACGGCGCCGGCGTGCCCGCCCCGGTCGCCACGACGAGCCGGTGCACGTAGGGGGTGGCCGCCGATGCGCCGGGCGCCACGATGCTGAGCGATCGCCCGTCGGGGAGGGCGAGGGAGGTCCGCGCGAAGAGCGGGCTCGCCAGTGCGAGGTCGGCGGTGCCGGGGGTCAGCGGGTAGAGGCCGAGGGCCGCCCAGACGTACCACGACGAGAGGGCGCCGAGGTCGTCGTTGCCGGGCTCGTCGACGGGGCGGTCGCCGTAGAGGGTGGTGGCGACCCGGCGCACCGTCTGCTGGGTGCGCCACGGAGCGCCGAAGTAGTCGTACTCCCACGGCGTCCACAGGCTGGGCTCGTTGCCGGCCCAGTCGTAGGGGGCGAACCGGCCGGCGTTGAGGTGGCCGAAGAAGGCGTCGAGCCTGGCCACCGCCACCCCGTCGCCGCCCATCAGGGCCGCCAGGCCGGCCAGATCCTGCGGGACCGCCCAGGTGTACTGGACGGCGTTGCCCTCTTCGAAGCCGAGCTCGCCGCCGGGCTCCAAGAGTGACCGCTGGAACGCCGGCCCCGGAGGGAAGCTGCCGTCGGCGTTGCGGGCCGCGAGGTAGCCGGTGGACGGGTCGAACAGGTATTCCCAGTCGTGGGCGCGTGACATCAGCGAGGCGACCGGGGCGGCCTGGTGGCTGTCGGCGGCGAACCGGGCGATCGTGAAGTCGTCGAGGGCGTACTCGAGGGTGGCCGAGCCGCCGATCGAGTAGTCGATCGACGTCAGGTCGGGCGAGGCGGCGTTGACGTAGTGCTGGGTCAGGTACTGCTCGAGGTACTGCCGCTCGATCTCGAGGCCGTGGCCGCTCTCGGGTTGGCTGGCGCCCTTGAGCATCGCCGCCAGGGCCGCAGCGACGTCGAAGTCGTGGACGCCGAAGGCGTAGGCGTCGGCGATGATCGGGTCGGCCGAGTCGCCGTTCATCTGCGAGGCGTCGCCGCCGGGTATCGCCCACTTGGGAAGCCAGCCGCCCTGGGCGGCGTCGTCGACCAGCGACTGGACCATGTCGCCAGTCTGGGCCGGGGCGACCAGCGCCAGCAGCGGGACCTCGCACCGGTAGATGTCCCACTCCGAGAAGTTCGAGTACTGCGGGCGCGCCGAGTGCTGGACAAGGCCGTCGTCGCCCGGGTAGTCACCGTCGACGTCGCTGATCAGGCTGGGGTCGAGGAGCGAGTGGTAGAGGGCGGTGTAGAACGTCCGCTGCTCCACGAGCGTGCCGCCACCGATCCGGATGTGCAGGAGCAGGTGGTCCCAGCGCGACGTCGTGCGCCGCTCGACCGCCGCCAGCGACCATCCGGTGTCCTCGGCGGCCAGGTTGGCGGCGGCGCCGGCGAGGCTGACGAACGAGACGCCGACCTTCATCTCGACCGCCGGTCGGTGGCGGGTGTCGAAGCTCACGTAGGCGCCGCAGGTCGGGCCGGTGCAGGCGCTCGACCCGGGCGACACCTCCCGGGCGCGCCACGTGCCCCACCCGGTCGCCGGCCGGTCGAAGCGGGCGACGAAGTACAGCGTGTACGGCGTCCCGGTCCCGCAGAACCCCCCGCTGGTGACCGCTCCCTGCACCCCGTCCCGGCCGAGCGCCACCTGGGCGGCGGTCACCGGGTTGGCGCTGCCGGCGAGCTTGAAGAGCAGCGTCGACGTGCCCCCCGGTGAGAAGGCGAACGAGCCGAGCCCGGTCCGCTCGGTCGCCGTCAGCTCGACCCGCACCGGCGCCCGGCCGCCGAGCCGGACGGCGTAGCGACCGGGGGCCGCCGACTCGTCGGCGTGCGAGAAGGCCGCCGATGCCGCCGCCGGCGCCGCCGGGACCGGACCGGCCACCGGCAGGACCGGGACGTCGCCGTAGGCCGGGCAGCCGGTGCCGCTCAGGTGCGTCAGGCTGAAGCC
>Ga0080006_1131332_pt1 | contig 13591 bp, 13 predicted proteins | sample RS3BMetagenome_FD_69209 | JGI IMG/M metagenome (GOLD analysis project Ga0080006, IMG submission 69209) | Ferric oxide microbial mat and aquatic microbial communities from Rainbow Spring, Yellowstone National Park, USA - RS3B (SPADES... ...
GCGCTGGTGGGGACTACGTGTTCACGGTGAAGGCGAACATGCCTGGCCTGCATCAGAAGTTGAAGAAGCTGCCATGGAAGGACATGCCCGCGCATACGGCCAGGACCGCTGAGCGTGGCCGACGGGTCACCCGCACGATCAAGGTCGCCGATGTCCCCGACTGGATCGACTTCCCCGGCGCAGCCCAGGTCGCCCAACTTCGCCGCACCGTCACCGACAAAACAACCAAAACCGTCGAGGTCGTCTACCTGATCACCTCCGCCAGCCACACCGACGCGCCGCCGCAGCGACTCGCCGCCTGGGTCCAAAACCACTGGGGCATAGAAAACCGCCTCCACTGGGTGCGAGACGTCACCTTCGATGAGGATAGATCGCAGGTACGTACCGGGCAGGCGCCACGCGTGATGGCCACCTGCCGCAACCTCGCGATCAGCATCCTGCGCATCGCCGGGTGGGACAACATCGCCGCCGGACTACGCCACCACGCCAGACACCCAGATCACGCCCTCACACTGGTTCTGACCTCATGAAACGCGACTATTCCGGGACCCTGCCCCGGTCCCGACCTCACCGTGACGTCGGTGGCGCCGATGATCATGCGGCACGGCACCGAGCAGAACAAGCGCGAGTTCCTCCCGCCGATCGCGCGTGGTGAGCTGATCTGCGCGGTGGGTTACTCCGAGCCCGAGGCCGGCACCGACCTGGCCAGTCTGCGTACCCAGGCCGTGCGCGACGGCGACGAGTGGGTGATCACCGGATCCAAGATCTGGAACAGCGTCGCCAACCGCGCCACGCATGAATGGCTCTGTGTGCGTACAGATCCCGATGCGCCGCGGCACCGGGGCATTTCGGTGATCATGGTCCCCACCGATCTGCCCGGCATCCAGATCCGCCCGCTGTACGCCTGGTCGGGGTATCGCACCAACGAAGCGTTCTTCGACGAGGTGCGAGTGCCCGTCGGCAACGTGATCGGCGAACTCAATCGGGGCTGGACCTACATCACCGGCGCGCTGGACCTCGAGCGCGGCGCGCTGACCAACGCGGGAGATCTCCGACGCGCCCTCGACGAGCTCACCGAGCTGGCCGGGCGAGATGGCTCAACCCTGCTGCAGACACCCGGCTTGCGCCGCCGCCTTGCCCAGGCCGAAGCGGATGTCGAAGCGGCCGAGCTGATGGGATATCAGGCGGCGTCGCTTTTGGAGAGCGGCGTGATTCCGACCGTCGAGGTCAGCGTCGAGAAGATCTTCACCAGTGAGCTACGCCAGCGAATAGCCGATTTGGCCATCGACGTGCTCGGCCCGGACGGTCTGCTGGCCTACCGCGGCCCGGGTGCGCCCATGGATGGCAAATTCGAGCGGCTGTACCGGATTTCACCGCTGATGCGGTTCGGTGGCGGCACCAATGAGGTGCTGCGCGACGTGATCGCCCAACGGGGCCATGGCATGCCGTCGTACGGACGCTGACGCCAAGGTGAACCTGCTACCCACCGACCACGAACGAGATCTTGCGTCGATGCTGTCGGCACTGTTTGCCGCGCAGTGCCCGACGACCCTGGTTCGCGAATTGCGGGACGCGGACAAGCGGGCGAAACCCGAACGCCTGTGGAAGGCGTTGGTGGACGCGGGCGTCTTCGGGTTGCTGCTCCCGCAGGAGCACGGCGGCGCCGGTGGCGCACTGACTGACCTGGGCGTGTTCAGCATCCAGGCCGGCCGCGCGTTGTGCCCGACGATCGTGCACGGCACCCTGCAGGCTGCGCTGGCCATCCAGTCGCTCGGCGGGCCGGTCCAGCACGCGGCCTGGCTGCCGCAATTTGCCGCCGGAACATGTAGCGCCACAACGAGTTTGTGGAAGGCTCGGGACGCCGCTGTCATCGCCCCGACGGTGCAGGCGCATTCGGACGCGGGCACCTGGTGGCTCAGCGGCACTGTCGACTTCGTGACGGACGCCGACCTCGCTGATTACCTGGTGGTGTCGGCGGCCGAGGATGATCGGACGGTGGGATTCGTCATGCCGTTGGAGGTCGAGGGTCTGCGTGTCGACGCCCAACCGCTGATGGGCGGTTATCGCGCCTTCGCTGTGACCTTTGACGGCGTCGCGGTGGGGGACCGGCACTCGGTGCTGGCCGGCCCCGACGATGCGGGCCTGGCAACCGCGGACTTGCGGCGGGTGGCGAATGCGGCCGTCGCGTTGCAGTCGCTGGACCTGGTCGGAGTCGGCGAGGCTGCGCTGCAGCGCACGGTCGAATACATCAAGGTGCGTAAGCAATTTGGCCGGCCGATCGCGTCGTTTCAGGCGGCGCAGCATCTGGTGGCGAACATGCACATCGCGTTGGCCGCGGCGCGACTCGCCGCGCAGTCGGCGGTGTTCCGCCTCGGGCAGGGCCACACCGCCACTCGGCAGACCGCGATTGCCCGCATGCAGGCCGCCGCCGCGGCGAAACTGGCGACGCTCGACGCGCACCAATTGCACGGCGGGATGGGCTACGTGGTCGAGACCGACCTACACCTGTTTTCCGAGCGAGCCCGGGTGCTCTCGACGCTCGGCGGCGGCGCGGACGTCGCCGCGACGTGGCTGGAGGAATCCGCATGAGCGACGAGGGCCTGATCGACGCCGAGTCGGCGGCCCGGGTCGGGACGATCGCTGCCACGGCGTCAGAGGAAGTGAATCGCCGCGACTGGCAGCGGTGGGCCGCGGCAGTCGGCGACCACAATCCACTCTGGTTCGACCCCGAATACGCTCGCGATCAAGGCTATCGGGACATCGTCTGCCCGCCGCTGTATCTGCAGTATGCAATCCTGGGCGTCACGCCGCCCGACGAGTTACGGCCGGACGGGTCGTCGGGGGCGGTGTCCGGAAGTCTCGCGTTTCCGCGCGCACCCAGGCGGATGGCCGGCGGCGAGAGCACGACGTTTCATGGGCCGGCTTATCACCACGACGAGATCGAGATGGTCAGGACAATCGAGTCGATTGTCGAAAAGCAAGGCCGCTCAGGCAATTTCGTGCTGGTCACCTGGCGCACGGTGTATCACAATCAGCGGAGTGAACTGATCGCCGAGGCGACGACGTCGATGATCGCCCGACCGTAGGGAGCACCGTGACCCGCGAGCAGATCTTCTACGAGGACATCCAACTGGGTGACGCCTTGCCGGCTTTGACCGTGACACCTGACGAGCGGCAGCTGTTCTTCTTCAGCGCCGCGACCTACAACGGACATCGCATCCACTACGACAAGGACTGGGCGCGGGCGGTCGAGGGTTATGACAACGTGCTGGTGCAGGGTCCGCTGCAGGCCGCGCTGTTGGCCCGCGCCGTCACCGACTGGATCGGCGGGCGCGGCCGGTTGGTTGAGTACTCGGTGCAGAACCGGGCCGTCGCCTTTGCCGGCGAACAGCTGAGCTTCGGCGGGACGGTCACCGGGAAATGGTTGGTGGACAACGTCGGCCTCGTCGACCTCAACATCGCCGGGCGCCGCGGTGACGACATCCTGATGCCGGGCAATGCCACGGTGGCGCTGCCGCTGCGCGGTGACCGGTGACCGGCCTGCACGGCCATGCGGCGATCGTCGGTATCGCCGAATTGCCCGCCGAGCGCAAGCAGACCGGACCGCCGAAGTTCACCCTCGACCAGTACGCGCTGTTGGCCAAGATGGTCGTCGAGGACGCCGGGCTGGACGCCGCAGTGGTCAACGGCCTGGTCTGTCACGGCCTGGCGGAGTCCGACATGTTCGCCCCGGCGACGTTGTCCGAATACCTCGGCCTGCCGGTGAATTTCGGAGAACGGGTGGATCTGGGCGGCGCCACGTCGGCTGGCATGGTGTGGCGGGCCGCGGTCGCCGTCGAACTCGGTCTGTGCGACGCGGTGCTCGCGGTCGTGCCCGGATCCTCGGTGCTACCGACTTCCACCCGTCGTCCTCCGGCGCCGCCCGGCTGGTACGGCGCGTCGAGCAACAAGTACGGGTCGCCGCAGGCCGAGTTCGAGATTCCGTACGGCAACGTCGGCCAGAACGGGCCGTACGCGCAGATAGCTCAACGGTACGCGGCGCTCTTCGGTTACGACGCAACGGCTCTGGCGAAGATCGCGGTGGACCAGCGGACCAATGCGTGCGCGCATCCCGGGGCGGTGTTCCACGGCAAGCCCATCACCGTCGGCGATGTGTTGGCCAGCCCGCTGATCGCCGACCCCATCCACATGCTGGAGACGGTGATGCGGGTGCAGGGCGGGACCGGCGTCCTGATCGCCAACGCCGACATCGCCCGCCGCGCGCGACACCGCCCGGTGTGGATCAGGGGGTTCGGCGAGCACATCGCGTTCAAGACAGCGACCTACGCCGAGGATCTGATGACGACGCCGGTGTCACACGCCGCTGAACGTGCCTTCGAAATGGCAGATCTGACCCCATCGGAGATCGACATGGCGTCGCTGTACGACTGCTACACCATCACGGTTCTGATGACGCTCGAAGATGCCGGCTTCTGCGGCAAGGGCAAAGGCATGGGGTGGGTCAATCAGCGTGACCTGACCTTTGCCGGCGACTTTCCGCTCAACACCGCGGGCGGGCAACTCTCCTATGGCCAGGCGGGCATGGCGGGCGGCATGCATCATGTGGTCGACGCCGCCCGCCAGGTGATGGGCCGGGCCGCCGCCGCGCAGGTCGCCGACTGCAACCACGCGTTCGTCAGCGGGACGGGTGGCATCATGAGCGAACAAGTCGCACTCGTGCTGGGGGGTGACTGAGATGACCGAGGCGGTACCACTTCCCGAGGCCACACCCGTGTCGGCGCCGTTCTGGCAGGCCCTGGCCGAGCACCGGATTTTGGTTCAGTTCTCGCCGTCGCTGGGACGCTACGTGTTCTATCCCCGCACACTCGCGCCGGGCACGCTGGCCGACGACCTGGAGTGGCGTGAAATCGACGGAGCCGCCACGGTGTACACGTTCACCGTGGCACGCCGGCCCACCGGTCCGCCGTGGGCGGAGGCGGTGCCGCAGATCCTCGCCGTCGTGGAATGGGACGCCGGCCCGCGGCTCAGCACCGAACTTGTCGACGTGGACCCCGCCGAAGTGCGGATCGGAATGCGGGTCAGTCCGGTGTTTTGCGACATCGCCGATACCGGGGTCACTCTGCTGAAGTATCGGCCGGCCGGTGTATGAGACCGTGCAGCAACTGCTGCGCTCGCGTACGCACGACGACACCCCGGCGGTTGCCCATGGCGACCGGACCTGGACCTGGCGCGAGCATCTCGCTGAGGCCGCCGCCGAAGCGTCCGCACTGATCGGGATCGCCGACACCGGTCGTCCACTGCACGTCGGCGCCCTGCTGGGCAATTCGCCGGCCATGCTGCGCTCGATGGCGGCCGCCGGGTTGGGCGGCTACGTGCTGTGCGGCATCAACACCACCCGGCGCGGCACCGGGCTGCTGTCGGATATCCGAAGATCGGATTGTCAACTGCTGCTTGTTGATTCTGTACATCAACCGCTGCTGGACGGATTGGATCTGGCCGGGATCACCGTGCTGGACGTGGGATCCCCGGGCTATCTCGATGCGGTCGCGCAAGCGCCGGCGCTCGAACCGTGCCGCGAGGTCGAACCGGCCGACACGCTGATGATGATCTTTACTTCGGGCACCGGCGGCGACCCGAAGGCCGTCCGGTTCTCCCACGTGATGGCAATTCTGTGCGGCGCCAGCCTGATCGGGCAGTACGACATCGCCGCCGACGACGTGTGCTACCTGTCGATGCCGCTGTTTCACTCCAACGGCGTGGCCGCCGGCTGGGCTGTCGCTGTCGGCAGCGGTGCCACCATGGTGCCCGCCCGATTCTCGACGTCACGATTCCTCGACGACATCCGACGCCATGGCGTCACCTACATGAACTACGTCGGCAAGCCGCTGGCCCTGATGCTGGCCACCCCGGAGCGAGATGACGACGCCGACAACACGTTGCGCGTCGCGTTCGGCAATGAGGCAACCGATCGCGACATCGACGAGTTCGCCCGACGGTTCGGCTGCCGGGTGATCGACAGCTTCGGATCCAGCGAGTTCGCGGTGATCGTCACCCGCGAAGACGGCACGCCCGCCGGGTCGATCGGCAGGGGATATCCGGGCGTCGCCGTCTATCATCCCGACACCGTGACCGAATGCGCGCCGGCGGTTTTCGACAACAACGGTGCGTTGGTCAATGTTGACAGCGCGATCGGGGAATTGGTGAACACCGAAGGCGCCGGCCCGTTCGCCGGGTACTACAACGATGACGCGGCCACCAACGAGCGGATCCGCCACGGCATGTACTGGTCCGGAGATCTAGCGTATCGAGACGCCGACGGCTGGATTTATCTGGCAGGCCGCACCTCGGACTGGCTGCGCGTCGACGGTGAAAACTTGGCAACCGGGCCTATCGAGCGAATCCTGCAACGACTAGGTCCCATCAATCAGGTTGCCGTCTATGGGATTCCGGATCCCGACGTCGGCGACCAGGTGATGGTGGCCATCGTCTTGAACGACGGCCAATCACTGACACCGGATGACTGGGAGAAATTCCTGGCCACCCAAGCTGATCTGTCGCCGAAGGCCTGGCCGCGGTTTGTCCGGATCAACGCCGAACTTCCCCACACCGCCACCATGAAAATCCTCAAGCGTGAACTGATCCACGCAGGGCCGACCGCTGCGGGCGGTGTGCTGTGGCACCGGGCCGGCCGGGGGAGCACCTACGTCGTGGTGGATTAGCGGCGTGCGCTGATGTATTCCGAGTGCATGATCTCGTCGAGATCCAGATCGACCTGAGCCGGGGTCTGACCATACTCACGTTGCTGACAAGTCGGGAAACTACCCCCTCTGCGGGTCGCTTACGACCCGTACCTCGCGGCAGACGCGACAACCCCACCACCTACCGGCTGCTGACCACGCTGACCGACCCCGAACAGGCCCCGGCAGTCGAGTTGGCCGCGGCCTACGCCCAGCGCTGGGAGATCGAGAACACCTTCGATGATCAAAACCCACCAGCGCGGTCCACGAGTCGTACTGCGCTCAAAATCCCCCGATCTGGCCTTGCAAGAGATTTGGGGACATCTGTGCTGCCACTACGCCATTTGATCTTTGATGGCCCAGGCCGCCGAACACGCCGGCCACGACCCCGATCGCGTGAGTTTCACTGCCGCGCTGCGCATCGTGCGCCAATCCGTCGCCCAGCAGGGGGCCTTCCCCCCTGAGCACCCTGACACCTCCGATCGGCATTGGCTCGCGTTCCTGCGCCGACCGCTCGACCGTCTCAACCCACTCCAGCGCCAACGATCTGCACCTCGTGTCATCAAACGCAAAATGTCAAAATAGCACGTCAAACGCGCCGCCACGCCCACTGGCCCCAAACCTCAATACGCACCAGACATCGCCATCCACCCGCCTTAACTGAACGGTACTGCGATTAAGACGAGCTGAGTTCGGCACGAGCGGTTGGCGGCTTATCACGCTCGACGAGGCCGGTGAATGGGTGGTCGGCGAGCGAGACCCCAATTGGCCGCCGTTGCCGCCTGGCCCCCGGTGACTGTTTCAGCGTGGGCCGCCGACGCCGGTCGATAGGCTCACTTGCCGATATGGCTATGGCTACGACGTGGATCTCGGCTGCCCTCCCGTACATCGGCGGTGGCGTTCTCGGCACTACCGCCACCTGTCGGCTGACCTGGGTACGTGAGCGCCGGCGCACCCTCGACGCCTACCGGGCGCCGTGCTGGGAGCACCGCGATTCGGCCATGCGTTTGCCTCCGCAGGTGTCTGTTCGAACTGTGATCCGTGGGGTACGCCTGTGTCTGAGCCGAAGGCCGTGCCTGTGCGCACTCACCCGACCGGATCGGTGACGACGATGAGGCTGCCGGTGACCGTCGCGGAGCTGCCGTACGATCCTCCCTCATGGGGAAGGCTAGGAAAACGCCTAGTCAAGGCTTGTCGTCGGACGCGCCGCACGGCGTCGAGTTCTTTCGGCGGCATCCCGACGACGACCCCGCGGCCAGCGCCCCTGGTTTCGACTTCCTGATCGAGTGCCCGCCTAAGGTACAGACGACGATGCTCGCGGTTCTCAAGGCCGTGGCCGAAGCGCCCCCGAAGCGGTTCGCCGGGGGCGGGCATTGGGAAGCGATGCACGGGTCAATGACCGGGTGGCACGAGGTCCGCGTCGATGGGTCGAAGCCACGCAGACACTACCGCCTGTTCTGCCGTCTGGACACCGAGGCGCTCGCGGTGGACCGACCGATCCTCGCTGTGATCACGGGTATGAGCAAGCCAGTGCGAACGACGTTCAGCGACGCGGATTACGCCCAGGTGCGCGAGTTGGGTGATGAGTATTTCAGTCGCAACCCGCGTTCGATGAAGTCAGATTAGCCGGTCGCGGCGAGCATCGGCTCGGTGATCCGCTCACGCTCCTCAGCGGACATGGGGGTCAGCGTGATCTTCAGCCCGAGCGCGGCCGCGAGTTCAGCCACGGTGGCCAGAGTCGGGTTTACCGTCTGGGCGGACAGCAGACGGCGGACTACGCTGGGATCGGAATCAATCGCTCGGGCAAGCTGCGCCTTAGTCAGATTCGACGCCTCCCGTGCATCATCCAGCTGGTTGACCACGGCGTCGATAGCAGCGATGCGCGCCGACTCAGCGGCATAGGCCCGTGCGAACTCAGGATCTTCAAGCCTCCCGGCCAGCAGAGCGTTGAAGGTCTCAGACATGCTGCATCCCTCCCTCCGTGGTATGTACGTGGCATATATGTTACACCCGCCGGAACACTGACGACAACTGCCACGAACCTTGTGCTGATGCATCACGGTCTCCGCGGACGGTCAGCCTGGCGCAGCGCCCCGGGGAGCCGTCGTCACCCCGGCAGCTGGACGACCGTCGCGCTGCCGACGCTCGCGTAGCGGCCGGGTGTGCAGGTGAGAACGATGATCTGGCAGTCACGCCCGGCGACGGCGATGGCCGCGCCTATTCGCTCCAGCCGTCGGGGATCGGTCCAGCCGAGCGCGTCGTCGAAGATCACCGGAGCGCCACCGTCTTTCGTGACGATGGTTGCGCAGGCCAAGCGGCTGATGATCCCGAGCTGCTCTTGCGCTCCCGTGCTCAGCTGATCGAAGTCGACGGTCACCCCGTCGAGGGTCCGACGAGCGACGCGGAGCTTGTCGTCGAGCTCAACCTCCAGCGAGGGTCCGAACACGATGCGGCCGAGTTGCTCGATGCGCTCGCGGAACGGGGCGACGTAGCGTTGGTGTGCCTGCGCGCGACGCGCGGCGAAGGTGTCGTAGAGGAGCCGTGCCGCTTTGGCTCGCGCTTCTAGACTCTCGTGCTCGCGAGCGAGGTGCTCGAGGCGCGTCTTCGCCTCGTCAAGCTGTTGCGCCAAGCCCTCCTCTCCTCGCACGGTGAGCATCCCCCGAAGCTCGCCACGACGGTCTTGGTTCCGGCGAAGCTCGCCAGCCGCCCGAACCTTCGCGTCGTGCGCGTTCTGCAACAGTGCCTTCAGGCTGTCTGGATCCTGGGCAGCCAAGTCGGCTTCAGCGGCAGTCAGCTTGTCGATCGCCCCCTTTAACTTTTCTTCGGCCGCGGCCAATTCGGTCTCAATTGCTTCGTCGGAGCGTTCACTGCGAGCTTCGGTAAGCGACCGCTCAGCCTGAACCAGCGCGAGACGATCCTGCTCCAGCTGCGCGACGAGTCCGGCGTCCGTGATCTTCATCTCCTGCCACGCGGAGTCGGCTCGGTTCGCGGCGGCCTCGCAGTCTTCCAACTTAGCTCGGCACTCCTCAAGGGCAGCATTGGTCGCACTTAATCGATCCTGCGCGGAATCGAGGTCGTCGGGAAGCGGCGGTTCTGAGGGGCGCGTTGCGGTGTACTCGGCAATCCCAGTCGCGAGGCGTTCGACTTTTTCGGCGAGCACGCCGAGTGTGAGGTCGCGCAAATCCCGTTTGATACCGTCCGCCGCTTCTCTCTTGTCGCGTTCGGCATTGGTTCGGGCTGCCGCCGCGGCACGCGCCGCGTCGAGGTCGGCGACTCCGCAGCCTTCGCACAGCCCGGCCATAGCCGCCCGCGCCGCGTTCAGCCGTTCGGTGAGCGCTCGGGCTTCTGCTCCCGGCCTCACGCGCAGCTGCACCACGTCGGGCACCAGCAGGTCGAGTGCCTCGGTGACCGCTCGCTCGTCGGTTGTCCCCGCGGGTAGGGCGATCGTCTGGCCGTCGACCTCGAGGGCGAGGTCGCGCAATGCCGTCGTCTCGACCATGGCCGCACGGGTCACCGCCGCGGCTTCGGCCCGCGCCACCTCCAAATGCGCAGCCTCGATGTGCGCCAACAGGTCATCGTCAACCCGGGCCGATTCGAGTACAGCCTCGGCCCGGCTGAGCCGTAGTTGCGCTTTTTTCACCCGGTCGCGCCGTTCGGTCAGTTGTTCGACCTCAATCTGCTGGCGCCGATAGTCACTGTCGTGTACGGCCTGGCGTTGCTCCTGCTCGGCGGCTGCCAACGATGCTCGAGCCTGTTCGAACAGTTCTCGTGTGCTGGCAGCGAGCCCAGTCGCGGCCGCTCGGGTGGGCTCGGCGGCTTCGAATGCAGCTTGCCTGGCATCTAAGGCCTGCTTGTACGATACGACGTTGTTGACGAGCTCCTGGCGCCGCTCGCCCGCGTCAATCCACTTGTCGCGCTCCAAGGTCGCCGCCTCGCGTTTTGCAGCGAGTTGATTAACCTCGCCCTGCAGACGTGAGACCGCAGCGGACCGTTCGGCGAGGCCCGCCTCAATGCTTTCTTGCTCCTCCTGGCGCGCTTCCAGCGTCTTCTTCTCGTCGTCAAGTCGGGCCATCTCGTCGGTCGCATTGTCAAGCTCGCGAAGCGATGTCTCGACCTTGACGACTTCATCTTGGGCTGTTTTGACCTTGCTCTCCAAAGTGTTGCGTTGGGCGTTGACCTGCCCCGTCGGTGTCCAATAGAGGTCACGTTCTTGGCCGATGCGCTCCCAGAGGTCGCTCTCGCGATCGCCGGCGTGATCGCCTCCGGCCGCGAGGTCGAGCGCCTGCGCGAGCGAGCCAACGTCGTCGAATCCTGCTTGCGCCAGCTCGGCGCCCTGCTCGAGGCGGAGGGCAAGCCACAGCGGCCGATCGAGCGTCTCGCCGATGATGGCCTCGACCTTCTCGTGGGCCTCGCGTCCGGCGAGCTGCTCTCGCCGGGGTTCGAGCAGATCGAGCGTGGTCTGCTTCTGGCGATGCCACCGTTTGAAGTACACGAACCGGTACGGTCCGGTCGACATCTCGACTTCGACTTCGGCTCCTTCGTCGCGTCCGACCGGCTGCACGGCCTTGACCAGCCGGTGGCTCGAGGAGTCCTGGTAGTTGAGGATCAGGTAAACGGCCTCGGCGAGTGAGGTCTTGCCGACCTCGTTGTCGCCTTCGATGATTGTGACGCCTTCAGCCGGGAACTCCACCTCCGACTCGGTGACGCCGGCGTAGTTCCGCAGCTTGATACGGTGAATCCTCATTGCGGCACGCTCCCGAGGCGGTACAGGAGCCCGAGTGCGTCGCGGGCCACGAGCGCCCGATCGTCGTCGTCGGCCAACCGACGGAGGTCGTCGAGCGCGTCGCTCGCGTACCCCGAGAGTTGGAGCGTATCGAAGTCGTCGTCGTCGGGAAGCACGACGAGCTCGCTGCGTCGTTCCCAGGTCTCGAGCGCCGCGAGCAGGTAGCCGTGGTGCTCGAGGATCTCCTCGAGCCTTGCCTTGACCGTGAGGGAGAGCTGACCGACCAGCGCCAGCTTCACGATGGTGCGGGCCTTGTCCTCGATCGCATCGAGGAACGCCTCTACCCGATCGCAGTCGGGCGATCCCGCGAGGTCGAAGTCGCGGCGGAGGAACTGCCAGGTACCAACCGGGCGAGTTTCTATCGAGATCGAGTCGGCGGTCACGTCGACGACCAGCACGTTGCCGGCGTCGACTTCGACGTAGTCGGTGGGCTCGGGCGCGCCTGAGTACCGGACCCGCCCAGTACGGCCAACTTCGGTGGTGGAGTGCCGGTCGCCCAAGGCGACGTAGTGAATGGCGCCGGCATCCAGGCTCGCCTCGAGGTCCGCGAGCACGACGAGTGCAGGATTGGTCGGGTCGGGTGAGAGCAAGTCGACGGCACCGTGGCCGACGGCGACGCGCATGGTGCCGTTGGCCGGCAACCCGTGCGTGGCTTGTGCCAAGAGATCCGCGAGGGGACGCTTCGTGAACCAAGGCGCCGCGACGAGCTCGACGCCGGGCGCGACGGCAACGGGCCCGGGTCCGTCGAGCACGATGACGTTGGCTGGCCGATGCGCGGTGAACGTCGGTGAACGGAAGACCGACGAGGCATCCAGGGGATCGTGGTTGCCGGGGAGGAGGTAGAAGGTGACATTGGGCGCCGCTGACATCGCGTCGAGGGCACGAACGACGACCTGGCGTTCGACATGGTTGGACTCGAACACGTCGCCACAGACGATGACGAACGAGCAGTGCTCGGCCACCGCCAGCGCACCGATGGTCCGGACGGCGTCGATCCGGGCCGCTGTGAACCGAGCCTGTGCTTCCGGGCTCAGGAAATGGCGGGTCATGCCCAACTGCCAATCGGAGGTGTGAAGCAACCTGGTCACGGTTCGGACAGTAGCCGTATATGCAGCAACCTGTGTATAGAAAAATGGAGGGAACCTGCCCAAACGGTGGTTGTCGCCATTCCGGATCTCGCCAAGTTGTTTGGCGCTGACCGGGGTGATTAGCCGGATTTTTCGTGAAGTGCGATACGTGATTGGGTGTCGATACGCGAAAGTGCCTGTCCTGCAAGGCATAATGGGACTTGTCAAGGGTTCCACAATGCTAACTGGCAGGCAATTCGCAGGTGAAGGGTACCGCAGCGGTTTCGCGGGTGAAAGTGTCCCCGGACGGTCACGGTGTCGTGTCACATGCTGGGGTCGGGATGGTGCGGGAGGTGGCGGAGCTGACCGGGCTCTCAGCACAGGTCACGGCCGCATTGGCCGATACCTACCGGGGGCCGTGGACCTATGCCGCCGGTGCGGTGTTCGCCGATCTGGCCGCCGCAGTCACCGGCGAGGCCGACTGCATCGACGGTGTCGGACAACGGTAGGGTGCTCGCGAGCATGTCTTTGGTCCGGTCGCCTACCGCAGGTGATGACGAGTTGCTCGACCTGGCTCGGACGCTGGAGACGCCGGCGCCCTCCGTGTCGCCGGAATTGATGGAGCGTGAGGCCGCGGCGCGCGGCGCTGCGGCAGATGCGCAGAGCAGATACCGGTTGCTGTCCCCGGACCCTGACTCCACCCGGGCGCTGGGCGCCCGCCAACCCCGTGACTATCTGCTTGTTGACATAGCGCCGGATCCTTTGACACGGTTGCGCTGTGGAGCCGATTCAGATCTCCGCGAGCCGACTCGGGGAAATACTCGTAAACGACGTCTGCGAGCGCTGCTACTGGCTGAAGCTGCGGGTGAATCACCGCTTGCCGTTCGAGATCTTCCCTAGCCAAGTTGGCCCTGGCGGGCCGCCCGTTCCGGGCTGAAAATGGTGTGGTGGTCGCCTTGCGACGCCGTAGCTCTATGGTCCTTCGAGGCCGTCGCCTAGCCGGG
>Ga0080006_1249058_pt1 | contig 13585 bp, 26 predicted proteins | sample RS3BMetagenome_FD_69209 | JGI IMG/M metagenome (GOLD analysis project Ga0080006, IMG submission 69209) | Ferric oxide microbial mat and aquatic microbial communities from Rainbow Spring, Yellowstone National Park, USA - RS3B (SPADES... ...
CAGCTATCTATAACTTGCCCTATTTATTAAGTTATCTATTTAATAAGTTCCAAAATACATATATATGCCATCGGTTAATAGTTGCCCTATGGACACTATGTCTGAAGCTATAAACATAATTAAGGGGTTAGGAGCTAATGTCTGTGGAGTTGAGGTTAGGAGCACAAAGCCTCCGTATGACATCTACGGGCCTACAGTAATCGTTACTGTAAAGGGAGACGCAAGCGAGGCGCTCAAAATATGGGTAGAGGCTGCAAGGAAGGTTCATGGGTTCATACTTCAAGTTAGGTGGGCAGGTAGAATTGACATCTTACCAGAGCAGTACATAATGGCCTATGCAAAGGCAGAGGAGGAGATGGGCATTCCTCCGTTCATTGACCCAAATTTTGACTCTGTTGAGGCAACAAGGGATGATTAATGAGATATTTTTCTGCGTTCACAGGAGTCGGAGGTTTCGATTTAGGGATGCCAAAGTCTTGGGAGTGCGTAGGCTTTTCAGAAATAGACAAATATGCAAACGAAGTATTGAGATACCGCTTTCCGAAGGTGAAGAACTATGGCGACATTAGACAAATCGATTGGAAAGAAGTACCCGATTTTGAAATGCTCGTCGGAGGAACACCTTGCCAAGATTTATCAATCGCAGGAAGGCATGAAGGTCTTGAAGGTTCAAAAAGCCATCTCTTCTTTGAGTTCATCCGTGCACTCAAAGAAAAAAAGCCTCGTTATTTCATCTGGGAAAATGTTAAAGGAGCTTTATCTTCAAACAAAGGATGGGATTTCGCAAGAGTGCTCCTTGAGTTTTCCGAAGCAGGGTATGCTCTATGGTGGCAAGTTCTCGATGCCTCGTGGTTCGGTGTCCCTCAGCACAGAGAAAGGGTATTCGTTGTCGGAAGTCTTGGAAAAGAACCCCCCCTCGAAGTATTTTTTGAGCCCGACAGCAACAAAAAGAATACTCGGTTACAAGGACAAACAACTAATACGCAAAAAATCAAATACGCCCATTATGACCATCAGCAATACAAACGAATCTACGAAACTAACGGAATAGCACCTACCTTACACCGATACACAGGAGGCTATCAAAATGTCAAAATTGCAATACCAGTTCTTACACCTGGCAGAATTAAGAAAAGGCAGAATGGTAGGCGTTTTAAGCAAAATGGAGAACCTGCATTTACACTCACTCGACAGGACAGGCATGGAATATTTGACGGTAAAATCGTACGCACACTTACGCCACTAGAATGCGAACGCCTTATGGGCTGGTCTGACAATTGGACTAAGTATGGAATAGATGGGAATGGAGAAATCGTAGAACTTTCAGATACACAGCGCTACAACTTAATTGGGAATGGAGTAGTTCCTCAAGTCGTTTTGACGATCATAGAACATATTATGGACAATGAAGGCTTAATAAATAGGATAATCATGGAAAACATTGATGTGCTTAAGGCCATAGGGGAGCTTGACAGGAACTTTGGCGAAATTACTCACGTAGTTAAGGCAGGAGAGAAATCTGAAGGGATGGCTGGGACAACAAGCGGAAGGTTTATAAACTTAATAATATAATAGTATAGCATGGAGCCAAAAGCAAGGTTTAGTAAAAAGGTCAACGAAAGCGATTATCTTAACGTAACTGTGTTTAACGGAAAGAAGCATCCTGAGGATGAAGTAATAAGGGTTGGAGTAAGCAAAAAGGTAGATGCAGGCCAGTGGAAGACTGAGTATGAGATGACTTTGTACAGGACTAAGGACGGGAAATATATGGAAATGAAGCCAAAGCCACAAGCTAATAAATAAATTAATTAATTATTAATTAACAGTAAGGTTAATATACTTGGGTTTTTGATTATATGGTATGGCTCTCGATTTTAACTTAGAGCACGCATTTTGGGCAGCTGCAGGAGCGGCAGTTGGAGCAATAGCAGGTTACCTTCTTGGAATAGTATTGTACATAGTAATGATATCAAGCGCTGCGTTTAGTTCTAATTCTGCAATAGTTAATGCGGCATCTAATGCAGGCGTATTTCCAATGCTATTCACTATTACATTAGCCGCACTTGGATTCTTCGGCGGATATTATGTATCCTCAACTAAGAATAATAAAGCTCCTGCATCATCATAAAACATAAGTAAGTTCGCAAATATTTTTTTTCTTTTTTTATTAATCTTGCCCTAATATGATCCTTTGCCTCACAAATGAATAGCTTAATGGGTTACGTGGGCGCACTGCCCTTTTCTTATTTTTATTTTTTCTTTTATTTTTATTCATGGCAATTATCTTATCTTATTAATTTAAAAACTTTACTAACTCTATACAGCATCGCAGGAAATAATGTAGCCATAGACAGGTGGATAAATGGGGAGCTCTATTTCAGCAATATATTTGTTTTCACATTCATTCATTCATTAACCCTACTCCTTATAAGCAGTCACAGTATTGCCCAACACTATAAAATACCATTTAGTCAAATGATAAGGCGAAAGTATCAGCGAACCAGTAACGCCTCGTGCACACGGTATCTTCTCCCAGTCAGAGCCGTCCAAGGAAACATAACAATAGCCCTTAGGGGCGATGTATTGGGGAGAGTTGTCAAAGGCTATTAGCATTGTATCCCCAGTCTGCTCAAAGTATATGTTCTTGCTCATCGGAATTAAGGTTATTTCTGCGCCTGTGTCAAAGACAGCATTGTCTTGTATTGAACTCTCTGGCGTAGCTATCCAGATCGGAATTTTCATGGAACTTCACTGATAGCTTGCAAGTACTTCTGCTTTAGCTGGCTGCCTGCATACTTTGCAGTCCTGCCGCCTAATTTGAGTGTTTCCTTTCCCACTTCAGTTGTGACTAATCCCACTGCAACTCCCCCTACTATCAGCCCCGCAATGAACGCTTCGACTGTATTAACCATTTTCTATCACGGTATATATTCAAATGGGTTATATTTATTGTTTGTGCTGGAAGGTGGTTGATTGGGTAGCGAGTTGGTCGATTTTGGCAGTACGTATGAAAGGTAATTCTTGAGTGATTCCATGAAGGCTGTTTTGTCGTAAATAAGGTAGTAACCAATCTCGAAGCCTACATACGCAACGTTCTGAGTGCTGTCTGGGTCAAGTTCTGCATATAAAATGAGCTTCCTCTGTATTGGCTTTATTTTGGTTATGTTCCACAGCACAGTATATGTGCCTGCAGTGCCGTTTGTGGGCTTGTATGCGCCGATATAGGGCATAGATGAATTTGGTTGAGTGTAGCCCCAGTTATATAAATCTTGAATGTTGGCGATAAGTTCATCTTGGTCAAGGGTAAGCTTCAGCGTAACGTTGCTGTCAGTGCTTACAATCAGTCCAGAATAAAAGTATCCCATAAACTCCAAGTCAAAAATTGTCGCAAAGTTATTCTTAGTAATAGCCATAGGAGTAGCTGCTTTAGCAACCTTCCTTGTCCATCCTTGAAGAAATGCTAGGTCTTCCTCTGAAAGCATGATTTACTTGTCAGCCTCCTTGTATTTATACTTTGAGCTTTCCACAGCACTCTTGAATGCCTTTGCGTCCTCTGCAGCATTACCTTTAAGCTCAACTTTACCAACCTTTACTCCGTCCTTGTACACATAAAAAGTGGGAAACTGCTGCACATCAGGTATTTCTTCCAAACACGGGTCATCAGGCCCTTCTGCATGAAGTTCAAATGCTGGCACAGGGACTTGGGCTTGCTCATAGACATCCATCGCATGCTTTAACTCCTGTTTGCTTGTATAAGCTACGACCACAGCAACAGGGTGCTTGCTTACTGCCCTGTGGATGTCAACAACGCATTGATTATTATCTTCTTCCTTGCTCATATTATTAGACTGCTAATCCAAGCTTAAAAGCTTATATATGGGTATTGCTCAGCCTATCTTATGAGCTTCACAACTTCGTCACTCGTTGGAACTGGTAACGCAGTAGTTTACCAGTTAATAGATACCGTAAGCCAGTATTCAAACTCAATGAACCCACTAACGACCTTCATAACTAACGGCGAAATAATAATGATAAGCGCTGGAATAGTCACACTTGGAGCTGCATATTACGCATGGAAGAAAGGATATGATGTAGTTGCTGCATTTGGTGTAGAACTTGGGCCTCTTCTCTTAGTGTCAGGAATACTTGATATGATTAAGAGGAAGGTCTCAGGATTGAGCCAAGTAGCACAGGTCAGGAGAGCACCGCCACATATGGCACCTCCTCCAGCAGCACCTAGCTCAGGAAGATTACCATTCACATCAATGGACTAAGACAAAATCCTCTTAAGTCTCTCTGATTTTATTTTTTCTTCAATAGCCTGATTAATGAAATCTAGTGCGCTTAACGGCTCCTGCTGAAGCTTGCTTCTTTGGGCATTTACTTCGTTAATGAAGTCATGAAGTTCCTTTGATACAGCGGGAAAAAGAAAGGAATTCATGTCTCTCTCCTTTGTCCTGTAGTCGCCAATTATTTCGTTAGCAATATTAGATATGCCCTTGTTGTCCGACTGCATCTTCTCTAGCAGAAACCTATAATTATCGCTGCTCAGGTAGATGGTCACTGCTGGCATTATACAACTACTACATTTAACAATCCTTATAAATCTTTCCATTTATATGCGATTTGAAATGAGCGTAAGACAAATTTTAACGTGGGGTTCGAGAAACGAAGCAGAAACAGCAGACGCAGTGATAAAATCACTAAACGCTGTAATTTCTGGACTAAGAGCAAGCATAGGTGGAACAGCACCAATAGAGGTCAGGCCATTCGCCTATTCCGACGTAAACTTGACAAGCGACTTCTTTAACTTTTCAGTCACTTCAGGAGTAAATGCGCTGCTCCCAGGTTCATTCCTGATACCTCAAGGAAGGGCGTATGCTTTCTACGGCTTCAAGGACTTGACTGCAGGCACAAAAGTTCTTACCTATCTACAGATAACTTTGAACGGGACAAACTATCCGCTATCTCCACTGCCTATATACGACGCATGGACAGACGAGCAGAACGTAGTGTACTTCAGCCCAATAAAAGCAACTTCACCATCAGCATCAATGCAGATAAACTTGTGGTCTAATGCAGCACAGACAGTTTCGTTCCAGCTAAAAGGTCTAACCGCAGCTCCTCTGTCAGGGACAAACGTGTAGGGTGAGCAAGTAAATGAGCCTTTATGCACACACCGTGAATGAGCCGAAGGGCAACGCACCGACCATAGTAGCTGGGTCAGCATCAGTATCGCTGACGTCAGGAGCAGGGACGCTTACCATACCAAATGTACATTCAGTAGTGGGAGTACTATCACTGGACACTGACAATGCATCCTCAACAGCCTATACACTGGTTAAGACTACAGGAGCGCCTTCTGGAAACTCAATACCAATTGAAGTATTAGATGGATTAGTAGGTGGAACAGCCGCAAATCCAACTCTTTCAACTGCAACAAGTGCAACAGTCTACTACGTAGTCTTGGCAATTTAAAACTGAGAAGGTGAATACACACAAATGAAAATTGAACCAAGGTATCCGTTCAGAGCCCATGACTATATCTACGTTACTGATACGCAGCAATTTTATAGGGTTATCCAAGAACCAATCCACTTCTTTGACTACCTAAACTATTTCGTTCCTGCAGGTTCAACTCAAACAATACCCCTCAACGGCAGCTCAATAACTACTCCAGTAGGAAATCTGCACGTTCCTAACCTTACTACTCCAAACTATAACCAGCTCAACCAAGTATACTTCTCAATAGACAGCTTAGACATAACTGCAACGTTCAAGGTCAACGGCAATGACATGTTCTATCTTTCACCTAAGGGAACTGCGCTGACAGCTGTAAATTCTCCAATAACTTCAGATTCAAATGAATGGACGCACTTCTTGTGGTCTGCCACAACAACAATAATACCAGAGGTCACAATAGCTAACCTCAACCCTTCTGTGCCAGTATACGCTGCTGGGTCACAACAGGGAATACAGGTATGGGGCTATACTTATATGCTAAAACCTGTGCCTCCGCCTGTATACGAGGTCAGGCTTGCTAACGGCCAGACAAGGACAGAATACAAAAGTTACTCTACGGTCACAATTGTTCCTAAGAACTCAATAGGAGGTGGGTCAGCATAATGGTAAGGATGAAAGGACAGGATATAGGTTCAGGAAGGGAAATTCCTTATCCAGCATACAATACTGCTGTCTTAACAGCCTATGGGTCTGCAACGGCAGCAGGGGCAGTAGCCACATTTTCACTTCCAGCTGGAGCTAGAGCGCTGATACTGAAGGTTGCACTGACAAACGAAGGGACAGGTGGAGCAAGCGTTTATGCTTTAGAGAGCAACGGAAACAAGGTCATTCCTTACTATCTGCCAAGCGCAGGAGAAATACTTGACAGCGGCACTTTAACAGAGCCCATAGCTTTCATAGCCAATGCGACAACAGCTGCAATAACAGTTGGCATATATGCAACTTCAGTAGCATCAGGAAACACAGTCGAAGCATCAGTTAACTACTTGATAATGCCAGACTGGAGACCTGCGGTATAGTGAACAAGTAAATGACCAGCGAACAAATTAAGCGTTTAATCAACGGGCAGGACATAATGCCCAGCACCATTACTGGAAGCAATGTAGCTTCAAACACTCTTTCAAACTCTCAAATAGGGTTAGCGACTTCTGCTTCTAATTCAGTTACTACAGCAGTCACTACAACAAGCACTACTGCATATTCTACGGTTAACTCTCTTTCCTTTACGTCTGCTAAGACTGGAAAGGTCTTAGTAATTGCTAGGATGATAGTAAACAACAACACTGCAGGGGACGGAGTATCAGTTGAGCTTCTCAACGGTTCAACAGTTATAGATGGCGCATATACTGTGCTCTCAAGCGCAGCGAGCCAGAACCAATCAGTAACCCTTATGGCTTTACTTACTGGCCTGACCGTAGGGACAGCAGTAACTCTTACAACAGCAATCGAGGCAGTAACTGGCGGAACGGCAAGCGCAGTAGGAATATTAGCAGCTCAAGAGCTTTTGTCTTAAGCAAATTAATTATTTTTTTCTTTTTTCTTTTTTTGTTCTTCATAAAGTTTTTAAGTAGGTCAGTCTGAAATTTATAGCATGTCATCAGTTCCAAATTGGGTTACTAACAGCATGAAAGCGCTTTTAGACATAGGCAACGCTAGGCTATTAGTTAATGAATTACCTTTAAGGGACACTAACACTCATACATACAGCACTGACCCAAACTATATTTCTATTCAGCAAATAGTAGGAGGGACAGATGGAATAAAAGAGTATGCAGTATGGATTTATAACGGCACGAACCAGACTATTACAATGCAGGTCATAGGCAACGTAACAAATGATGGAGCATATCCTGACTATACCATAGGGAGCGCATATACAGTTGCGCCTAGTTCACCTAACATGTATACGCTGGCTATGGATGCAGCTCTTTCCCCTTTTATTTCTGTAGCCATATCAGCTAATACAGCACCGACAACAGGAAATGTGTATGGGATAGTGGTGGTTGAGTAGAAATGAGGGCAGTTACTCCTATAACATTAACTAATTCACAATCACAAGCTTCACCTTCAAATTTTCAACAGCTTATTCAAACAACACTGCTATATCCCAACGGCGTTAGGTTCTGGAGCCCTACCGACGGCTATTTGCCAGCATGGCTTGAAAGCATATCGTCTTCTAATTCGGCTAATATATGGGTAAAGATACCAAGTTCTATTCCTGCAAACGGCACTTATCAGCTGTACATGATACAGGACAGCACTATACCGATGGATGGGGTCTACTGGGGAGAAGCACCGCAATTAAGCTCAACTTATGCGCAGTATGATAATGGAGCAAATGTGTTTCCTTATTATCAGAGATGGGGCGGTCTAAGCTCACTGCCGAGTGGATGGTCTTCAATCTCTGGAACGGTTTTAACTTTTGCAGATACTTATACTGAGGTACAACCAAGCCCAACGGTAAATGGTTGGTATGGCATTTATTTAAATCCTCTTCCGCAGAGCTTTTTAGCACCGACAGTATGGACACTTTATGGAAACTTATATTCTGTCAAATATGCAATAGGGCTTTTAGTAGGAACTGCAACAGGATATAACAATAATGGTGGATACGTAATCGATGATGTAAGTTCTTCTGGTTTACCGCCGCCTGAAATATATTTTTTCAATCCTCCAAATTTTATTGCAACGGGCTACACTGACTCAAATAATAACAAATTATATTCAATGCAATTAAATTCTCCAACAAGCGTGCAGATATTTGTTAACTATTCTCAGATATATTCCAATCCCTCTGCTGTTTCTCAGAATGTGTCATATTTTGTTATAGCACCCACTAACAGCTCAAACTATGGGCCGACAGGCCCAGCTTATATATACTGGCTTCGCACAACTGCCTACCCACCCAACGGCGTGATGCCATCAGCATATTTTGGAGCTTATCAGTATTCAGGAGAGCTTATAACGGTGACCGTACCATAGGTGAATAAGAAATGAGCATCTTACATGCATATCATTCAAAGCTTCCGTTTAGAAATGTTAAAGGTAAGCCTAGCATTACCGTTTCATCTAAAGGAATATCCAACGGCCTTTCTGATACTTATAACGATGGAGCAGACTTTGGGCCTGATACGATGCTCGGTGCTACTTCTCCAGACCAGTACGGCCCTCCTTATACACAAACATCAGGAATACAGGAAGCATATAACTATGGAAAAATAAAATATAATAACAATTATAATGGTATATTTACAATTGTATTAGGTGAAGGAATTTTCGTATTAAATGCAGACGTTAATTTAAGCATAGGGCAAAGTTTAACAGATACATCAAGACCGCAGGCAGTAAATATAATAGGACAGGGAACATGGTCAACCCAGATTTTAGTAAATCAGCCTAATCTTAATGGAATAGTTATATCAAATCCAAGTTCTGATTATAGTGTTGAGGATACAATATTTGCCTATTTTAGTATTGATATTGCTTGGGGTTTTCCAAGCTCATGGGGAAGCACCATTATAAATAAAGTAGCATCGAACCCAACAGGAAGTGGTGCTAACTCAGCTATTACTTATTTATGCTATTCTTATGGGGGACAAGGAACACAATTAGCCCTTATTGGAATACACATGTATACAGGAAATTACAACAGTGGATATGGTCCAACAAACGGTGGTATATATATATGGGGGACTGTTAATGTAGTGGCGATTAGTTCAGCTTTTGCTGGAGACAGGTCTCTAGCGTTAATAGGCGCAAACAGTGCTTTAGTAGGAGGTTCGTCAAACTATGACCCAGCGTTATATGCAACATTCGATGGATGTTTTCTTGGTGTATCACCTAATATCTATATTACAGGATACATGGTCAATATTATAGGTTCTAATGTTTTTGGAACTATTAATCTTAACTATAATTCTACTACGGAAGGCTTAACAACAAATGTAGTAATAGAAAATTCTACTTTATCGGGTGCAAACACTATATTAGACCTTACAGATGCCACGGTAAACTTTATTAAAATACACGCTGTAAACATCAATATAGGTGGAGTTCCATCCGTTATAACAGCCTCATCTGCAACAACAGCAGGAATACTGGATATAAGAGATGTTGCAAATACTTCGGGTGTCCCTAATTTAGTTAACAATGTCAGTTTTTCAGAATATATAATTGAAGGTTTTGAAACTGTATCAGGTACTGCAATGGCATTACCAACGCAATCATTAACAAATGGAACAACCGCAGGGACAGTAAAGATGGATGCAGTAATTTACAGAACTTCACATAAGAAATATATAATAACATTAAACGGCTACGAAAACGACACAACAACAAACCAGACAATAAGCTTCCCACTGCCATTTGAATTTAATTTTGGTACAGTAATTAATACCACATCTTTATCAATAAGTGCTAACAACTCAGAAATAATCATAGTGGCACCAAATAGCACAACAACGTACACAGGCATAATAATATTAGAGGGATACTAAAACTTAATAAAAATGAACCTTAAAGACAAAGTCGGCATAATATTGATTGCTTTTTCTGTTGTGCTATATTTAGCAGGATATTTCTTTATCGTCAACCGTGCCCCTAACCCTTTCACTAATACTTTATTGTTCCTTAATAACATGCTTTCAGCGTTTGTTCTGCTGCTAATAGGGATAATAATAATGTTTATAGGAGCAGTTTTGCTGGCTGGGACTACTAGGAATTGATAAATAATAATAAACGTTTAACTGCCAACATCCTTTCTGCCTTGATAATGGGCTTTCTCTACGGCTATTTCGATTACCACATACAAGCAGCTACTAACTATATGTTCATGGGGACTTTATTCCCTTGGTTTGTGATGGTAGGGATGTTTGTCTTGCCAAACGTCCTTATTCATTATAGGCATGCGCTAGTCGGCATGGCTAATGCTTCGCTTGCTTTATCAACTGAGGACTTGGCTTATTGGTTTTGGGCTAAGACTTTGCCTGCAAGCTGGGCTCGGTTTTATCCTGTTGCATGGCATATACCAATAGATGATGTTATTGGAATAATATTAGCTTCCCTGCTGTATTATTATGGAGAACGCTACCGCACCAGCTGGGAATTTAAACACAGCCAATAAAAGAAACTCTTATAAACTACTGTTTGCTGATAAGTAATTAAAATGGCCTCTGAAGATATAAAGAAGCTTGGCGATTACGCTGTTACAATAAACGATATTGCTGAGCTCATAGAAATTGTTACTAAGCTTATGGAAGAATATAATGAAAAAATAAGCCTAGTGAATAATTATTATAGAACGCTATACGGGCAGCAGATGATGCCCATTCCTTCGACAAGCTCCATTCCTCAGTAAGAGTGTTATTTATTTATAGATTATAACTCCCAGCATAAGTTATGGGTATAGTTTCTGTACTGTCTGCTGACCCTTGGCTTGGCGTTGGAGTATACTTCCAAGTGTACAATCCGAATACGTTTTCTCCTCCATAAAGAGTAGGAACCTGCCAGTCGGCTACAGAAGTTATGCCGCTCACTACTATTGGGTTAGGAGCTATACTATAGTAGTCTACTCCGTTTATGTTTACTATCCAAGTCTTGCTAGTAGGAAGTCCTGACTCAGTAAAGGTTAGTGTGTAGGAAGGTACCTGCTGCTGTTGTGGAGGACTTGGAGGTGGGCTACAGTTTGGTGATGAAGCAGGACAATTTGTTGACGGTGGAGGATAGTTTTGCTGCTGTTGCTGTTGCGACTTCTTAGCATAATCATAGACCATATATACCCCTGCTCCTCCCATTGCTAACACTATTACTGCCAATACCACATCTTTAGAGTTCATTATATAAAAGTTGGATGCAAACACCAATATAAACTTTTAAGAAGGCTCACATTATTATGGCACGATCGCAAACGTTCCTGAATACTGAGAAGCTCCAAAATATGCTGTCGGCATCACGCCGTTGGGCGGAGCATTTCCAACCATCAATGCATAAACTTCAACAGTTGCATTTTCATATAATGCCTGAACCGTAATGCTTGAAGTTGAGCCAGAAGGGTTATAAAAATCATTGCTGTTTTGGTATATATTTCCATTTATCATTCCAAATGTGGTTGTATCATTTACCCATAACCCAAGAAAAGCTGTTTGGTTGTAAAAGTTTGGAACGTTTACATCATAACCACTACCTGTGCTCGAATCATAATTAGTCAATACAGCAGAATTAGAAGATGAGCTACCTCCTATGTTAAAGTAATTATTGTTATCTGGAACATACCCGAATCTGTCATTAAAAGCCGAAACTGTGCCTTTGGCAGAAAATTTCATTATTCCGTAGATTGCATGTGAGCTATCGTATGAAAAAGTTGAATTTAAGAAATAATCTTCAAGAAAAACACCATTATTAACAGAATAAGTGCTGTCAGACTGATTATTACTACTAACGGAATAATTTGAAGGTAATGTTGTTCCAGCAAAATTGTTGTAATTATTAAATACACTCGCCCCATTATCATACTGCCCATAGGTGCTTGAAAGCTGCGGTGCTTCTCCCCAGTAGACCCCATCCATCGGCAGGGTGCTGTCCTGTATCATGTACAGCTGATAAATGCCGTTTGCAGGAATAGAACTTGGTATTTTCACCCATATATTTGCAGAATTAGACTGTATGCTTTCAAGCCATGCTGGCAAATAGCCGTCGGTAGGGCTCCAGAACCTAACGCCGTTGGGATATTGTATCGTTGTTGCTTGAATAAGCTGCTGAAAATTAGAAGGAGTTGACTGCGATTGAGCATTGTGTAATGTTATTGGAGTATATATTATTGTTGTTGCTGCGCTTGGTACCTTACTATATTTATAAGCCATATATGCATCTACCCCCCCTATTGCTAAAATTGCTGCTGCCAATACTGCATCTTTAGAGTTCATACTAATTAGCCGATGCTACAAACACCAATATAAACTTTTAAGGCTATCCTAAACCATCACGATAGGCATAAACGAGCAAAAAGAGTGTAGGTGTCTGAGCCTAAAATAGCCTAATCAATCAATTAAGCCAGCAGCATCAGCTGCACCGTTTGGGCATAGTCCCTTGCTGTCTGCTCGTTGACGCTGTACCTGCGCTTGGCAATGTCCTTTATCTCTACCTTGGAGTATATGCTGTTCCTCTTGCAGTATTCAGCAAGTTCAGTAATCCTCCTCTCTCTTTCCCTGTGCAAATCGTATATGAATTGGTATGACACTGTTATGAATATATTTAAATAAGTAGTTAATAAACTTTTATGTTGCTAAATTAAATTGATTGTTCCCCTGTACTTCTTTTCAAGCCTTTTGCGCCTTTCAATGACTGCAGGGTCTGTTGGGAGGTATTTGCCTTCTTCCTGCAGCTTCTGCCTCATCCTCCTGACTGTCTCCAAGGACAGCTTAGATATCTTCTCCCACTCCACATAAGGTATGTTAATGCCTTCAAAAGTCCTCAGGTAAATGAACTGAAGCATGGTGTCGGAATTCCTTGCTGAAGGGAACTTTGACAGTATCCACTCAACCCTGTCCTTCACAGTCCTCAAATGCTCTGCCAGTTCAGGGTCATAATTTATCGGCATCAATCCTTATAATACCCCTCTGGGTCTTCGCAGTTGAGCCTGCCGTCGTAGCCGTGCTCGTAGTCTATTTCAAAGCCGTACCTATAGCAGTAAAAGACGTAAAACATGATGGGCGCAGTCCACTTCTCATACTTCCTGTATCCTACTGGCTGTGGAAAGCCCAGAGTTACCTTCGCAAGCTTCCACCTAGATATCTCCACGGTCTCGAACTTCTTTGTGTAGGCGTTAAAAACGTTGAGTATCATTTACTATTATTACCTGCTTTAGCCCATTCTTCTCTGTGCTTTTGGCTGTCACGCAGGACTGCTTCAATTGCTTGGTCGAAATCGTCTTCTGCAAATACATGCACTATTTGCTTTATATTTAATTCCTTGACCATTTTATCTTCAAAATAAAGCTCAATCATATTATTAGGATTTACTTGATAGTGAGTTGCGACCTTTATATAATAATCTATTTTAGGCCCTT
>Ga0080006_1175436_pt1 | contig 13583 bp, 20 predicted proteins | sample RS3BMetagenome_FD_69209 | JGI IMG/M metagenome (GOLD analysis project Ga0080006, IMG submission 69209) | Ferric oxide microbial mat and aquatic microbial communities from Rainbow Spring, Yellowstone National Park, USA - RS3B (SPADES... ...
CGTCGGTTGGAACGACGACGTAGCGAACACAGGGCTGGTCGTAAACGGGAATAATGTTACGGCCTATGGCCTGTTTGTTGAACACTACGAGCAGTACGAGGTCATTTGGCGGGGCCAGGGGGGCATGGACGTCTTCTTCCAGAACGAAATGCCGTACGATCCGCCGAGCCAGGCCGCGTGGTCCGCGGGCCCCACACTGCAAGGCTATCCGGCGTTCTGGGTCACCCCGAACGTCACGACGTTCCAAGGCTACGGAATGGGAAGCTACTGCTTCTTCGACCAAGGTGTTCCCATCTACGCGTCCACGGCTTTCCTCGTGCCGGACGGGTCTCAAGTCCAACTGCACGATGTCCTCACGCGGTTCTTGGCCGGATCCGGCGGAATCCTGCACGTGGTCAACGGGACCGGCGGGGCTGTGACGGCGGCCCAGCCCGGGCCGAGCGACGTGGTCACGTACCCCTAAACCAAACTGACCGGGCCCGCACAGCGAAGGCGGCGGGCCGCAGCTGTGCGGGCCTCCGCGCACATCCGGGCGCCGGTCATCTGCATTGACAATCGGATGGCAAAGACCTAAAACGTATTTATGAAACGGTTTACAGAGACCGGCAAGAGCAAGCGCCGCAAGCGCCCCACAATTCAAGAGGTGGCGGAGTTGGCTCAGGTCTCGACGGCGACGGTGAGTCGGGTGTTGAATACGCCCGTCCTCCACGACGACAAGACGCGGCAGCGGGTCGAAGCCGCGGTTGAACAGTTGGGATACGTGCCGAACCACCTGGGCGTGAGCTTGCGTCGCTTGAGCACTAAGGTGCTCCTCGTGGTGGTTCCGGGTTTTGACCTCCAGAACACGTTCTTTGCCGATGTCATTCGGTGGATTCAAGTCGAAGCGGAATCACGCGGATACGCCGTGTTTATCGCCGATACGGCCCATACGACCCAGGCCGAGCGGCGGGTGCTCGCGCGCTCCCTCCTGCCCGCGCCCGCGCCCACCAGCCAGTACCTCCGCGAGGAGGGCAAGGCGTCGGTGGACACCGACTGCTTCTCCTGCTCCTCGGCGCATCTTGCCACCTTCGCCGGGGCGCTCGACCGGGCGGCGCAGGCGGCCCAGCAGGCCGGGCACTGCGACGCCGACTGCCAACAGTGGTTGGCGCTTGCCGTCCAGGAGCCCGGGATCCTCCTCGAACACGACTGGCCCGCCACCAAGCAGTGGCCGCCGGACCAGCAGGCGGTGGTAGACCGCTATCGCCCCCAGGTCGAAGCGTTGTTGCACCAGGTCCTCGACCCCGCCCGCCAGGACGTGCTCCTCGCGGCGGCGGGCCTGAAAGAAGCCACCCGGTTCACGCGGGCCGGCGACCCCATTGACCACCCCGAGGTGGAGGCCCGGCGGCTGCAGGCGGAGGAGCGGCTGACGCTCGCCGAGCGGCGGAACCTCGGAGCCTGGGACGACGCGACGGCCACCGCGATCCGCCGCCTGCGCCAGCAGGTGTCGAACGGCATCACCGACCCCGAGGCCTTGAAGCAGGTGGCGCAGCAGGCGGACCAGGTGGCCCAGCAGGCCGTGGCGCCCTGGCTCGCGCAGCAGGACCCGCAACGCCTCCGCACCCTCGCGGACCAGGCGCGGGCACTGCACCAGGCCTACGCCGCGGACCGCCGGCGGTTCGCGGCCACGCCCGCCCCGGCCGCGCCGGTCTTCCACCGGGTCGCGAAGGTCTATGAGGACGTGGACACGCGCATCCCGGAGGAGCTGGCGCACAGCTTCCTGGCCGACGGGCCAGACACCGACCTCCCGGCCCTGGTCGGGGCCACGCCGGAGACCGAGCAGGCCATCCACAACCTCTTGCGCCTCGAGGCGGCCCGGCAGGTCCCGGTCCGCATCGCACCGCTGCCCCCCGTCGTGGCCGGCGGCACGGTCCAGGGCCAGATCCTAGGCGCCTACGACCCGCAGGACGACCTCGTGCTCCTCGGGCCCCAGGTGTGGGGCGAGGACCCCGAGCATGTGGCCACGGTGGCCGAGGAGACGGCCCATTCGCTCCTGCACAACCGGCGGTGCGACATTTACCCGCCGCCCTGCCCCGACACGCCCTACCTCGAGATTCCCGAGGAGCGGGAGGCCAAGGCCGCGACGCTCTTGGCCCTGGTCGCCGCCGGCATTCCCTTTGAAACGACCAGCGGCCGGCGCATCGACCCCCAGCGGGTCCGCGCCGCCGCCGCCCAGGCACTGGCGCAGATGGACCCGCTCATGCGCAGCCGGGCCGTCTGGGCGGCGGACATCCTCACCCGGGCCATCCAGGGCGACATCACCGGCGCGGCCGCCGCCGCCCAGGCCTGCCCGCGCACCCTCGCCGAGGCCCCAGCCGTGCCGGCGGCAGGAGGCCCGACGCCATGACCGGCGATCCGTGGGCGAGCCTCACCGACCTCATTTCCGCCGGGCAGGCGGTGGAGGCGGCCATCCACGGCGCGGACCCCCGGACGGCGCTGGCCCACGCGGCCCAGCAGGTGCAGCACGCTCACGACTACTATCAGACGGCCGGATACGCGGCCCTGGCCGCGGAGGCGGCGGCCGTGGCCCAGCAGCTCCAGGCCTGGAGCCGGCGTCCCCCCGCCGACCTCTACGGGGCGGTGTGGGGCGGGCCGGTGCGGTGGGGGACGCTCGCCCACCTCTGGCGGCGGGCGACGGCGCTCACGAGCCCGGACCCCCTCTGGGTGGGCTGGCTGGGCCTCGGGCTCTCAGTCGGCAGCCTGGCGGCGATTCCCTGGTTGACGCGGAGGCGGGTATGATCCAGACCGTCTTTCCCCGCTGCCCCGACTGCGGGCAACCTACCCAGCTCCTGCGGGACGTCGAAGAGACGCTGAAAGGCGCCCCCCGCACCTGGTGGTGCCCCCGGTGTACCACCCACCTCCGGCGGAGCGGGGACGTGTGGGAGATCCTGGACCTGGACCCCGATGGACGGCTGATCCGGCGCACCACCCCGACCGCCGGCGCCCACCTCCTCCGCCGCTTGCAGGCGGTGGCGGCGGACCCCCAGCTGCATCCGACCGCCAAGGCCCTCTACGTGGCCCTGGCCACGCGGGCCGACGCCCAGGGCCACGTGACGGCGGCGCTGTCGGACCTCGCCCAGTGGGCCGGCTGCAGCTACACCGCCGCCTATTACGCCCGCACCGAGCTCCGGCAGCACGGGTGGGTGAGCTGGGCGGGGGCCGCCCCCGCCCGCTGCCGGTACCAATTGTCGGCACCCTTCAAACATTGAAGGGTCGATTGATGTCGCGGAAAGGAGGCTCCGACCATGGCCCCGCGACGCTATCCCGATTGCGCCACGGCCCTGATGGCGCGCCAGCACCCGGACGCCACGGCCTGCCACGACTTCCGGGCCACCCGGGAAATCGTGCTCTGCGACGCCTGGCAGCGGTTCCGGAACGGCCAGGCGCCGACGTTCGCCGCCGCCGTCGAGGCCGGCTGGCAGGACCTCCGCCAGGCCTGCGCCTCGGTCGGCGGGATCACCCCGGAGACGGGGTTCCTTCCGGGCCCGCCCCAGGTCCAGGCGGTGCGCCGCGCCGGGCGGATCGTGGGGGCGGTGGTGGCCGTCGACGACGAAGCGTGGCTGTGCCTCGACACGGCCGGCTGCGCTCCGGTGACGGCCGAAACCTTGACCCAGCTGCTCCAGCAGGCCGGCGTGGAGGTGGGCCCATGAAGCCGGGCGATGACTGCGGCATCTGCTACCAGTTGGTGACCCTCCACTGCGAGCTCCACGGCCAGGCCGACCCCGGCTACTGCGAGCTCCGGCAGCAGTACCTCACCACTGACATGGACGGGGACCAGCTCATCGCCGCCCTCATCGCCCGGGCCACGCCGGCGCAGGCGGCGGAAGTGGAGGCGGAGCTCGTCCGCCGGCCCGTGCCCACCCCGGACCAGATTCACGCCGCCGCGGCCCAGGCCCGCCAGGCGGGGGATCCCGGCCAAGCGGCGGCGCAAGCGTGGCTCACCCATTGGCGGAACGGAAAATAAGCCGGATGCCGCGATAATCGGGCGGTTCCGGCTATCCTCAAAGCGAAGGAGGGATGACCGATGGCCTCTTGGGCAGCGGCCTACGACCAGGATGTATCCCAGGTGACCCAAGAACAGTTCTGCGCAAAACAGGTCGCCGTATGGGGAGTCGACCCCCAGCTTTGCGCCCAGCGGTACCAGGCCTACCAACTGATGACCCGGGGCAAGGGCCAAAAAGCCTATGCAAGGTGGGCACACGGGAAGGGAACCGCGTATTAAACCCCGTTGGCTCCCAGCCCCGGAGCGCGGCTCCGGGGCGTTCCTGTGTTCGGGAGGACGCCACGCCATGATCCCCTTAACCCTCTCCGGTTCCATGCTCCTCACCGCCCGCATCAGCGCCCCGGACCGGCCGGCGGCCGGCGTGTGGGTCCGCTTGCGCGTGGACACCGGGGCAACCTGGGCCGTCGTGGACCCGGCGGTGCTCCGGGGCCTGGGCCTCACCCCCTGTGGCGTCGACCTCGTCCAAGGGCTCGGGGGCCCGGCGACGCCGGCCCCCGTGTATGTCGTCACGCTGGATCTCGGGGCGTCCGGCCGGCTGGACCGGGTGCCCGTCGTCGCGTTGCCGATTCCCGCGGACGTGGGCGTCCAAGGCCTCTTTGGCGACAACCTCCTCGACCGGGGCCTCCTCATCCGGGACGGGCCCCGGCGCCAGTGGAGCTTCCGGTTAACCCGCCCGTCCGGTTAACCGGTGACCGTCCCCGCCTGCCGCAGCGCCGCCTGGATGGCGGCCACTTGCTTTTCCAGGGCCGCAAGCCGCTGGGTCGTCGCGTCCGCCGCCGGATCGGGCAGCCAGCAGAGCGGCACCCCGCCCAGGTGGTCGCTCGTCACCACGTCGACATCGACAGCGTGGCCCGCGATCGTCAGGCTGCACGACACCTGGACCAGCTGGTAGCCCCGGACGGCCACGTCGGGCACCTGCGAGCAGCTCCGCCAGTAGTGCTGCACCACCAAGGCCGTGTAGAGGGTCTGGCCGTCGAAGGGTTGTGGGGCCCCGACATAGAGGCCCGGTGTGTAGCCGCCCGCCTGGACCGCCTGGGCCCAGGCATTCACCCAGGCGATCGCCGCCGTCCCAGCTGTGGGCACCGCCTCCCAGTCGAGCCAGATCACGGCCCCGGGCGGGTAGCCCACCGCCTGCGCCCACTGCACCGCCTGCTGGCCCCGACTGGCCGCCGCGTTGGGGTCACTGAACGCCGGCGTCCAGTACCCCTGAAAGGTCATGACCGCCAAGCCCGCTTGCCGCGCGTTGGCGCAGTCCTGATCGGTGCCAGGCGTGATACAGTCGAGAATGGCGCCGTAGTAGCCGGCTGCCGCACACTGCTGATACCAAGACAACGGCCGTCCGGCGTCCCCGAAGTCGACCCACCGGCTCCCGATGGGCGCGGGCCCGACGAGGGCACTAGCCATCGTGCTCACCCACCCCGTCCAGGTCCCCGAACGCCAGATCGACGATCAGGCCGAACCGCTGGGCCAGGCGCTCCAACTGAGGGCGCGCGGCGGGATCCTGCTGGGCCCCCCAGTCCACCACGCGCTGCGCGACCGCCTGCATCGCGGCCCGATACTCGCGATCGAGGGCGAGGCCTTCCGTCAGCCATGCGTAAAAGGCGCCCACCAGCCACTGCAGCGCGACCACCCGGTCCGTCAGCCCGCGCGTATCCGGGTGCCCCGTCTGTTCCCAGGTCGCGATCAGGGTTCGGGCCGGTGGCAACAGCAACTGACTGACACTCGCAAACATCAACTGGGCCTCCTCCTCCGCCGGAAAGAGCCGGGCGGCAAGGTCCCGTAACATCGCCACTCCGCGACGTTCCGCCTCCATCAGGCATCCCCCTCCCAGATGCTTGCTCACATTATCCACAGGACGCGCTGCGCCGTCCGCTGCGGGCCCGGGCCGGGCACCGCCCGGCGGGATGGGGCGGCCCGCTGACCTCCGGCAGTTGCCACCCGATCCCCGCCGCATACCGCGCATGGCAGTCCAGACACACCCGGTCCCCGCCGGAATAGACCAGTTGCCGCCAATGCTCGCACATCCCTAGAGCCCTCCCCATCGGCTGGCCAGATGGCGCAGCCCCTCCTCCAGCGAGGCCTGGGCACGCTCGAACGCCTGCAGCCCCCAGACGACCTCGTTGGCGAGGTGCCCGTCCTGCTCCCGCTGTTTCTCCGCGCAATAGCGCAGCAGCGCCAAGGCCATCGTGACATCCCGCAACGTGTCCGCCATGCGCCGGATGCTCTCCTGCCAGTGCTGCCGCAACCAGGGATCGTGCATCATTCGCCTCCCTCCTCCGTCGCCGTACCCGCTAGAACCCACTCGCCCGCACAATTTTCCACAGCCCACAACTCTAAGGGGTCACGGCTCGCCCCGGTCCAAGGCCACGAAGACCTTGCCGACCGCCCGGGCCAAGGCCTCGGCGGGGGTCTGCCCAACCGCCCGCTTCCAGACCAGCTGCGGCCCCCAGACCTTCGCCGCGTAGGCCGACCGGCGCTCGTCCTCGTCCTCGACAAACGTCGTGACACGCCAATTCCATGCTTCGAACTGCCGCCGTAGCCACGCCAAGGCAGCGGTCAGCGCGTCAAAATCCTGGGTCCACCGCTTGGGAGACCGCCCGATCCGCCACTCGGGGTGCCAAGTGGGATCTTGGTCATGGCAGAGCACGGCTTTGGTCACGATATAGTTCGCCAGCGCCATCGGGTCGTCGCGCACGGTGTCCGGTGGGTCCTCCCACTCGCCCCGAGCCATCAGGTGCATCGCCAAGGCCCGAACTGCGGAGGGATCCGTGACCTGCCGGTCCTGCCACTCCATGACACACTCGCCGCACAGTGCCCCCACCTCCGCGAGCGGCTTCGCCGTCTCCTCGTCCTCATTGGGATGCCCCTGCGGGCAGGAATCCGCCGGACGCCACCCGTCGGCATACCCCAATCGCGCGAAGCCCTCGGAGATCCGCCGCTCCAGCGTCGTGCGTTCCTCGGTCGTCATGTCGCCCCGCCCTCCTGGCCTCTCAGGTGTCCACTGCCTCCCGCAGCCGATACAAGCCCCGCGCCACCCGCTCGGCCCCCAGCTTGGCCAACAGGGCCAGCAGCCGGTGCTTGGCGGCGGCCTCGGACTCAGGCCACGCCTGTCCGAACACCTCGACGGCATCCGCCACGTGGACCAACCCGCCATGGGCCCGCGCCCAGGCTCGCACCCGGTCCGTCCAGCTCTCGGCGGGGGAGGTGTCCTCGGCAGGCCGGGGTGGGGCAGCGTCCACCGGGACCGGCGCCGCCGCAGCCTGCACCCGGACCACCCACCCGACCGGTTCCTCGATCGCGGCATAGGTGCCGCGCGGCACCCGCGCCGCCAGCCATGCCCCCAGGGTCTTGCCCCGGCATTCCGGCAGCCGGTGCTCCGGATGACGGCGATACACGCGCCAGCCCGTTCGGTCCGCCGCGTCGGCCGGACGCAGGATCAACGCCCGGGCCTGGGCCTCCCACCCAATGCGCACCCGATCCGGGCAGCCCCACACCGCGTCCAGGGCCGGGGACCAGACCAGACCCTTCCCCCGCACTCGCACCTGGTAGCCCTTGAGACTGGCGGGCTGCCCCGGGAGGCACCATTCCAGGGCCGGCCCCCCGTACTGCCGCCGTTCCTCCTCGGTCATCAGCCGTTGAGTCACGTCTGCCATCTATTCGTCCTCCTCCGGTTCGCGCACCCACGCCGCCTGCACCCAGACGCCCTCGCCGGCATCCCACTGGGGCGGGCCGAAGGCCATGATCTCCCACGGGGCGTCGGTCACGGGGTACTGGGCATACAAGGCCCGGAGCGTCGGGGCCGCCCACGTCACCAGCCGGTGGCGCGGCACGGGGCGCTCGGAGCGAGCGGAGGGCGGGAGTGGGGCTGTCTCCTCCGCCCGCCCCGCCCGGGCGCTCCCCGCCAGCGACACCCCCTCCAGGCCCTCGCCCCCCAGCATCCGGCGCATCACATCCGCCGTCGCATCCGGGGTCCAACCCCGCTCCGCTAAGCACGCCGCGCAGACGCCGTACTCCACCACGGGCCCCTCCAGGGCCTCGGCGACATGCATCCCCAGGGCGCAAAATCGCATCGGCTCAGCCATCCTGGTGTCTCGCCTCCTCCTGGTCCTCGTCCCATACGACCAACTGCGCCACCACCGCCCAGTACTCCGGGTCGCGCGGCGTCAGCGCCCGCCACTGGTCGAAGAGCCGGTCCCGGGCCGCAGCCCGGGCGGGTGCCACCGCACCCGATGCACGGTGGCCATGTGATCGCGCCATGCCCACTCCCCCCACCACTGCGCCGCCGCCTCCGCGGCAGCCGAGCCATCCCGCACGACGGCAACCTGCTGCCGCCAGTCGCACACCGGGCAGGCCACCGTCCGGGTGGCCACGTCCCCCACCCAGGGCGGGTCGGCCGCCCCCAACAACACCGCCGCCCGCGCCACGGCCCCGGAGGCCAAGCCCCACAAGGCCTGTAGCCGCCCGAGCGTCGTCGCCTCCTCCCGCGTGACCACCTCGTAGCCCAGGCGGCGGAGCTCCGCCAGCTTAGGCCCCAAGCAGGCCGCGACCTGCTGCCAGTCGGCGTCGGTCATGCCGACGCCCCCCCGGCGGGCCACCCCCAGGCAGGCCGACAGATCGACAGGGCAATCGTGCTCCCCTCGGGGCACTGATCCACCAGCCCCCACAGGTTCGGGGGCACGTAGCCCGCCCGCCAGTACCACTCCTGCGCCGCACTGCCCGTGGCCCCAAACGCTTGCACCAATTCGGCCACCTGCCAGCGCAGGGGCAAAATGCGGCCCCGTTCCCAGGCTTGCACCACGCCCGGCGCATAGCCGAGCTTGTCAGCCAGTGCCGCCTGGGTCCACTCCCGGCTCTTGCGCTGGCGGGCCAGCCACTGCCCGAAGGCCCCGTGCCCCTCATCGCGCTGCACCGTCTTCGGCATCGTCGGCCACCTCCTCCACCACCACCTCGGTCCAGGCGGCGGGGGCATCGGCCCCCCGTCGCAGGACCAGCTCCACATGCCGAAAGTCGTCGTCCGCCAGCACCCCCGCCGCCACCAAGGCATCCTCGTAGAACTTGGGCACCCGATTGGTCGGGTCGGTCCGGTGGGTGCGGGCGGTGAAGTGATACACCCACGTCACCCGGGCCTGCGCGAACGGCCGCCCGTCCCAGGCCCCCGTGGCCCGCGCCAGGATCACCGCCGCCCGCACCGCCCGGCGGGCGGCTTCCCGGAGCCCTTGCTGCCGGCGCCAGTCCCCGCCCCGCCAGGTGTTGAGCGACGGCGGCACCCCGTCAATCCGAAACGTCGCCCGCCGCATCCGGCATCCTCCCGCCATGCTGCTGCCAGTAGGCCAGCGGCCACACCGTCACCACCTGGCCCGTCCGGGCCCGGGTCACCAGCACCCAGTCTCGCCAGCGCCACCCGGCATACCCGTCGCGGCAGCCGATGAACACGCCCTGCCGCTGGGCCCATCCCCGCGAAGCCACGGTGCCAAGCGTCCGGTCTACCCGCTCCCGCCACCGCCGCACCGCGTGGCGGGTCCAGCCTTTGGGCCGCCGGGGGGTCATGCCGACCCCACCTCCGCGGGAGCCGGGTCCCACAGCCGGCAGCTGCGCGGATCCCAGGCCAGCGTCGTCGTCACCTGCGCCGCCCCGTCGCGGTTTTTGGCCAGCAGGCACTGGAGCGCCTGCGGCCGCTCGGGGTCGCGGTAGAGCAGCCACACGGCGTCCGCCGCCGCCTCCCACTCCCCCGAATCCCGCAAGTCGGCCAGGGTCGGCACTTTGTTGGTCCGGCCCTCGAGCGCCCGGTTGAGCTGGACCAGGGCGAGAACCGGAATGCCCTCCTCCTGCCCAACCCGCCGCAAGGCCCGGGCCAATCGTCCCACCTGGTACGCGACGGGCTCGTCGCGGGTCAGGGGCTCGAGCTGGATCAGCCCCGCGTAGTCCACGATCGCCACCCGGGCGCCGTGCTGGCGCACCGCTTGGCGGATGGCCGCCACGGCGCCGCTCAGGGTCACCGGCCGCGTCCAGATCCACACCGGCCATGCGGCCACCCGTCCGAAGGCGCGGGTGACCGCATCCCACTCTCGCGGCCCCTGTGGCAGATTGCGGGCCAGTTGCAGCGCGTCGAGGCCCGTCTCCATGGCCAGCCACCGTGCCAGGAGGCGCGGCCCCAGCATCTCGAGGCTGAGGTACGCCACCCCGACCCCCTGCCGGGCCCAGTGGCGCGTCAGGTTGCCAGCCACCAACGTCTTCCCGATCCCCGCCCGGGCGGCGATCACCACCAGCTCCCCCGGCTGCAGCCCTTCGGTCAAACTGTCCCACTGGGGCCAGCCATACCGGAGCCGCCCCGCGTCCGGCGCCGTCTGCCGGGCCTCATACAGTTCCCACAGGCGGAGGGCCGCCGTTTTCGCGGGCATCCAGGCCCCGGGCGCCGGCCCGGCCGCCGCCGCCTGGGCCAGGAGCCGCTCCGCGCCGGCGTCATCGCCGGTAGCCAAGGCCTGGAGCGCCTGCCGGCAGGCCACGGCCAACTGCTCGCGCCGGACCCACCGGCCCAGCGCTTCCGCGGCGCCCTGGGCCGTGGCAAAGTACTGCCCAACCTGGGGCACCAACGGCAGCAGGGCGCCGGCCTCGGGGTCGAGCAACACCACCGCCAGGTCCACCGGCTGCCCCGCCGCCTCCGCCTCACTCAGGCGCGTCCAGGCCGCCCGGGTGAGGGGATGGTGAAACCAGTCCGCCTGGACCCCCGGGGGGCGGCTGCCGTCCCGCGCCGCCAGCAGCACCACCGCCGCCTCCAGCCAGCAGCGGGAGCCGATTTCCGTCCACCTGTCCGCCATCGGATGCCTCCTGTGCCGCCAACCACGCCTGGCGGGCGTGTTCCCGCTCCGCCATCACGTCGGCCACCGTGCGCACCGCTCCCGCCGGCGAGTCCCGGGCCCGCCCGTTGGCCGGCGCGGGGGCCAGCCCCGGCGGGGGCCCCTGTTCCCAGTCCTGCCAGTCGCTCCCGAGGAAGGTCTTGGCGTGTTTGATAAACCGGACCTCCACCGTCGCAGCGAAGGTGCGGTAATGATCGCGGGCCGCAAAGAGACGTGCCGGATCCACGCCCTGGCGCATCAGGGTACGCCAGCGCTCCCAGGCCCGCTGTTTGCCTTCCTTCCGCGGATACGCCGCCCACCACTGCTCAAACGCCGCCGAATAGGGCGCGGACGCCCGCGGCGCGGAAGCGCCGGGGGCAAGTGTAGCAGGTTGATCAGGGGTAGCAGGAGATGGTAGGGGGTGCGGATCTAGATCTTCTGGTCTCTTCTCTTCTTCTCTTCTCTGATCTAGGCCGTTACGTAACGGCGGCTCGCCGTTGCGTAACGGCGCGGTAACGTTGCGGAAACGTTTCGGTAACGTTTCAGGGGGGGTATCGGAAGCCTTGTCCCGCTTGCGTTCCCGGTGTCGCCGTACCCGTTCGGTGCTGCTGTCCGACGGGAACTGGAGCGCGGTCCAATCGGTGAAGGTGGCCCGCGTGGCGGTCCGATGGAGGATTTCGAGCTGTGCGAGATGGTCCAGCGTGCGCTCCAACAAGGCCGCATCGCCCCGGGCGACCTCTAACGCAAGCCGGGCGCGGTTTTTGAGCGGGACCGATCCCCGCTGCGATCCGGGTTGTTCGGACGCATAACAGAGCAGGTTGAACCACACACGGAACTCGGCGTCATCCAATTGATCCAACCGGCGATCGGTCCGCGCTCGATGGTACATCCGAAACCAGTCCATCCGATACCTCCCTGGGGTATCTAGGCCCCCGGGATCGGCGCCGCCGTCAGCGCCTCCCAGCTGGCCGTCCATGCGGCGGCGGCGGGGGTCAGGTCCACCTGGCGCCGGCCGCGGGTGCACGCGACATACCACAGCCGCGCTTCGTCGGCCCGGATCCAGACCCGGCCGCTCTCGGCGTCCATGCCGGCGAAGGGGTGCCAGTCGCCCCCGAACACCACTTGCGGCCACTCCCGGCCCTTGGCCTTGTGCGCCGTGCTGAGCACGAGTGCGGCCTGGCCCTCGGGGACGGTTTCGACCCGCAGACGCCGGCAGGCCACGGCCAGCCACTCGCCCTGCCGCTCCACGAGCTGCACGAGGGGCCGGTAGCTCTGGCCGATGGCGGTCTCGCTGGCGAGCCGCAGCTCGTCCCAGGTCGCAAAGTCACTGAGTTCGGGATGCCGCACCCGCTGGCCATGGTAGAGCGCCAGGGCCGCCTCACAGAGATCGACCACCGGCCCGGCGCCCCCGGCGATGCTCACCGCCCGCCGGGCGTCGAGCGCCGTGATGGCCGCCTGCAGCACCCCGATGTTGGTCCGGCACAGCACCGCCGTCTGGCCGGGGCAGGCCGGGTCCCAGGAGCCCTGGTCGCCTGCGGGCGTCCGCACCGCCCCCGTCGGGCCGAGGCCGTGGAGCGGCCAGGGCGCTGCCAGCACTACCTGGAGCAGGCGCGAGGCCGTGGCGGCGACCTCGGGCCCGAACCGCCAGCTCCGCGTCAGCGGGTAGGCGGGGGCCGCATACTGGTCGAGGGCATCGATGGCCCCGCGCCACTCGTAAATTTGCTGGTAGCTGTCGCCCACCATCCAGACGACGCCCGGTTGCTGCAGCACCAGGGCCTGCATCACCGGACTGGCGTCCTGGGCCTCATCGAAGAGGACGGCATCGTATGGCAGGGCCGGTGCCGCGAGTTGCCACCGTTTCAGGTACACGTCGTGCACGACGGGCCAGTCCGGGCGGCTGAGCATCGCGTCCCACACCGCCTGGGCCGCGGGCACGAGCCGGGCCCGGAGGTCCCGAATCCAGGTGCGCTGGTCCGCCTCGGACAGCGGGCCCTCGCAGCGCGCGACCGCCCCGAGGAGCGGGGTAAGCACCCGCTCCCCGACATGCTGGGGCCCCACCGCCGCGTCGGCCGTCTGGCAGAACCGCTGCAGGATTTCGAACAGGCTCGCGCAGGCCTGGGCCTCCGTCCGCCCGTAGAGCCGGGCGGCGTCTATCGCGTCGGGGCAGTCGCGCAGTACGAAGGGTCGCAGCTTCCACCACTGGCCGACCACCTCGCGCCCCGCAATCCACCGGGCCTGGGCCCGGAAGGCCAGGGCGTGGGCCGTCTTGCACTCCACGCGGGCCGGGAACTTGCGCTGGGCTTCGTCGGCGATGGCCCGGTTGAAGGCGAGATAGAGCAGCCGCCCATGGGGCCACGCCTGGGCGATGCCGGTGAGCGTCGTGGTCTTGCCGGTGCCGGCATAGGCCAGCACCTTTCCGGGCTCGCCCCGGGCGGCGGCCTCGAGGATGGCCTGCTGTTCCGTCGTCCACTGGATCATGGGGCCCACCGCCCCCATTCCGCCCAGAGCAGGGCGCCCCACACCGCCAGCCAAATCCCCACGGCGCCGGCGGTGAAGCGGAGCCCCCAATGGAGGACCACCGCCAGGGGGTTCCACAGGCCGGCCAGACAGCCGGCTCCCAGCCATTGCAAGCCCCAGTACGCCACCGTCCAGGTCAGGCCCTCGCGCCAGCACCGCCGTCGGCGCTCGGCCGCTTCCCCCCGCCGAAGTGC
>Ga0080006_1134962_pt1 | contig 13581 bp, 10 predicted proteins | sample RS3BMetagenome_FD_69209 | JGI IMG/M metagenome (GOLD analysis project Ga0080006, IMG submission 69209) | Ferric oxide microbial mat and aquatic microbial communities from Rainbow Spring, Yellowstone National Park, USA - RS3B (SPADES... ...
TCCTGTTCCAGACACATAAAGCGTAATCACATCAGTGCCACTGCTGCTACTTGTAAGCCTAAACTGTGGCGAGAGCACCGTATTCGGTGCTACCCTGAACGTCTGCGTGTTGTTTGTAATCCTTACACTCGGCGGCCCAACAAGGCTTAAAGTTATATTGTTTGGCATGGTACCGCTGTAAAGCATGCTTATGCCGATAGTGCCCTGCTGGTTGGAATAGAATGTTGGTATGCCTATGTTAAATATCCTTATTGAACTAACTGCAACCTGTGAAGGTACCGTGAATGATACTGGAGCGCCTTCAAACGCTGTCACATTAGAGGCGTTTCTTACAGTGTAATATAAAGCCAAGGTTGTTCCGGCGGGAAGCACGGGGAGGCTCCATTCTATGTTGTATGCGCCATTCGAAACACTAACATTCCCTGCAGCACCCGCTATGCTTATATCGTCCACGGTGCTTGCAACTACTATGGGTATGCTGACAGAGGCTGTTGTATTGTATATGCTCCTATTTGTGGGATTGACTACCTGGACCACGCCCTGTATCGACTTGGAGCTGTTTATGGAGGTAATTGTGTTGAGCAAAGTCGGTTTTGAGACAGAACTGTTTTCTATTACCGCGGTAACGTACTGTGTGTATGAGGTTGGTGTTCCATTCACCGCAGTTATTGTCTCCGGAATAGGTATTATGCTGCTCCCCTGCGCCGCATTCTGCTGCGCCTTTATTACAAGACCAACGCTTGCGCCCTGCGCAGGCAGCAGGTACAGGCTTTTTGAGGAAAAGGAGAGCGAGATGCCTGTTATGTTAGGCTCCGTCAAGTTTATCCATACCGGCACCTGGTTGTGGTTGTAAAGACTTAACGTGCTGGTTATGCCCTGCCCTTTAACAAGCGAGACCAAGATGGGCGTAGAGATGTATGATATATTAGCTATCGAGGTTGGCGGCTTGGGAACGGGTTTTGGAGGCGGATGTGGTGGAGAGAATACCGTATAATTGAGGCTAACTGTTGGGGAAGTTTGTTCGGTGTAGTTATGGGTAACACCATTTATCGTATAATTGTAACTGTATGTAACATTCAGCTTTACTACATATGTGCCTGGAGTAGGTGACACAGAATAAAGCAAGAATGTCTTCGAAATTCTGCTGCCTGCTTTTATAGGTCCTACAGTGTAATTACTTTTACTTGCGAACCCGTACGGCCCGGTTACATTGATATGCAGCACTGTGTTTGATGTAGATGAAAGTTCTCCAAAATTCGACATGTTTGCCACAAGGGTAACTGGCGAGCCCGTGCTCACTCTCGATGTTACAGAAGAATTTGTTATTATAACGTTTGCGTAGTCTATTGCGTAGAATAATGCAGGAGAGCTGTTAAGCTCTTCATAATACTTTTTGCTGAATGATACGTTTACATAGTAGCCTCCAGGCTTTAACAGGTCCTTATTGATACTTATGCTGTACACTTTTTTTGTCGCGTTTATGTTGTTTGCATAAAGTGTATTGCTTAGAATATAGTTTGAAGGCGTGCCGTTGGCTTTCCACAAAAGAAGAGTGCCATTGATAGCAGATATCACGCAATCTGATGCCCTCACCGTTGCGAGCGAGTAGTTGAATGTGATGTTGGAGTTGAGCACGTATACCTGCATAACAGTCATATTTCTGTAAAAAGGGCATATAACAGCAACGCTGGCGTTGACAGCACCCTCTGCCGCATCGGCAAAGCCGATAGAGAAGCCCAGTAGCACAAGAATTAAAATTAAGATTATACGCCCCTGCCTTCTCGATCTCAGTCTCATAAAATCCTTTTTTTGCCAATATGCTTGCTCTGAATAGAATTTAGTATTTTTTGCTTGCCAGAAGCAATACTCGCTCCCAAGCCTCAGGAGATCTCCCCGACTACAGTGGCGCCTCCCGCGGCTTTATCTCTGTCAAGTATATAAACCGATGCGGGGTTTATGTCCTTAAGGCTTTCGTCATGCGTTATTATGAACACCTGCTCCACAACTCCTGGCAAAGTGTTGCCCAGCACCTCTATAAGCTTTGCAATGCCTGCTCTGTCAAGATTGTGCGTAGGCTCATCCAGTATGAGCCATTTAAGGTTTGGCACTATCACCATCGAAAGCGCTATCCTCAGGGCGAGTGCGGTTATGCTCCTCTCCCCACCGCTTGCAACACCCTCTACCCCTATCCAGTTATCTGCTTCATTTGATGGTGCGTTTACCTCGAGCACGTAGTCATCCTTCTCGGCGGAAAGCCTGAGCGATGTGAAGTCACCGTAGGGATAGATCTTGGGCCATATGCCCTGGAGCAAAGCGTTTACCGACTGCACGAGGCTGTTCCTCAGCAGTGCCTCGGTGTCTATAAGTGAGCTCTTGAACTTGTTGAGGTCTGCAACCATCAGCCTCCTCGTTTCTATCCTCTCCTTCATCGCCTCGAATTTTCCTAGCTCTGTTGTCTTCTCATCGATTTGCCTGAGCACAGTTTCCAGGTACTTCCTCTCTCCCTGCAGCTTGGATGTTGCCTCGCTTAGCCCCGCCGACTCCTTTGCAAGCGCATCCTGAAGTGCGTAAAGGGTTTTGTCATCAACCCTTATGCTCTTGAGCTCTGCATCTGCCTTCCTAAGCCTGCCCTCTTCCTCTTCTAGCTCCTTGCCATAAGCTTCCATTCTGTGCACGTAGTCGAGCCTTAGCTTTATCTCGTTGTATTCCTTCCTTTTCACATCAAGCCTCTTCTTGAGCTCTTCCACCTCGCCCGCCGCAGCCTCGCTCCTTTTCTTTTCTAATACCTCCTGCTCCTTCTCCTTCTTTAATTCATCCTCTATACCCTCATAGTCCTTGAGCCTGTCAAGTATAGACTGCACATTTGTGCGCTCCTTTGTCTTCTCCTCGACTTCCTTCTCGAGCACCTCCCTGCGCCTTTCAAGCTCTGCTATGCTCCTGCCCAGCTTGTCTATCTCCTCTTTTCTCTCCGCAAGAAGCTTCTTTTTCAGCTCCTCATCAAGCTCCCTCCTGCATATGGGGCATGTGCCTATGTGCTTTGACAGCTCAGCCAGCCACTTCTCTTCCTCCGCCTTTCTGCTCTTTGCGGCAGCAAGCGAGCCCAGCGTTTCCTTCAGCTCCTTTGATGCATCATCAACCGCTTTTGCAATCGCATTCAAATCCTTGCCTGTGACTTTTTTGAGCAGAGATTGCTTCTCTGCAAGCCTCTTCTCATGCTGCGATATCCTACTTCCTATCTCCCCCTGCCTCCTCTCTATTTCTCTCTCCTCCTTAGAGGCAAGTTCGAGTTCGTCCGAGAGCGCAGAGACCTCTTTTTCAACTTTATCAATTTCTGCACGCACGCTCTTTGCATCTATATGCATTGCATTTATCTTCTCTATTTCAGCCTTAAGCGTGCTTATCCTGCCAGAGGACTTGCTGATCGTGTCTGATAGCGCCTTCCTCCTCTCATACTCCTTCTTCCCAGCTTCAAGTTCTGACCTCTGCGCGTTTACCCTCTTCTCCTTCTCGGCCTTAATAATCTCAAGCTCCTTTATATTCTCTTCGGTCTTTTTTCTCTCATTTGCAAGGCCGTCAAGCTGCTTCTTTGCAGCGCCGACATCTATCGATTCTACCATCTGCTCCTCATCGGCTATCGCACTCTTTATGCTGTTTATGAGGCTCGTTGCATTCTCCTCTGCCTTCGCAAACTTGTCCAGGTTGAGCATCTCGTCTATCTGCTTCTTTCTGTCTCCTTTCCTCAGCTCCAGTATATAGTCTAGCCTGTTCTGCTCCGCGTATATCGCCCTCGAGAAGATATCATAGTTCAGACCCAGCGCCTTCTCTATCTCCTCGTTTACACGCTCGGGCTGTGTCTGCAGCGGTTTGCCGTTCTTATCAAGCGCTGCCGAGCTGCCCGCATTCCTTTCTATCCTGCGGGTTATTGTATAGCTATTACCTCCTACCTCAAAGTCGAGCACCACCTGCGCGCTCTTCTTCTCCTCGGGCCGGTTTGTTATCACGTCATCCAGGCTTACTCTTTTCTGCTTCAGCGCAGGGAATGTGCCGAAGAGCGCAAAAGATATCGCATCCATAACCGAGCTCTTTCCCGCACCCATTATTCCTACAAGCACGTTTGTGCCTTTTCTAAACTCTATCTTTGTGTCTGCATGGGTCTTCCAGTTCCTGAGCTCTATAGAGTTTATCATAAAATCAGTGCAGTAGATTTAGAACGCAAAAATAAAAAAAGGCTCTCCCCAAAATGTACATGTATCAAAACCAAACTTCTTGGTCATTTCGCAGCGCAGCATACTCGCTACAACTTCATAACAATACAGATGCAAACAGTGCAAGGCGATGATTTGCAAGGCAGACCTGGCATGCGCGGGAGCAGGAGGCTGGTCGCGGACGTCATGCTTGCGAAGCTTGCAAGATGGATGCGACTGCTTGGGATCAGCGTGGAAAGTGCTCCGTATGTGAACGATGAGCGCATCCTGCGCTACGTGAAGAGGACAAAGTCTATTCTGCTCACTTCTGACAAAGCACTGTACCGCCGCGCATTGAAGGCTGGTGCAGGATCGCTCCTAGTCCAGGGTGATTCACTAGCTGCACAGTTAAAGCTGGTTTTCGGTGCGCTCGGGCTTGCTCCAGACACAAACCGCGAAATCTGCACGCTGTGTAATTCGCCGTTGAGGAAAATTTCTCCTGAATCAGCCACAAGGCACCGTGTTCCTAAAAGGATAGTAGAAAGATACAACGAGTTCTATTATTGCGGAAGGTGCAAAAAGGTCTACTGGCGCGGCACACATATGAAAAGAGTGATGAAGGTTGCATCACTGCTCAAAGCGCATCGCCGGCATTGAGTGGTGCATATGTGCGTGGCCTTTCCTCGAGAGGTGTATTTTGGTATCTGTTGAGCCACCTCCTCCTCTCCTTGTAATCCGGAATTGCTGAGTAAACGAGGCTCCAGAATTTATCCGAGTGCCTTCTTACCATGGTATGGGCAAGCTCGTGCACTATTACAGAATCTAATATCTCGTTTGGAAAAAGAAGGAGCAGCGATGAAAAGTTCAGGTTGTTGCGAGCGGAGCACGACCCCCATCTTGTCGTGATGTTTTTAAGCCTGATTGCGCCTATGCGGGCATTGAATGTGCTTTTGTTTATCTCCTCTACCCTCCTTCTGAACTCCTGGTAAAGCTCTCTTGAGAGCGCTTTGAGCACGAGCTGTGATACAACTTCCTTTTCATTTCTGAGAGCATCTTCTGAAGCGGAAGCGGGGAGGTGCACCCTCAGCTCATTCCCTGTTAATCTCGCATTGGCAAACCTTATCCCATCACGCCTCTCAATTCTTACTATGAGCTCCCTTCCCATCGCGGTAATAGGCTGCATATCCCTGAATTCCGGTATGCGGCTCCTGTCAAATGCGTGCGGGTTCTTTGCGAGCGCGCGCTCTATGCTTCTGCGTACCTTCTCCGCGCTCTCCTGTGCGAAATTTCTGCCCCAGCGCTCAGGTACCCTTATTACTACTTTGCCGTCTATCACCCTGCCGCGCATCGTCTTAGCATATGTCGCTACCGTCTCAACAGGAAAAGTCCGACCGTTAACTGTTATATCTTCAAGCTTTATTCCTGTGCCTGCGCCCTTTCCATCCAAAGTGCTAAACCAGTGTCTCCTCCTCCACATCTACCTCGCTTACGCCATTTATGCCTTTAAGCTTCTCCTCTATTTTTGAGCTTCCTGTTTCAGAATCATCAAATACAAACAGCACCTTCGCAACGCTTATTCCGAAGGCGAGCTCCTCCTTGCGGAGATCCTGCGGCTTCATCCCCTTTATTGCCTCCATTACAGAGTCGAGCTTTCCCTCCTCTGCGAACACCTTGAATACAACCCCTACCTTTGACATAAGATCACGGACCTTCAAATCCGCACACATCGCACTTGTAGGAGTTGGTTATCTCCCTGCAGTGCTCGCACCTTATTATGGTTCCTTTGCCGCACTTGGGGCATTTGAACTCTGTATAAGAGTGTGTAAGCCTTCCGCATGACACACATATTTTTCCAGGTAGCATTTTATCACATTTTTTCCGCTTCTTTATCCTTCATTATTGCAATGCTGTGTTCTATAAACTTAGCAGGCTTTATGCTCGGCTCAGCGGGCCCTAGAAACTCTGCCTCTTCTTGTGCTCCTCTCCTGCTTCGGCATTGCCTCGCTCCTCGCTTCCGAGTTTCTGCTTCTGTTAATGAGTACGATAAGTGCTATAAATATTGCTATCAGCACCACTACTATTGCGAGCAGCATGACAAATATGGCGAAGAGCTCCTTCTCTATTGCTGCGAGGCTTGTGAAGAGCGTTGCAAAATCTCCCTCATAATTTTGCACCTGCTGTACCTGGGGCTGTGCCACCAGGCTGCTGTTTATCAGCTTGGTGTCATTGCTCAGCACAGAGGCAAGCAGCGCTGTTGAGTATGCTTGCTGTGCATATCCCTCTGCGAGCGTGCTGTTTGTTGCAAGCGAAGCCTCGCTTGTATAGAACATCGCCTCGTTCGCAAACTGCGTCGCCCATACGCCGAATGTAGAATTCTTTGCGAGGCTTATGCTCATGTTTATCAGCGCACCAGTGCCTAGGCTATATTCCGAGGTGGCGTTGCCAAATGCGAATGCGTAATCCGCATCCAGGATTGCAAGCGGGTAGTTTCCAAGCCTGTAGGCTTCCTGCGCAGTCACGGAATAAAGATTTGTTCCATAAGCCATGGCCCTGCTTATCTTATTTGCCGCTACCTCCTTGAGCGACTGCGACGCCGCAGCAGGCGTTCCGCCAATTTCTGAGGATGCGTTGTACATATAAGATGCGGCGGCGCACCACCCTGCGGATTCACCCGCGGTGTATATTGAGTCAAGTACGCCGTCCGTATCTATCGCAGTTGCATTATACTCGCCTATGTCCTGTGTTATCGTGTAGTTCGCCCATAGCTGGCGCAGTTCGCCTCCCAGAACATACTGGTAGTTTGAAAGAGTGAGAGTCGCAGGAGTGAGCGCGGAGCACTGCATTGAAACATTCTGCATAACCTGCATGCCTCCCTGCTTTGTTATAGTGTGGTGCCCGAAATAATACGCTGTTATGTAGTCAAGGAATGACTGGTCTGCGGCGGTATAGCCATATCCTTTGCTCGCCTCTGCGATGCTCTGGTTCAAAATATCGGAAAGCTGTGCAGTTATGTTTGCGAAGCCGGGAGTTGAACTTATTGTGCCTATCTCGTTCCTTGTGAAGTTGAATGTGAAAGCCACAAGTCCGTTGAATGTATTTCCGTCACACGCTGCGGTGCATTGCACGCTTGCCACAGGCAGCCTTGACACATAATAATTCACGAAAGGTGTGTAGACAGTGCCCTGTCCGGATATGCTTTTTCCGTAAAGTGCGAACTGGAGTGCACTGCTTATATTATTTACCTGTACAAGCGGCAGATTAAATTCATCCTGTGTGATTGCATAGAGCATGTCCTCGCTGCTGCTCCTTGGCACTGCAGGAACAAGTATAAACTTCATGCCGCCGCTCTTCGCGGCGCTAGCCTTGTCGTATACGCCTCCTATCAAACCTATTGTGCCATTGTTGTTTATCGTGCCTGTCATAGTAAAGTCATTTGGTAGGGTTTTGCCGGTAAGCGCAGCCACAGCCAGAATCGTCATTGCAGCGCCTGCACTCGGCCCCGAGACGTTGACGCTGTCGCTGTTGAGTATAGTATAGTTAAAGCTGTAGTTGTAGAAATTGAGTCCCAAGTATGAGGATGCATATTTGGCCGCGGTTTGCGCTGATTCTACTGTGGAAGCACCCACTTCAATAGGCCCATTCACACTTACACTGCCATTGCCACTGCTGACTGTAAGTTTTATCAGGGTGAGCACGCCTGTATTGTTGCTTGTTATTACGGCAGGCGCATGTATCTCAGCACTACCTATAAACGACTGCGCCTGCGAAAGCTGTCCAAGCATAAGCACCAGCAGCACCGCTATGCCTAGCGCACCAGCATACCTGTATCTTTTACCATTTGCATGCATCATGAATACCATCTAATTCTGCTGCTATCTTTCTGCTATTGATTTTATCAAAATCTTTTATAAATTGTTTCCCTGTTTCTGATTTAGTCATATACAACAGCCTGCCGCACAAATTCCCAAATCGCAATCGCATCAATACGCTTCTGCTCTCTTTGCTATAAGATAAGGTAAAGCCCGACGAATATAAGTACACCTAAAAGCAGCGGTGGTATGGCCGGCAGCGCCCTGTTCGCCTTCTGCAGTATGAACATTGTTAGTATTAAGCCGAATATAGCGCCTATTGCTACAAAAAAGCTCAGCGTGAAGCTCAGCGTGGCTGAATATGCAGATATGCTGACCATGAGCGGCACAGCGAGGTCTCCTGTGCCTAGCAGTGCTGGCACTTCTACGGGCACCAGGCCCTTGCCCTTGAGCACGTTTAGCTGCGGCAGCTTCCTCTTTGTGCGTTTTTTCATCTCTCTAAACCTTTTGATCTCTGCTTTGGAGAATTCCGATATAGGCACAGCCTCTATCTCGCTCGCACCAACAAACAATGCAAGGTTATTCTCTACTGCGGCATTCGCTATGGTGATCATATGCTTTGTTATGAACACAGCTACAAAATCATATATGGCAAGCAGGCCCATGAAGAGCAGCGCAGCTGCGAAGCTGAAGCTTATACCAAGCACTACGCCTACTCCTATGCTTGATATTATCGCAGCTGTATTCCTCAGCTTCTGCCATTTGTTCTTAGCGAGCACGAGAAGAAGTGCGAGCACGCCTGCAATTATGAACTGCGCACTTACGCTGCTTCCGAACAAGGAGCTCTGCATATTGCCTGTCAGCGCACCAAGCAGTATCAAAAACACGAAGAATGATGCTATGAATATTACTACACCTTCGAATGCAACGAACAGCTTAGAGCCCCTGTAAATCTTCATTACGAATACTAGCACCAGCGCTAGTATGGCTATGTAAAAGATGTAGAATATTACGCTGTTGAACGAGTAGAGTATGTGTGTTGAGCTGACCTGGTTCAGGGTTGTACCGCTGAACACAAGGCTTGCAAGCAGTATGCCAGAAAACTGCACAATCATAAACATTGCTATTATGCTCAGCATCTGCCTGCTCCTGCTTATCCTTACCCTGTCTTCAGCCATTACTTCACCTAAATCTAGGAAGGAGGCCCGCACGCTTTAGCGGCGAAGTTTACTCGCTCTCTCTTTTTACTGTTTTTATTATTCCCGGCCTTGGCGAGAACACATCCCCGCTTTTCTCAAGCTCGTTTATATATTTGGTTGTTGTGCCAGCATCCATGCCCGCCTTCTCAGCCTCCTCTATAACATTCTGCATCTTGGCGCTGCCCTCCTTCTCCTCCAGGCCTTTGATTATGCTGAGCACGCTGTTTATCTTGTCAACTTTTTCCCTCGGCATGCCGGTAAGCAGCGTGTCTATATCCCTCCTGCCGCCTCTATCCACCGCAAGGGTCTTGAGCATGAATTCGGAAAGCGCGATAGCCCTCTCCGCATCCTTTATGCTCACTATATTATCAAGCCTTGTCTTTGCGCTCGCCTCCGCAAGCCTCACAAGGCCCTCTATCTGCCTTGGTGTTATCGGCACAGCACCCTGCCTTGCGCCTGCCTTCCTAAGTTCAACGTAATATTCCTGTATCCTCTTCGAAGCTTCGTCGCTGAGCCTTGGCAATATGTTCTTCCTGGCATATGCGATATACTTCCTGAGCATGTCGCTCGGTATGGCCGGCAACTCTACCTGCTTGTATCCCTCTATGTTAGCTATATGCGCGCCCGCAGCCGCATGCTGCACAAGTATATAATCCGCTATCCTCTTGTCGAGCTCCTCATCCATTATGTCCTTTATCGGGAATATCAGGTCAAACCTCGATAACAAGGTCGGGGGTATGTCAAACTGTTCGCTCGGATAAATATTCGGGTCGAACCTGCCATATTTAGGGTTCGCCGCTGCGAGCACAGCCGCCTTTGCATTGAAGGTTGCAATGATGCCTGCCTTCGCAACGCTTATCGTCTGCGATTCCAGGGCTTCGTGAAGCGCGGCCCTGTCCATCTCCTCTATTTTGTCAAATTCGTCTATGCACACTATACCTCCGCTTCCAAGTACCAATGCGCCCGCCCTCAGAGTCCAGCCGCCCTCGGCAAATTCGTCCCTTTCAGCCACTGCGGTCATGCCTCCGCCTGTCACTGACTTGCCGCTCACATATATGCCTTTAGGAACCAGCTTTGTGACGGTCTGCAGGATTCTTGTCTTAGCGCTTCCAGGGTCGCCTATGAGCAGTATGTGTATATCTCCCCTTATCACACCCCCGTCTACTAGCGTCTTGTTCGGTGTGCCCCCAAAGAGCTGCAGCACTATTGCCTGCTTTACCTCCTCATGCCCGTATACGGAAGGCACTACAGACCTCCATATATTCTCAAAAATCTGCGGATCCTTTGAAAGCTCTATAATGCTCCTTTCCTCCTCTTCGCTTATGGCTATCTCTGCGAACTCCTTCTGCTTTGGAGAAAGGGATGAGGCATCAAGGTACATAGTATAAAGGTCTTTTTCCAGTTTGCCCTTCATATTCCTTCTTTTTCTTATCCTCAGCACTCCTGTTATATCGACTCTGTCGCCTGGTATAACTTTGTTTACCAGGTCGTCTACGAGCCAGACCTCAAGCTGCCACGTAGGTGTATTGCCCCTGAGCTTTTCAAGAGGGTCCTGCACAGCTATTTTCTGCAGGTCTACAAATTTTGACTCCTCCTCTACTGCCTTCAGCGATTTCCTTTTGCATTCCGGGCAAACCTCCGGAACCTCGTCCTTGCCGCTTCTGAACTTGTACACCGCTCCGCAGTAGCTGCACTTATAAACACCTATCTTCACCCTAGGAATAATCTCCGACCTTTTCACTACAAGGGCGTCTACATTTATCATCTTGCTTATATACGCGGAACCCACATCCATTATCAATGGTGTATTGACGTTCTGCCCGAAAAACCTGACATAGACATCGTTGTCTTCCCTTACCACGTCACCAAGCATGCCTACTAAAGCTTCTTTTGCACTGTCGAGTATTACATCAGGCCTCTCTATGAGCTCCTCTGCAATCTCGGCATCAAATTTTTCCAGGTCTTTCACATCAACCTTGAGGCTCCTGTTGCTGGGATACGATACCGTAAGGTCGTTTATCTGGTCCTTGTAGTACTTCTGGAAGAAGTCCTCGAACCTTGATTTTATACCTTCAACAACCATATCCGGCATACGCCTCCACCTTTCCGCTTCCAGCACTCACATATACATATGCGGCTCGGATCAGCACGGCACGCCCATAGAGCTGCAGGCCTTCAAAAAGAAGGAGAGTCCGGAGGCGCTGGCCGAGCAGGTCCATAACCAGATCAAGTCATACTTAGAAAAGTTTGGGTGCACATTCACCTATTACGGTAAGACGCACAGTGAGGCCAACAAGGGCATAGTCTACGATGTATTCAACGGGCTTAAACAAAACGGCTACATCACAAAAATAGAGAGCGAACAGGCTTACTGCAATGTGGACCAGCGTTTCCTTACTGACAGATTTATAGAAGGCAAGTGCCCCTATTGCGGTGCAGAGGGTGCGAGGGGAGACCAGTGCGACACGTGCGGCAGGCTGCTGAATCCAAAAGACCTTATAGAGCCGCACTGTGTAATATGCGGGAGCAGTGATATCTCATTTGTCAGGACAGAGGACCTTGCACTTGACCTTAAGAAGCTATCGCCAAAGATAGCTGAATTCATAGAGGAGAGAAAAGGCAACAACTGGAGCAAGAATGCCGTAAATAAGTCAACAAGCTACATAAAGCAGGGGCTTGAGCCGCGCGCAATAACAAGAAGCATGAAGTGGGGCTTTGAAGTGCCGGGCATGAAGGACAAGGTGTTCTATGTATGGTTCGATGCGCCCTTAGGCTACATCGGCATAACCAAGGAATGGAGCAGCGATAATTGGCAGAAATATTGGAAAAGCAGCGATACGAAGCTGGTGCAGTTCATGGGCAAGGACAACATAGAATTCCATACCCTGATGTGGCCAGGCATGCTTATTGGTTCGGGCCTCGGGTTTGTGCTTCCTACTACAATATTTGCATACGAATTCCTCAACAGCAGGAATGTTAAGTTTTCAAAGAGCAAGGGCGTCGGCCTAAACATAGAAACCGCCCTCGAAATATTACCCTCCGACTATTGGAGGTTTGTGCTCTCATATCTTTTGCCTGAGACCGCGGACAGCGAGTTTTCAATAGCGTCGCTCATAGAAATCGTCAATAAAACAATGAATGACAGCATCGGCAATTTTATACACCGTGTGCTCTCAATCGCAAAGCAGAACAATGCACCGCATGAATTTGCGGAGCCAAGCCCAAAGATAAAATCAACAATAGAAAAATATCTCGGAAGCTACAACCTTCATTTTGAAAAGATTCAAATGCGCGAGGCGCTCCGTGATGTGATAGAGCTCGCATCAAAAGGCAATGAGACGATGAGTGCAAAGGAGCCGTGGAAGCTTGCGAAGAGCGGCAGCGAGACCGGCCGCAAGGATTTCTGGTCTGTGCTCACAGATCTGCTCTACATGGCGCGCGCGGTTTCTGTCATGCTGTGGCCCTTCACACCATCTGCGAGCAGCAAGGCGCTTGCGTATTTCAACATAGAACCAAGCAAACCACAGCTTTCTATACTCGAATCACCGCTGCAGCTGGATATAAGTATCGAGATAAAATCAATATTCAACAAGATAACAGAAGTGGAGAAGGCAAAGCTTGAGAAGTTTTCAAGCACCTAATTTTCTACTTGTCTATACTACTTAACTGCGCGGTTTCAATATCATAAAGTAGCAATGAAATCACAAGCCCTTCCTTCAACTTCTTACTTATAATTTCACTTTTCATCATCGCATTTCTCTGCGCAATAGCATTGTCTATTATTGCGGCATTAAGGTCTGAAAGGTCTTTTTTGTTTGATATATTTCTTGCTATATCTTTTACCATTTTATCCAGGCTGCTTTCTTCTTTCGCACTCTCTTTGGTCTTTTCTGCGCCCTCCCTCATCATTGTAAGAAGATACTGCTGTGCAGCCGTAACAGCACCGCATCTCGTGTGTGCAACTATTGCAATATGCTTTGTACCAAGGTGTTCCACCGCATACTCTATCGACGCTAGCGCAGCCGCGTCTACCACCTCTCCCGCTGTCCTTACGACAAATAGCTCTCCAAGTTTTGCGTTGAATATTATCTCAGGCGCGACCCTTGAATCCGAGCATGCTACAACCACGCTTTCTGGATGCTGTGCTCTTACAAGCTCCCTGTAGTTTTGGCCTCCGCTCGCCCTGAATCTTTCATTACCTTCAAAAAGGTGCTTTGCCTCTTCTTTCATATCCTTATTCATAAAATCATCATATAGCACAAAATGCCAGCACTGCATGTCTGACTATCTTACTCTGCTTCCTGGCTTGAGGTCCTTGTCGGGCTTAAGCAATGCTATGGTCCCGTTGTCGTCCTCTGCAGCGAGCAGCATGCCCTCCGAAATAAAGTT
>Ga0080006_1135621_pt1 | contig 13577 bp, 7 predicted proteins | sample RS3BMetagenome_FD_69209 | JGI IMG/M metagenome (GOLD analysis project Ga0080006, IMG submission 69209) | Ferric oxide microbial mat and aquatic microbial communities from Rainbow Spring, Yellowstone National Park, USA - RS3B (SPADES... ...
TCCATACTGGAGGTGGTGGCCATCGTGGTGACTCCTTTCTGAGCCTGCTTTCTCAATAAGGATCACACGGTGGCCGCCGCTCCACAAGCACCTCCCTACGGGCCCAAGGCGACTCGGCTCAATACACCACTTCCGTGGACGCAACCGAGCTCCTCTGCAGCCGTGGCGCAAGGCGAGTGGGCACCGGTCGGCTTACTCAAGATGCCTGGCAGCCTTGGGCACATCCCCAGCCAGCGCCTCGCGGACCCGGTAAGACGGGGCCTCCACGTCGATGGCGTGCGGGCGCATCGACGATGGTACGTACCAGGGTCGCAACCCAGGACTGCTTGCGGGTGAACGCCGTGGCCACGAGATCTGCTAGCTCGTGGGTGCGCCACTGCTGCCAGGTGACCCCCGGCAGCGCGTCGTTCGCGATCGCCTCGACGAGGCAGCGGCGAGCATCGCAGGTCACGAGCAGCATCCCTGAGAGGCCGCACGCCACCAGCGAGCGCTAGCAGGCGAGGCGGTCGGCCTTGTCTCCGCTGGTAGCGACCACGACGACGTGCACGTGAACGTTGCACGGTCGTGCCAATCTCTCGCACCGTAACGATGAGCAGCATTCGCCGCGCACGTTTGGTGCGCTCGTATCCAGGCGACGGTTGCGAAGTGCTCGCACCTCAGGGTCGAGGTTGCGAGCCATCTTCGAGCTCTCGCACGTCGACTGCCCGGTGATGCCTAGTGCCTCAGCCGACTGCTCGAAGCGTTGCGTCGAGAGCCCGAGCATGTGGAGAGCAGCTCGTGTGGGTACCGTCGCCTGGCGAACGGGGAGGCAGTCGATGAGCGCTCAGCGCTGCTCGAGGTCGTCGAGGATGCGCAGAAGCTCGCAGCGACGATCCTGCCACCACTGCTCGACGATGGCGAAGGGTTCCCCGAGGCGCCAGCGCGCCTGCGCGAGCGCGAGGCGGCGCATGAGGCGCAGCGCTGCACGAGGATCCGCCTGGACGAGCGAGCGGAAACTGAACCGTCGACCGCCGTAGCGTACAGGAATCTGGGAGTCCTGACTGGCTGTCAGAATAGCGCTGCGCGTGAGGATCACGCCGGAGAGGACGGGCGAGAGGCACAGCTCGACGAGACCCTCCTCGTCCTCAGGGGGCTCGGGCGCCGGTGCGGCGCGGAGGTGGAGCGGCAAGGTGGTGGGCTCACCGAGCTCGACTGCGAGCGCCTCCAGCGTTCGCGCCAGCTGTTCGGCCCAGGGCCGATACTCCGGAGGACCGTAGGTGTTGGCCGCTCGGGCGTAGAGCGGCCACACCGGAGCGAGCTGCTCCCACACGTGGGCGCGGAGGAAGGCGATCGCTTCTCCGTCGAGCGCTGCGGCAGCGACCGCGAGGAGGAATCCAAGGTGGTCGCAGAGCACGGGCGTGGGTAGATCTGGAGCGTACGCCGCGAGGAACTCCCGCGTGCGCTCAGTGGGTTCGCCCCCGAGTACGGGTCCCTTAGTCAGAAAGAAGCTGAGGTATGGCGGGAGTTCGAAGTCGAAGAGCTCAGTAAAGGCAGGGCGCGAGAGCGAGACCCCGAGCTCGGCGAGGAGGCTCGGATGCGGCTCGGGGTTCTCACTCGCCTCGGCGAGGGCTCGCAGAACCTCCGCGAGGCTGCGCACGTCAGTCCGTAGCGACGCCACTGGTGTGCTGCTCGCTCGCAGGGAGGGCGTAGGCCTCCACAGTGGGCTTGAGTGGTCGCATCAGCCAGCGCGGGCGCCGCGTCCCGTCGGGGCTGACTTGCCGAGCAGATCGAGCCATGGCCAGCCACTCATGGAAAACCTCGCGAGAGCGCGAAGTATCCACGAACACCTCCGCGTGCCGGTCGCCAGGCTGGGCCTTGGTGACGGTCACTACCTGGTGCCAGCAGTGCATGCCGGAGATTGGGTCCGGGTGCACCCCGAAGGTGAGATTCTGGTGGACGCCGACGTCGGTCCACCAGATGCGCTGCGTGTCGGGATCGGAAGACTCGTAGGGCGCGACGCCATCGGAGGGATCGAGAGTCCAGCGCGTACCCTGGCGCCGCAGGGCAACATGGCGCATCATGGCTCGGGAACCGACGTCGCCGAGCCGCCAGCGCCCCATGTGGTGGGAACAGGCGACTACGCCGGGCCGGATACCCTCGGTAACCCAGGCCTTGACGACGAAGTAACCCAGATCCGTCGTGACCCGCACGAGGTCGCCGTCGCGCACGCCGATGCGCTCGGCGTCCGTCGGGTGGATCCAGAGCGGGTTCGTGTGTGCGATCTCGTCGAGCCACTTGGAGTTCGCCGAACGCGTGTGGATCTGTACCGGCAACCGGAAAGTCGAGATGAGCGGCATCTGACCATCCTGCAGCTTGGACGGGTGCACATGGCTGCGGATGTAGGTTGGCACAGCGTACTCCGGCCAACCCCACGAGGCCACGGTGCTGGAGTAGAACTCGAGCTTGCCGGACGGGGTTGGGAATCCACGCAGGATGGCATCGCCAACCTTGATGCCGACAGGCCGACGACCGGTCTCGTCAGGGGCAGGGTCTCCCGTCGGGACGATGTTCGGGCTCTGTGGCTTGGGTGCGCGCGTGTAGACACGCCCCCGCTCGTCGATCCGGACGTCCTCGAGCTCCTCGGCAGGCACCGGTTGCTCGTAGACCTGGCCAATGCCGCGAGCGATCTCGAACGCACCGTAGCGACGCATGTACTCGAGGGGGCTGAGCCCTTCCCTCGCCGCTGCCTCGGGCAGTCCAGGCACCGAGTGCTCGAACATCCAGGAGTAGTACTCCTCGACAGTGAGCTTGGTGCCGGGCTGCTTACGCGACTCGAAGTACTGGCGCACGCCGAGGGAACCGTCCGGATCAATGCGCCAGGAGAGCTCGATCCAGAACTCGTTCTCCTCCCAGACCTCCCCGGGGTTCACCTCACGCGTGTCGTTGACCTTTTGGCCAAGACGTTCACGAGCTGTGCGCAGCACCGGCTGGCGAAAGCCGATCCACTGGCCGTCGTACTGCTCGTAGGAATGCGTGTCGTGCCGCTCGGAGGCGTGCCCCATCGGCAGGATGTAGTCGGCGAAGAACGCCGTCTCGTTCCAGGTTGGCGTCAAGGCCACGTAGCAGCCGACCTTGTGCTCGTCGAGCAGCATCTCGATCCACGCGAAGCCGTCCGGGTTGGTCCAGACGGGGTTGTAGACGCGGGTGAAGTAGACCTCGAGGCGCTTGTTGTACTCCTCCATGAGGTGTGGCAGCAGGAACGAGAGCTCGTTCTGCGCGAGGGGATACTCGACGGGCCAGGAGAGCTCCTGCCACACCTTGGGGTGGGGTGGGACATGGATGGGCCGTGGGATGAACTTGTTCCAGGCGTTCAGGTTCGTACCACCGGGAGTGGCCACCGCGCCGAGGAGGGCATTGAGCAGGAAGAGCGTCCGAGAGACCTGCCAGCCACCAAGGTTGCCAGCCGCTGCGGAGCGCCAGGTGTGGGTTGCGAGCGCAGTGCCAGCACTCGCGATCAGCTCAGCGACCTCCCGCAGCGTTCCCTCCTCGATGCCGCTCTCGGCTGCGGCGAAGCTGAAGGTGTACTCCGCGTAGAGCTCCTTGAGCGCGCCGACGAAGGCGTCGAAGGTGCGCGGGAGGTCCGGGCGAGCCGCCGCGAGGTACTCCTCCCAGTTCCACCAGCGCTCGACGAATTCGCGGTTGAACTTGTCCTCCTGGATGAGGTAGTTCGCGATGGCGAGGTTGATCGCTGCCTCGGAGCCAGGCCAGGGCGAGAGCCACACATCGGCGTGCGTCGACGTGTTGGAGAGCCTGGTGTCTGCCACGATGAGCTTGGCACCGCGTTCGCGAGCTTCCGTGATGCGCTGCGCGTGCGGGTTGAAATAGTGGCCGGTCTCCAGGTGCGAGCTGATGAGGTAGATCACCTTTGCGTTGGCGAAGTCCGCACTTGGCCGGTCGATGCCGCTCCAGAACTGGTAGCCTGTGCGCCCTCCGGAGGAGCACACGTTGGTGTGGGAGTTGTGCCCGTCGACACCCCACGCTGCCAGCACGCGCTCGGTGAAACCATCCTCGCCAGGTCGACCGAGGTGGATCATGATCTCGTTGTGGCGATCCTCCATGAGCGCGCGTCGGATGCGGCCTGCGATGTCGTCGAGCGCCTCGTCCCAGGTGATTCGCTCCCACTTGCCCGAGCCGCGAGGTCCACTACGCCGCAGCGGGTGGAGGATACGGTCAGGGTCGGTGATCTGGTTGATGGTCGCTGGTCCCTTCGCGCAGTTGCGACCGCGCGAGCCGGGATGCTCGGGGTTGCCCTCGAACTTGCGTACGGTCAGGGTGTCGCGATCCACGTAAGCGAGCAGACCGCAAGCGGACTCGCAGTTGAAGCAGGTGGTCGGGATCAGCATGGAGCGATGCTCGACTCGCCGTGGCCAGGCTCGAGAGTCCAGCTCAACCCAGTCGTCCCAGCGTTCCTTGGGCGGGAAGCTCGCAAGGTCGATGCGGGATGGCCCCTGGTAGAAGGTCTCGCCGCGGGCCTCGACCTCGTGGCGATGAGCCCGGATGCGTTCGGCGAGACGGTCGACGTCGTCGTGAGTCGTCATGGTGTAGCTCCTCCGTTACGCGAGGGGGACTCGTTGTGCGGCCTGGACGTAGGTGTGCTCGAGCGGAAGGATGCACAGGAGGCCGGCGACGGCGAGGGCAGCCCCAAGAGGCGTGAAGATCGCCAGGACGTTGAGGGCAAAGCCCAGCCAGAAGATGCGTCCAAGCGCCCCGTGTGTCATTTCCCAGACTGCCAGGTGGGCCTTCGCAGTGGGATGGGTGATGGTGATCTCACCGATCACGAGCAGGACGTTCAAGATGGCGAGCGCACCGGTAAGACGTTCGAGGTACCCAACCGTGTGGCCAGGGTTGGTGAAGGACGCGACCAGTACGCTCATCGCGGCTCCGAGCAGGAGTGCCTGGATCACGAGGTGGATCGGCATGAGCGGGCTCTGCCACAGATCGCGCGCCTTGGCCTGGGCGAACAAGAACGCCGTGTAGAGGGCCGCGAGCGCTGCCAGCGGGATCCCCGGGATGGCGAGAATCCGCATCGCGGTGGGCTTGTCGAGGATCGAGGCTGCCAGCGTCAACGTATCGACGGCCCCGAACAGGAGCAGCCCGTAGCCACCTTTGACGAGCCAGCTCTGTGGTCGTCCCTTGAGAAACAGGAGGTAGAAGCGCTCGGGGTGCTTCAGGTCGCCGATGAGGAGACCTCCCGTGACAGCGAGGAAGGCCAGCGATATGCCGGGGCCCCAGTAGCGCACCAGGTCCGAGGAGAAGGGGAGCTTGCCGAGTAGCCACAGGAGGATCGGTACCAGGTAGGCACCGGCCGAGAGGCCCTTGGTCCAGGTGTAGAGGCTGACGAGCACTCCCCAGGGAGCGTGGTGCGCGACGTCGTAGGCGAGCTTCGCGTGCGCTGAGGAGTTCGGGACGTGGGCGTCGGCCGGGTGTCCCGAGGCGATGATGTGCTCACCCTTGGGGATCTCGGACCACATGTAGGTGTCGCCGCGCGGGCGCTCGGCCGCAATGGGGTCGAGCGTGGTCTGGTGGGCACCACGATAGAAGAGCTTAGGTCGAGTGCCCTTCTCCGGGTTTCGCACCGACACAGGTGTCCGGTGCACGACACGGGTCGCGCGCGCCTGGTCGTCCTCGAGCTTGGCGATGAGGATCGCCTCGGTGGGGCACACCACCACGCAGGCGGGCTCGAGACCGATGTCGAGACGATGTGCGCAGAAGTTGCACTTCTCCGCCGAGTGGTCCTCGGGGTTGATGAAGATGGCGTCGTAGGGACAGGCGGCCATGCAGGCCTTGCAGCCAATGCAAATGGCCTTATTGAAGTCGACGATGCCGTCCTCGCGCTGGTACATCGCGCCGGTCGGGCAGGCTGCCACACACGGCGGGTTCGCGCACTGGTTGCAGCGCGTCACCTGGAAGGCGCGGCGAACCTGCGGGAAGGTCCCTACCTCGACAGCCTTGACGTAGGTCCGCGTGACCCCGAGCGGCACCTGGTTCTCAGCCTTGCACGCGGTCGTACACGCATGGCAGCCGATGCACTTAGTTTGGTCGAGGACCTTGATCCAGGTTTCCTTCTGCCTCGTCGTCGGGCGCTGCTCCGTGAGCACGACGTCCAACCCCCTTGCACACCCAGGCCGCCGATCACGACGGCAGACGCATACCCTGTGGGGATTTTACGCCGTGTTTACCTCACAGACCAGAATCGACGCCAACGGCCACCAGGCCCTCTTCACGGGTCGCAGAGAGCCTGTGAGCTGGGCATTTTGCCTCTAGCACGCCGTTTGGTGTGAACTGGCGCGACGGAGAATCACCCGCAACCGCTCAGGTATTGCAGCGCTGTGAGCAGCTATTGCGTCGTGGATGGAACGTGCGCGCTAGCGAACGGCTGCGTGCTCTCGGTCGCTGCGCTTGCAGAACGCACAGCCCTGGGTGGTGCGGTCTCCGAAGACGCGATAGAGCGGGCAGTAGCCTGTCAGACCCGTGACGAGCATGATCGCTGCGAGCACGTAGAAGACCACGCTCCCGGCCGTGCTGTTGCCAACCATGACGCCAAGGGCCCAGAACACTGGTGTCCCAACAACGATTCGCAGCGCTCGATCCCACACGCCCATATTCCGTGCCATCACCGACCTCCTTGCTTGCTACCCCATTCAACGTGCGCGGCGAGGAGGAGATGGCAACGCGCGGGTCAGAGACGACCTGGGTCCCGCGAGGTCAGGACCTTCGTCCTTCGCACCCACACCCCAAGGACCCCGAGGATCCACGCCCCGAGGGCTGTGAGGCTGAGCGCGATCCCCAGCATCAACCGGGGTGCGGCGTAGGTGAGGACGACCTGGTCGGTGCCGGGCGGGAGGTAGGGCAGCTCAATGGCTCCGCTCGCAGTAGAGAGGAGGTGCCAGGGATGGCCATCGACTGTGGCCTGCCACCCGGGAGCCCAGGCAAAAGGCAGGATTACGGTGCGTCGGTGCGCGAGGGCGAGGCGCAGCGTGATGCTGCCACCGCGATGCTGGTGACCGCCCAGGATCCGCAGCGATGGTGTCGGCAAAGCCCAGGTTGCTGGCGCACCTCGCCACAGGTAGTCGAGCGAGCCGCCCCGACCCACGATCTGGCGCCATGCCGAAGGGCCGAGAGCCGAGCTCAACGGGCCGCCAAGGAGGTAGTCGCCTCGCTGAGTCTCGGCAACAAGACGTACCGGTCCTGAGGCCTTCGTCGCTGTTGCGATCGCGATGGACTCCAAGGCCTGCGGGTGCTCGATGGCGATGGTGGTGGTGCGGGCGCTCACGCGCCGCTGAAGCGTCGTATCGGCCAAGTGGAGGGTGAGCACGGCTCGACGCAGGTGCGGCGGCAGCTCCACGAGAACCATCCGAGTAGCCCGGATGTCCCCCGCGAAGACGTCGAGGTCTCCGCCTCGTAGGGTGAGGCGACTCGGCGTCGTGCGCAGGGACCGTAGCGTCGGCTCGAACGTCCAAAAGTACCGTCGTGACGTAACGAGGACTCGCACGTTGAACGTGTGGACGAGCGTCCCGATCGCCTTCGGATCGAGGGTTGACTCAGGCTTGGTGCCGGTGGCGTCGGCATAACGCGCGACGTCGAGCGAGGCATAGCCCGAGGCGGAGAAGGTGCCAGTGGTGATGTTGGTGTCCGGCTGGGCATTCGTGGCGATGAGTGGCTCGTAGAGGTACAGGTCGGGGTCGTAGAGGACGTAGCGGGCGGGCGGAGGGCCGACGACCGCCGCCACAGAGGGGGCGCCAGGGTGGCTGAGCGGTGGTGCGAACGATGAGAGGACCGGAAACTCGGCAACCTGGTTGAGCACCTCGAAGGCAAGAGCGATCCCGAGCAGGCGCAGCGCCCAGGGCGCTCTGGGGTGGCGCAGGAGTGTCAGCGTGACAGCGCCCACGACGCCAGCCATGACGACGAGGTATCCTCGTAGCGCGAGCAGCGATCCCCCGGTCGGGAGGGTGGCAACGTTGGAGAGCGGCAGGAGAAGCCGCGGGGCCACTACCTCCAAGAAGGCGAACGCCACCGCGACGGCGCCAAGCACACGAAGCCCCCAGCGCAGGCGTCGATCGTCGCGAAGTCGACCGCGATCTGCTAGCCATGCGTCGGCTGCACCGGCTGCGAGCAGGACTGTCGCGTAGTCGACCCCCACAAGGTAGCGGCTGGCGAGGCGCTGGAGGTCGAAGAGCGGCAAGCGATAGATCACCTGGGCGAACGGAGTGTGACCGCCGAGCGCGAACAGCAAGCTCACGATCGCGACTGCCCACAGCGCTCGGCGGGCCGATGCATCCAGCGTGCTCCAGCGGGGTCTGAGAGCTGCAACGAGAAGGAAGGCGAGGCCGAGGTAGGTGATCGACACGTTGATCTCGTAGGGGTTGTAGTCGCCGAAGTAGTTGATGAGCTCCCCGCCGAAGGCCATCGGATAGACGGCCAGTGGCGCAAAGATCCCGGAGAAAGGTCCCGAGCCTGCGAAGTTGTGCGGTAGGTGCGCTCGTGTCGAGACTGCAGTGAACGCGAGCCCGGGGATCCACTGGGCGGCTGCAAGCCCGAGGGCGAGGAGGGCTCCGATCGCGATGGCGACGAGCTGCCGGAGTCCGAGACGTCGCAGGGCCACCCAGACCAGGCCGCTCGTCGCGAGAACCATGAGGCCGGCGAGCATCGACTCGGGCGCTCCCGCGAGGATGTCGAGGGCGTAGCCGGCAGCCAGCCCCAGCATATTGGCGCTGGCAGAGCCTCGTCGGGCCACGAGACGGCTGAGGAAGTACATGGCAACGACCCACCCGGCGTCGCCCTCGATCATGTCCATGTGCACGCTCTGGGCGACGACGGCGCCCGTAAGCGCGAAGACGAGGCCTGCCAGCGCCGCGACGCGCTCGCTGACGCCGAAGACGCGGGCGGTGGCCGCGGTCGCGAGTGCGATGAGTCCGAACGCGCTCCCGATCGCAAGCGAGAAGGCAACCCCCGCGGGTAGGAAGACGAACGGCAGGATGAAGGGGGTGAGCGCACCGGCGTTGAAGCCCGCGAGCAGGGGTACGCCGGACCAGTCGTACGGGTTCCAAGCAGGGAGCACACCGGCACGCCAATCCTCGCCGACCAGGGTGCGCAAGGGTACGTTCTGCGTGGCGTTGTCTCCGAACACCAGGGGATGGCCGAGCAGAGCTGGCACGAGGAAGAGCGCGATGGGCAGGCCCCCGACGACCCACCACCGCAGCGAGGAACGTGGCTGCTGGGTCACCACAGGTGTGGCCATCGCTCCCGCAGCACGGTGCGAGCCACGACCCAGGCGTAGGCGGCTCCGTAGCGCAGGTTATGTCCCTTCTTGGAGGCACCTGCTCGGCGAGCGACCATCACGACGGGGAACTCCACGATGCGCGCACCAGCGGTGGCAGCGGCGATGAGGAGCTCCGCAGATTGGTACTGCGGTTGGTCGAGCCGAAGGCGGGCCAGCAGCCCTGCGTCAAGGACTCGAATTCCCGACGACGTATCGGTGACGTGCTGGCCGATCAGGAACGAGACGATTCGGGCGAAGACAGAGACACCGAGGTCTCGCACCGAGTCGCCGACGGTGGTCGAGCCCAGGACACGAGACCCCTGAGCGAAGGTAGCGACCCCGAGGTTCACCAGATCGACGCCGACCTCGAGGTCGGCGGGGTCCCATTGACCATCAGCGTCGACGATACCCACGATGGAAGCCCCAAGCCTCAGCGCGAGCTGGTAGCCAATCCGCAGGGTGGCTCCTTGCCCCCGGTTGATGGGGGTCTCGAGCACTACGGCACCGGCTTGGCGGGCGACGGCGGCGGTGTCGTCAGTGGAGCCGTCCGATACCACCACGACGAGCGGTGGAGAGCCCGCAAGCTGGGCGGGTACGCGCTTGATCACTTCGGCGATGGTGGATGCTTCGTCGTAGGCGGGGATCACAACCACGACGGTTGGCCGGGGAGGATCGGGGTGCTCGAACGCGAAGCGTTCGAGCACCAGACGATCGACGGGATCATCCGGGTCGCGCGCTGCGTCGCCAACCGGCCGGGTGCGTCGCACGCAGTCCCTCCTCCTGTCGCGGCACGCTCGTGATGGATCGGCGAGCGCGGAGCTGGATTCCAAGCACGTCGAACCATCGGTGTCCTGGGCTCGCCTTAGCCTAGGCCGCGAGCGCCTGATGGTGGCCCCAGGCGGGCGGGTGGGGTTGGGGGCATCGCCCAGCACGCTAGATTTAGAGTCTCCTTGCTGGGGAAGCCCTACGGATTGCGTGTGCGGCCACGTGGTTTGTGCTAGCGTCGCGTCATCGATCCTGTTGCGCGGTGTGGCGGCAAAGCCCCGAGGCCCGCGCGGAAGGGTCGACGTCGGGTCGGAGGGACGGATGGTCAGAAGCGGTGCAGGTCTTCAGGAGTGGGTGCGTCGATCGATCGCGAGCCTGGGTCGTCGGACAGTGCTGTCGGTGGGCAGGCCCGTTCCTCGATCGAGGCACTAGGGCGGCGGGCGCCGCGGTCGAGCGCATCCCAGCGGGCGCCGGTGGCTGCACGTGGCGGGGATCGAGGCGGCTGAAGCCAGGTCTCCTGGCCCGCAAACGTGCATCTGGCCAGTTCCTTGTGGCTTTGGTAGCTGGAGAAGGAGAGAGGAGAGTATATGGGGTCGTCGACAACTGCGCGGCTTGGGCGACACTTCACTCGCCCTGGCGTGGACCCCTACGAGACGGTCCGTTGGGAGCGGCGCGACGCGCGCATCACCAACTGGCGTACCGGGGAGGTGGCCTTCGAGCAGCTCGGCGTCGAGGTGCCCGAGACGTGGAGCCAGAACGCCACGAATATCCTTGCGCAAAAATACTTCCGGGGCCACCTTGGTACCCCGCAGCGCGAATACTCCCTGCGCCAGGTCGTCGACCGCATCGTGAATCGGATCGTCGCGTGGGGCGAGGCTGATGGCTACTTCGCTGACGTGGAGGAGCGCGACGCCTTTGCCGACGAGCTCCGTTGGCTCCTCGTGCACCAGCGCGCTGCCTTCAACTCCCCGGTCTGGTTCAACATCGGAGTGGAGGGCGTCCCCCAGCAAGGTAGCGCGTGCTTCATCCTCTCGGTCGAGGACACCATGGAGTCGATCCTCAACTGGTATCGGGAGGAGGGCATTATCTTCAAGGGCGGCTCGGGGGCTGGAGTCAACCTTTCCACCATTCGCTCCTCGGTCGAGCCGCTTGCAGGCGGGGGAACTGCGTCCGGGCCGGTGAGCTTCATGCGCGGGGCAGATGCGAGCGCAGGGACGATCAAGTCCGGCGGCAAGACCCGCCGCGCCGCCAAGATGGTGATCCTCAACGTCGATCATCCGGACATCGAGGAGTTCATCTGGACCAAGGCCATTGAAGAGCGCAAGGCACGGGTACTCGCCAAGGCGGGCTTCGACATGGGAGTCGACGGGAAGGATGCCTTCTCGATCCAGTATCAGAACGCCAACAACTCCGTGCGCGTGACCGACGCCTTCATGGAGGCGGTCATCGAGGACCGCGACTGGGAGCTGCACGCCGTGACGACCGGCGAGGTCGTCAAGGCCGTACGTGCGCGCGATCTGTTCCGGCAGATCGCCGAGGCCGCCTGGGAGTGCGCTGATCCTGGACTGCAGTTCGATACCACCATCAACCGCTGGCACACGACACCGAACGCCGGGCGCATTAGCGGGTCCAACCCCTGCTCGGAGTACATGCATCTCGACAACTCTTCGTGCAACCTGGCCTCGATCAACCTGCTGGCCTACCTCAGTGAGGACGGCACCTTCGACGTCGAGGGGTTCCGTCACACAGCACGCGTGCTCATCACGGCCCAGGACATTCTCGCCGGTAATGCGGACTACCCAACGGAACGCATCGCCGAGACCAGCCGTGCCTACCGGCAGCTGGGGCTCGGCTACGCCAACCTTGGGGCGCTGCTCATGGCGCTCGGGCTTCCGTACGACTCCGAGGCAGGACGAGCCTACGCAGCGGCGATCACGGCGCTCATGACTGGTGCAGCCTACGAGCGCTCGACGGAGCTCGCCGAGCGTCTGGGATCGTTCGCTGGGTACGCCCGCGATACCAAGAACATGCTGCGCGTGCTCGCGATGCATGAGGACCATCTCGCCAAGATCCCCGAGTCGGCACCGCGGGCGATCGTGGATGCGGCGCGAGCAGCCTGGGAGCGCACCCTGCAGCGCGCGCGGAACCATGGAGTGCGCAATGCCCAGGCGACTCTGCTTGCTCCGACGGGCACCATCGGGTTCCTCATGGACTGCGACACCACTGGGATCGAGCCGGACTTCTCGCTGGTGAAGTACAAGACGCTGGTCGGCGGTGGCACCATGAAGATCGTGAACCAGACGGTCCCGAGGGCGCTGCGTGCCCTCGGCTACGGGGTGCATGAGATCGACCAGATCACGGCGTGGCTGGCTGAGCACGACACCATCGTCGGCGCACCTGGACTGCGTCCGGAGCACGAGGACGTCTTTGCGTGCGCCGTGGGGGAACGCCCCATCACCCCGATGGGCCACCTTGCCATGATGGGGGCGGTGCAGCCGTTCCTGTCTGGTGCCATTTCCAAGACGGTGAACCTGCCGAGCTCTGCCACGGTGGAGGACGTGGAGCAGGCGTATCTCGAGGCTTGGCGCCTCGGGATCAAGGCCGTGGCGCTCTATCGGGACGGATCCAAGGTGGGCCAACCGCTTACGTCCAGCCAGGCCGAAGACTCGGCGGACTCTGAGGCAGTAACGTCGCTGAAGGTTCAGCTCGCCGAGTTGGAGCGCCAGCTTGCGGCGTCGCGGACACGCCCTGCTCGCGAGCGGCTACCTCGGCACCGTCGGAGTCGGACCTATGCGTTCCAGGTTGCTGACGCGGAGGGTTACGTCACCGTTGGTGAGTACGACGACGGTCGTCCGGGCGAGGTCTTCGTCAAGGTCTCGAAGCAGGGATCGACGCTGGCTGGGATCATGGACGCGTTCTCGATCGCGGTCTCGCTCGGGCTCCAGCACGGTGTGCCCCTTGAGACCTTCGTGCGCAAATACGTCAACATGCGCTTTGAACCCGCTGGTATGACAGACGACCCGGACGTCCGTATTGCGACGAGCCTGGTTGACTACATCTTCCGCCGACTCGCGATCGACTACCTCCCTCGTGACGTCCGCGAGGAGCTCGGGGTGCTGACCACGGCGGAGCGCCGCACAGAACTCCTCTTCCCCGTGGAGGAGGTTAGCGAGCCCACGGCGCGGGCGATCGCTCAGACCTACGGCCAAGCGGAGCATCGGCTCGAAGCGCACGAGGTGCCACGAACAGTGGACCCCGCCGACGAGGGTCGGCCTGCGACGGCAAGCGGCGCTGCCAGCGACGCTCCGTACTGCTACTCCTGCGGTAACGTGATGCAGCGCTCTGGCTCGTGCTACGTCTGCCCTGCGTGTGGGACCACGAGCGGGTGCAGCTAGGAGGAGCCTGTCGCGAGTTTCCCGGATTCGGGTTGCGAGTTTCGTAGCCGTGAGGCACGCACAGGAGGCTTGACACGCGAAAAGGGGAGCCACCCCACGCGGGCGGCTCCTCTTGGCGC
>Ga0080006_1164994_pt1 | contig 13577 bp, 8 predicted proteins | sample RS3BMetagenome_FD_69209 | JGI IMG/M metagenome (GOLD analysis project Ga0080006, IMG submission 69209) | Ferric oxide microbial mat and aquatic microbial communities from Rainbow Spring, Yellowstone National Park, USA - RS3B (SPADES... ...
CCTATCGGGGGCAATCGCTCACGCCGTCAGCGCTCGAAGAGCGCTGCTCAATGCCGAAACGGTGTCCAGTGCCCTCGATCGAGCACGTGGCTACGCGGGGCTGCAATATCAGGGACTGAGTTGCTGCCTGACCGGCAACGCCTGTTTCAGGTGGTGCTCACCACGACCGCTGTCGACAAGAAATCGGCGATCTTCCTCGGCCACAACGACCCGGAGTACCCAGAGGTCCACCGAGCAGAAGATCCCGAACTACGCCACCTCGAGCTCCAGCACCGGACCCAGCGGCTGTTCTCTACTGGTCGCCAGTGCGCCGTCGAGGCCGAAGTTCGGACGGGGGAGAGCCGAGCTTGGCTCCTTCGGACGACGACCTTCCCCGCTGCCGACGTGAACCTCGTCACCGGTGGCGACTCGGCCAGCACTCCTGGGCTGGTACTCGACATGGCGCGCCTGGGTAGCCAGGACCTCGATGGCGAGGACCTGGTGCGTGCACTGCGCCCGATGGTGGAGGCATATCGAGGCTGGATCGATGCGCAGGTCGCACGCATCGATGGGGACCCCGAGATCGCCCGGTACGACGAGGTGGCGCGCCCGGCCGCAGCGCGGGCACGGCACGTCGCCGACCGCCTTGAGCGGGCCATCGACCTCCTGCGTGCCGACCCACAGGCCCGTGAGGCGTTCCGGTTCGCAAACCAGGCCATGGCTGCACAACGAATCCGGAGCGAACTGGTCCGTCGCAGGTCGTCGGATCCGGACGCCGATGTTCGTGCGCTGTTACGGGAACTCGACACTCCGGGCACCCACAGCTGGCGGCCTTTTCAGCTGGCCTTCGTGCTGCTCTGTATCCCTGGCCTCACTGACCCTACGCATCCGGACGCGCGACGCGGTCCGCTCCTGGAGGGGGAGACGCAGCTCCTGTTCTTCCCCACCGGGGGTGGCAAGACCGAGGCCTACTTGGGCCTCACGGCCTACACGATCGCCATCCGCCGCCTGCAGGGAGCAGTGGGGGAGGGCCCGGAGCTTCGGGATGGCACCGACGGCGTGTCCGTCCTCATGCGCTACACGCTCCGACTCCTAACCGCCCAGCAGTTCCAACGCGCCACCGCACTGATCTGCGCCTGTGAGATGTTGCGAAGCGAGCGGGTGGCAGCCGGGGACCTGCGCTGGGGATCGACACCGGTGCGCATCGGGCTGTGGGTGGGCGTAGGTGTCACCCCGAACACCTTCGACGACGCGGTGCAGCAGCTCGCCGACGCCGCATCAAACGGAGGGGAGGGGCGTGTCGGGGGCCTTCAGCAATTCGCTCGGTGCCCGTGGTGCAGTACTCCGCTCGACCTCGGACGTGACGGCCATGCTGACAAGCTCCGGCGCCGTACTCTCCTGTTCTGCGGCGACCCCGACGGGCGGTGTCCGTTCAGCCGGACCCGTTCGGACGAAGGTCTCCCAGTGGTCCTGGTCGACGAGGAGATTTACCGACTGACACCGTCGCTCCTGATCGGCACCGTCGACAAGTTCGCCCAACTCCCGTGGCGTTCGGCGACCGCTCACCTGTTTGGACACGTCACATCGGCCTGCGAGCGCCACGGCTATCGCAATCCCGACACCACCGAATGGTGCAGGGACGGGGGCCACCCGGCCGCACGAGGACTGCCGAGTACGCATCCCACGACGGTCGTCCGATTGCGACCACCGGACCTCATCATCCAGGACGAGCTGCATCTCATCAGCGATGCCCTCGGGTCAATGGTCGGCCTCTACGAGACGTTGATCGACGGACTGTGCACCCGTGTCCAGGCAGGGGTTCCCGCCCGCCCGGTCTTCGTCGCCTCGACAGCAACCGTGCGGCGTGCCCGAGCTCAGGTCCAACAAGTGTTCGCTCGAGATCTCTGCGTCTTTCCACCACCGGTTATCGACGCGGGAGATACCTACTTCTCGAAGCGAGTGCCCCCGTCTCCCGCCACGCCCAGCCGGCGCTATCGGGGCGTACTGGCCAGCGGGGAGCGGATGACCTCCATCGAGATCAGAGTGATGACGGCCGTGCTCGAGTTTGGGCAGCTCCTTTTCGACAAGTACGACGTCGCTGCTGATCCCTACATGACGGCTGTGGACTACTTCACCAGCACCCGCGAACTGGCCGGTATGCGCCGGTTGACAGAGGACGACGTTGCCGACCGGTTGACCCGCCAATCGGCCCTGGTCCGCCGCCGCCGTCCGGAGGTCGCAGAGCTGACCAGCCGGATGGATAGCTCAAAGATCACTCAGTCATTGTCCGACCTCGAGCGCCCCTTTGACCCGGAGCGGGACAGCACGCAGGGTCGAGCCGCACAGTCTCAGCTCCGCAAGGAAAACCCTGCCGCCGCCGAGCGATTCCTCCGGAGCCGCTTGGCCCGGCCAGTCGACGTCTTGTTGGCGACGTCGATGTTGCAGGTTGGCGTGGACGTGCAACGGCTCGGACTGATGGTGATCACCGGCCAGCCGAAGAACATGGCCGAATACATCCAGGCCAGTTCCCGAGTCGGCCGCGCCGTGGATGGTCCTGGGCTTGTCCTGACGCTCTACCAGTGGAGCCGTCCCCGGGACCTCGCCTATTACGAACATTTCGTCTACGAACACGCCACATTCGGGCGACGGGTAGAGGGCCTCACCACGACCCCGTTCAGCAAGCGTGCCCTGGATCGGGGCCTCGCTGGTGTGCTGGTCGGAACAGTGCGACACAAAGGAGATGACTCCTTGCCCAACCTCGGCGCGCAGGTAGTGCCGCTCGACAGTCCTCACGTGGGTCCGCTCATCGAGTTGATGCGCCGACGGGCCGAGTGCGCTTCAGGGTCAAGGCCCGTGGGCGATGACCTCGCCCGAAGGTGCCAGGCCCTACTTGACAGCTGGCTACTCCGGCGAACAACGCTGCCCGTGGGTCAGCTCGGCTACCACGCGGATGCATCGGCGGCCGCTGGCCTGCTGCGTCGCCCCGAAGACGTCCCGTGGGATCGATGGAGCGCTCCCATGAGCCTTCGGGACGTTGAACCTGAGGTTCTGCTGCAGCTCCGGCAAGAGGACCCGAGCTGGGTAACTGCACCGGGTTGGGACTTCAGCGCACCCAGTACCCCCGCATCGTCAGGCCAGGGCTCGTGAACACATCGAGGCGTCAACCGACACGGATCGGTAACGCCCGCCCTAGCCAGCTGATGACAGCGGCAGGGGTTGGGGCGGTGGTCGACCTCCCGGGGATGAGCGTCGTGGTCCGGGGCCTCGAGGCTTGGAACGGTGGAGGCAATCCGATCTCCGAACCCCGACTCCTCGCCCAGGTACAGCGAGCACTCCCGCATGAGGCGATTACTTCTCTGCGCAGCGCCCCATCCGACCCCCAGGCTGGCGACGACCCGTTCACGACCACCGGAGTCCCCGTTTCCACGTTCCCGCGGTGGATGCGCTGCCCGGCCTGCCACCAGCTCCTTCCGGTCGACGGTGTGGATCAACTTGAGTTGCTCCACCGGTGGGGCCGGAGGCCCGACCTGGCCAAGTGGGTTCACCGACACTGCCCCAAGCAGGCCGACAGGGCGGTGAGCAAGCGTCGGCCGTGCATTCCCGCCCGCTTCCTGGTGGCGTGTGCGCGTGGCCATCTGGACGAGTTCCCCTATGCAGCGTTTGTTCATCAGAATGCCACCCAACCATGTCCAGGGGCACAGCTCGAAATGCGGGACGCCGGTAGCGTCCTCGGTCCCCGGGTGACCGTGAGCTGCACTGCCGGGTGCGGCGCTCGGCGGAACATCTCGGAAGCAGCCGGAACGAAGGGCTCGGCTCACCTGCCCCGGTGCCGCGGGCGCCACCCCCACCTGCAGACCTTCGAGGCCTGCGACGAGCAGTTGAAGCTGATGGTGCTCGGCGCGTCCAACATGTGGTTCAACGTGTCGCTCAGCGCCCTCCATCTCCCCGATGAAGACCCGATTGCGGCGATTATCGCCGAGCACTGGGACATCGTCTCGAGTCTGGAAGGTCCGGGACTGGAGATGGTCATTGCGGGGATGCCGGCGCTCCACTCCCTACGCGAGCTTTCCGCTGAAGCCCTGGCTACCGCCATCACCGCTGAGCGAGTCCGGCAAGAAGACGCCGATCAGGGGGGACCACCTCCTGAGCTCCTGCACGCCGAGTGGGAGCTGTTTAGCCACCCCACCACCACCCGCCAAGATGACGACTTCCTGGCTGCACCAACGTCAGTTGCCGACGAGCACTCGTCCCTTCTTTCCAATGTCGTCCAAGTGGAGCGGCTGCGCGAGGTCCAGGCCAGCCTCGGATTCACCCGGATTGATGCGCCGGTTCGAGGCGACGCCGAGCCTCAGCACCGAGTCGGGCTGTCCCAAGGCCGGATCGGTTGGCTACCGGCCGTCGAACGCCGCGGGGAGGGCATCTTTTTGGAGTTCCACGAGAGCTTGATCGCCGATTGGTGCGCCAAGGTGGACGAGCACCCGGACATCGTCTCGCTGCGTCTGGCGTACGGCCGCTGGCGGACCAACCGGGCACTGGACTCGGATCCGGACTTTCCGGTGGCTCGCTACCTGTTCGTGCACACTTTCAGTCACTTGCTCTTGCGAGAGGTCGCCCTTGAGTGCGGCTACTCGAGCGCCAGCATCCGGGAGCGTCTCTACGTCGGGACGCCCGATCACCCCACCGCGGGGTTGCTCCTCTCGACCGCGGCCAGCGACTCGGAGGGAACGCTGGGTGGACTTGTCGCACTTGGCGAGGCACGCTTTCTCGGCCGGTTGGTGGGACAGGCGATCGATCACGCCGAGACCTGTTCGTCGGATCCCCTCTGCGCGGAGAGAGTTCCCGACTACCCGAGCGACCAACTTCATGCAGCCGCATGCCACGCCTGCCTGTTCGCGTCCGAGACCAGTTGCGAAGCCGGGAACCGATGGCTCCACCGTGGGGTGGTGGTGGATCTTGGGAACGGGAACGACCTGGCGCTCCAGTGGTGACACCAGATCCGGTCGAAGCCGCTCACCGGTGGGCAGAGCAACTGCCGCCCGAGTTCGCCCATCGGCTCGCAGCGGCACTACGGGATGGGGAGGGTGCCCTCCAGTTCCTCGGCCGGTCAGCGGTCCTGCCTGAATCGGCGGCTGCCGTTCGCCAGGCACGCGAGCTTTCCGCGGGGGGATCCGGACCCTTTGCCGGCGGCGCGCTCGAGGCCTTGCTCGATCAGCAGGCGCAACAGGCGGTAGTCACACCCGTGTGGACGGGTCCTGAGGCAGCGAACGGCGGTGGCCGGCTCACCATCGCTGTTCTGGCGGACCTGATCGGGGAGGCCGAACAAGAGATCTTGCTGGTCAGCTTCGCCACCCAGCCGAGTGAGGAGATTCGAGCCGCGCTGGCCGCGGCGGCCGATCGCGGGGTCAGGATTGCGATCCTTCTCGAGCGAACGGACGACAACCCCCAGTTCAACGGCCGTAGTGACCCATTCCCGGGGATTCCCGCTACCCGGCTGGCCTGGCCTTCGGCTCGGCGGCCCCCCGGCGCCTCGATGCACGCCAAAGTTCTGGTGGTAGACCGCGAAACTGCCCTGGTGGGCAGTGCTAATCTCACCGGTTACGGGCTCGAGCGAAACCTCGAGTGCGGCCTCCTCGTGCGAGGTGGGCCCGTTCCCGCGACACTGGCCGACCACCTGCTGATGATGGACGGGCTCGAGGAGCTCTGATTGTCATGCGTGACGTTGGCCAGCTGCAGCCGGTGGCAGTGCGCGCAGTCCTCGCCCGACAGTTTCCTGAGCACGCAAACGATGCGGCGATGGACCCACCCTCGTTATGACGCTGTCCGCTGGGCTCAATCGCATGCTGCGCCCTTGGCAGGACGATGCGATCCGGGCGTGGCTGGCAGAGGGGAGCCGAGGCATCATTGAGGCCGCCACTGGCACGGGCAAGACGGTCACCGCCCTGGCGGCGTTGCACGCGATGGACGACGGGCGGCTGCGCGTCGTGATCGTTGTCCCACGTATCGCTTTGGTTGACCAGTGGGTGGAAGCCATACGGGACAATCTGGGCATCCCGACGAGGCATATCGGTGCACTCGGCGGAGGGTGTACGCCCCACGGGCAAGATGTGGTGGTCGCGGTGATCAACTCCGCGAGGAAGGGCCTGGCTCCGATCGTCAACGCGTGGCACTCCCAGGGCTGCCACACCCTGTTGATCGTCGACGAATGCCACTGGGCAGGAAGCCAGGTGAACGCTCAGATCTTCGAGTCGGGGTGGGACCACACCCTCGGGCTGTCGGCCACGCCCGAACGCAGCGACGACGGCTTAACTGAGGTGCTCGAACCTCAACTTGGGCCGGTGGTCTTCCGCTATCCGCTCCGCCAAGCGTTGGACGATGGCATTCTCTCCCCGCTTTTGGCCCTTGACCTCTATATCGACATGAATAATACGGAGCGTGCCGAGTACGAGAGCCTCACCGACCAGATTCGTCAGCGTCGCTTGAGACTGGAGAATGAGTACCCGCAACTGGCCTATGCAGGTGGACGGTGGTTTGCAGTGTTGCAGCAGCTCGCCTCGAGCGACGAAGAGGCCGAGAAGCTCCAGCTCCAACTATTTCAACGCCGTCGCCTCCTCGCTGCGCTGGAGAGGCGTCAGGAATGCCTTGACGACATCCTCACGAGTGGTCTCCTCGACCGGCCCAAGTCGATCCTCTTCCATGACACCATCGACTCCGCGGAACGGACATTCGGTCAGCTTCGCGAATTGGGGCACGACGTCTACGTTGATCACTCCGCCCGACCGCCCGACGAGCGACGAGCGTCTCTGCAGTCTTTCCGCTTCCGTCCGTCAGCGTTCCTGGTGGCAGTGCGAACAATGGATGAGGGTATCGACGTACCTGATGCCGACGCCACGGTAATCGTCTCCGGCACCCTTACCGCCCGGCAGAGGATCCAACGGATCGGCCGTATTCTCCGACCCTCCGGAACTAGGGCCCTGTGCGTGTCGATCCTGGCGCGGGAGACGTCCGAAGAGACATCGGTCGGCGCCCGGGACGGCGATCTGCTCGGGCCTGAGCGGGTGCGCCATCATCGCTGGCCAGAAATGCGGGCCGCCGATCTGGGTCAGGACCGGCCGTCTTCGTACGCACCAAATTGCGCGGCGACCGGCGTGGGCACTGTCGACCATTCGGACCTCGACGCTTGGCCCTCCCGGGGCGTCCCTCGTGCCTGTCCCAACTGTGGCTACCGTCCTTCGGGCACTTTCGCTACCTGTGCTCGGTGTGGGGAAGTGCTGGATCCCGCCAAGGCCCAGCGGATGGCCGAGTCCGCTCGGGGCAACTCCGATGAATTGCATAGCCCTAGACAGAGCGGCACCAGATCTGTCTCGAACCGGCAGCGCCAATCCGTGACATCGAGATCTGCCGCCGATGACCCGAATTACCGGCGTTGTGCCGAGTGCGGCAAGTACATCAAGGCAGCCTTGGCATTCTGTCCGCATTGCGGGGGATGATCGTTCCGTCGTCGCCCTGAGTGAGCGTTGAGCGCTCAGGAATCCGGCACGATTTTCCAGCATGAATGGCTGTGCAGACCCACCTGAGTGTCCTCAGCCTCTAGAGATGAGGTCCGGCTTGCCAGTCGTTGATCAAGGCCCACACGATGGCCCTGATCGAGGCGATGCGATCATCCGAGCATGAGAAACCAAGGGCCTCACGGGTAGGATCAGCCCCGAGCGCCGGGATATACCCGGTCCGAATGCCAAGGGGTCGAACTGGAGACCCGCACTCGTTCTGTCAACACCAACGATCGTGAGAAATTGTGAGCGACCTATTTAGGCCCGTGCCGTGGAGTATTCAGGAGTTGGTGACTGCCGTGAGAACGGGATCGTTGCGCTTGCCAGATATTCAGCGTCCTTTTGTTTGGGAGAAGGTAAAGGTCCGTGATCTGGTTGACTCGATCTACCGCGGGTACCCAGTTGGTGAGCTCATGTTCTGGAATGTGCCGGGCGATGAGGACACCAAGTCCATCGGACTCGAGGCGAAGACTCAATCAGCTACTGCGAAGATTGTCGACGGGCAGCAGCGGATCACGTCCCTGTTTGTTGTTTTAACTGGCCAGCCTGTAGTTGATGACGAATACCGGAAGGATCGAATCCGGATTGCATTCAATCCCTTCACGGAACGTTTTGAAGTGACGAATGCGGCGCTGGAAAAGAGTCCCGATTGGATCGCAGACATTTCAACAGTCTTCAAGAGCGTCCTTCGAGCTCGGAAGGCCTTCGTGAAACGCTATGAGGAATCTCACGCACTGAGTGAGGAAAACGAGGAGCATCTCGAGGAAGTATTCGATCGACTCCACGGCTTGAAGGACTTCTCGTTCACGGTTGTTGAGCTGCTTGCCTCAGTTGATCGCGAAACGGTCGCCGAGATCTTTGTGCGGATCAACTCCGAGGGCGTAAGTCTGACACAGGCAGACTTCATCCTCACCTGGTTGAGCGTGTTCTGGGACGAAGGGCGGGACGAACTTGAAACCTTCTCAAGGAATTCTCGCCTCTCTCCGGATACCGTAACCGAGCTCTTCGGTGAGAAGACAACCTGGACACCCAAGAATCACTATCTCAATGCTGACCCGGGACAGATGCTGAAGGTCATTGTCGCGCTGGGCCAGAACCGTGGCCGCCTCCGAAACGCCTACAACGCCCTGAGGGGACGCGATCCGCGGACCGGCGAAGTTGTAGCAGAAAATCGCGCCCGTGAGCTCCAGCGACTCAAGGACGCTCAGGCTCACACCCTAAATCCGACCAACTGGGACGACTTTCTGCGAGTCCTCAGCAGAGCCGGCTTCAGGTCGAAGAAGATGATCACGTCAAAAGCAACTGTTCTCTACGTCTACGCACTTTGGTTGATCGGCCTTACGGAGTACGGAGTTGATCGCACGACCCTTCGAGATCTGATGGCGCGATGGTTCTTCATGGCGCAGATGACGGGTCGGTACACCAGCTCTCCGGAGACCATCATCGAAGAAGATCTGGCGAGATTCAATGACCTTGAGCCCGGGGACGCGGAAGGGTTCACGAATGTGCTGAACCAAGTAATCAGCAACGTGCTGACCTCAGATTTCTGGTCGATCAACCTTCCCGATGACTTCGTCACTTCCTCGACTTTGGCGAGTCCCGCCTACCAAGCCTACCTAGCAGCCCTGAATATCCTCGATGCTGATCTCTTCGCCTCGAGCACCAAGATCAGGGATTGGATGGATCCTTCGGCAGTGACCCAACGAGGGGTCGAGGGCCACCACCTCTTCCCGAAGGGGTACTTGAAGACCCTAGACATCACTAGCGTCCGCCGATTGAACCAGGTTGCCAACTTCGCTCCTACCGACTGGGTTACCAACAACCTCATCTCAGATAATCCACCCTCCGTGTACTGGCCACAGCTAGTGGAGGATCGTGTCCTGACTGGGCCAGTCATGCAGCAGCAGAAGTTCTGGCATGCCTTACCTGATTCGTGGGAGACACTGGATTACGACACATTCCTGACTGCTCGCAGAGTGCTCATGGCCGAGGCTACGGCTGCGGGTTACGCGCGCCTACAAGATCCGAGTTATCAGCCCATGGCGACGTCGACGTTCCTGTCCAGAAGCGAGTCTCTCGAGGTGGATGTATCTGTGCGGGAGTTAGTGACTGCTGGGTTGCTCAGCGCGGGCCAGGTCTTGACCGCTGTGGATCCAGACGTCAAGAAAGTCGCCGTTGTTACGGAGGACGGACTTCTGGCCATCGACGACAGGACGTATGAGAATCCAACCCGGGCTGCTCGGGCTATCGACGAGGAACAGGCTGACGGTTGGGAGTACTGGGTGGTGGAGAACCCCGTTGGAACGAACTTGCGCACCTTGGCTAATGAACTGAACGCCCGGGGCGACGCAGCGTAGCTGGCCCACTGGGGTGTGGCTCCGTAGTCAGCTGCTTGAGCTGACACCGGAGAGTTCACGATGGAGAGGTGACGCAGTCCATCTGCGAGATTCCGCATGGATCTGGCCACGGCACCACATTGCTCGGTCAGTACGAGTGGTTGGGATGCTCCAACCAAGGGCAGGCATCACCTTCAATGTTGTGACAATCCTCCCAGGTGAGCCAACCGAGTCGATCGGGAACCGTGGCGAGGTCCTCGGCTGACCTGTCCGATCGTCCCGCGAGGTGCCTCTGAAGGAATCCTAATTCTGGGTCCCGATACTGGTGGTAGAGGTGACCATAGAAGCGGTACTCCTTGTTGGCCTTGAAGATCTCCGGCGTCAGGAGCACGAAGCACGTCTTGTGGGGATCCCGGTGTTGAAGCGGTTCCTTGAGTTTGCTGTTCTTCTCAAGCATCACATCAATGCTTCGGAGCATCTGGTTTCGAGTGACGTCGTAGCTCGTCCCCGGCGACATGTCGGCCATCACCTTGGCCTCGAACAGCACGGCGAAGCCGGTACCCGGGGCCACGATCATCGCGTCGACCTTCGTAGCGCCCTCCACCCGCCTGCGAAGGCCGGCCTTCCGAGCGCTCTTGAGCAGATGTGGCACGGCCAGCATCCGTTGGTCGAGATGGGCGTCGACGTGAGCTGGATCGAGATCGTTGTAGCCCACTGGGGAGGGAAGGTTCACCTCGAAGTACAACTTGAGCTCGTCTCCGTCGCCCAACGCTTCCTTCCAGGATCCGAAGTCTCCGAAGGAGGGCAGGTCACCCAGCGCTATTGCGAGTGCCTTCACCAAGTTCTCGATCCGGTTGGGCTTTCTGAAGAGGGTCATGAGAGTCGACGCAACCCAGAAGCGCTCGTCCTTCTCCATCTGCTGGCGGAGCCGCTCCTCGTGCGGACTGGTTGCAGGCGTTCCGGGTACATAATCGGCGGTGAGCCGGCCTCGATTCTCCGCGCTGGTCCGGTACCAGCTGAGATGACGCTCGGGGTCGGAGCTGTCGCTGGCGTCTCCGCTCACCGCGGCAAAGCACTCTCCGAGCTGAGCCTCGGTGAACGGTAGGTAGATCGGATCGATGACGCGCTGGGATTTCGATTCGTCGTTCATGTGGATCATCCGCTCTGGACGTCCCACCATGAGCCGTCCTCGTGACACTGTACGTTCTCGAAGAACTCGGTGTACCGGTGACCCGCCTCGGTGTGGATCGGTACCAGCGCTGATGGTTGCAGTGCTTGGGCCAACCGTTGGAGATCCGCTACGGATGCGTGCCCGGAAGCATGATCCAGCGTGAATGGAACGCCCGCCTCGGCCAGCGACTTTTGCAATCGCTGGCCGCTGGGATCACGGAGATAGCCGGGCCACATCGACCAGACCACGGCACCGTTCGCCAGCACGCCCGATCGGAGGAGTTCCGGTATGGCCGACCCTGAGAGCAGAAGTGTCACCTCGTCGGCATGCTCGGCCAGCCAACCAGGGGAGACCCTGCACGCCGAGATGAGGTCCATCCGACCGAACTCTCCGCTGTCTTTCACCAGCACACGCTGTCGGTTCGGGACATAGACCCGGTAGCCAGGGAAGCCGGGCTGCGGAATCGTGTCCCGACCGATGGCATTGGCGATCGAAGCCGTGTAGAGGTCCGTGACCAACAGGCGTCCAGCTCGTTTGCACGCCCGATAGACGCTCACCAACCGGTCGATGTTCTGGGCCGAAGAGAGAACCGCGACAGCGCCGTCGGTCTCCTTCATGAGGTGGGCGAGCGACCGCTCGACCTCGTCCTCGCTTCGAGCCGGCGCGTCGCCGGACCCATCTCGGCTGACATGGGTCCCTTCACAGAGCAGCACGTCAACCGGACCGGGGGGATCGGCGAGTAGTTCGTCGAACAGACGGGCCTTTCGACCATGACCACGTAGATCGCCCGAGTAGAACAGCTGGCAGCCATCTGCCTCGATCAGGAGGGAGTAGGCATCGAACCCGCTGTGGTCCATCAAGAACGGCGTCACGGTAAAGGCGCCGACCTCAAGGCGCTCACGATCAGAGAGGAACGCCGTCGGGTGCAGGTTGATGCCGGCGGGGGAGAAGAAGGCCGCCTCGCGTAGAAGAGCAGTCGCTTCCTTGCCGATGAAGACCCGCACGCTGGGGTCGACCTGGTCGATGAGCCCGTAGTGATCCAGATGGGGATGAGAGATCAACACGCCGGCCAACGAGGGGTCCGACCCGTCGGCCAATCCCGGCACGGGTGGCAATGGCACGGTCTCATCCCAGCCTGCCCAGAGTGGCTTCCCAACATCGAGCACGATGCGACTCCCCGATGCTTCCACCTCGACGCAGCTGCCACCGATCTCGTTGGCCCCGCGCATGATCCTGATCTTCATGCGGTCACCCTCTCAGGAGGGTGTGACTCGGCTTGGCGGACGGACAGCGGTGGACACTCCAGGCTGGTGCCCTCTCGCATCATCGTTCGGGCGTCAGTCGCCCGAGGACCTCTCGTCGTTTTGGCGCTGTTCGAGCATTTCGCGGGTCACTTCGACGAGGTCGATCATCGCTTGGCTCATCGGTGGTTGGGGCATGACCTCGTCGGGATCCCAGGGGTCGGGTTGGGCCAGCGCAAGAAAGTCGAGCTCGCGAAGGTCGGCCATGACCACCGGACTGATGGGCGGCGCCCACTCGTTTTGGAACCACACGATCTCCAGCACTGCGCTCCCTACTTGGAACACACCGTGACACCGGCGGATGGGAAGGGCAGCGGGAAGGCTCCGATGGGCCACCTGCCGAACGTGGGTGAGTGGAACCTCCGACGGACGCACCAGGTAGCGGGGAATCCGCCCACTCGCGCCGCGTGAGACCTGATCGAGCAGCTGCTCGTTGATCTCGTGCGTCGGCGCACCGTCCCATAGTCCGAAGTAGGTGCCTTCCTGTTGGAGCTCGAGCAAGGTGGCGTTGACCCCGTTCGCGCATTCGATGATGACTTCACTACTGGCGGGCATGGCCTGGACGATACGGAGGGGGTGTGACTCCCTCGGGATCCTCAAGAGTCACACCCCTCTGGTAGGTCTGATGCCGTGCAGAACAGCCAGCAACCAGCAGACCGAACACCAGGGATGGCGTGACCTACAACGTCTATTACAACGACGACTACATCGCTGCCGAGTACAGCTTTGATACCACCCGGAAGTCCGGCGAGTTGGCGGAGCTCCTCAAGGGTGGAGCCTCGATTGCCGACGTTGTCGACCCGATGTACTTTCAGGAGAGGACCAGGGTACTGATCGACCATCTCCATTCCTCCGAGTACGTCAACGCAGTCGAGACCGGCCGCCCGTACGAGCTGGCCGAATCCCAGGGGTTCGGCTGGGACCGGGGCATCCCGACCATGGCCGTTGCCCACTCGGCCGGCCTGGTCGCCGCCGTGCACGACGTCCTCACGGGGTCAAACCAGGTTGCCGGTTCGCTGTCGTCCGGTCTCCACCACGCCCGACGGGGGCGGGGTGTCGGGTTCTGTACCTACAACGGTCTGGCAGTGGCATGGTGCGCAGCATCGGAGCTCGGGGTGGAACGCGTCCTGGTACTTGATCTGGACGCGCACTGCGGAGGAGGTACCCGCTCGATGACGGATCCGGAGTCGGTCGTCCAGATCGACGTTTCGACCGTCCTCTTCGACCTCTGGACACCAGTAGC
>Ga0080006_1135619_pt1 | contig 13575 bp, 10 predicted proteins | sample RS3BMetagenome_FD_69209 | JGI IMG/M metagenome (GOLD analysis project Ga0080006, IMG submission 69209) | Ferric oxide microbial mat and aquatic microbial communities from Rainbow Spring, Yellowstone National Park, USA - RS3B (SPADES... ...
CCTGTGCCTTCTTCGCCTTCTTCTTGGCCGTATCTGGTCACCTCAGCTTATTGCTGTTGATTGCTTAGCAGTATAAACTTTACGTCTTCCATTTTCAAAAGCTCACTTTATGATAGACGCCCTCCCATAACTGAAACAGATAAAGGCTGCTATCTTTCGAAAATCGGACAGTATCTGTATTTCTGGCTTTGTTCTCACAATAACAACCCTTTCAAGATTAGATATAAACATGATGAATACTTAAGTGCCAACTCTCAATACCAGCCCAGATAATTCAGTCATTGTTATCTTCGAGACTTTGTACTCGTATAGAGAGAGGTGGAACGGGTGGATGTGCGTGACAGAAGCACCCTCCCTGGAGAACGCATTCGTAGTCCAAAAGCAAGGAGGAGGCAGGTAGTCCTTGCTGCTGTCTATCTTCTTGCCTGCGCTTTTCATCTAGATTGCGAGATTCTTTTCTCTGGCCAACCAAGGCGATAACAGGGAATGGGGGCCAACACAATAGACGTTGCTTTCTGGATCGGCGCAGATTTTCCTATTCCACTTGGTGTCGTGCCAAGCCATGCGAACACTGAGATGTGATGCGGCATGACAGTGAGCCAAATTGACTTTCATAAAACCTTTCCGAAACAGAACCGTCTGCGGTTCCCGTGGATGTACCCGCCACCCAAGAATATGAGACAATTGAAGCTAACAAGGAATCATTTACCGACCCAGGGGAAGACAGAAACAGGCTCAAGGTAATCCCAGAAGTGAGGTCAAGGACAAAAGGTTGCAGCTTAACTATTTATTTTTGTTCTATATTTGGCATGTCCCATAAACCCGCTAAAACGAGGATGCGTAAAAAGGACTTTACACCTATGGGTAACGGGCCCGGTGGGATTTGGCCTCAAATGGAGTCGGATCCTTCTTTGAAAATCTCATGACCATGATCATTTAAACCGTTTACACATATATAAACACCCCCCTTCGTGGAAGCTACCTTTAACCTATGCTGACAGAGAAAGGATGCCATAAAAGTAGAGAAATAATGTAGCCAGAAGGAGCAAAGTAGAATATGGATCGTCAACAGATGCAAAAAGCAGGGAAAGAGGAGTACATTCGAATCTTGTAGCCCAATTCAGCTCAGTATTGTCGAGGGTAGTCCCATTATCAGTCCATATGTGGGATTCTCGGGAATTGTGTAGGCCCTTTATACTAGTCACAGTTCTAACTCTCCATCGAGAGTGGTCGAAGAATATGGAAATGGCGCCATCACAATGTTGGACCGAGGATTACTTGTACGATACAGCAGGAGTGTGCAAAGCTACTTGGTAATCGACTGGTACGATCATATTATTACAGTCTTGGAAATGAGAAGCTGTTGTTAATGAATGTCGTGAGGTAATATCTGTCCCGGTGCGTTTCAGGCTTCAAGTAGTATCTGCACAATCTTTATCCAAAAAATGGCAACCAGAATCACAAATTTAAATAAATAGAGCGGAAAGGATAACTCCGGCGTAGCTTGGCGAGACAACAAACCGGCCAGAAATTTGATCTGGAAAAGGCTTACGACATTCTTAGTTTCCATCCGACTCGTCAGCAAGAGGAGGCCATCAAAAGCGTTGATGGGCCTCAACTTATTATCGCCGGACCGGGTTCTGGCAAGACCCAAGTCCTAGTTTTAAGATGCTTATACTTGCTTCTCGAAAGGCAGATAGCTCCATCAAAGATTCTTATTTGCACCTACACTGAGAAAGCTGCAGCATCTTTACAGGATAGAATCAGACGAGCCGTCCGCGACCTCAAAGTTGATATAGATCTCACAGACCTCTGGGTGGGCACTATTCATTCAATATGTGCAGACTTGATCGATGAAAACATTACATCAACCTGGCTAACAAAGGGGTACGAAGTCCTGGATGAGCTGACTCAGCGGCTATTCTTATTTGAGAATTTTTACACCATCATCGGGAGTAACAAAATATTGGGAAAAGGAAAATGGTCACAAATCGAAAAAGCAGTGGATTACTTCACCAAGATCACGGAGGACTTGATAGACATAGAAAAAATGAAAGAGTGTAACGACCCTAAACTACGGAGCATAGCCAGGAAATACGTCAGGTATGAAGACAAGCTAAAGGAAAAGAATTCAGTTGATTTTGCTCATCTTCAGTCAATCGTTCTTGAACTATTACATAACCAAAAAACGGCTTCTGTGCTCAAGCAAAAGTTCGACTACATTATGGTCGATGAATATCAGGATACAAACTACATCCAGGAACGTATCTTCTTAGAACTTGGCACGAGAACTAGCAACATCTGTGTCGTGGGTGATGATGACCAGTCGCTCTACAGATTTAGAGGTGCTGTAGTGGAGAACTTTTTGAATTTCCCAAAGAACTTTGGGAAGACTGAGATTAGAACAGTGAAGCTGGAAGAGAACTTCAGGTCCACTCCACAGATTGTCGATTTCCTTAACAAATTCGTCAACGACATTGAATGGTCTGATAAGCAAGGAAATTCATATCGTTACGAAAAGGAGATCAAATCCACGAGACCTGCTTACAAGAATGGCATGAGATCTGTATATCTCATATCGAAGAAAACAGGTCCTACCATCGCCAAGTTGATCAGGCGAATGTTGGCAGCCAAAGTGATCGAAGATCCTAATCAAGTCGCTATCCTGTTCCGAAGCGTGGCTCACGATGGAGAAGCGATAATGGATGCTTTAGAGAAGGAGGGGGTAAAATACTATGCTACAAGGGCGAGGGGATTCTTTAAACTTCCCGAAGTGAAATCCATCGTTGGGGCATTGCTCTACGTTAGCGGATTTATGGAAAAAGGTGGCTCATGGAACAGTGACTTGAACAAATACTACGAGCAGTGCTTGACACACTTCAATTTAATCGCCAGAAATCAGGCTTCGTCCGAGCTAAAGCTATTTGCGAATACAACCAAGAAACGGATCGAAGAGCTGCAAGATTCGCTCAAGGCTGGAATCGTAGACCTGCTCTATGAACTTCTAGCTTTTGACCCGTTCCAGAAATGGATCGAGGATCCGTTACAGGGCCGCAATATGGCTATCTTCTCGACTCTTCTGACGAGATTCCAAGAATATTATCACTTGCCTGTAATTACAGGCCAGAACCGAGAAAGATTATGGAATTACCTATTCAATAGTTTCTTGTATTCGATGCGTAAGATTGGTTTAGACGAGTACGAAGACCCCTACGACGTATTCCCTCCGGGTTACGTCCAGATTATGACAATTCATCAGGCCAAAGGCTTGGAGTTCCCGGTTGTAATAGTTTCAAGCCTTGACAAAGGACCAAGAACCAACATCGAGATAGACGTGGAGCTTGAACCATTTAGACCTAAAAAGCACGCCGAGCCTTGGGAGATGGTCAGCATATTCGACCATAACAGGCTTTACTATGTAGCATTCTCAAGAGCCATGGACCTCTTGCTTCTTGCGGACGATAGTACCCCTCACCCCATGCTCCATTCTGCGGTAAGCAGGGCGACAGAGTTGACGTCAGAGCACGAAGAACTAATACTAGCTCTGAAGTTTAGGCCTAAGGAGTTCCTCCCCCCGAAGCCCGAATTCAGCATAACAGGTCACATTCATGCCTATGATGTTTGCCCCCGACAATACAAGTATTACAAAGATTATGAATTCACTGGATCAAGGTCAGCGGGAGAGGCCTTCGGATCGCTAGTCCATTATACTATCGAAGATATTCACCGTCATTACCTTGAAACCAAAGAAACCCATCTGAACGAAAAGCAGATCGAGGCCTTCTTTGAGAAGAACCTCCGAGCGATTACTCGCGGGGGCGCTCATCCGTTGGGGAAACAATTCGTGAAGATGGCCCGCGACCAGGTGATCAATTATTATGAACACAACAAAAGCATGTTTGCTAAGCTGATACGTGCGGAGGAACCAATCTTGGTCGAGAGAGAGAACTACGTAATGTCCGGGATTATTGATTTGATCAGGGGCGAAAAGGGTCAACTTGAGCTTCTTGACTTTAAGGCAGAGAAAAGAGAGGATCTGAGCGAGGACAGGCTGGACTTCTACAAGTTCCAGCTCGCTATTTATGCGAAGATGATTGAGAAGAAACTCGGGGAACGACCTTCGAGGACCTACATATACCTCACTGCAGAAGAGGACCCAAAGGCCGCTCTGACCTTAGTTCCGATTGAAAACGTGGAGGCTGACCAGGCCGAGAGAGCCTTCGACGCGATGGCTGGAAGGATTATCAGGAAGGAATTCAGTGTCAAGAAGGCCCCTCCCCGGGATATTTGCAGGAATTGCGATTTTAGGTACGGTTGTTCCGACAGAAAGAGGTTCTACCCTGAGCTTAAGACATAGAGTTATATTCGAAGTTGGAACGAAACAATGTTGCAATTAATTTGTATTTACTCAGTAGTTTAGTTTTAATCGTTACTGCGTCAGCTTTCATGCTGGATGGAATCGGATTCCAACAAATTATCCTCAAAGAAGAGGGCAGTTATCGACGAGTTATTCAGGAAACTTGTGCTTGCCAGCGGCAAGCCGGAAAACATGATTTATTATTTTAACAATACACAAGTCAAGCAGGTTTCGGACATCAAAAACTTCTCTAACCAGTTTGATGCCACTAAGTATGACTCATCAGAAAAACTCCCATCTATTATGAGAGAGTATGGAGCATATATTCTCCACTTGGGAACTCGAGATGGGAAGAGTGGCACTCACGCTTTTATCATCGGCAAGAAAGGGATTCCATTCGAGGGGAACTACCCGGGATATCACAAACTCGAAGATATTCAGAATTGGGATGACATCAAAGTCAAGAAAGACATACTGTCTAGGTTGGGCACTTCAGAAGCTCGAACTGCTTCAAATCTGTACAACTATCAACTAATCCATAATTTTCTAGGATTGCAGTCAGATCAAAGGCTCCTTATCCAGACTGGAAGGCGAACCAGGCATAGCTATGATGTAAAAGTTCCTACTGCGGAGGGGAAGATACAAATTCATGCAGAAAATGTCCAGATTGAAATAGATGTCTTCTACGAATATGACAACACGGTTGCCCATGTAGAGATAAAGAACGCAAACTATCAAGACTTCGCTATTTACCAGCTATTCGCGTCCAGACATTTCTTAGAGAGTAACATCCAAAGAATGAAATCAAAAGGTTATTTTGCCGAAGTTCCAAGAATCAGGTCGATATTTGCAGTTGGTAGGCTGAAGCAAAATGAGTATCGGTTATATGAATATGTGTTCGACGATTTGAACGAGCTAGAGTCCTTGCGTTTCGTCAAGTCAGAGGGCTTCAAAGTTCGGTACGAGTAGTATCAGTTAATCCATTGGTGGCAAGTCTTGGCTAATCTTCTGAAGATTATGAGTAAATTCATATCTTGGTAGACCTGACAGCACCCTTTCTATTGACCACCTGACAACTCTAAAATCAATTTTGTCTTAGCAAGGCCGAACGCAACTCTCACGACTAACTAAAGGTCGATTTCGCCTTTTTTACATTATCTTTCGGGCCGTCCATCTTATGGTGGTTGTTTCTAACAAAGATTCAAGCGTTTTCTTTCAGCAAGGAGTTCAGTGCATTCAGAGTTTGATACATATCCCTGAAGGGTTTGTAGGTTCGTAAGGCCTTCACCAATCTTGAGTTGCTCTTTAACTAGGAGTTTGAGTCCTTTAGGGTTTCTTCAATATTAAGATGGTCTCGTAACGAATCATGCCAGTCATAGATTTCTCTAATTCTCTGGCGATTAACTTATCTTCTTTAAAACCTATGTCTAAGCTCATCTGTCGAATTACTTCGTCGTTTTTCACCTCCTCGTAGGCTCCGTCAAGCTTGTAGTGGTTGTTACCAATAATAATGACCGCTTTAGCTTCATCCTTTAGTACACGGTACATTTCTTTCAACACTAGATACATATCCTTGAAGAACTTATAAGTTCTGAGAGCTTCTTTCTTTCTGCCAGCCTTCAGCAGGACGTGGATAACTTCTTTGGCATGTGTAGGCATGCTTGTGTATTCTTTATGATTATCTATTATCTCGGATAGAAGTTCATCTGAGTACACTTTGAGGTTCGGGTTGCCAATCATGTCTGACTCCAGCTGCCGCAAGTCGGCCATTTCTAGGATAGCAAGCTGAGGCAAGTCGTTTCTAATGTAGTCAAGTGCTGTACTATAAGGAGGTGAATTGACAATTGCATCGATTTCACTGTCTCCTATCTCCGTTTTCGTATCGTCCCATCTTCTGCAAGTATTCTTCATGTCTCTCGTGTCACCGATATAGGTCTCTGATTTACCTAATCTGATCTTGAGTATCTCGTTAAGCCTATGGAAAATATATATACGCAAATAAAGACTATCAAGTCTGTCTTTTAGTATATCAAAGAATTCCCCCCTCCTTCGCCTAAGCATATCCGATATCGTACCACTTAGGCCCAGTAAAAGGAAATCACGAATGCCTGGGTCGGGGTTCTTCTTGATAAGTTCATGAGCAATGAGAAATTTTTCAATAACGTCTGTATTGTTGAACATTTCCACAACAATCCTCGGCAAGTCCTTTATACGCTTCTGAACACTTCTAAAGTCATAGTCAGGTGGGGTAAGTAGAATGGTACCAGAAGACTCCTCCCTATAGCTAAGTAAGGCGCCTTCGAGAATCTGCAAGAAAGATGCTATAGCTTGTTTCAACTTTGCCGAATTTATACCCAGAGAATAGCACTTTACGTTTGACATAAGTACTGAAAGAGGATTGACCTCAACTCCAAAGCTATCAAGACCCATTAAAGTTGCTTCTACCAGAAGGGTGCCACTGCCAGCAAAGTTGTCCATGACCAAGCCTTCGTCCTCCGGATAGACGTAGTTCAAAAGGGCCCTTGCCATTTTCGGATGAAACTTGCCTTTGTAAGGATGCATGTAGTGAGTAAGGTAAAGTGATGGCTCCTCACGTATAGCGAAGTAGTCCTCAAGTCTTTTACCTACCTGCATGGTTGAACTGGCAGGTATACGGTGTAACTTTCTAGTTAGGAAGGCAAACAGGGCATCAACATTCTTATCAACCTCTTCTTCGTTTCTGCTGAGTTTAGAAATGTATTGAGATTTTTCGATAAAGTACTGATTGGTTATGAACCTAAAGAGCATATGCCTCTTACCCTGGAAGTACTGGACGTTCTTGCCCACCTCTCCGTTTGGAAACACACTTTGCAGGACCGTCCATGGCTCAGTATCTAGAGTAGCTACGAAGAACTCTCTGGTGTAAGCGAGCCTCCTTACTAGTCTTCCCACATCTACCCACTCTTTTGTCTCTCCGTAGAAGCCATGAAATTCACCGTAAGGTAACTCATGTGCCATGTAGTCTTGAATCCTGACATTTTCGATAAAGTGGCGGAACTGTGTGGTGTAAAGGATGTCAGCGAAGTTTCTAACTTTTTTTATTTCTCCAAACAAGCTTAATAGTTCCAGCTCCGCGAATTCGACCTCGTGCTTCTCTTTAATGCTATTAGAGAGCTTAAAGTACCACTGAATCGTCAACCCGTTCGTCCTGTTCTTAGGTGAGTTCTTTAAATTTGTGGTCGAAATCAAATCGTAATATAGTTGTAGCTACCCGTATATAAGTTGTAACCAACTCGGTATGTGGTTGGACTGGAGTAAATATGGTTACGTGATAGCCAGCGAGTACCGGAAAAAGGTGATAGAAGCCCTCAGGTTCGGACCCAAAACCCCCAAGCAGATCGCCTCTGAAACAGAGCTTCACCTAACACACACCAGTTGGACTCTAGGTGAACTAGTTGTCCAGGGAATCGTGGTATGTTTAACTCCCCAGTTAAGAAGAGGTAGACTTTACCAGCTTACTGATGAGGGCATCGAGATAGCTGAATATATTGAAAAGCAAAGTAAAGGAAGTTTACCTCACAATAGAAAATAAAACTCTTTAGATATAGTTTATCCAAGTTGGATAAGACTTGTCGAGATAGGTGAGACTCGATTCTAGTAACGCGGAAAGTGTCTCTTAAGTACGGTCCGAAGCGTAGCCTCATTAATGAACTAATCCTCAAGAGCTTTAATGGGCTTGTATCTTCCTTCGTATCTCCCAGCTTTTTTAATCGGTATGTCTTTTGTCCACTGTACTTTTAGTCCCTCAATAATTTACGTCTTCCTGTAGTCCCAACCATTTTACCAAAGCAAGAAGCAACTCTGTCGGGTGGCCGGGGAGCCCCTTGTATTTTGACAGTACAGGATGACTTTCCGTTACCTGAGTGACAGGATTTAACTCTATCGAGAGTTTCAAAGACTCCAGCATCGCCTTGGTCCAAAGTTTTGCAAATTCTGGCTCGTTTCTCAGAGCATAGAGTCCCAGAACCAAAGACTTGCTATTATGCCTAGAGGCTCGAGGTCGTAATGAGGTTTGTGCTCAGGCAGAAATACGTTCATCCAAGGGGGCGCAGGTTTGGCTTAGAAGTGTGAGACTCTTTGCTAGGACAGGTTTCTAATTTTCCAGGTAAGATTGGTCTCGAAGGGGATTTTTCTCAAGATGTCGCAATTCGGTTGACTTTCAGTGAAGCCTAGACAACCTTGTGATTAACGTCGAGTTAGATGCATCAGATCTTGGACTGTGCGACGCTATAGCAAAGTGTAACCTTATGCAATTAGCCTCTCGCTGGATGAAGAAATGAGAACCCAACCGAATCTTTCAAAAGATACAAGTGAACACGGTCATTGATTGAACCCACGGTAGTTCTCAATTCACCGTGGATACTACCATGATAAGTGAACTGTCTAAAGGCCCGGCAGTAGATGGCATCGTCAACTCCCCCCTACTCTCTACCGCCCTAGATTACATCAAGAACGATTTTCCTCCGATAGTTCTACTCTAACTCAATAACCTAGACGAACTAGCTACAAACATGATAGGAAATTCAGATCTATCTGTCTAGAAGAAAAATGGAGAGGTATAACTTCGTGAAATTGATGAGGAAACCGAGCCTTTCCTTGCCCTTCCGAAAGCGGCAAGAGACATCGTCAAGACCTTAGAAAGGACCAAGAAGATAGACGCTAACAGAACATACAAGTTCTTCATCGATATGTAGAACACATTGATTGAAATGCATGAGGTTATAAAGCCAGAGAGCAAGGCAGTCATAATCATCGGTAACAATCATTACAAGTTCGCAGCAGCGAAAGAAGGTTCCTACTACGAAGTTCAGAATGACGGAGTCCTCAAGCAGATAACTGTTTCGTTCAAGGAATATAGGTACGAGCTAGATGGTCACATCCTGAAACTCCGCGGTGACGAAGCCGAAGGAGAAAATGAGGCGACCTCTTGGCGAGTGGGTTTGGAAGCACGACCTCGGTTCATGGACAGATACGAGGATGGTCTGCTTAGAAGGAAGTTGGAGAAATCCCGGTCTGGCAACATAAAGTACGAATCCATCTCAGTATTACGAAAACCTCCTGTGTAGGTCATTTCGTCCGTTCAGAGCATGTCCATCAACCTAGATGGCAGAATCTAGTAGCGCAAATTCCCTGAACATATCTTCGAATTTCGACAGCCTTATTTCCGGCACTGCTTTAATCGGAAGGAGCACGTTTAGCGCGGAGTGTTCCTTGCGATACGCGTATTTCTTTTCTAATGATTCAAAATTTTGAGCGATATAATCTTTCAACTTCTTCATATCTATGACGTACGCATTGTCGAAATCGTACATATACACCATGATGTCGGCGTCAGAGTGCTGGACCCAACCAGGAGTTTTCGAGCCCTCGTTGGAATACCACTCGCATGACAGGTTACCTGTTTTCTTAATCCAAGTATCAAATTTAACTTCAACACGTCGGCCATCTTCAAGCTCTAGGTCATATCCTTTGGCATTTACTTTCTTTGAACGGATACCATGTTTCTCGAATACCTTCATCGTCTTCTCTACAGCGAATTCAGATATCCTTGCATCACGTTGGAACCAAGCCACGGAGGTGTTAAATCGTTCAATCAGTAATAAGTTAAGCTACGAGTTACACACGAAATGAATACACAGTGCAACGATAACCACAGTAGCTGGAAAGGCAACCAGATTATCGCTCGAGTAACAACTGGCCGTCCCGTGCTGGATAGGTTGTTAATGGAACGAATTAGCCGTTCTTCTTAGCGTTTAGATAAGAGCGTCAATGCGAAGCGGGGACATATATAACGAGGATTGGATAAAAGGATGCATACCAGCCTTGACCAATGACTACAAGATGTATGAGAAAGTGAAGAAGGATTGGCCCTTCGGACTCAACCAAGCTCATGTTATCTCGATCTTACGTGCTTGCTAATTTCATTCTATACGAATCTTTGGCCCTCATAATATTTCGAGATAAGAAGGCGCGGGGGAGACTATATATCTGCTTCTAAGTCATGAACCAGCTCGTCAGGCTCCTCTTCTACCATTTCTCCTGCCAGTTCTTTAAAAATGTCCATCCATTGGTAATTACGAGCTTCTCCCTTATCCCTAATGCGTGCAAAAGGGAGGTAGTTCATCCTCAGCATATCACTTGAGATCTCTGCATCACTTTTGTCGTTCTTCGTGGAAGATTAGGATATAAGATTTAGCCTGTTCGGGGCGTAGTCCCATATCTTATTTGGTCGTATGTGAGCAAAAAGAAACCTATTAGCAATCTAGGCTATACCAGATGTATGCTCTTCGTCGGATTGGATCTACACAAGGATTATTCAGAATTTGCCATCATGGATAATGATGGCAGGCTGATAAAGCATGGTAGAGTTGAAAATAGCTTAGAGGATATGAGCAGATTCTCCAATATCTTACCATTATCTACTCCGATAGCGATGGAGTCTTCATCCACATGGTACTGGTCGTATAAGTTGCTCTCCGAGAGGCATATGGCATCTCTCTCCAACCCTGTCAAGAATAAAGCCATAGCTTCTGCAAAGGTGAAGGCAGACACGCTTGGGAACATCCAATTTTTCTTTATAATCAAGGAAAAACAACTCTGCCCCACCACTGGAAATGTTCTCCCCACTGTCACTTACACTGAACTGACAAAAGATTATCCAGAATAGCCATAAAGGGATAAGGTAAAGAATGCAGTACGTTTTGTGAACACCGAAAAACAGGCGCTCGCCAAGCGGAGCAAAAAGACATCTCACAGAAATTAGAATGAGGCATGTTGGTAATGACGCAATTTCAGTTGAACTAAATGGAGGCTTCTTCGCCTTTCCGGGATTCGGACTCCGTAGGTGACAGGAATAGCTCAATGAGAGATTTTAATTCTCTGTGACTGCTTGACTCCTTGAACACTTCGTCTATGTCAACAGACTTTATCCTGTCTTTTCTTTTTATGAATTTCCGAAGAGCACTCTTCGGTCCAAAGTAGATCCGGCTCGCGCCTTTATAGGTGAGCATTTTGAGCCTCTCTACCTTTTCTTCTATCCTTGTGTCCTTTGCCTGGCTGACCTGTGCGAAGATATAACGCCCATTCGAGTCCAGGCCAGCGATGTCAATATCCTTCATGCTCCCTCCGATGGGCGCGAGGAGCATCTTCAGTCTGGGTAGATCCTTCATCTTTCTATTTTCCACTCTCAGGTATTCTTCGCAAAGCACCTCGAGCTGTGAAGGCGCCAGAGATTTGACCTCGTTGAGCAACTTACCTCTATTGCCTCTTTTACCTCTATTACACATTCTTTTTACATTATCTACAGAGATCATTCTAAGAGGGCTTATTGTACCCCTGGGGAAAGGCAGCTGGAAAAGTGTGTAGGAAAGAACCGAAAGTGCTTTGTATTTTTCTAGCCTGAGCGTTTTGTAGATGTGTTTATCTTTCAGACGTTCATTGTCATGTTCTTTAGCCTTCTCCTTCGTGCAGAGTCCCGTGCTCTCGTAGTAATCACGTGAATTCTGCTCAACTTCCCCTACCAGTATCGTCTTCCCATTGTTTTCCTTTGCGACATTGCGATCCTTATCCGCGCAGAGTATAGGAGAGTAATCTGCAATAACCAAACCACCGTCTTTGTCAAGTTTTTCGAAATGCTTTATCGTCTTTTTCGCTGCCATGGTACTGTATTCGTTCGGGTCCCAGCTTCTGACGTCCTCGTAGTGAAATGCAATAAGTCTTTTATCAAACAGTTCTTTCGCATCCTCGCATGGTATATGCATCTTGTGTCTGACAAAGTAAACATTATCAGTCACTTAGAGACACTTGCCAAGATGAGACTTGCATCAGATATAAACTTTCGAATTAAAGAAAGACAAACCTAGCTCATTTATCTATTCAACTTGGTCCGGCCTTGTTGTGAATATATCCTTTTCGAACTGGTTGAGGAAGACGTGGAAGGGAATATGACCTTCTGTTGTGAGCAGCATTCCTGTCCCTATGTCCGCATTGAGAACGAAGCTCTCCTCAGCATCACTCAGGTTAAAAGCTTCCTTAAGCATTGCAGAAGAAGCCTGGTCCTGCTTCAGCACAACTTTAGTTGAGCAGGACTCTATCATATCTCTTCCCGGGCCATACTCCCCAGCCCTTCCAAGCAGGTCTGTTACCATCTGTGTGGCTATGACAAAGCATGTATTGAAGTGCCTGCCCGTTCTTGCTATCTCAGGTACATAAGATACGGCAAGAGGGAAGTATGGCTTTCCAGTCGCAGGGTCCTTTTCCACCAGAGCCCAACCCTCGTCTATAACAACAGCCTTCCTCCTCCTGACAGGCTGCTCCTTTATCATCTTCCATACTGCTGAAAGAGCAAGGAAGGCTGCAGCATCCCTGACCTGCCTTGTGGGGAGGTCCAGAATAAACACCATCCTTTCTGTGAATTTAGGTTCTCCTATGAACAGTCTCATATAGGGGTGTAAGTTAGCCTCTAGCCTGGTCCTTAACTCTCCCTGACCAGCCTGCTGGAGAAGCTGATCAACGCTTGAGCTGAGTTCTGCAACCCTGTAAAGCTGTGATAGCAGGAGCTGCTCGTTCTCCCTTATACCAGCTATGCTTGAAAGAAAGTCTGCAGCCATCCTTTTTGTTGGCAGAACCTTGAGGGGATCAAGGCCGTCTCCCTGTTCCTTTTCTGTTGTGTCATTGGTGCCATCATCACCATCATTCCCCAGCCTTCTCACAGTGCACCCCGTTACCCCTGCGAACGATCTTTCATAGCTTCCATCAGGCCCAACAGCATACTCAGGCTTGACTATGCTGTCGAAGACGTACAGCATCATGCCTTTGTCCTGAAGGGCTGACCTAGCCATGAAGGACTTGATGAATGTGCTCTTCCCGAACCCTGTTGTTCCCAAAACTGCCATATTGTAGTTCTCCTTTTCGAACAGGTCGTATATCACAGCATTCCCTGTCTGAAGGTTCTGCCCCAGGAACACCCCATTCGGGTCAAGAACATCAAGCCCTGAATATGGTATGAAGTTCGCTGCCGTGGATGTAGCTACGTAGAACCACCTTCCCGTAGCCCAGGATGGCCCTTCACCTGTGAGAAGTGGCTCCTGGAGCCACCTTGGCGAATCTATTTCTCCAACGCACTGCCCCAGAGCCCTCCTGAGCCTCTTCTCTGCTTCACGGAGTTCTTCAAGGTCTTT
>Ga0080006_1190253_pt1 | contig 13574 bp, 18 predicted proteins | sample RS3BMetagenome_FD_69209 | JGI IMG/M metagenome (GOLD analysis project Ga0080006, IMG submission 69209) | Ferric oxide microbial mat and aquatic microbial communities from Rainbow Spring, Yellowstone National Park, USA - RS3B (SPADES... ...
TACCTGGAACGACATATATCTGCGCGAATGTAGTTGCATGACCAATAAACGGACCACTGATTAAATTGCCATCGAAAACGCCCTCTGCCATAAATGTGATTGAAGCTGTAACAGTCAGTATTCCAAATGCGGCATTGATATTTGTTTGTGTAGAATTCCAGTTGACAGGGAACGAACCTTTAGAAAAACCTACGTATCCACTCCCATTATCGAAAATACCACTTGCTGTAAGAGTGGTATAAGTAACTTGATAAGGAGAACCAAAACTGCCAGTTGAATATATATATGGCGTGAAGTTATAATATAAATATCCCATTAAATACCAGTTCGTCAGATCACTAAATTCAGGTTTGTTTGGGTCAGACCAGACTATCTGGGGGACGATAGACTGTGAAAACAGGCTTCCCTGCGGAACTGAAATTACATATACATTTGTTGCGCCAGGGATCCATATTTCATTCTGCGTGGGGTTTGGAGAGACGCTAATTGATTCAGCCGTTTCTATATATGCGCCAGAGTTGCCAGCCCAAATTTTTGCAGTCGTATTATTGTTATTCAAAGGGGTAGATGTAATACTTGCCGCAGATGGTAAGATGACTACTATAGCACCTAAAAGAATGAAAATTACGATAAGGGCTATGGTTATGTTCTTCATCAATTTAAAAATAAACTTCAACTATAAAAAGTTTTTAAAATTTTTGAATAAATTCAACTACTCTCATTATTATTGTTTTCGTTTTCTCTTTCATTCATTCTCCGATTATTTAAAGCGTCATTTAACGCTCTTTCTATTGACCTGCGGTTCGCAACTTCCTCCTCTAAATATTTTGAATATTGGATATTCGATAAATACCTTTGTCTAATTTCTCCTACTGTAGTTAATTTTGAAGTTTCATTGCTGACGTTTTCTCTTTCTAAATCTGAATCTCTGACTTTCATTGATAAATCTACATAATAAATCGGAACTTTATCAGGATTGCCTTTGAATAATTTATGATTTAAAACTTCCTTTCTCAGCGTTGGGAAAAGACTATTGACAGTTATTTTTATAGGCGTTCCTCCTACGAAAACATTCCCGCCCAGATCTATTACCAACCTTTTATTAGCAACTAAAAAGCCATCTCTTCCTCCGCCGAAATACGGAAGCCAATTCGGAATTGCGCCGCCACCTAATGGAATAATCAAATAATGTACTGATACGCTTTTACTATCTCTATTCGTAATAGGTAAGAGGACAGTTTTAACATTTAACATCAATGTGCTCCAGAAATAACCACCGGGAGCGAAAATGTGAATGGATTTAGATTGGACGTACTTTTTCGTGAAATAACCAATCATTATTGTAGGAACGATGGAAATACTCAATAGTAAAAAAGGATTAATTTCGACATCTGGAATATTTTGATAATCGTAAATTGCTAAAACTATCAACAGAAAGCTTCCCATCCCTATTAGTAAAACTAAGAAATTTATTTCTAAATCTTCGTCGTTAGGAATAACAATATCAACAGTTTTATCTTTCATATTTTCTCAACCTCTCAACATGCGAATCTGACACATTTAACATCTTTTCTAAATACTCGTTGTACAATTCAACAGCATCGTACAAAGCCCAGAAATCTCTTATTATTAAACTATTTTGCTTCTCCAAATACTCATCGATACTCATTCCATTAATTCTTTTTTCCAATGCGCCAAAGTATATTTTCGTGTAAGGTTTATATAGACTATGATTTTCGATTCTCGCTCTCAATTCAATTGGCAAAGCTTCAACCGTAGTTATAATAAGATCGCTTGTTACAAATATCGTCTCTCCTAAATTCATAGCTAAATTTTTATCTACAACTAAAAATCCTTCTCTGCCTCCACCGCGTAGAGGAATAAAATCTCTGATAATTGCTCCGCCTAACGGAATGATAGAGAAGTCGATTTTATTGTCATTAAAATTCTTAACGGTCTGAATTGGTGCATCTTTCAAATCTGTATATATTGCAGAAAACGAATATCTATCTGAAAAAATACGCAGATTGAAATACTTTATCGAAAGGAAGACAAGATATACTAATGCAACGCTTGGAAGAAATATTATTAAAAGGAGAAGGAAAGGGTTGATTACTACAGGTTTGACAATATTTTGAGTCAATATCGCTAATAAAATGGAGACGAAAATTGTACCAAAAATATATATAACAACAGAATTGACTGGTATTTCATCTTCACCAGATACTTCTTTATTGAACCTTTTAAGATATTTTTTTCTTACTCTATTAAAGTTCATTTATTCCTCCTCTCAATTCAATGTTCGTTCATCTTCCCTGACAACTTTTCAACTTTTTCAAGCAATTTATCCAACTCTTCTTTCGCTTTCTCATATTTTAACCTTGATTCTTCCGCTTCCTGTACTATTTTCACTATCCCTTTTAGCAGTTCTTGGTCTTGAATTTTTGTATTTGCCAGTGGATTATTCTCCAATCTCTCTTCTATCAAATCAGATTTATTTGTCCCGAGCTTATGTTTAATTCTTTTTGTCTCGAAAATAACTGATAAAGCGAGTAAAAACGACCCAAAAAACGACCCAAAAACGATTAAAACAGCATTTTTATCACTGATTCCTTCATACACTATTATTGTATGAGTTTGTGAAGGTATGATATAAGGGAATGGTTGAATTATTTCGGGCGTATTATTATACAAAATAACAGCGGAATTGGGATTAAGACTTGAAGGGATATATACAGAACCATACTGATTTGTCAACGCTTGGGATAAAATTGTTACTCCACTTGCATTTTTTATCAACAAAATAGCGGGTACTAAAGTATGATATTGTATCAAATACGTTTGATTATATAATGTATTGATCGTTAAACTGAAAAAAGATGCGATAGAAGTATATTTTAATGTTATTTGTACGATAATTGTATTATTATATAGCATTACAAGAGTTAAATTTGAATTAATGGTATAGGTTTTTATTGTAGTTTTGTGAATCGAAAAATGAGTTATATTGGAGTTTGATATTTGGTTTATCGTAACATTCAAAGAATTATTGTCCCAGAATGTAACGTTGTAAGTATTTACATTTATTTTTGTATATGAAATCCCAAGGGACGTTGAATTCATGTTGCTTGCGCTTGCGGTTAAAAGTATAAAAACCGACATTATCATTATCAATAATACAACTGATTTATTCACGATTTTATATAATGAAAAGGACTATTTGAATTTTTTGAGTACCCATAACAACATGCTTTCCGAAAACTGTACAATTTTTATCTATACTCAATTTTAAATTGTGCAAAACGCTTTCGACTTTTTACTTAATATAATTTTATCACTGAAGTTTCGATAACTCGATTCAACATCATGTCATTTTTTATTAATTTAAAATTTTCTGTTTCTATCAAATCAGTTTCCCTTTCGCTAGAAGTTAAAAAGAAAAAATTCAAATAGGTTATTAAGTTCATAATATTGATGGAAATGCTAAAGAATAAAATTTCAGAAGATAATGATTTTTTGCTCTATCTTCGTGATACGCGAGTAGATACATGGGAATTATTGACGACAGAAATACTGAATTTACAAACATTGAAAAAATATACTATTACACCCGATCCAACCTTAAATTCAAACATCATAGATTTAAAATTGATATATACTACTAAAAAAGTAGATAATAATATGGTACAAAGCGTCTCAGTAGATAGAAGGGAACTTGTAAAACTTTTATCTAAAAAAATGCTAATATTGAGACAAAATATAGATGGTGTAGGTAAACCGCAAGTACTCTTTTATGGAAGTTTAAACAATGGATTGACTTTACTTCCATATGAAAAAGTTTCGATTGACAAAAAAGAATGGGAAAAAATAACATTAAATGGAAAAACAATTTTAAACAATAAAGATGAATTAGTAGTCCACAAATGAATTCAGTTCAAAAAAGAGTTCCTCCAGATCTTTCGGTTCGTCAGAATATTCTTGTTCCCACTCATCGACTAAGACTTCGACCAAACTCAAATCTATTCCTTTTTGTGCCGCTTCCAGAAACGTTCTATTTTTCCAATTCATAGTTATCACAAACTAAAAAAATAAAAAAAGTATTTAAAATTTTTTAATGAGTTTTTTCAAAATGTCTATATTTCATAAAAACTACAATAAATAACAATGTAGTTATTCCTAAAAATGTCAATTGAAGGTTCGTTGGTGCATTTGGCGGAAAAATCATCAAGGAGAAGATGGTAGTAGTTAGCGCAACATTCCATGCGCTATGAAGAGCCCAAGTAATCGTAAGACCTACACCGCTCAGATTCATCTTCGAGAAGTATGTTACAATTAAACCGAACAACCAACCCATGAGGATGGCAATCATAAGAGCGCCCCAATCCAGTCCAAGGCGTGTCGTATATGAGTTTAAATGGGCGAAACCAAACGCTAAACCTGTCCATAACCATCCTGGAATAGGACCTAAATTATATTGTAATAAAACTCCTCTGAATATCATCTCTTCGGTAAAGGCTACAACAAAAATCTGGAAGATGAAATCAAGGAAAAAGTTTTCGACTAGAACTGTGATTGGTGAAGTTCTAAATAAAAATTGAAATAAAAATCCGCCTATCAAAAACGTTGGAATAAAAACGATAATAGCATCAGACACTGTAATTTCAAGGAAAGGGATGATTTTCGTAAGTGAAAGTGGTAATAAGATAGCATCTAAAAGAATATAAATTGTTAAAATAGGTTCATATTCGCTCCAATACGGACCAAATAATGCCGACCCGTTGATTAAGAGAGTTGCTTGGATAATAAGAGCTAAAACTAAAATTGGAGGCACTGTTGAACTTTTCAGTTTCATAATTAATCAATAATAATCGAATATAAAAAGTTTTTAAAGAATTTAACGCTGTCTTCTAAACTAATAGACAATCATCGTAAATTTTTTTCGTATTGTGGTATTAATTGCGCGATGTTTTGAAAATAACCATGACTTTTTCTTCCCGCATTTGCCATTCCATACCACACTTTATGACCTTTTCTCTTATAAAATCTTCCCCAAACGCCTGCTTGTAAAGTATAGCGTTCTCCGTTTATAAAGAAATCAATAGTGTATTCTCCGCCATGCGTACTGAACCATTCTACTCCTATTTTGTCTGGAGTTTTACTTTTTACACTACTGTACCAAAACGCTCTTTCTGAACTCTTATCCCATTTATCAGCTGGGATTACGCTTTTTATTTTTTCGACAACTTCTATAGGACTATCACCTTTAGTTTCTAAATAAGCAAAATCCCATTCTTCTTTCCCCATCTGTCCTATTACTACTCCATTTTTTAAAACATTATCCTTTCTACTACAACTAGATATAATATACACAATTAAACAATAATAATCAAATATAAAAACTTTTCAAAGATTTTTGATGAAAGTTTTCGAGTATAATACTAAATAATTGATCATGTCGATAAGACTGTCAGTCGACTTTTCATTTTTCAGTCTTTCCAATTTCATCAGGGCGAGAAATAGATATGCTTCATCTACTTTTATATTATTATTTGTCACTTCGTTAAAAATATCAGTGGTTCTTTCCAACACTCCATTGTATTTCTCCCTCTCCTTCAATACTTGTAAACATTTTTCGAAAATTGATTCGGCATAAATTATAGTGTCCATGATTATTGTAAGGTTAAAAGGTATTTGAATTTTGAGTTACTGGAGCGATATTATTTCCTGATACAAAATATAGAACTTTATTATGGATTTGAGTAGCATTCTCAATTCCCATGAATCTCGTATCGGAAAACCCTATTAGGGAGTTTTTTGTCTTATATACGACCATTGCATTATTGTTTGTATATAAATACAACCCTTCTAATGTTAAAATAATTGTCGTTATTTTCCCATCAACTTTCCACTTTTCTAAAATTGAGATAAATTTAGTTCCATAAAATATCCATAATGCTAGTAGGATTTCAGAATCAGTTTGCGATGTAAAATTAAACCCTTTTTCAATTAGATGATTTTTCAATTTTTCATAATTATGAAGAGTTCCGTTATGGGCTAGCGCTACTTGATTTGAAACGAAAGGATGGGAATTGGAACTTGAAATAGACCCAACTGAAGCTCTTCTATCATGGAATAACGATAGATGTGAAACTATTCTAGTCTGCGGATTTTTTGTCCAATATTGTTTTGCACTCTCTTTCGTCTTACTATAGTATATTATCCTCCCTTCATGTAAATAAGCAAATCCAAAACCATCAGGATTTTCATCACTATAAAAACTTGAAGCATCTTTTATTATTTTTGTATGGTCAGTAATTGAAGTCGTCGAAACAAATCCCATTCTACACATAAATAAAAAATAATAAACAAGTATAAAAACTTTCAAACAATTTTACGTACAGAAGGAGGAAGAATTAACATTCCATTTTCGTCAAAATAAGTCTTTCTCTTTTTAAAACGTTCATATTCATCTTCAATCTTTTTATCCACATTTTTATTACCAAACAACGTATTTTCATTAAACGCGTGGTTATTTTTACATCTATACAACTGTATTCCTCTACGAAAACCATTTTTAATTATTTTAGTTCTACATTTAGGACATTTCATGTTATAGAATATATCAATAATATTTAAACGTTTTGTTCAAATTTCTTCTTTATCTTCTTTGAAAAAATCAATAATTTCTTTTTCTATTTTTCCTTTTTTATTTTTCTTTTTGTTATTATCTAGTTTTAACTTTTTACCAAAATCCGAAACCTTTTTTGAAGCTTTTCTATAAATATCTGAAACTTTTTTATTTTTATTCTTATTCAAATTAGCAAGAAAATTCAATTGTTTCTTTACATCTTCCAATGATAAATGATGTTTCTTCGCATAATCCAACCCCCTCTTAACATTCCAATCAACTCCCTTTTTATAATCATATCCAGGGTGATGTTTAAACTTTATCTTTTTCGCCATAATTAATCAATAAATAACAAATATAAAAAGTTTTAAAGAATTTTCAGAGTCGTATATAAAAATTAGCTGAGAAGTAGCTCACTCGACTGCGGAGAAAGTTTTATTTAAAACTTCTTTGGAATAGTAGTTTATTGCAAAAGCAACTAAATTGTCAAAAAATTTAGTGCCGCGACCTTTTAAATCAAGAATATAGTAGTAAAGTTCGTCACGCGTTTCATAAACAATTGTCCTTGTTTTCTCTTTTGTGTAGTATGGTGTAGTAGTTTTCAAAAGATATGCAATAGAATCGATCGTTAGTTTTTCTTTTTCTTCTTTCGTCTTAACGCCTTCGAATAGATATGTGGGAATTGAATAGACTTCAGCGGTCCTGTGAGTATCTTCAGGTAGTTTATTGTCTTTACGATTACCTAATTCCAATTCAATTATCATCGAAATCCAAATATCTAATGAATGTTCCCCCCAACCCTTATTTTCATATATTAAATCTAAATAATCACTCCTTACAACTATCGATTCATTTTTAGCGCTAATTACATTGAAAACTTTATATTTACTTACAAATTTTTTTATAACTTCGTCTATTAATTCGCTCCTTGCTTTTTGATTTTTCATTCCTTTGTTTACTTTCTTCTCAAATTCTTCATTTTTGTCAAGAAGGGATAAAATAGATAGAGGAAGTCTCATCTTCTGTTTCATGATATCATAAGATTAAAAAGTATTTGAACTTTTTTATCGCGCTCTCATTCTGGAAGTCCATTCTTTTCGCGCCAATTTTGAAACTCTTTAAGCGTTTTTCTGTCAACTCTTTTTCCGGTTTCATCAAAAAATTTTTTATGTATTAGAATTTCATCTCTCAGTTTTTCATAATGACTTTTTTCGTTAGTTGTCTGTCCCATTATTCTTGCTAAATATTGGTAAATAAGAGTAATTGAAATATCCATAATAAAAGGTGCAGGATCATCTGTCTTGTATCTCAGAGAAGTATTCGGAATACCATCAACATCAAAGCTTGACTCCTGAGTACCATCTTTCATGTTAATAAATGTCGCTTTCTTCCTCAAGGGCTTTGCTTTTTCTTCGGTTCCTCCATAACATTTAATCATCATTCTTACACTTCCTAAAACCGATGTCGCGATTTTTCTTTCTTCATGCCATATCCTGACTTCTGAAAGTTTAAGTTTTCTCGTAAGTCTGATGATTGCATCATCTTCTTGATTGTCTATAGTCGTTGTATGAGTTTTATCAAATCCGCCTAATTGTTGTTCATCTTTTATCGCAAGCGATGGTTCATCTTTCATTGCGTTGCTTATAGCATTTAACAGTATTTCACTTTCTCTTGTGACATATGTATAACCTTCCAAATCATCTTCGATTTGAATATTACCCATGACTTTAATCCCTTCAGGAATTGCATTTTCTACGAACAGTTTCAATGCTTTAGAAGTCTTTCCCGACCCTTGTGTACCATAAATAATACAAACATTCCCTCCATAATCAAGAGGCTTCTTTTTATAATTTCCAGTCCATTTCAAGAAAACGCTAGGACGATAATCTTCATAATCAAACGTTATATTACTATAAGAATGGAGTAATGCGAGTCCTACCGCGCCTAATTCTTCTGCTTTTTGCCTTCTACCCATCTCTAACAATTGTTTTAACTTCATCGTAACTTTCCAAGAATTCAGTGGATTGTCCGGTCTTCTTCCTTCTTTATAATCAATCCATGCATTTAACCAATTCGTTAAAACGACGTGAGCAGGATAATTAACAGCAAATTTTCCTTTTTCAGTCGTAGTTTCATAGTATTTAATTTCGGGCGGTATTAGTCGAAACATCTTCCTGATATCTTCGCCAGTATAGAAATCTTTATTTATCATCCTTTCGTAATCTTGACCTAAATTTATCGCACTTAGATTTAAGTTCGATGAGTTGAAATTCGTATTATCATTTTTACTTTCGCGTTCGTATGTCGACGTTATCATTTTCATCCTCCATCGGTGGAGTAGATGGTGGTAAAATATCTCCTATAGTATCTATATTGTCAAATGATTCTGGCGTTGTCGGCATCGCAGAGTTCATTATCTGCATCTTTATATATTCATTGCTGTTGAAAGTCTTCCTCTCGTCGAAATACTTTAACTCTTTTCTGAGAACTCTTTTAATATCAGTTTCGAGTACCATCGCCTCTTGCAACAATCTACTCGCCTGTTTTTCGAACATAATCTGAATTCCCAGTCTCAGTTGTCCTAGAGGTACGTAAATCGATTCGTTTGTTTGTAATTCGACGATATCATAATCATTTCCTTGTAGTTGCGTTTTCAGATTCCCTAATTTTGGAAGATTAATAAATCTCTCTCTAAATTTCTTGTACTCCTCTTCATAGCCACGTACACTACCTAAACAGACAAGAAGTGAAGAAATGATAGTTTTCATTATCTGCGCTGCTCTCCTATCGTCTAGCATTGAAGCTTTATCTTCTAAACTATAGATACGCATTTCCCAATCTGAATAAGTTTTCTTAGACTCGTTCGTTTCCTTGATATCTTTAGGGTCTGAAGTATCGATTTTTCTATTGCTATTATTATCGTCAGAACTATCTAAAATTCCAAAATCAGGATCATCTTTCACAAGATAATATCAGAAACTAATATAAAAATTTTATTGTCATAAAAATAAATAAAAATATTTCAAAAACAAAAATAAATAAAAAAATAAATTTTTGTTTAGGAAGCTAATACAATTTCGTTGGGTATGCTGATTGACTGTCCGCTTCCGAATGAAACATTTATGTTGAATGATTCGAACTGATATTGGCTCATTGCGTTAACTGCATTAGCATTGTAGTCAATTGTTACCCAGAAAGTAACTGTTCCGCCAACTGCTATTGTATGGACGTATATGTTAGGAGATAGAGTGTTGTTTGCAAAGAAGACCTCATATTGACCTGAACTTGTTTCTGCTACAAGTGGATAGGATTTTCCAGTTGTTGAATTTGTTATTGATGGAATTCCAACCGCTGATACTGAAAATGATATATTCCCTATATTTGTGTCAGTCCTATATAATGTTATTGAATACTGTGCCTGTCCAATTGTTGCATTATGATCCGCCCCGACTACAAAGTTCCCGCTATACATATTTGCAGTTGTCTCTATTCCATTCACGCCATTAATTGTTGCCATCTTAGATGCAAGTATTACAGTTGTTGCAGTACTTGATGCGGCGGACGCTCCCTGAACATTGCCCAAATAATAGGTAAGGTCATAAGTTGGACCAGTCTGCTGTGTATTTACTGTTGTAGTTGTTTGTGTAACCGATAAAACTCCCGTTACCATAGCAAAAGCAAGGAAAAGCGCTATCAGTGCGAGTACTAATGTTCCCGTTTCATGCCTCTTAATCAGTGGAAATTTCGCTCCGCTTCTTGCTAGGAACAGGGCTATAAGCAACCCTAATCCTATGATGGTTAATAATATCTCCCAGATATTCCACATCATAATTCTAAAAATACGATCTAATATAAAAACTTTTAATGAATTTCTGTGCAGATTTGAGCGCAACTCCTTCTAGGTATTAGATTTTTTACACCTTAATCTTGTTTTACAACCCTAAACTGAACATCTTTGTTAGTTTTCAAATAATTATATATCCAATTTGCAATGCCTTCGCTTATTTCATTTTTCATTTCAGATGTGGCATTAGAAAGAATGAATTTAAAGTAAAATTCTCCTTCCCAAGTTATCAATATAGTGTCTTCCATACTTCTTCTTGCGATTTTAAACCTCTTTGGTTTAATTGTAGGCGGAGGTTTAATTTCTAAAACCTTATCCTTTACATCCTTATTTTCGACTTTTACATCTTTATTTTCAGGAGTTTTTTCTTTTGTTTCTTTATCATCAAAATTTTGTGTAATATTGGTTGGCAAATTCAAATGTTTTTGAACTATATGTACTTTTAATCTATCTTCATATTGAAAACTTGCATTACAAAATGGACAAGTAAACATGATATGTAGATAAGTCTTTTCTATTTGAATTTTTTTATTAATGTAATACACATTATTCTTGAGACTAAACTTTTCAAAAGTTTAGCTTGATTAGATATTTTATTAAAAATCAACGTTACTTCACGATTAAAAATTATCTAATCAAGTAATAATCAAGTAAATTTACTTGATTAGATTTTTTATTAAAAATCAACAGTTCATTACGATTTCAACACATATAATCAATTAAATCAAGTAAACCAAAGTACTTTTGAGTTTTTGTGCTTTTTTAAAACTAATAGAAAATTATAATCTTTGAATTTTGTGTACTATATTTAAAATTAAACTTTTTAAAAAGTTTAATTTTAAAGTAGAGAGTTTCCACTACACATCTATATCATTGACTATATTATAAACTTTTTGGTTAAGCGAAATTTATATGTTTAAGACTAAACTTTTAAAAAAGTTTAGTATTTTTTACTAGCGGACTATAGACTAAACTTTTTTAGCCTATATATGGAATCTTGTTTTCTAAAAATGTTATTTTTCAATGTTCGAACTTAAGCTAAAATACTAAACTTTTATTTTTAAGACTAAACTTTTGAAAAATACATCGTTTCTTAGTATATATACTAATTATTATTACCTTACTTGATTTACCTGATTATATGGGTCAACCTCATGCTGGACCATTGATTTTCAACGAAATATCTAATCAAGTAAATTTGCCTGATTATTTACTTGATTGATTAATTTTTATTTGAGATGACACGTTAATTTTTCTAATTCATTAACTAATCAAGTCAATTTTCTTTAAAAGTTTAGTTTTTACACAAAAGTTTAGTATTTAGCAACACAAGATTATTTTCAAAAGTTTAGTTTTTACACAAAAGTTTAGTATTTTTTGACTAATAAAAGTTTAGTTTTTGAACGTTTTCCTTTATTGAATGGCGAAAATTTTATTTTATCATCTTTCTTTTATTTTTAGAAATAAAATTATTAAAAGTTTCAACGTTTACGCACTTCTTTAAAATTCAAAATTTTTTTCTCGGCTACCATTTTTTCAAGTATTGTAATAACATCATCTACCCGAGCGTATGGACATAATATATAACCAGTTCTCTTTTTGAGGTATGTGATCTCAAATCTCGCTATTTTGTTTTCTTCTATAGCATGGACTATCGCATTCTCTCTTTGATAGTTTTCCCATTTCTGTCCTATAGCGTTCATAACATCGCCTTGGTTGATAAAATATGGAAAGTTTTCACATTTCTTCATAATATAATTATATACTTTTTTTGAACGCTCATCTACATCTTTATCTTCAACAGTTGAAATCGCTTTAATATAATTCTCTACTATCTTTTCCATATAATTTTTCGCTTCAATTAAATTCTCTTTCGTTAAAACTAAATTTGAGTATTTTTCTTTTCTCATCGCATCCCATAACATTATATTTATCGCAATTCGCGTGATTAATTCTACTGATTCGCTAGGATAGAGTTGTCTCTTTTCTTGTTTAGCATTTTTCATTGCAGTAGTATATAATTCTTTAAGAAAGTCTATTGCTTCATCACTATATTCAAAATTAATCGGTAAGTGCTTGTGCTGTTGAATATAATCATATCCATTATTCTCATCCATTTTTAATTCATATGTCGGTTGATAACTCCATTTGACTAGATTCATTCTCGCTTCTGCCATAACTTTTATGATAGCTTCTTCGATAGCGTTCGCCAATTCATTTGACTCCCTATCATAAACTATCGGATCCGTTACTACACTTTCATAAGACAAATAAACAATAATGCTTCTTCTAATTATGCCGACCCTATACATTTCTTCCGTCATTTCATTTTCATGTATCGCACCGAAAAATGTAACATACTTTCCATCAGGAACTATCAGATCTCTGTTCTTACTACCCTCCCTTCTCTCGCCATCTGCGCCTATTGATTTTATTTCTCTTCTTAGACTCGCAGTTCCTTTCTTGTAATAAGCATTGTTTAGTATTTCTAATAACCCTGTTTCATATGTTCCTCTTGCCGACGCGGCTAATACTCGTCCAAACTCATCATTGTACAAATCAATTTTATCTCCTTTTGTTAGTCGTTCCATAAACCCTTCCATACTACCAGCTAATTGTAGATTCGTGATGCTTTTGACATAGTCTTCATTTTGGACTAATTCTGTAATTTTTTGTGTTATGTTTTTTGTACGATTTATTATAGTACTTTTATGATGCACTCCAGGCGGTGCAATAAGAATAATAAAAAGATTAGGATAAGCTGTAACCCTAGGATATGTAGGAATATCAATGTAAATTCCAAGATTTTGACTAGTTATCATCAATAGTTGTGCGAATGTGAATTCCCATGCGTCGCCAGTTAAAGATGAATAATACTGCGCAAACGATGTAAGAGATGAAGAGCGAATAGTATTAATCATACTTAAAACGTAAGGTCTCTCTTGAGTTTCGTCAAACATTAAACCAATAAAAGTAAAAAGGTATTTAAAAATTCGTTATTAGTAAATAAATAAAACGCGTTCCTAATAAACTTATAAAAAATAAATCAGAAAACATTAACTATATTTTTTAGTTTAACGTCTGCTATGATTTCTTTGCCCC
>Ga0080006_1170850_pt1 | contig 13564 bp, 14 predicted proteins | sample RS3BMetagenome_FD_69209 | JGI IMG/M metagenome (GOLD analysis project Ga0080006, IMG submission 69209) | Ferric oxide microbial mat and aquatic microbial communities from Rainbow Spring, Yellowstone National Park, USA - RS3B (SPADES... ...
ACTCTTTTTCAACGACCAGGCGTAAGCGTTTATGAGATAGGTTCTAGAGCTCGCGGTGGACCTGTTCTTCGATGAGCGCGGCGAGGCTGTCTCGATATGGCGAGGGTCTGAGCTCGGCGAGCGTTTTGCGCGCGACGGTTACCTGCTCCAGGGCCATCGCGCGCGCCCGTTCGACCAACTCGGGAGCGCGCAGCAACTCGAGCAACCGTTCAAAGCCAGGACCGTCAGCGCCGGTTTCGGCACGCAGCAATTTGCTGAGCCGCGAATCGCGCTCGACGCCCAGGACGACCGGCAGCGAGGGAATGCCCGCGCGCAGGTCAGAGCCCACCGGCTTGCCAATCTTCTCCTCCGGCCCGAGGATATCGAGCAAATCGTCAATCATCTGAAACGCCAGCCCGAACGCCTCTCCCAAACGGCCCATCGCTGACGCCTTAGTCAGCGCGCCGGCTAACTGCGCGGCCACTTGCGCTCCGGCGCGAAACAGTGAAGCGGTCTTGCGGCTAATCACGCCGAGATAGTCGTCAATCGTGACCTGCTCATTGCGGCGCAGTCGCCCTTCCATCACTTCGCCCTCGGTCAGTTGAACGCACGCCTGCGCTGCGATCCGCACCAATTCGTCTTCGAACTTGCCGCATAGCTCGAAGGCGCGCGCGAACAAATAGTCACCGGCGACCAAAGAAGGCCCCAATCCGTAGAGGGTGAAGGCCGAGGGCTTTCCGCGCCTGACGGTTCCCGCGTCGATAATATCGTCATGGAGCAGGGTGGCGGAATGGATTAGCTCCATTGCTATGGCAGCGTCGATAGCGTCCTCCAGCCGAGCATCGCCTCCGCCGCAGGCGCGATAGATCAGCAACACAAACGTCGGCCGCAGCCGCTTGCCGCCCGCGTTGACGAGATAGCGGCAAATCTCGGCGATCAACGCCTCGCGTGAATCGATCAGCTCGGCAAGCTTATCCTCGGCCCGGCGCATCTCCGCCGCGACGATGTGCAACGGGTTGGCTCTGTCGTGATTAACAGGGGATATCTGCTTTAAGTTGCCCACGCAGTCCAGCGTACAGCAATTGAACTTTGCAGCGCTATCGAAATAGGTCGGATTTGGCATCCCGAATAAGCGCTTTGGCGCTGGTTTGGCCAGCCTCACGCACTTTATACGGGTAGCCCCGCACCAAAACCGCCGGTATTCCGTCGGCCTTGCCCATGAGCAGTCCGGCTGCACTGGCGAGCTCGTCGGCGACCGCGACGACGGTATGGTGCAGCTCGCGTCCGCCGAGGTCCTTAAGCCCGCGCAGGTCGAGCAGCGGCTCCAAGCCAGCAATGCCTAGGCAAACTTCGGTCAAACCGACCCTCCAAGGACGACCGAAGGTGTCGGTTATGAGTACCCCGACGATAGCGCCGGTTAGGCGCTGAATCTCGCTGCGAATCTGAGCGGCCGAGCGGTCAGGGTCAAGCGGCAGCAGCGCAGCACAACCCTCCGCCAATAAATTCGACTCGTCGATCCCGGCATTGGCACACACCCATCCTGGACCCGTCTCGACAATAAGAAGACCGCGGTCCATGCGCACGACTCGTACCGATTCGCTCAACACCAGCTCGACCAAGCGGGGGTCCTTGCTCCAGCGCTCAGCGAAACTTCTTGCCAGCGCGCTGGGTGTGACGGTGTCGAGGCGGCAAACTCTGCCTTCCGCCTTGGATACCACCTTTTGACATACAATCACGACGTCGCCAGTGAGCAGCCGCAGTTTCATTCTTTCTACAGCGCCAGCGATGAGTGCCCCGAGGCTGTCGCCCTGGCGAATCGCAGGAAGTCCCTCGATGGCGGTGAAACTAATCGAAGTCATCTGTGCGAAAAGCGCGCCACGGTTCAATCCCCAGGGCGCTCAATACGGTCCTGGCCAGGCCGGCGGCGCGCCGTGGGGTCGTCATGATCGTGTCGGTCACGATAGGCTTGAACCCAAGCTTGGCGATCGCGGCGGCGTGATGCTGGTCGGCATGGTCAATAACGAAGACGCTGACCAGGCCGCGATAGAGCCGCGCCACGCCGAGGGCCGAAACCTCGTGGCCTAAACCGCGCAGCATTTTATCGAGCGGTCCTTTGACCGGCCTTCCGCCAATGATTGGGCTTATCGCAGCCGCTCGCAGTCGCGCGCAAGCCAACGCTGCTTTGATCGGGCGGAGCCCCAAGATCGGTCCTATCGACACGATCGGGTTGGAAGGCGCGACGATCACCGCGGCGGCGCTGTTTATGGCCGCCACCGCCGCCGGCAGGGCGCGGGCGCGCTTAAGCCCGCGAAACTCAACGTGCTCGACCCGCCCCCGCGCGCGGTTACGCACGAGATATTCCTGAAACGGCATCGGCGCGCGCCCGCGCACGGTGACGAAGGTTCGCACCGGGTCGTCGCTCATGGGCATCACGCGCGCCTTTACCGCGAACCTACGCGCGATCTCGTCGGTCACTGCGCTTAGCGCAACGCCGCTCCGAAGTCGGTTGCTGCGGAACAGGTGGGTGGCAAAATCGCGATCGCCGAGCGCGAACCACGGCCGACCGTAAAATCGGGCCAACGCCCCCAGCGTAGCGAACGAGTCATTGGCCAGCCCCCATCCGGTGCGGGGATTTGCCGCCCCGCCCAGGGTATAAACCACCGTGTCGAGGTCCGGGCACACGTGCAGCCCGTAGAACTTTTCATCGTCGGCGGTGTTGACCACGACGTCGAGCCGCTGCTGCCCGACACAAAGGGCGAGTCCGTGCAGAAACTTAGCCGCACCGACCCCACCCGCTAGCGCTGCAATCCTGCCTTTGTTCGGCGCCAATCGGGCGTGCACCATGGGGAGCTCTCTTTCCGTAGAGCTTTTTGTAAAGCGTGGTGCGCTCGACGGCTACGCGTCCCATCTGGCGCGCGCACTCTTCGATTACATCGACTGGTATGAACTCGCCCTCGGCACCGCCGGCTTGCGCGGTGATACTTTCTTCCATCAAGGTACCCGAGAAGTCGTTGCATCCGGTCTTAAGCGTCAGTGCCGCAAGCTCGACGCCGAGCTTCACCCATGAGGTCTGAAGATTTCTGATGTGCTGCCCGAGGTAAAGGCGGCATAACGCATACAACCGAAGGTCATAAAGCCCACGCGGGATGAGCGAGACCAGCCCGCGCCGGTAAAGCGCCGTCTGGTATGGAACGAAGCGCAAGGGCACAAACTCGGTGAAACCTCCGGTGCGTTTTTGGATCTCGCGGATGAGGTCTAGGTGGTTGATGACGTGATGCGGCTGTTCGAGATGGCCGTACATCAAGGTGGCGGTCGTCGGTATCCCCAACGAATGCGCGGTGGTGATGATCTCGACCCAATCGGCGACGCTGACCTTTTTATGGCTCAGGATCTCGCGCACCTCATCATCGAGGATCTCGGCCGCGGTACCCGGGAATGAACCCACCCCGGCCTGCTTGAGCATCGCGATGTACTCGACGTACTTCATCCGAGCTCGACGGGCGCCATACATGATCTCCATCGGGGAAAAGGCGTGCAGATGCAGCTCAGGAAAGCGCGTCTTGATCCCCACTAGCAGATCGCGATAGTAAAACGTGGGCATCGCGGGATTGATCCCGCCTTGAATGCACAACTCAGTGGCGCCGCGCGCGATTGCGTCGGCGGCTTTTTCTAGAATGGTCTCCAACGGATGGTCGTAGGCGTCAGCCTCCCAGCGCTGGCGCTTGAAACCGCAAAACTGACATCCCACAAAACAGACATTGGTGAAGTTAATGTTGCGGTTCACCACGTAGGTAACCTCGCCGCCGCATGCCTGCGAGCGGGCAAGGTCAGCGCATTTGATCAGCGCCCGCAAGTCATTTCCTTCGGCCGCATATAGCACGAGCCCCTGCTCCCGGCTAAGCTCCCGGCCCGCAAGGCTCGTCTCTAGCGCGACCCGGACCGGCGCCGACGCGCAGTCCATCAATGCACTGAGAGGCGCGGCTTCAATTGCGTCGATATACTCCCTAAGATGCGCTAGATTCACCCGCCACCTCCTTGCAAGTGCTCGTCCGAGGCTCCGTATCCTCTGCTCAGGGCATCGCGCGCCATCGGCCGCCCGCTCCCTCTTGGCCTAGCTGTTGTTCGAGACGTTCGACAATCGGCATCAAGTTTGGACTAAGCCACCGTTCGCTGATGTACTCGGGATAAATCGCAAGCCGAGGCTTGAGAAGGAAGCCCGTCGCGGCACATCGTTCAGCCAGCCGCGCTACGTGCGGCCACGGCGCCTCCGGGTTGACATAATCCTTGGTCAGGGGCGAGATGCCTCCGAAATCGTTGATTCCTGCGCGCAGAAAAAGCTCCACATCAGCGGGCGAGAGGTTAGGCGGCGCCTGAAGGTTCATCTCGCCGCCCAGGGCCATGCGCGCCGCAGCTATCGTGCGGGCCATTTCGAGCGCATCAGGTTCCGGCGCTTCGGCCATGCGCGTCTCTGGCTTGGCGCGGAAATTCTGAATAATCACCTCCTGAATATGGCCGAAGCGCTCGTGCGCGTGGCGAATCGCAAGCAGGCTTTGTGCGCGCTCAAGAATGGTCTCTCCGATACCAAGTAGAATGCCGGTGGTAAACGGAATCCTCAGCCGCCCGGCGTCCTCGATCATCTTGAGCCGCAATCGGGGCTCCTTGTCGGGAGCGTACTGATGGACCTGGCCGCGCCCGCGCAGACGGACCGACACGTTTTCGAGCATCAGACCCATGCTTACATTCAACGGCCGCAAAAAGGCGAGTTCTTCGGCCGACATCACTCCCGCATTGGTATGCGGCAAAAGCCCGGCCTCCAGCGCCAGCTCGCAAGCGCGTCCGACGTACTCTATCGTACTCTTTACGCCCAACGCGCTCAGCGTCTGCCGGTATTGCTTAAAAGCGCGCTCCGGTTTATCGCCCAGGCACATCAACGCCTCCAAGCAGCCCAGCTCGCGGCCGCGCCGCGACCAGTCTGCAATCTCCGCCGGCGTCATCGTCCATGCCCCGGGCTGACCGGGGTCCTTACGGAACGTGCAGTAGCTGCAGCGGTCGCGACATAAATTAGTGATCGGCAAAAAGACTTTCGGCGAGTACGTCACGACCCTGCCCTTCACGCGATCACGAAGCTCACCGGCGGCGCTCAAAAGCTCGTCGAGATCAGCGCCCTGGCATTCCAAAAGCGCGACCAACTCCGCCTCCTCAAGCCGCTCCCCGCGGCTGGCAGCACGTAAAATCGCGCCTACATCGCTCGCATGCGCGACGTTGTCCTTAGCCGAACTCTCCCTAGCTACGCATTCCATTGCCTTTGTTTATAAACCAACCATACCCAGCGTGTAAACCGGAGAAAAGCGCTTTTGTCACGCGGTGAGGCTTAGGGCCGGCCGCGACGAAAATCCAAACACGCGGCGCAACGCCTAAACAGTCGCCACTCGCGCAACCGGCAAAAACGTCTTCGATTTCACCTTCGATCAGAGCGGGCGAGTTCGATCCTGGTGCTCCGAACCGTAGTCAGAGGTCCCCAGGTCGGACTGGGCAACAGCACCTGCGCGCAGGCAAGCCGATTTCACCGCATCACGCCGGCGCCTGGCCCGCTCGGCTAGCCCGCGCCGGCCGTCGTTTGATCAACACGCGCCGCTCCGCTTCGAAGACCACCTGTCCGTTCTGGTTGACACCCCAATGCCGAAAGCGCACCTCTCCGCCTGGTGCTGAGGTATCCGATTCGACGGGCGGATCGGCTTTGCTCAGGACCTCGCTGAACGCGTACAGGGTGTCGCCGTGGAAAACCGGCGCGGTGAAGCGCATCTTGTCGAGCCCCAATTCGCGCAGCGCGTTTTCTCCGGTGTCCTGCATTGCAAGCCCGATGACCAGCGCCGCGGTCACACCCCCGAACACGATACGCCGTTGATAAGGCATCGAGCTGGCGAGATGCTCGTTGAAATGGACCTGCGCGGTATTCATCACCAAGTTAGTAAGGATCACGTTGTCGAACTCGGTGACCGTCTTGCCTCGCGCGTGCTGGTAGAAATCTCCCACGGCGAAGTCTTCGAAGTAATTATTAGCGCTGGTGAGCGCCGCGCTTTGAGCATCCATTTTCAATCCCCCAGCAGCCGATCCGAGATGATACGCAGTTGGATTTGAGAGGTGCCCTCGAATATCTTGGTCAAGCGCGCATCGCGCCAGTAGCGTTCCACCGCGAACTCCTTGGTATAGCCGTAACCGCCGTGAATTTGCAGCGCGGCGCTGGTCACGCGCTCAGCCATCTCCGAGGCGTACCACTTGACCATCGAAGCCTCTTTGTCGCAGCGGCGTTTGCCGTCAAGCTCGCTTGCTACGAAGTACATCAACTGGCGCGCAGCCTCGATCTCAGCAGCCATTTCCGCAAGTTGGAAACGGATCGCCTGGAACTCAGCTATTGGCCGTTTGAACTGGACGCGGCCGCGCGCGTACGCTATCGCGTCCTCGAGCGCCCCGCGCGCAAGACCGATAGCGCGGGCTGCGGTATGCACGCGGGCCAGCTCAAGTCCGCTCATCATGGCGTAAAATCCGCGGCCTTCCTGCCCAACCAGCGCAGAGGCGGGCACGCGAAAATTTTCGAAATGCAGCTCCCAGGTTTTCCAGCCGAAGTAGCCGATTTTCCGGATCGGCGAGCCGCTGACACCCTCTGGCAGCGAGCCGCGTGGTTTAAAGATAAGAAACTGGCTGATCCCCAGGTAGCGCCGTCGTTCGTCCGCAGGGAGCTGCGTGCGGGCAAAAAGCTGAATGAAATCGGCGCCGTCAGCGAACGTTACCCAGGTCTTGCTGCCGTTGATTATCCACTGGTCTTTGTCGCGCACCGCCCGGCATGAGAGCGCAGCCAGGTCCGAACCAGCCTCGGGTTCGGAGAGCGAAAAGGCGCCGAGCAGTTCGCCGCGGGCCATCGGCGGATAGTATTGGCGCTTCTGTTCCGGGCTGAGCTCGCCCCAAATGCCGTTGCCGCGCGCGATTATGCTCGCCACGCTCATCCACGCGCGGGCTAGCTCTTCGGTAACCAGCGCGTATTCGAAGGCGCCGAGCCCAAGACCGCCGTACTCTTGCGGGATAAGAATGCCAAAATAGCCCATCTCGGCCATCTTCCGGCGCAGTTCCATCGGAATGTCGCCCTGGACCGGGTCGAGCTCGTTCGCGACCGGCAACACTTCGTTCATCGCAAATTCTCGAGCGGTGCGCTGAATCAGCTTCCGCTCTTCAGTCATGTAGCTCATCTACTCGGCCCTCCGCCTGGGAATTAGGTTGGCGCGCCGAAAATCGACCACACATCGCCCCCGTTGATCAAAACCCTCAGTATGCCAGGTGACGATTCCGCTGTCGGGCCGGCTCGCCGAATCGCGCTTGTCGAGCACGGTGCTGCGCGCATAAAGCGTGTCGGATGGATAGACCGGCCAGTGAAAGCTAAGATTCTCGACCCCTAAAAACAGCCCTCCAGCCTCGCTGAGATCCTCCACGGAAAGGCCGAAAACGGTCAGAAAAACCAACATTGGGTTGATCACGATCTGGGGATGGCCGTGGGCGCGCGCGTATTCGACGTTAAAGTAAAGCGGGTTGTAGCTCATCGTCGCTGCAGTGAAAAGGCTATTGTCGCCTTCGTTGATTGTTCGACCCCAGTGGTGTTCAAACACCTGACCGACGCTGAAATCGTCGTAAAAGTTGCCTCGAGCCAGTTTTTTGGCCCGCCGTTGAAATTCCTGTTCCATCGTACCGTTCCCCCTGAGAGGCAAACGCCAAAGGCCGATATAGCGCGACGCTCTACCATTATAATCTTGGATTTTCCCGGTCCAAGCGGACTGGCACTTTCATGAAAGCCGCAAAAGGCCTGACCGACGCGAGTTTGTATGCGATCGAGATCTGAGAGTGTGCGATCCTTTGGGTAGTGGGGTGGGCCGCCGTGCCCGCCATGATGCGCGGGCGTCACGCCCGCGCGACCAATGACGCACCCCGCCGACCGGGCGAGCACGGCGGCCAGATGGCGGGAAGGGCGGACCGCCCTACTAAAAATTCATTCGCAAAGCTTACCCTGAGGGGTTGTTTGCTGGCACGGCCGCAAAGCGGCTGCCCAGACCGTAGCGAAGCGTCTCACTCAAGCAAAAGCTTCACCAACGCTTAAATTCCTCGCTGCGCTTGGAATGACAGGCGAACGGTTCAGCATCACCGAGAAAGCAAAAGCGTTCAAGAGATAAGTTCTAGCTTACGGCCGCAAAGCATCTCCTTTAGTCCAGGTTTGATACTAAAGGCTTCGGTCGGCAGAAAGCTATCTCACGCACGGGTTCTTTGCCGGCTTGCGCAGAGGATCGCAACGCCGCTGCCTTTGGAGAACAGCCCAAACTCTTGAGCTGAAAAAGACCGCGGTGAGGTGAGCGAAGCGCAGGCAAACGCAGCCTGCGTTTGCGAAAGCGCTGCATAATACCTGGCTCCCGCGCTAACCCGAAGGGTGCGATTCGGATCTATTTCCGCCTGTGCGGAGAACAGCGCGGCCGCTCTCGGCGCGACGGCTTGACGCTCAGCTCGCCACTGAGCTAAATGTCGCATGTTTGGGGAATCAGCAGCGAAAATCTCAGCTTGATACATGGTTTTCGCCTGAGACCTCAAAAACCTGATCACTCTAGTGGAGGTTTCAGATGAGCAACGGTCTGACGTTACCCTTCGCTGGTACATTTGATTCAGATAAGCAAGTATTTGCAATCACGCAGCCAGCGCAAGGAGGCACCGCTATATGGGCCTTCTCGGGCGGCTTGAAAAAAGATGGGTCACCGGGAATCGGTGTGGCTGGAACGAGTTATGCCGGCGGCACCGGGGTCCAAGGAGTTAGCGACTCAGGATCTGGAGTGCATGGCCAGTCGGATCGTGGCACCGGGATCTACGGCAGCAGCAAAGATGGCCGAGCGATCGTAGGCGTTAGCCAAAGTCAAGACGCGATCAATGGGACAAGTTCCTCTCAGCAGCATGCTGGAGTATCTGCCAACAATAACGCTGGCGGCTTCGGACTGTGGGCGAAAGCCAAGACCGCCGGGTACTTCTACGGCGACGGCGGCTATGCCATAGAGGCCATCAGCACAAGCGTAGACACCGACACTCTCATCGCGACAAGCTCCTCGCCCCACCACGCCGCGGTATCCGCCAACAATAACGCTGGCGGCTTCGGACTGTGGGCGAAAGCGAAAATTGCGGGATACTTTGACGGTGACGTTCAAGTGACCGGAGACATTCGCCTCCTTAACGCTGACGTTGCTGAAAACTTCGACATAGCCGACGCCACCGTCGGCCACCCCGGAAGCGTGATGGTGCTCGACGACGCCGGCGCCTTACAGCTGAGCAGCAGGCCGTACGACAAGCGAGTGGTGGGCGTTGTGTCAGGCGCAGGTCACCTCAAGCCCGGGCTGGTGCTTGATAACGGTGAATCTCGTACTCCACGGGCGCAAATCTCCCTTGTGGGCAAGGTGTTTTGCAAGGTTGACGCGTCGACCGCTCCGATCGAAATCGGAGATCTGCTCACTACTTCCGCAACGCCAGGTCATGCTATGAAGGCCGACGATCCCTTGAAAGCGTTTGGCGCCGTGATCGGCAAAGCGCTTGGCTCTTTGCGATCAGGGAAGGGGCTGATTCCCGTTCTCGTCGCTTTACAGTAAACATGAGGATCAATTGCCAAAAGGCGAAAAGTCAGCTGACACGGCGTCTGCGAGAAATTAGCGCGCCGAACGCCGGCTGCGCAACAGCGCGACTTTCGTCGCAGCAAATTACGCCGGCTCGGGTCGCCTGAGGAGGTTTGTCATGGCGAAAAGAAGCACCCAGATTACGGTCCAGAATAATACTGATCTTGACCTTACGCTTATCGCCGCCGACCTCTGCCATGGCTGTTGGACAAATAATGCCTCACCTCCGTCGACGATTGCGAAGCATAGCAGCGCGGGCTGGGAGGCCGAATCCTGTGGCATTTTAACGGGGACAGAGGGGTGGGCTAAATACCAGGTTACGAATCTCGGAAATTGCGTACCAGAGCTGGCGTACATTTACTGGGACAATTCCTTTGTATGGGCGAACGACACACAAGCGATATATTTTTCAGTCACGACCACGGACGTGAAACCCCCTTGCGACGGCGACAAAGGGAGCTGGGACACCTCTGGCGGTTTTCCTCATGGGGGGACTAATCCGCCAGAGTGCACGCATGAGCTCTTCGGCGTCGCTGCCGGCGGCGGTGGTATAACGGGAGTCTCGTGGTGGGACGTGGCAGTGGCCTGGCCCGCCCTACTGGGCTTAACGGTTCTTGGCCAGGCGGATATCAATCTGCAGTTCACAGTCGGATTGCGGCTCAAAGGGAGCCTCGGTGAGACGGTTGGCTCTCAAAGCATTCTCGCTATAGCGCGCGCAAAGCGGCAACCGAGCTTAAGGAAACTCTTCCATATGTAACCAAGTACTGAACGCGCGGTCCAATGGGTTCGGGGCCGATTTTTTGGGACCGCGTGTCTGTCAGAGAATGCATGAGCGTCAAGGTAGTCACGCTCGATGCAAATGCACCTATCGACAATGTACGACAGTGGATTGCATCCGGTCAGGAAGGCACCGACCATCAAGGATTTCCGGTACTGGGAGCCTCTGGAAGCTTTTGGGAGCGGTCACGCGACGCGACCTTATAAATGCCAATACCGATACGCATGGACGCAACGTCCGAGAGCTTAACAGGAGGCCGCCGACCGTGATCAACGAGACCGCATCGCTCACAGAGGCTGCAAATCTGATGGTTAGCCACGACGTCGGCACGCTTCCGGTGATCTCCGCGACCAGCCCCCAGAAGCTGGTGGGAATCGCAACCCAAGGCGATCTACTGGCAGCGCAGAAGCGTCGGTTCGATTACGAGAACGCAGCAACTTGACAGATGCCGGCGAACGTCGCCACCTAGACACGCATTGGATATAGCGGCGATTTTCCTCAAGCGGTAACATTAATTATGTGGAGCCCGCAACATGAAAGTAGTCAGGGCGTCAGAGGCGCTTGCAAGCCCCGCTTCGCAGGCCGGGCTCGAGACCGACTTGCAACTTTACTACTGGATGAAGCTTGTACGGGCGTTCGAGGAGCGCGTCTCGCGCTTGCATCGTCAGAACAAGATCTTTGGCGGCGTTTATTCCGGCGCAGGTCAGGAGGCGATCGTCACCGGCGTGTGTGCCTCGCTCGAACCGGGCGACGTCGTGTTTCCGCTCCATCGTGACCTCGGCGTTTTCTTGCTTCGTGGCGCTGACCCGGGGCGGTTGATGGCTCAGCTAATGGGCAAAGAGGCCGGTTTTTCGCGCGGCAAGGACTCGTTTCTTCACGCCGGCGACGTTGAGCACGGAGTTTTTGGCTCCACCTCGATGCTCGGTTCGTCGCTGCCGGTCGCGGTAGGAGCGGCACTTAAGTTTCAGTTGAAGAGAGAAAGCCATATTGCGGTAGCCTTTTTCGGCGAAGGCACTTCCTCCCGCGGCGACGTGCACGAAGCGATGAACTTTGCTGGCGTGCGCAAACTGCCGGTGCTATTCGTTTGCGAAAATAACCGATACGCCTATTCAACGCCGATCGAAAAACAGATGGCGATCGAGAACGTGGCCGACCGCGCGCAGGCCTACGGCTTTCGCGGTCACGTGTGCCCCGGCAACGACCTGCTCGCAGTTTTGCAGCTAAGCCGCAGCGTTATCAGCCGAATCCGCGGGGGTGACGGTCCGGCCTTGATCGAATGCAAGACTTATCGCTATCACGGCCACAGCGAGCATGATCCGGCGCTCTATCGAAGCAAAGAAGAGCTGGTCGCCTGGGAAAGCCGCGATCCTATCCAGACCTACGAGCTTTATTTGGAGAAAAAAGGCCACGACCTGCTTGCCGTGCGCGAGCGCACCGAGCAGCAGGTGCAGGCGGTGGTGCAGCAGGCGGTTGAGTTCGCCGAGCAAAGTCCTTACCCGCCGCCACAGGACGCGCTAACCGACCTCTACGCAACACCAGCTGGACGCTCTTCGGCTCGATAGCGCGCTAGCTGGCACGCGGCTTTGGAGAAGCAGGTGGAGGTAACCTACCTCAAGGCGATTAATCAGGCGCTTTTCGAAGAGATGCGCCGCGATGAGAACGTCCTCGTTATTGGCGAGGACGTGGCCGAACTTGGCGGTGCGTTCAAGGTCACCGAGGGATTGCTCGAAGCTTTCGGCCCGGATCGCGTGATCGACACGCCGATCGCTGAGTCGCTCATCGTGGGCGCGGGTGTCGGTGCAGCCGTGCTCGGTATGCGGCCGGTGCTCGAGATGCAATTTGCCGACTTTATTTCGTGCGCCTTCGACCAGATCGTAAACATGGCGGCGACGATGCGCTATCGCCACGGCGGTCAGGTCGCCTGTCCCCTGGTGGTGCGCGCGCCTTCCGGCGCCGGGGTGCACGGCGCACTGTTCCATTCGCAAAATCCGGAGGCGTGGTTCACGCGGGTTCCGGGACTCAAGGTTGTCACACCGGCGACCGCGTATGACGCCAAAGGTCTCCTTAAGAGCGCGATTCGGGACGACGATCCCGTTATCTACTTTGAACACAAACGCCTTTACCGCAGCGTCAAGGAAGACCTTCCCGAGGGCGACTTTCTAACCCCGATCGGCGTCGCCGAAGTCAAACGTGAAGGCCGCGACGTCTCTGTAATAACTTACGGCGGAACTTTGCACTATTCGCTCGACGCAGCGCGGATCGCGGACAAAGAGGATGGCCTGTCAGTCGAGGTACTCGATCTTCGCACGCTCCTGCCGTTGGACCGCGAGGCGATCATCGCTACGGCTAAGAAGACCGGCAAAGTCCTGATAGTGCACGAGGACCGTCTCACCGGGGGGATCGGAGGTGAGGTGTCGGCGATAATCGCCGAGCATGCGTTCGAATATCTTGACGGGCCGGTCGTCCGGCTGGCGATGGCGGACACGCACAACCCATTCAGTCCGCCGCTCGAGGCGTTCGCCTTGCCCGACACAGACAAGATTCTCAAAGCTGTCCGGCGCTTGGCCGCGTACTGAGGGGCTCGCCATGGCGATCGATGTGGTAATGCCTCAGATGGGAGAGAGTGTAATCGAAGGAACCGTCGCCAAGTGGCTGGTCACGGAGGGAGAACGCGTCGAAGAAGGCCAGCCGCTGCTTGAAATTTCCACCGACAAGGTCGACACGGAGATTCCTTCGCCCGCAGCGGGCGTCGTTAAACAGATTGTAGCGCGCGAGGGGGAGACGCTGCCGGTCGGCGCCCGCTTAGCGGTCTTGGAAGAAGCCGCGGGTAGCGCGCCGACAGTCGAGCAGCAAGCGGCGAGCACCAAGGCGCCAGCGGCGGCTGCGGTCACAGCGCATCCGATTGACGAAACTGAATCAGCGGTCGGCGCGTCTTGGGCACAACGAGCCGAGCCACAAGCGCAACCAGAGCGGCCGTTAATTTCTACGCCGGCAGTTGAGCCGCACGCTGTGAGTCAAGAACACCGCCGACTTTCCCCGGTCGTCATGAAGATCGCCGCTGAGCACAATATTGACTTAGCGCAGATCGTGGGGACCGGAATCGGCGGGCGTGTAACGAAACGGG
>Ga0080006_1169563_pt1 | contig 13561 bp, 7 predicted proteins | sample RS3BMetagenome_FD_69209 | JGI IMG/M metagenome (GOLD analysis project Ga0080006, IMG submission 69209) | Ferric oxide microbial mat and aquatic microbial communities from Rainbow Spring, Yellowstone National Park, USA - RS3B (SPADES... ...
CTCCGTGGACGACACGGGGGCCTTCGCTTACGACATTCAATAAGCCGCGGGCTCGAAATCAAGTCGTCGGTCAGGTCGGGGAATGCGAGAGCAACTCCCGGATCGGCTCGCCTTGAGCCAGGATCGGGAAGGGGCGGTTGAGGTGGTCGCGAAGAATGGTGGCGGTGTTGATGCCGAGATGTCGGTAGACCGTTGCTAGTAGATCTTTCGGTGAGAGTGGACGATCCGAGGGATAAGCCCCCTGGCGGTCGGTCGCGCCGACGACCGTACCCACACTCAGCCCTCCGCCTGCGACGAGCGCCGAGTAGGCCGCCGGCCAGTGGTCCCTGCCGTAGCTGTTTCGTGCCCCTTTGTTGATCTTCGGGGTGCGGCCAAACTCGCCAACGACCACCACCATGATTTGCCGATCCGTTCCACGTTGATAAAGATCTTCGATGAGGGCGGAGACAGCCTGATCAAGGTAAGGGAGCCGCCTTTGCATGTAACCGGCGAAGTGGCCGGGACGCATTGCATTCTCGGCGTGATCGTCCCAATTGGTAAACTCGGGACCGTCGAGCGGTGTGTCGATGTAAAGGGTTACAACGGCCGTGCCGGCCTCGGCAAGCCGGCGCGCCATGAGGCAACTCTGACCCCATCGATGCCGACCGTAACGGTCGCGAAGCCGTGGATCCTCGCGGCTCAAGTCGAACGCACGGGCCACGGCTGAACTGGTCAGCATCGTGAATGCCTGTTCTTGAAAGCGATTGACGACTGACCAACGGGCCTCTAGGTCGAACCCTCGTCGTAACTCATCCAGATGGCCGAGAAGTCGCCGGCGATCGTCGAGTGTTCGAGCCTCGCCGTCCACGACGACCTTGATGGGCATGTACAGGCTCGCGGAGGGGTCGGAAATCGCAAAAGCCTTGTGATCCTCACCCAGATAGCGTGGGCTAGTCGCGTAGAGCGGGGACGGCATCGCAACGTACCGAGGGATCCCCTCTGGATGAGGACCGCGACGCTCACTCGCGATGTGGCCGACGTCGGGATGATCGCCGACCGAGGTGCTTGTTGGATCGGGCCTTGCCGGGGTCTTGCCGGTCATGACCTCAATCTGACCATCGGAATGGGCGCTCATCTCGTGATTGAGCGAACGGATCAGGCTGAACTTATCCGCCACCGCCGCGAGCAATGGAAGGTGCTCGCAGATCTCAATCCCCGGGACCTTCGAGGCGATCGGCCGGAACATGCTCCTCATCCCGGAAGGAGCGTCCGGCTTGAGATCGAAGGTTTCGAGTTGGCTAGGGCCCCCATGCAAGAACAAGAGGATGGCGGCGGTCTCAGTTGGAGTCGGCAGCGCGCTCGCGGACCTGCCCGCGAGTAAGGCGGGAAGGCCGAGGCCGCCGATTCCGAATGATCCGACTCGGAGGACCTGCCGACGGTTGAATTTCTCTGGGCCCGGACATCGCTTCGATTCCGGCATTCGCCACCCTCTTGCCTCTTCGCAAATCCACGCGCGTTAGACGTATCCTTTTTACCTGCTCCACTCAGATTTATCAAACAAGAGTTGAAAATCGCGCATTTAGCTCTCTGAACATCATCTCACAGTCTTGAGGTCGAAAGATCGATACCTTGCCGACGCACAGAATCACTCACTCCCTTCCGACTTGAGATCCAGCCAGCCCGACTGTGTGGCGTGGAGATCTCCAGGGGTGAAGGTTCCGACCCTTCGTGTGGTGGATTGGAGCTGCTTGACACATTGAGCGGTACAGGTCAACGTGCCTAGCTGCTATGGCTTCGGGATGAAAACGCTGATGTGCGTCAATGTGTCCCTGAGCCGCGAGGCGGGCTGCGAGGTTCGGATCTTTCAGAAGCCGGATGATCTTCTCGGCGAGATCATTGGTGTCGCCCGGCTTATGCAGGAGGCCCGTTTCCTGATCTCGAACGATTTCCGGTATTCCACCTGTATTCGCGCAGACGACCGGGCATCCCAAGGCGAGGGCCTCGGTGATGGTGTTCCCAAAGTTTTCATAGCGAGATGGGGCCACGCACATCAGCGCCTTGCGTCTGAGCGTGTTGAGAGCCGAGTTCGGTTGTTGCCCCAACCACTCGATCTTGCCCGACTCCAAGGCGCCGGGAATGCGAGTTCGAATAAAGTCGAGGAGTGTCCATGTCCTGCCGTCATCCGCCAGGCAGGTTCGGTCGGGGCCAACGAAGGTCAACTGAGCATCGGTAACTTCCTCAAGAACGCGGATGAAGCTTTCGATCAGCAGATCGCCTCCTTTGTGACGGTCGAATCGGCCGATGAAGAGTACCCGCTTCGGATCGCAATCCTCCAACCGCCAACGTTCCGCTTCCCAGATCGGATAGACCGGATTTGGGATCACCTGAGCGTTTTCGAGGGCGAGTCCGTAGTAGTCTCGTGTTTGATCGAGAACGTCCTGCGAGGGGCCGGTGATCATGTCGGCCGTACCGATCGCCCGGCCTTCGAGGTCGACACGTTCTCTGTAAAGCGAATCTTCGCGAACTCCGAGAGCCTTACCGTTAAGGAACCAAGGGCCATGTAGTCGAACGCACAAGGGAATATTGATCGATTGTTTTACCCACCAGGCCCATCCGAAGGATTCTTCCATCTGGAAGACTTGGATCCCTCGCTCGGAAATCGCCCGGCTGATCGTCTTCACCAATAGACTCCGAAACCGACGCTGGTTGGTTGCTTCAGGCGCCATGCGGTATTGGATGTAACTGATCAGCTTCTGGAGGTAATGAGGTCGAGCCTCGTGATCCTTCAGGCAATAAATTTTCGTGTCGATTAAGTTTCGGGCGACCTGAGACGTGATGATAGTAGTCCGATGGCCGTTGGATTTTAGTTGAGTCGATAAGTTCTCGAGATAGGTGACAATGCCGTTGGGCAGAGCTTCCCTCGGCCAGGCTGGGCTCAATAAGCCGACCGAGATTGGCCTCACTTGGGAATCCGAGGAATCCATTAGGAATTTCCCATATTGGATCTGCAAACGACTCGATCGCCGGGGAGTACCAGCGACGTGGGCTGGGGCAGAGGGTTCGGAAGTCTAGCTACCGGGGCTGCACGTCAATTCCCGGAAGTTGCCAACGCCTCGGGTGAAGGGCCATCGTTGCCCTGGGCAAAACGCCCATTCTACGACGAATAAGCGGCTGCGTACTCTCGCCTTCGACCTAACCCTCATTAACTTAGGACCCGTTCCGGCTAACGTCAAACCGTCCGCTTGAGCCGGTCGGTTCCAGACTTTTCATACGATATGCCGAAGCAAAAGCTCGACACAAGGTGATCTCGACACAAGGTGATTTCGTCATTGGAACGCCCTAGTCCACAGGGCGATGAAACGGCTTTGCTGTCGTCTCCCTGGCGACGACCGTCGTTCGGCCTTTACGGCCGAAAGGGCCTGAAGTTCGCAGGTATGCCTCGTAAATTGGCACAGCAGGCTGACCGACCCTGCTTGCACATTCCTGATTCGAGGTTGGATTTACTGGTAACTTCGCTCCGATTAAACAATAATAGAACAACCTCCCGGAGAGATCGGAGCACGGCCGCCTGGCAGGTGTCGATCGTGAAATGGAACCGCGTACCTGGGAACAGACCGATGCGGAAGTTATCGTCAAGGCACGCGGAACTCATTGCGGCCCCGGCGTTCCAGTGGCTTCTTGTACTGCTCGCATACGTCGTTTCCGTTCATGCTGGAGAGTCCCAAGGGGCGGAGAAGTCTGGTCCGTCAGGTACGGAAGTGACATTCTTCGAAACCCGGATTCGCCCGTTACTGGTCGAGAACTGCCAGAGTTGTCATGGGTCCGAGAAGCAAAAAGGGGGATTACGGGTCGACAGCCGTGCCTCTCTCATGACAGGAGGAGAGTCCGGCCCCTCCGTGGTGCCCGGTCGGCCGGAAGAGAGCTTGATCGTACGGGCCATTCTGTACTCGGACGATCTGAAAATGCCGCCGAAGGGAAAGTTATCGGCTCAGAAAATCGCCGCGATCAAGGAATGGATTGCCGGCGGAGCCAGGTGGCCGGATTCGACCGTCGTGACGAACGCAGCGGCTGGAATCGATACCAAGACTCTTGGCGCCACGGACTTCACCCCCGAGCAGAAGCGATTCTGGGCCTTTCAGCCCCCTGCGGATCCGCCGATACCTTCGGTCTCGACACCCTCCTGGGTTCGGTCCCAGATCGATGCCTTCATTCTCGCAAAACTCGAAGCAGCCGGGCTGTCGCCCGCCCCCCCGGCGGACCGCCGCACGCTCATCCGTCGAGCGACTTTCGACCTCATCGGCCTGCCGCCGACGCCGGAGGAGGTGGCCGCCTTCGAATCGGATCCGAGCCCGCGGGCTTTCGACACAGTCGTCGAGCGGTTGCTGGCGTCGCCTCATTATGGGGAGCGATGGGGAAGGCATTGGCTCGACGTCGCTCGGTATGCGGACTCCAACGGAATGGATGAAAACCTCAGCTTCGGCAACGCCTGGCGCTACCGCGATTATGTCGTCCGATCGTTCAACCTCGATCGTCCTTATAACCGATTTCTCGCCGAACAAATCGCCGGCGACCTGCTTCAAGAGAAATCCTCCGATCTCGCGGAGGAGCATGATCGACTGATCGCGACCGGCTTCCTGGTCGTCGGTCCCAAGATGCTCGCCGAGGACGACCCGGTCAAGATGGAGATGGACATCATCGATGAGCAGGTCGACACAATCGGCCGGACCTTCATGGGGCTCACGCTTGGTTGCGCCCGCTGCCACGACCACAAGTTCGACCCGATCCGGATGACCGATTACTACGGCCTCGCCGGCATCTTCAAAAGCACCAAGACGATGGAGAACTTCAAGGTGGTTGCCCGCTGGAATGAGCGGGCTCTCACCTCTCCGGGCGAACAGGCTCGCAAGGCGGCGCTCGAGAAACGGGCCGGCGAAATCAAGGCCGAGATCGGCGCGCTCAATAAAAGGAAGGATCAGACGTCCAAGGAAGTCCAGGACCGAGTGAAGGCGTTGCGCGACGAGATGAAGCGGTCGAGCTTCGATGCTCTCAAAATTCCGTCAGCGATGGCTGTGGTCGAACGTGAGCCCGTCGACTTGAAGATCCACATCCGGGGGAGTCACCTGGCCCTCGGGGGAGTGGCCCCCCGCCGGTTCCCGGCCATCCTCGCGAGTTTCAAGAACGACCAGAAGGTCGCCAAGGCCGAAAGCGGTCGTCGGCAGTTGGTCGAGTGGCTCGGTTCGCCCGATCATCCACTTACAAGCCGAGTGATGGTGAACCGAATCTGGCTCTGGCATTTCGGCTCCGCCTTGGTTCGAACTCCGGATAACTTCGGCAAACTTGGTGAGACGCCGACCCATCCCGAATTGCTCGACTGGCTCGCGAGGGAGTTCGTGCGAGGAGGGTGGTCGACCAAGCACATGCACCGGGAGATCATGCTCTCCTCGGCCTACCAGATGAGTACGACCTATGACGAGCGGGCCGATGCCATCGATCCCGAGAATCGACTGCTCTGGCGGATGAACCGAAGGCGGTTGGACGCGGAGTCGATCCGCGATTCCGTCCTCGCCGTCAGCGGCCGGCTCGACCGTACGATCGGGGGCAATCTACTCAAGACCCCGAATCGGGAATATGTGACGGGGACCGCGTCGTTGAACGGGGAGGATTACCGATCAGTCCGTCGATCGCTCTATTTGCCGATTATCCGGAGCGCTCTTTACGAAGTGTTTCAAGCATTCGACTTCGCCGACCCGAGTACCCCGAACGGCCAGAGGGATGCCACCACGGTGGCTCCCCAGGCTCTCTGTCTGATGAACAGCGACATCGTGGCGGAATCGTCTCAAGCCTTGGCCGACGAAATCCTGACCGAATCGCATTTCGACGACGCTTCGGGGATCGGACGTCTTTATTCCGTGGCTTACGGACGAGTCCCGACCTCCGCCGAGATTGCCCGCGCAATCAGCTTCCTGAATCGCTATCAGAACTCGGCCGATCTCTCGTCCGGTTCACCCGCCGAACGCCGACGGAAAGCCTGGCAGGGCCTCTGTCGCGCAGTCCTGGAATCGAGTGAGTTTATTTATGTGGATTGATCGAGGCTACTCGGGACGGAGGGACCGGCTTTGAACTCACATTGGTTTGACTCTGGGGTCTCGCCCTCCTTGACTCGTCGGGAGATCCTCCGTCGGAGTGGTGCCGGGTTCGCCTCGTTGGCCCTCGAGGCGTTGCTCGGCGAGGAAGCACGCGCGGGGTCCGTCCCGAAGCCTGCGGCAGCGCCGGCTCCAGGAAACCCGCTGGCCGTCAAGCCTCCGCATTTCCCGGCCAGGGCCAAGCGTGTGATCTTCCTCTTCATGCACGGGGGGCCATCGCAGGTCGACACTTTCGACTACAAACCGCTCCTCCAGCGCGACTCGGGCAAGCCCCTCCCCTTTGCAAAGCCTCGGGTCGTATCCGCCGAGACGGGGAACCTGCTCGGTTCTCCCTGGAAGTTCCGGCAGTACGGGCAGAGCGGGGCCTGGGTGAGCGACCTCTTCCCGAATGTCGCGGGATGTGTCGACGACCTATGCATCATCAACGGGATGCACGGCTCGAACTCGCGCCATGGAGGCGCTCTCCTGGAGCTCCACACCGGGAGCGATACGTTTGTCCGTCCCAGCATGGGGTCGTGGATCACCTACGGATTGGGGACCGAGAATCAGGATCTTCCGGGCTTCATCACCATTTGCCCGAGCCTGACGCATGGCGGCGTCAACAATTGGAGCTCCGCGTTTCTCCCGGCCGTCTATCAAGGCACGCCGATCGGAAATGCGAGCGTCCCTTCGGACCAGGCGAGGATTCCCTTTATCTCGAGCGCCGACGCCACCCCCAGGAATCTTCAGAGAATGGAGCTCGACCTGGTCCGAGAAATGAACCAGGATCACCGGGCCCTGAGCGGTCCCGATGCCGCGCTTGAAGGTCGGATCGCCTCCTTCGAGCTGGCCTTTCGAATGCAAGCCGCCGCGCCCGGGCTTCAGGATATTTCCGATGAAAGCAACGCGACCCGATGCCTGTACGGCCTGGACGACCCGACAACCCGGAACTTCGGCCGGCAATGTCTCATGGCCCGCCGGTTTGTCGAACGAGGCGTGCGTTTCGTCCAGGTCTCGCACAGTTACAAGTGGGATCAGCACGGCGGGTTGCTCAAGGATCACGCCAAGAACGCTCGCGAAGTCGATCGGCCGATCGCCGGCCTCCTGCGCGACCTCAAGGCGAGAGGGCTCCTTGACGATACGCTCGTTCTCTGGGGAGGCGAGTTCGGTCGGACCCCGACCTCACAAGGAAATGACGGACGAGACCACAACCCCCAGGGCTACACCATGTGGATGGCCGGCGGAGGCGTGAAGCCCGGGTACGTCTATGGCGCGACCGACGATTACGGCTATTTCGCCGTCCAGGATAAGGTCCACCTCCATGACCTCCACGCCACCATCCTTCACTTACTCGGTCTCGATCATCTGAAGCTGACGTATCGCTACGCCGGACGAAATTTCCGTCTCACCGACGTGCACGGCGAGGTCGTGAAAGAGATGCTGGCGTAGCCGGGTGCATGGCGGAATCGGACACATGCCGAGAACCGAATCAGAGACTTCCCGTGATCTCCGCTTCCGGTTCGTCTCCCTCCAGTTGGTCCTGCACGACATCCTCATCCTCCGAGCTGTTCCAGTCGAGTTCCTTGCCGCATGACGGGCAGGGTGACTGGCCTTGAGCGATTTCCTGCCCGCAGTGATAGCAGTAGGGCTCCTTTTCCAGCGGCTCCTTGATGTCTCCTTCAACCCTGTCAATCAGTCTTTGCTGATATTCGTCGATCACGGGTCTTGCGCGTCCTTCGTCCTCCATGCGAACCCAGATGCGGGGCGAGGCGCCTTCCGCGGGAATCCGGCCGATCATCCCGGTCAAGGCCTCGCCGACGATCTCCGACCGGATTCCCGCTTCGGCCAAGAGGTCGTGGACGAACTGCGCCTCGGCCATGGTCCCGGCGGAGTAGACTTCGACAGGTTCTTCGGGCGTCATTGGGCTCTCCTGGAATTGCGTTTCGACCGGTCGAGCGATTGGCCGGTTCTACTCAATGGATTGACCGGACATGGCGAACCTGGATCCTCGTCGAGACGAGGGCCCACAAATGAGCCGCCGATCTCGAATCTCCACGCGATCCCGCGGCTCGTAGGGTTATTCCCGTTTCACAGCTTACGACCTAACCAACGATATTCCAAGAATTACGGGTCAAAATGGGTTTGTTCGGCCCGGCTCGGAGAAGTTATGCCGATCCCTCATCCGGCGGCTTGGTCATGGCCGCCCCAGAGGAGGATGAGGACGCTCAGGGACGGAGCCTCTGGCCCCGCCTGGAGAGCTTGAGCTTGAAGGACAGACCCAGGGTTGAGCCGCCCCCCGCCGCCGGTGGTGTGAGCGGACCCGCCAGCTCACCAGCGATCTCCCTTCATGAGCCATCAGGATTTCTTGGTTGCTGGCCGCCGTCGGGTCTCGGCCGGTTTTTCGGGTACTTCGTAATGCGCCCTCAGTCGAGTCAGCTCGGCCTTGAGCGATTGGACCGTCTCGGCGTAATCAGGGTCGGCGTAGACGCTGTGCAGCTCCCGCGGATCGGTCTTGAGGTCGTAAAGCTCCCATTCGTCGATGTCGTAAAAGTGGATCAGCTTGAATCTGTCAGTGCGAACTCCGTCATGGCGCTGAACGCGGTGTGGAATGGGATACTCGAAGTACTCGTAATAAAAGCTTGTTCGCCAATCCTGAGGTGTCGAACCCCGCAAGAAGGGGAGAAGGCTACGCCCCTGAATCCCAGCCGGGATCTCGGCTCCGGCGATCTCCAAGAAGGTCGGAGCGAAGTCGATGTTCGAGACCAGCGAATCCGAGACGCTCCCCGGCTTGATCGCCTTCGGCCAGCGGATGAGCAAGGGAGTTTTTAGCGATTCCTCATACATCCAGCGCTTGTCGAACCAGCCGTGCTCGCCGAGGTAGAACCCCTGGTCGGACGTGAAAAGGACCAGAGTATTAGCCGCCAGGCCCGATTCATCGAGATATCCGAGCAATTTCCCGACGCTCTCATCGACCGACGCCACGCATCGAAGATAATCTTTGATGTACCTCTGATACTTCCAGCGGACCAACTCCTTCCCGCTCAAATTGGACTTTTGGAAGGCTTCGTTTTCCTCATTGTAGGCCGCCTCCCAGGCCTTCTTCTGTTCGGGGTTCATGCGAGTCGGCGGCGGGGTGAGCTTGAGATCTCCCTTGGTCATCGTCTTGGCGATCGACATGTCCTGGTCGTGAGCGGGCGTTCCCCGGCCCGAGTAATCGTCGAAGAGGGTTGCCGGCTCGGGGATCGTTTCCCCTTTGAAAAGGTTCAGGTATTTGGGGGCAGGCTGCCAGTCGCGATGCGGGGCTTTGTGCCAGGAGAGGAGCAGGAACGGCTTCTTCGGGTCGCGATCCTTCTTGAGCCAGTTGAGCGAAAGCTCGGTGATGAGTTCGGTCGCGTACCCGGAGGTTTTGATCCTCCCCTCGGGGGTAATCATGTCCGGGTTATAATAATCTCCCTGGCCCGGAAATATCTGCCAGGTGTCGAAGCCCGTCGGCTCCGACACGAGATGCCACTTCCCGAAGACCGCGGTCTGATAGCCGGACTTTTGGAGAATCTTCGGGAAGGTGACCTGCGAGCCGTCGAAGCGGTCGTTATTGGTGAGGAAGCCGTTCTTGTGGCTATACTTTCCTGTGAGAATCGAGGCTCGGCTCGGTCCGCAGATGGAATTGCCCACCAGACAACGGCGGAAGAGCATTCCCTCGTTGGCCAGGCGGTCGAGCTGGGGCGTTTTGTTGATCGTCGATCCATAAGCGCTGATTGCCTGGAACGCCAGGTCGTCGGTCAGGATCACGAGAATGTTGGGGCGATTCGCCGGGGCTTGCTCCGCGCTCGTTGAAACGGAACAGGTCAAGGCCAGCCAGAGTCCCAAGAGCTGGGTTAAAGGTCGCCGGGATCGGCTGATGATGAAGCTTACCGAAACGTGTTGTGGACTCATCGTCTTTGTGGATCCTCAAGGTTAAGCGCGAGGTCTCGGCGGCGTTTTCCGATTTCACTCCACCAAAATTATCACTTTTTCGATTCGGAAACAGCCGGTTCGATCTTGCGCAAAACCTTCGACGTCTTGCCGTCCCAGACGTAAAGGATGCCGTCGGAGCCTCCCGCCGCGAGTCGAGAGCCGTCGGTTGAGGCCGCCGCGGCGAAGACATAGTCGTTCGGCCCGTCGAAATCCTTGGAAAGTCCGGCGCCTTCCGGATTCCAGATCTTGACCTTCGAGTCCCCCGTGGTGGCGAGGACTTCCGACTTGCCGGGAATCCAACGGACCGAGGTCACAGGCTTGCCGCCCGCCGGGATCGTCTTGACCACGTCCCCCGTTTCAACGTCCCACACCTTGATGGCGTTATCGGCCCCCCCCGAGACCAGCCGCTTGCCGTCCGACTTCCAGTCAACCGCGAGCACATGGTTCGTATGGCCTTCGAAGAGGCGAATGAACTTGCGTCCCTGCACATCCACCAGCTTGACGAACTTGTCGGCCGAGGCCGTCGCGAGCATTTTGCCGTCGGGGCTAAACCGAATGCTGTAAACCGTGTCGGAATGAAGTTGGTCGAAGGCGTGGACCGGCAGACCTTTTTTCACTTCCCAGAGCCTCAACTCACCGGTTCTGGACGGATCTCCGCCGCCGGTCGCGAGCAAGGAGCCGTCGGGGCTGAAGTCGAGCGCCAACACTCGGAATACATGAGGTCCGAGGGTGCTCCTCAAGGTCCATTGTTCTTTCGCATCCGGCTTTTTGGCATCGGCCGGTTTTGCCGGAGCCGGCCTGGCTTTCGGCACATTCCACAAGGTGACGATCTGGTAGCTTCCCGCCGCGAGCAGCGAGCCGTCGGGGCTGAACCGGACGGACTGGATCAGATCCTTGTGGCCGCCGAGTGAGATCAATTCGCGGCCCGATTCGACATCATAGACCTGAACGACGTTGGCCCGGCCGACGGCGACGCGCGTGCCATCGCCCGTGATGTCGACGGCGTTGATCGGGTGGACTCCTGGCGGGAGTTCGCCCAGCTCTATCGGCTTGGAGGCCTTCGCGCCGGCTCCTCCGCTCTCGGCCGTGTCGTCCTTGGCCCCTCCATCGATCCAGAGCTTGAGAATCCCCAATTCCTCGGGGGTCAGCGGCTTGTTGCCGGGCTTCTCCTTGGGGGGCATGGCCGGTTCAACTCGGTGAGCGGCCATCTTGAAGAGCAGGCTGGCATCGGCTTTACCGGGGACGATCGCGGGGCCTTTCTTTCCCCCCTTGAGCATGCCCGATACCTCCTCCATGTTGAACTTGCTCTCGGCCAGGCCGCTGCCATGACAGCCGACGCACTTGTCGGCCAGGAATTCGGAAATATCCCTGGTGTAGCTGACCTTGTCCTTATCCTTGCCGATCGGTGTCTTGACCTCGATCGGCTTGCGAGGGTTCGCCGCGAGCGAGGCCGATAAGAGCGGGCTGCTCAGGATCGAAAGAATCGCGGTGGAGATGAGGAGACGGATTCGTGACATCGCTCGGGTTCCCGGGGCTACTTGACGATCGTGAGGGCCAGGGGTTCGTCGATCTCCGAGGCCTCGGCCTGCTTCACGGCCTTGGCGTGGATGAACAGATCGGCCGCGGCGCCCGGTGGACTGTCGGGCGCGGCCTTGATGAGCAGTTTCACCTTGGTGTCTTTGTCGCCGAGTGTCGCCGGGTTTGAGGTGAGCTTCACGGCGGCGGGTGAATCGACCTGGAGCGTGACCGGCCCGGCGTAACCGTTTTGCCGGTTCACGGTGACCTCGATTTCGAGCTGTCCCCCTTGCTTGAGGTTCCCCCCCTTGGTGTCGAGTGCCAGTCGGACGGGGGCGGGGCGGACGGTCAGGCTAATCGGGTTCGAGGGCTCGGTGAGGGTGATGTTAGGCTTCTGTTTGGCGTTGGGGTCCTTACTGAAAGGATACGCGCCCGCGCCTCTGGGGATGATCGTGTACCTGCCCAAGGCGACATTCTTGGGGACGACCAGCCGAAGAATCGCCGTCTTGGCCTCCTTGGGGACCGTCGCGGTGGCGGCCGAAACGTTGGGCGGCGGCTCGGGCGTCGTCAACGCGACCGCCTCGACGAAGCCCGCGCGACGTGTCACCGAGACCTCGATCGGAACCCGGCTCCCTTGCGCGGTGACGGCGGCGGCGAGCTTGGCCGAGACCGTGAGCGGAGCCGGTTCACCCTGAACCGCGAGGACAAAGCCTCGGTTCAAACGGGCCGGCGCGACCGTCTCAGCTCGCTGGACCGGGGGACCCGTCATGCCGCCGGCGAGCGCGACACGGACGATATCGGGCCCTTCCTCGGTCTTCTTGTCATCCGACTTGAACTTGCTCCGGCCGATCAAGGTGACGGTGCCGATCGAAGTTTTGGCATCCTCGGCGGCCTCGAAAACGAGAGAAGAGGCTTTATCCCCTCCCTTGATGATCGCGGGAGCACAGCTCACACCCAAGGGAAGTCCGGTCGCCTCGACCTGGATGGGCCCTCGAAAACCGCCCGACCTGACGGCGATCACCGAAGCGATGGTTCGTCCACCCGCTCTCAGGCCGATGGGTTCATTCGGCAGCGGTTTTTCCGGAACGAGGACGAGCCGAAAGTCGGGTTTCTCCGGAGCGATCACCAGTCGATAGGTCAGTCGAGGATCGCCCCGCTGTGAGCCGTACAGATCGTTGATCGTCACCTGATAGGTGCCGTCCTCGGGGACCCGCCAGCGGATTGAAGCGTCAAGCGACCGCGTATTGAACCGAGGGCCTGAGCCATTGTCGGGAAGGTCGTCACCCGATTCGAGGTCTTCGACCTCCTTACTCTTCAGGTTGACTTTCTGGATCACGAACGACGGGTCGGAGAGCGAGCCTGTTCGTTCGGCGATCGCCTCGATCATCCAGACCTCGTCCTTCTTGGCGCGGAATCGATAGACGTCGGCATCGCCGGGTGCGCCGAACGTCCCCGAGATGTCGCACGGCAGCGTCACCTCCTGGGGATGGTCGGCATCGTTATTGGGCTCTGAATCGAGCACGATCGGGGCGAGCGATTCGGCCAGGAAGAATGAATTTGAAGCCACCGGCGCGGTGCCGGCTGGGTTGACCCGCGCGAACATGGCTTCGAAGCCTCGCCGGGAAACGCCGGACGCCTGGAGGAAGCCTCTCGAAGGATTCAGGGGATTGAGGAAGAGTCCGCCCGTGAGCGAGTCGGGCTGAGGGGCCGCGATGGGGAACGCGAGCCGTTCAACTGTCCTCCCGTCGATCTGAAACCTGGGGTCGATCGCGCTGCCTGTCCCCAGGCCTCGGCCGATCAGCGTGAAGGACGCAGTCTCGCCGGCCTTGGCCGCGAGTGGAAGGACCGCGTCGACGACCGGGCCGTCATGGATCGTCAATCGATAAATGTGATTCGGCGACCCCGCATACACAGAGTCGTGGATCTTCACGATGTAGCGGCCATCGGCGGGGGAATCGGGTTTGAGGGGGTTGTTGATGAAATTGCCCAGG
>Ga0080006_1135591_pt1 | contig 13553 bp, 11 predicted proteins | sample RS3BMetagenome_FD_69209 | JGI IMG/M metagenome (GOLD analysis project Ga0080006, IMG submission 69209) | Ferric oxide microbial mat and aquatic microbial communities from Rainbow Spring, Yellowstone National Park, USA - RS3B (SPADES... ...
CTGGGTCAGCGTCTTCAGGTTCTTCCACAACCTCGTCAGGGAAGACGACGAGCAACCCGAGTATCAGAGGTTCATCGAGACCCTCTCGGAGGCCTTAACTTGACAGAGCCAGTTCGTATTGAGATAGGTTCAAATACTGCAAACATCAAAACGTGGATATGGGAGTAACCCCTGGCACCGTGGCTGAGTCTAAAATTTCTCCGGCTTGGGGATGGTTTGGCGCATTTATTGGTTACGTCTTCGACTATTACGAGATTGCTCTAGTGTCGATCATTATCCTGCCAATCAGGATAGAGTTCAACATTCCCCTCGGCCTTTCTGCCCTGATACCCGCCATTGTACTTCTCTTTGTTGCTGTGGGTGGCGTCTTCTTCGGCGCCTTGGGTGATAGAGTAGGACGTCGTAACGTGCTTTATCTCACAATTCTAACGTATGCCATAGGAACGCTTGCGAGAGCCTTCACCTTCGACTACGCTTGGCTGGCCATATGGACTGCCATCGCTGGCTTGGGCCTAGGCGGCGAGTTCGGCGTTGGGCAGGCTCTCATCTCTGAAATTGCCCCGATTGGAAAGCGTGGTCTGTGGAGTGGTGCGTTCTACGCATCTAGCGCAATCGGTATCATACTTGCAGCATCAGCTGGCATCTTTCTGATACCATCAATTGGATGGCGCCTGGTATTTGTCGTGTCAGGACTCGTCAGCTTCATCCCCATTGTCGTGAGGCTGTGGACCCCCGAATCTGGTCTGTGGGAGAAGAAGAAGGAAGCGCGGATGGGTGGGCTTGTCTGGACGCGAGCATTCATGGTGCCTTTCTTTTTGTGCCTTATAATCGGCACGCTACAGTTCTTCGGGTACTACCTTGTCAACTCAGCCCTGCCCCTCTACCTCGCTGGATCTGGTCTCACGGTCACGAAGACATCCTACTACATCTTCGTGATAGGGTTAGGCGTCCTAACGGGCAGTCTAACGGGCGCGTATCTGAGCGACAAGATAGGCAGGCGCGTAGTCGGAACCATAGGCGCTCTGTGGTTCGCCGCCTTCGGTGTGCTACTCTTCACGGTGGGCGTCTACATAGCCGCTTCTCCATCGATCCTCATTCTTTTCTTCCTCCTCAGCATCGGTACATCCATGGCCGCGTCGGTCCTTGGAGTCCTCTTCAGCGAACAGTTCACTACCAAGGTTAGGGCACTGGGTACTTCCTCAACTAACCAGATAGCGCGTGGCCTCTCGTTTTTTCCGCCTCTAGTTGCGGTAGCAATCTATCCTGTGTACGGATATTCCACGGTTTTCATAATTGGCGCGGTAATCGCAGTGGTGGAAGCAGCCTCTTTCTGGACGATTAAGGAGAAGAAGGGCCAGTCGATGGACTTCTAAATGGGAATCCCCGGCTTGCGCATTGCTGACTTGCTAGGTTCGACACTTTTTATTATGTGCCTGAGCATTCGCGTCTTGTGAAACCCCATGCAGTTCGGAGTCTACTTGCCGACCCAATACCCGCAAGATGCCGACAAAGTAGATAGCTACGAACAGCTCGGGAGATTTGTTAGAGTACTGGACCGAGTCGGCTTCGACTCCGTCTGGGTAGGGGAGCATCACATGACAGGCGACATCTTCTTTCCGCCACTCGTGACACTTGCAGGCGTCATCGGAAATACGAAACGTATGAAAGTCGGTACAGGCATAATCATACTCCCACTTTACCATCCGCTCAAGCTCGCAGAGGACGTGGCGATGCTTGACATCATGTCAAAGGGAAGGATGATCCTCGGTGTCGGCGTAGGATATAGACGAGAGGAGTACGACGCCTTCGGTGTTTCATACGAAGACAGGAGAAAAATTCTTGAGGAGCAAGTCCTCCTCCTAAGGAAGCTTTGGAAGCATGATAATATCTCCTGGCAGAGCAAGTACTACCACCTCGAATCGGTGTCTGTGAACCCGAAACCCACGCAAACGGACTTGCCCATCTGGATAGGCTTGAGCGGGGCGGCATTTGCATCCTCTCTGGCCAGAATAGCCGAGATAGGAGACGCTTGGATCCTCGATGCTGCAACTCCCCTCGGCATGATCGAGCACAAGATGCCTGGATTCGTCCAAGCCCTGAAGAAGAATGGCAAGGAGCCGAGCATGACCGACTTTCCAGTGATAAGGGATCTCTATGTAGCCAAGGACTCCGACTCGGCTAGGGCGGATGTGGGCAGAGCGATAGTCGACAAGTTCAGGACCTACCACCGCTGGGGTTACCCGGTGATGAGAAAGACGTACAGGAGTGAAGAGGACGTGACGTTCGATTCACTGAGAAAGGACATAGTCATAGTCGGGAGCCCTGACGAATGCGTTGAACTGATAGAAAAGTATGGCAAGGCAGGTATCAACCACCTTATCTTCCGCGTTCAGGTGAAAGGTTCCACTCATAGCGAGGCTGCGTCGATGATAAAGCTGTTTGTCGAGAAAGTCATGCCTCACTTTGCCGGTGACAAGAAATAGCGACCGGTCAGAACTCGCAGACAGTCAGTTCGTCGATTGGCCACTGACTCAGTAGCTCGGCGCCAGTCTCGGTCACCACGAGCATCTCTTCCAGCCTCACACTCTGGCCTCCGGAGTGAGTCTTTCCGCCCGTCGGCCACCAAGTTTCAAGTGCGATGGTTTGTCCCGGCTTGATTTCCTGAGGGTAATCCAGAGACCATAATCTCGTCACAGTTGGTGGTTCCGCCAGCGAGAGTCCAATGCCGTGACCCCACTGAACCCAAAACGCCATGTCCTCATCCTTGTAGCCGAACTCTTCTGCCCTTGGCCACTTCTCCGCGAGCTGCTTCGTGTTTGCACCCGGCCTCACCAGCTTTATCGCGTCATACAGGTAGTCTCTCGCCCTCGCAAAAGCGTCCTTCAGCGCCTCTGAGGGACGGCCGCATGTGAACGTGCGGTAGTAGCAGGTCTGGTATCCCATGTAGGATGTCTCGCAGCCGAGTAGAATTACCGAGTCGCCCGGTCTGACAGCCCTGTCTCCAGGCATCACGGAGTTGCAGAAGGTGCGCGGACCGCTTGTAATTTCTCCTGTACCATACGGGACGCCCCCTTGCCTGAATACTTCGGCATAGTATGCACTACGGAGTTCTAGCTCAGTCACGCCTGGCTTCAGAATCTCCTTGCACTTCATCCAGGAGGCCTCAACTATACTCGCTGCGATACGCAGGCACTCCACCTCCTCCCTTGTCTTTATCGCCCTCGCTTCGACGAGGGCAGCAGCTCCTTCTGCGGAGTCCTTTATACCCGCTTCATTCAACGCGTGTATTATCGGCATCAGGTTGGCATCTATCCCGAGCATCTCACCGCTGAGACCATGCTTACTCATCTCGTCTTTGACCTGCTGTGCAAACTTTTCAAGTTGCTTGGTATGGACCTCGGGTGGGAAGAAGCCGGCAGCTGGGCTTCCACCCGACCCTCCGAGTGCCACGGCGTACTTCACATCAAGCCAGGGGCAGTTCTCCTTCACGTACGGATACCACATACCCTGCTCGAAGAGGACGGGGGTGCCTTCCCTTGGCACGAAGACGTATCTTAGGCCGTTGGCAGGCATATTGCGGTAGTTTCCTATGTTCTGCGCGACATAGCGCTGGTTGTCCCCGCGGAGCACGAGCATTGCCTCCAATCCGTGCTTCTTCATCGCTGCCTGCGACTTCTGCAGCCTTTCCTTTCTCATTCTCTCAAAGTTGATACGTTCCTCCCAGTCGACGGCCAATTTCCCGAAACTCATTGCGATTACATCAGTGTGGTGGCGCTGAGACGTTAAAGACTTTATTGTTGCTGACAATCCTCTAGGTCATCGGCCCAGATGGAGGGCTTTGGGACGTAATTAATCTCATCACTAGGGTATGCATGTCTCACCCTCGAATTATGGATGGTTGAGCAGACAGGATGATGCCTTTGAGAACGGATTGATACATGCGTGATTAAAAGGCGACTGGGAAAGGACAGACTGCGCGTTGGAGGACAAAGAGGGGCGACATCGGCACACAACAGCTGAGCTCAGGGACCTTGTCAAATCTGTCAGGTCTGGAGAGTTCGAGTACGATGAGAGACCAAGGAAGTCACTCGACTGGTCCTCCTACACGGAAGCACAGGCCTATGAGCTCGCTGACATGCTCTACCTGATTAGGAAGCTCGTCGATGAGGCCACCAATCGTATACCTGCCGAGGACCTGGAGAAGAGAGGGCCAGGGAGGCCTCCCACCCACTCTCCAGCGGACGTGGCAAAGGCACTCCTGATGCAGAGCTACTTCGGAGTCTCGAACAGGGTGGCTGCAGGTCTGGCTCTCGTCTTCAAGGAGAAGCTGCGCCTCTCTGACACGTTCTCCTACAAGACCATCGAGAGGGGGTACGACCCCGGCCCCGTCACGAGGATACTCCAGGAGGTCTTCACGCTCACCAACGAGTACGGGAACGCGAACGAGGACACCTTCTCCTTCGACGGGACAGGCGAGCCCACGTCTACGAAGGTCAACTACGAGTCTGTCCGCTCGGAGCAGAGGAAGGAGGAGGACGGTGACGACAACGACAATCCAACCGGTTCCTGGCCACCACCATCATCGAAACATGAGTTCCAGTACACAGAGTCGTCCGTCGGCGTCCACACCAAGATCTTCGGAGGCTTCAGGTCGACCGAAGGCCATTCGGTGGGGGAGCTCCTGATGTTCCCCGGCGTCCTCTCCCAGACGCGCGTCAACTGCCCAGGTATGGAGACAGCGCTGGGCGACGCCCTCTATTCGACCAGGAACGCCTGCTCCATGGTGACGCAGTATGGGGCCAGACCATACTTCTTCCCCAAGGTCAACTCCATCTTCATGAGCCACGGCGTCCCATCTTGGAAGGAGATGATGTACGAGTTCGTAGACGACCCCCAGCGATGGCTGAGCATCTATCACATGCGCTCGATATCAGAGACGGCCAACTCGATGGACAAGAGGAGGTTCCCCTGGAAGCTGAAGAAGAGGCTGGCGTGGAGGAAGGACGTGGAGTCGTTCCTCAGGAGGGATGTCCACAACATCCGTCAGTACTCATACCTGTCGTACTTGCAGCCCCACCTCATCAAGAAGATGAGGTTCTGAATTACGTCCCAAAGCCGGGACTAGCAGAGCACCTAAGTAAAGGCTTTTTTGATTCGCGCTTGTCAATTCCAGATGTTGGTTGTGGAGAATTCTTCCCACAAACACTTTTGTTCGAAGAAACTCGCAGAACGATTAGAAAAACACTCCACTAATTTTCAGATCGCCGAAAACCTTCGGTCATGTAGATTCAACGAAGAAGAAGGGAATAATGGAGACTCTCAGATTCGTTCGGGTAGACTTGCTTCAGAGACGACCCGTCTAGACACCTTGGAAAATCTGAGCGGTTTGGGTCTGAATCCCGCTGCCGTCAACAGAGTCGTCGACAACGTAGAAGAGCCACGGAGTTTCGATGAGAGCTCCTTTGACCTCGTAATATCTGCGAATGTCCTCATGCATATCAAAGACGTTGAAAACGCAGCCAATAATATGAGGCGTGTTCTCAAGCAAATGGCTCTTTCGCCCCATATCATTCATTTGTTTCCGAGTATCATCGGGAATAAGAATTCTGAATCCTGCGATCTCACACATTTTCCTCCATGGTACCATCTTAGAGATAACGAGGCTCAGCGGCCAGTGTTCGTAAATCGACTACGATTGAAAAATCATATGGCCTGTCTTACCAAGTACCTTTCGAAAATATGGTACCATTTCATCAACTTGACCAGTCGCAGAGGAGTACGTTCCCTCTTGAGTGAAGATATCCTTGGACAAACCAGATTGGACTACCCAGATATTCAAGAGGAATTGCTACGAGAGAAGATGATAGTGATTGGTGAGAGATAGCTTGCGTAAAGAGAGAGTAAAGACAAAACGTAGCCAGCCAAACCTCGAATCTAATTTTCCCGAGTCTAAGAGTAAGCTCTTAGCGCAATTTCTCAAGGAGGGATCTTTCGCTTGACACACCACAGCATGCACATTCGCTCGTTGATTTCACGGGTCGATTTTATTGGACCCCTAAGGACAACATTCTCACCATCTGCATCTACTCTGAACACGTCAAACCACAGATTGAGCCGGTTAAGCAATTTTTGAGGGTCTAATTTGGTGCGCTCAGCCGCTGAAATGTTGTACTCCAAAAGTACCTTGAGATTGGGTGACCGTTCTATCAAACAGACCATTCCCTCCAAAGCATTGAACTCCTCCCCTTCAATATCCATCTTGACCAAATCGACAACAAAGTCTCTTGGGACCAAATCGTCCACTCTCCCAACTGGAACACTGATTTGTTCAGCATCTGGTCCAATAGGGCCTATCATGTTGTTAAGAGAAGTATCGCCCTTCGATACATAGAATGTAGCACGACCATCCCGATTTGACAAAGCCTCGGGATGAATTACAACGTTGGTTACGTGGTTTAGGACGACGTTTTCAGACAATTGATTTCTGGCTGGCGGATAAGGTTCAAAAGAATGAACGACACCGTTGTCCCCAACGATCTTTGCGGCTAACAGAGTAAAGTACCCGATATTAGCCCCAAGGTCCAAGAATTTTTCGCCTTTCTTTAGATTGTGTTGAATCAATGTTGTACTTTCAGGTTCATAGGAACCTAATTTTCGAATTGTCTCAAGGACTTTGAGATTCCAAGGGTCCCTCAGGTCCAATTTTAGGGTTATGCCTTGGGTATTGACAAACACGATGGGATTCAGGTCTTTCATATAGCGGCCCTTCTTCATTGACCATGCCCGTTTGGTCATATTGATTCTGTACCACCAGTAGATAGTTCTAGCCCAACCAAAACGGCCGAAAAAATTATAGATACTATACACAATTCTAGACTTGAGCCGTTTCGGATTCATCCAGATGTCAACCTATCTTCAGCGAATGAAAATTGCATACGTTCAAATCTCCGGCATGCGCCCTTTGGATTCATGAAAATCCTCTTACGAAGGGCCCAATCTGCTGATGATTCGCGAGTATAGCTGGAGATGGGATTTCAGCATGGCCTCCTCTGAGAACCTTTCGCGAACACGCCTTCTACTTTTGCTAATAATGGTCTCCCTAGTCTTCTGGTCTTGCAGAATTCTTGCAATCGCATTGGAAAGTTCGTTCTTGCTGCCTGCCTTCACAAAAATGGCGCTTTCCGAGTCAAACATTTCCAGATTACCGCCAACAGGAGTAGTGATAATGAGCGAGCCTAGCGAAGCTGCTTCAAGGAGTGCATAGTCAAAGACAGAAACGAGAGATGGAATAACGAATATCTTCGACTGCTTCATGAATAGTAGAACTTCCCTTCTTTCCAGAAACCCTACGAGTTTTACGCTCGAGGTAACATTCAATTTCCTAATCAAAGATCGCAAGTACTCACTCAGAATCCCCGACCCGATGATCACGCACGTGATGTTCTCCAGAATCTCGCTGGGCAAGGCAGCTATAGCTTCTACCAAGACATCAACTCCTTTGTCCCTCACCAGCCCTCCTGCGAAAACCACCAAGTCACGCTTAATGCCATACTTTTGGAGCAAGTCTCTATCATCCGGAATAGAATCCAGCTCCTTCAAGTCTACCCCGTTGTAGATGATTCTGAGCTTCTCTTCCGGTATTAGGCCGGGCCGGCTTGATTGGAATAAAAGATACGCGCCTTTGCTTGGAAAAACAACGACAGAAGCCCTTTTGACGCAAGCCGTTTCCACGTGCCTAATCACCTTCTCCACCCAGGTACCGGTCAATCTCGGATAAGCTTGAAGCGACTCTCGAGTCCATCCACCTTTAGAGTGGATAGTGATCACCAACGGATGCCTAGAAAAAAGTGAGTAGATGTATGCAGACAAGAAGTCGTGTGCGTGAAAGATAGTTCTTGCCCCTTCGCTTGAAGAGAGAATTCTTGCTAGATTCAAAAGGAAACCAATAGCCGAAAAGCCGTTATCTAACGCAGATACTAGCATTTTTGGAAGATGCGAAGACCGAAAATAACCTAATGGGGATGATTTTATTACTGAATCCGCGGAAGAAATCCCATCTGAATATACAGCGACAAATTTAGTCCTCCCTTCATGGAACCTCGCGTTCGCCCTAATGAGATGTTGTATCACCAAAGCTGGTCCACCGAAGTTTGCCCAACGTCTCCTCACAGTCATCAAAACGACTCGGGCCTCCTTTTCTTTGAGGCTACTTGTTCTTTGAGACATACCTTTGTTCCACGAGGCTCTTGTTAGAAAGGCTTCGGCCCAATGGGGCCAATTAGGTTATTCAGCGAGGTATCTCCATTTGATACGAAGAACGAAGCTATGCCGTATCTATTTGACAGAGCCTCAGGATGAACTCTGACATTCGTCACTTGGCTCAGTGCGAGATTTCTCATCAATAGTCTTCTTACCGCGGGTAGGTTCAAACGAATCGATCGAACCTCTCCCCCCACTATTCTCGCGGCCAGGAGAGTGAGATACCCGATATTCGCTCCAAGGTCCAATAATGTATCATCACTTCTGGGATAGTTCAGAATCAACTCTGTGCTTTCGGGTTCGTAAGATTCTGACCTTCTGATATCCTCAAACACTCTCAGATTCCAAGGGTCCTCCAAGTCCAATCCTATGTTTACGCCGTGAGAACTTATGGCCGCGAACGAACTCTGTCCTTCCCGTATTGACTCTTCATTGCCCACGCAAGTTTGGAAGCGGTCAGTCTCCACCACCAATACATGGTTCTGGCCCCACTAACCAAGCCGAAAGCGTTCTTGAATTCGTTCACTACCCTAGAGCTGTTTGGGTTTCAGTGTTTTCTTAACCTCAACTCGATGAATGAATACGATGCACGTCTAAGGGTCGTCGAACGGTACAGATTCATGAAAGATAGTCTCGCCGGAGGTTGACTATGGCCAACATAGTCATTAACACCTGCCAAATGAGCGTGCATTGACAAGCAAATGAGAACAGAGGTAGTATCAATGGTAGTAGAATAGCATGTCTTGGCTGGAGTAGACCAAGTTAGCACTAGCCAAGGCACGCTGCGCTAATTCGTACTCGCGAACAGAATCAGTATAGGCTGAAATATATACCCTTGTTGAGTGACCCAACGCATAAACCCCTGAAGCGTGACCTGACATGGAACTTTGGAGGTCGCTGTAGTTCAGGGGGATGAAAGACGACTCGAACACATCGCGGTAGTCAGTGAAGTAGTATGTATTAATCGCAGGAGAATTAATTTTCGTTGGAACCAGGGCGTAAAAATTCTGTGGAAAGACGCTATGATGCTCGAGAAATGTGCCCCCGGATTCTTGAGCCGGTGAAACATAAGTCGTGACGACCGGACCGTACATCGTTATGATAGATAACGGAGCAAGAATAATCAGCAGAATCAACGCAAATTGCGATGGGCTTCTCCCCATTCCATTCGAAATCATGAGAACGAAGAGTGGGAAACTGAGAAAGTACGCTCGCTCAAGAGATTCGATCGGGTTCAAACTAAAGGCCGGTCCAACAATTATCGTGAACACAGCCATTGAAAAGATGTACAAAGCAAATTTGGATGAAAGGCGATATTGGTCCAACCTCCTAATCCACAAGACTAGCAACAAGATTATCGCCCACACGGCGAAAATCGCGTCCTCAGTGATAGTGACTACTACAATGGTATGGTGAGCCAAGCTACCACCGACTGCGGCTGCAGCGAACTGAGTAAATAGCAGGCCCACATTCAGTATTGCCATTGCAGAATGCTGAATCAGACCGACATAAAGAGAAGGAAAGCCAAAGAGTAACCAGAAGAAGAGAACCGAAAAGTATGCAAGCGGGCGCCTAAAATCTTTAGTTATCAGCCCGGCCATTAATAGTACAGCTCCGAGCATCATTGATGCGTAGAAATTCGACAATACCACACCGGTGCTCAAGAGAATAAGGATCGCTGACCTGAAACCTAGACGATTGGAAAGCAACACAAGCAGGATAAGCAGGAAGAATGTGTAAGTGAGACCAATGTCGTCAAGGACGGCCGGAATGTAATGCCCGCCAAACGAATAAACCAGGACGCCAAATGCACGATACATACCTACCTTACCGAAAACTGCGGTTACAATCGCAAGCATCAGAATGAAGTCGAATACTGAGAATCCTATTTGGGATATAATGAGAACGGGTTGAGGTTGAGAAGATACCCCGACAATGCTTAACAATGAACCATAGAGTAGTAATGGAACGGGCCATCCACCGTAGGCTGCCGAATGAGGAATGATAGCAGCGATGGAATTGTGTAAGACGAAGTTTACCGCCACGAAGTAGCCTACTTCACCTGTAAAATTAGGCTGAGACCCTCCTAGTCCAGCAACAAGGAATCCAGACAACGAGAAGAAGATTTGTATCATGAGTGCTGACGTGATGGCTGTTCTCATATCGTGGCCTGAGATAGAAACAAGAAACGAAAAGAGAAGCAGTGCCACCGACAGATAGAACATCCACGAAAGTCCGGAGAACAGACCAAGGTTGTCAGCCCAGTTGTAGTGCGATGCAAGAATGCTGATTATGTAGACAAGAACCGCCAAAGGTTGTATCACAATCTTGAAGCGGCTTATCATCCCCCCAAGGTTAGCCGGGTGCACTTTGTTCATCTCGATGAACAGATTTCGTACACGTTTAGAGACCGTGTCAGAAGTCGGCTTTACCGCGTGAATCCGGCGTAGATGAGGTGTCTCTTGTTAGGCAAATCAATCGCCGTCATGGGATTGGCTCGTCCCATCACGCTTTCGACGAAAGTCCGTTCATTCATCGTCTCAGGCTCGCCATGCTTTTTCGCACGTCGACCGACCTCAGAATAGCTCTTTCTTAAGCCTCACAAATGTTTCCAAAGCATGCTCTTCATTCGAGACTCCAATTGCAACACTCCTTATACTAGGGAACGACTTTAGATATTTGATTGCATCGGAAAGTCCAAGCTGACCACCTGCAAGCACACTCATCGCTATTATATTGGCATCAGGGTGACTTACCAAGACTTGCTCACAGGCATCTTTTGTTGGAGTCATCTGGAAACCGATCGCATTAAAGGGAGTTAGAACAATTATCTCGCTCAAGTTAATTTTTGTATCAGAAATAAACTCTACAAATTTTGGCAAATTCCTAGTAACAAAGCCAGGAAATGCGTCGTATTTCTTCTCCGTTACGCGAACATATTCTTCCATCAACTCTCTCGCTCCTAGCGCAACGGCGATATCTGTTACAGCCTCATGAACAAAAATTCCTCGTAGCTTTGTGCACTTGGGTTTGGATTTTAGTAACTTACCCAGCTCAACATCCAAGTAGACCTCAAGCGCACGGTAAGGGTTCAATGTCAAAACTGAGATGGTACCCTTAATCAACATCTTGGCGGTACTAACGGGCTCAAGTGAGCCAAGTACTTCTTTTACTAGTCCAAATGTCCCTTTAGACAATTGGATGGATACATACTTCGATACATCAGGAACCATAACGTATAGACCTATTTCCTCTTTAAAATCAATTTCTCCCAGACTTTCAAGAATAGAATAGCCCGCCTCGTCAACACCAATATTTATCCCCGTGGCTCCCGACTTGACTGCTGCTTCTACAACACGCACTATCCGAGCTTGGTCAAGAAGAAACCTTCTTTCTCGAGCTCTTTCATTTAAGAAGTGATCTGTACCAACTAAGGGATTCGTTCCGAGTATAAACCGATCTATCTTATTGATTTGCATGTTTCATCCTCTCTATAACTCTATTGACTCTTGACCCGCTTGAGAAATCGTTTTCTGGGTTGGTTCTATCCCGAACACATTCAGTAAAAAATTGATCCTGTATAACGTTCTCTGGATACGCCAAGAGGTAGGGTACTTGAGGCGTAAGCGTAGACTTGGGAAAGAAGTACCTGCCTGCCTTCATCCCGTGAGTTTCCTCATCTAATGACAACAATAATTTGTCCTCGTTCGCGACAATAGTGCCGTTCGAACCATGAATTTCTATTGCTATCTCCCCTGGTCTATAGTTTCTCATGGACCAGCCTACGTCAATAATCCCTAGCATATTACTCTTGTAATTAAAGAGTGCATGAACATAGTCTTCAACCTCCGCGGAGAACATCCTTTTTTCTTGGGCATGAACCGTATCAGGCTCTCCAAAGTACCACAAGATAAGGTCTATTATGTGTGGAGCGAACTCAAGTAACACTCCTCCAGTTTCCTTTTTAAATTTCCACCATTCATATAAGCCATAATTTTCAGACACAAAATGGTGAGCTCTAAACAGAAAGACGTCGCCAACTATTCCATCTAATAGAAGTTTCTTAACTCTTGAGAAAGTTCCTGCATATCTTTTCTGGAATCCAACCATAGTAACAAAAGCGGAAGATGGAAACATATCGACGATCCTGTTTGCAACCTCTGCGTTTGATGCTAGTGGCTTTTCAACAAAAAATGCATTTTTGTGAATCTTATTTTTTAAATCGTTCAAGATGGTAAAATGTGTGTGTGGTGGCGTACACACAAAGACTGCATCAATTATTTCATTATCGCACATCTCGTCATAATCATCATAGAACTTTATAGACTTTGTAATCTTCGATGCAATCTTAATTAGCCTAGAATCGCTATCACAAACTGCAACAGTTCTGCTGTTCGGAAGCGAATTCGATATAGCAGCATGAAGTAAACCCATCTGACCTAGCCCAATAATTCCTACGTTGATCAACCGATGTTGCATTCAGACCACCATTTAAACCAACGCAGCTGCATATTCGACATCCCCGGCATGCGGCCGATTGATGTTGCTGAGAGCTACAACGTTGGCTCTATAAGAGTGTCCCATAACTCTCATGGTAACATTGGTAAATGGTAGGAACGAGCCTCAAGTGTTATACCATCTGACGAGTCTAAGATGCTCCGGTAGGATTATTATGGCCAACTAAATAGCTGTGAACACGATGAAAGTATACCAAATTCCAAGCTGGGCGGCCTCAGATGCACAGTACCAAAAAGTAGCCTAACGCCATAGAGAATAATGCAAGAATACTGACTGTTGTTCCCTTTAGTTCATCCGTTAGCCTCGATTGATTCTGGTTTTGTGGCACCAGACTGCGTAGTAGCGAGACCAACAAAGAAGTCCCTATGCCCAGTTGCCCTTTTCCTGTCATCTTCGCGATATTGCGTCTACTGTATCCTATCCAACTTGACCTTGCGACTATGAACCTGCTGGGAAGCCAGTATGCATATGCCTTGTTCAACACCTTCATATCTGGTAAATAGTATAACTTCTTGCCAGTCAGTCTCCTCACACGCAAGCTGAATTCAACATCTTCGGCAAAGACGCCTCTGTGGTATCCTGTACTCGTGGAAAGTAATCCTACCTTCCGAAAAGCTTCTGCTTTAAAGCACATATTCATTCCCCAGCAGTTTCTTACTTGAACAGGCACATCAGATTTGAACCATCTTGTGCACCCTATCAACCAGTCCAGCTCTGTTGGTAACCAGTCGGATCTACCATCAACCCAGTATGGGTAAGCAGAGCCGTTGCTCCTA
>Ga0080006_1102482_pt1 | contig 13551 bp, 9 predicted proteins | sample RS3BMetagenome_FD_69209 | JGI IMG/M metagenome (GOLD analysis project Ga0080006, IMG submission 69209) | Ferric oxide microbial mat and aquatic microbial communities from Rainbow Spring, Yellowstone National Park, USA - RS3B (SPADES... ...
ACTCAACGGCGATACCTTCACCTACATCGAGACCACCCCCGCGACGTCTACCTCGCCAATCGGCAACTACCCGATCGTGCCCGTCGCGTCCGGAACTAACCTCGCTAACTACAAAGTGACTTATGTAGACGGCACGTTGACCGTAGGTCAGGCCAATCTCACGGTCACCGCCGCCAGCGCCAGCCGCCTGTACGGTGCATCCGACCCAGCCTTCACGGCAACCGAAGCCGGTGCCGTCAACGGCGACACCTTCACGATCACTGAGAAGTCCTCCGACACAGTGACCTCGCCCGTAGGAACCTACCCCATCGTACCCACAGCTACCGGCGCAAATCTCGCCAACTACGCCGTCAACTACATCAACGGCACTCTCACCGTCACCCCAATCACCCTGACCGTCACCGCTGCCAACGCCTCCCGCGGCTATGGCCTCGTCAACCCGGCCTTCTCTGCCTCTGCAACCGGAGCGGTCAACAACGATTCCTTCACCTTCGCCGAGACCACCCCCGCCACCATTGCTTCGCCGATCGGCACCTATCCCATCGTTCCCGTAGCGACCGGCACGAACCTCGGCGACTACACCGTCGTCTACCAGAACGGCGCCCTCACCATCAGCCAGGCCACCCTCACCATTACCGCCAACAGCTTCACCCGCCTCTACGGCACCACCATCCCCTCCTTCACCGGAAACATCATCGGCATCCAGGACGGCGACACCTTTACCGAGAGCTTCGCCACCGCCGCCGGCATCCTCTCTCCCGTCGGCGTATATCCCATCGTCCCCACCGCCACCGGCCCCAACCTGGCCGACTACTCCCAGACCATCCAGAACGGAACCCTCTCCGTCACCCCGGCCCCCGCCGCGACGACGCTAACCCTCAGCACCACCCAGATCGCCTACGGCCTCAACGTCACCTTCACCGCCAACGTCGCCTCGACCACCAGCGGCACCCCCACTGGAACCGTCACCTTCTTCGACAACGGAACCTCTCTCGGCACATCTACTCTCAACAACGACGTCGCCACCTTCTCCACCACCACGCTCTCTGTGGGAACCCACGTCATCCTCGCCGTCTATAGCGGAGACAACAACTTCACCTCCAGCACCGCCTCCGCCGCATCCGGCACCAACACCATCACCGTCACGCCCCTGGATTTCAGTATCGTGCTCACCAGCCAGGGCACCGTCGAAGGCACCTACGGCACGAGCCGCCAGTTCACCTTCCACATCACTCCCATCGGCGGCTCCTACCCCGGAACCGTGCAACTCTCCGCCAGCCCCACCGGCCCCATCCTCGCCACCTACACCTTCTCCCCGGAGTCGATCGAACAGTACGGCGGTCCCGTTGACATCACCCTCACCGTAGCCACACGCAAACTCGCCTCCGCCGACACGGCCCCCAGGCTCTGGTCGAACAAGATCTCCCAGGTTGCACTCGGCCTCCTCTTCCTGCCCCTGCTCGGCCTGCGCTACTCCCGCCGCTCGGGCCGCAGACTCGCCCGCATCATCTCCTGCGCCATCCTCCTGTTCGCCTCGCTCGGCGTCATCGGCACCCTCACCGGTTGCGGCAGCGGGTACTTCGACCACGTCTACCCCATCACCGTCACCGCAAACAGCAACGGCATCCAGCACTCCGTCAACGTCGGCTTCCACATCGACCAGGCGCCCCAGTAACCCTCATCCACCAGAAAGATGAAGCGCGCAATGAGCCACCCGGTTTCCAGAAAACTCACAGTCAACAGGGCGAAGACGCCGCCTGACCTCTCGCTGCGTCTGGCCCTTGGCGCTATCCTCTCGCTGCTCACCCTGGCCGCCCCCGTGCTCCACGCGCAGGCGCTTCCCACCGCCACCAGCGACGGCGTCCTCCAGATCGGCGGCATGTTCAGCCTGGTCAACTCCGACTACACCGCCAACCGGATCAACGGCTACGGCTTCTACGCCACCTTCGACTTCAAAGCCCACCTCGGCATCGAGGGCGAGTTCCATCAAGCCACCGACTCCGACCCCACCGTCGCCATCTACGAGCGAACCTACGAGATCGGCCCGCGCTACTTCCGGCGCTACGGTCGCCTGACCCCCTACGCCAAGCTCCTCTATGGTCGGGGCGTCTTCAACTACCCCCCCGTCTTCGGCGACCCCAACGGTGGCCCCGCAGCCAATCTCGCCTACAACCTCGCAGCAGCCGGCGCTGGCGTCGACTACCGACTCCTCCCCTCCGTCAACTTAAGAGTCGACTACGAATATCAATACTGGCTAGGCTTCCCTCCCAACAACCTCAGCCCCACCCTCCTCAGCATCGGCGCCGCCTACCACTTCCACTAAGCCCCAACCCGCGACGAAATCAAGCGGTGCGCTATACAGTTTTTGGAATATTTTCTTTCAGATTCCATAAAAATCGGAATCCTCCACCCGCTCGAGCCAAATCCATCGACCCGCAACTAACACGAACGACGTATCTTCCGAGAAATCTCCACGTATCCCCTGAGATTGGCCCTCAAGCTGCATACCAACTTCCACACACACGTTTCGAGACCGTTGCGGCTTAGCGCACTTTGCCAGGGGACTCGGGGACGCACAGGGAGACTTAGAAATAATGAGAAAGCTTTTGACACTGATGACGTTGCTCTTCGCCACCGCGGCGATCGGCACGATGAGCTCCGCAACGAGCTTCGGCCAAGCCATCTCCCAGACCGGCGGAGCCATCCAGGGAACCATCACGGATCCCACCGGCGCAGTCGTCCCCGGTGCGACCGTTACCATCACCGATACCGATACGGCATCCGTCAAAACGATCACCACGGACTCCGCGGGCTTCTATAGCGTCGGTCCCCTCAATCCCGGGCCGTACACAGTCTCCGTGACCCATTCGGGCTTCGAAGGACTCTCCGTCAAGACCGTGGTCCGCACCGGAACCGCCACCTCGGGCAGCTTCAAGCTGACCCTCGGCGCCTCCAGCGAGACCGTCGAGGTCAACGCCGGCGCCCTCCAGATCAACACTGACCAGATCGGCGTCGCCGGCGTCATCACCCGCGAGCAGATCGACTCCCTCCCGGTCAACGGCCGCGACATTCTGGACTACGCCCAGCTTCAGCCCGGCGTCATCCTCCAGTCCGGCCAGTCCTTCGACCCCACTAAAGCCGGTTACTCCGCCATCTCCACCAGCGGCGTCGGCGGACGTACCACCCGCATCCTCCTCGACGGCCAGGACATCACCGACGAGACCGTCGGAACGACCATCTTCAATGTTCCCTCCGGCGCAATCCAGGAGTTCCAGCTCAACCGCTCCACCCAGGACGTCTCCGGTTCGGTCACCTCGACCGGCCAGGTTCTCGTCTCTACCCAGTCCGGAACCAACAGCTACCACGGAAATGCGTTCTATAACTTCCAGGACGCCCGCGCGGGTGCAGCCGAAGTTGGCGGCGCCGTGGCCCCCTTTCAGCGCAATCAGTTCGGCGGCTACTTTGGTGGACCCATCATCAAGGATAAGCTCTTCTTCTTTGGCGGACTTGAGCGCATCAAGCAGTCCGAGCAGGATGTCGCCCTCGGAGCGAGCCCGGTCTTCTCGTCCATCCTCGCTCAGTACCCCTACGTCCCCGCGCCTTTTACCGATACCTTCAGCATGCTCCGCGCCGACTACAACGGCCCCAAGGGCATCCACTTCTTCGCCCGCGCTGTCTATAGCGTGAACTCCGACCTGGCGACCTTCGGCCTGGCTCCCTACCAGCTCTATCAGAATCGCGACAACGTCCCGGGAATCGTCGGTGGTGCGGACTTCACCACGGGCAACTTCACCCACTCCTTCCGCGGCGGATTTGAGAAGTTCCACAATCTCCTCGTAGACGGAACCGGTGCAGCCGGTAGCTCCATCTATAATCCCCTGCTGGCCGATCCGGCCCTCGGTGGCCCGGTCACATTGATCGGCAGTCTCAACGCGGGTCCGAATTACCTCGCTCCCCAGGGTACCTTCCAGACCGACAAGCAGTTCCGTTATGACGGTACCTGGACCAAGGGAGCGCACACCATCAAGTTCGGCTTCGACATGAACCGGCTTGCCAGCGGCGGCTTCGCGGCCTTCTACGGCGCATCCCTCTACACAGACTTCTCAGCCACCCCCGGTAATCTGGTAGGAACCGATCCCACCAACCCCTTGGATTACGCGGCCTCGCTCTATGTGGTCGGCAACGGCAATGGTCTCTTCTCCGAGCGTCCGGGCTTCGGTTTGCCTGGCGGTCTTGACCCAAGCTGGCGGTTTGGAGCTTATGTGGCAGATACCTGGAAGGCTACCCCCTCCCTCACGCTCACAGGTGGTGTCCGGTGGAGCGTGGATACGGACCGAGCCAATCAGGATTTGGCTACCCCGCTGTGCTCGAGCGTTGACCCTTCACTTCAGTTCACCGGATGCACCGGCAATACGCCTTTGTTCGACCAGTATCAGGCTGGCCTCGGTGCCCGCACTCACCAGCCGTACGCCAACTTCGGACCGCAGGCCGGATTCAACTTCAGCCCCGGAGACCACAAGACTTCACTGCGTGGCGGCATCGGCATCTTCTACGAGAGCAGCGTCTTCAACAACACCGGAAACTCCCGTACAGAGTCCGTACAGACCCCGTTCCCCGCTTTCAACTACGGCGCTTTGGCAAAGGGTGGCACCAGCATCAATCTGCCTGGCTACGGCTCGGTGACGACCGCACCGGACGGAACTCCCGTCGGAACGATCTCCACCGAAGCGATCGCCCAGGCCGCGCCTGAAATCATCGCAATCAAGAACGAGTATCAGGCCAAAGTGAAGAACGTCGCGGGAGCCAATCCCTCGTACATCGGCACCGGCAACGGCCTGTTCGCCAATAACATCTACGCCGCTCCCTATGTGAGCCCGTATTCGATTCAGTACAACGGCGGCATTCAGCGCGAGATTGCAAAAGGCATCATTCTAAGCGCCGACTATGTCCACAACTCGACCCTCAAGATTCCAATCTCGCAGGATGTCAATCACGTCGGCGCAGCGCGCACACTGAACGTCGCTGCGGCTCAAAACGCGATTGCCGCCACCACAGCAGCAAACGGCTGCGCCGGAGGCTACTCGCAGGCTGCCATCACCTGCGCAATCGCAGCGGGAGCCACCATCCAGAACTTCGCCGGCAACGGTCTTGACTCTGGCGCGTCGTACCTGCAGGGATATTCCGCCAGCTTCAACGGATTGACCCCGAACACAGGAGCGGCATTTGGTGGAACCAATCCTAACGTCGGCGTCGGCAAGTTCATTCTTCCCATCGGTCGTTCCGGCTACGATGCACTGCAGGTGGTCCTCCAGCAGCAGAAAGCACATCCTGCTCCTGGCATCGTCTCCAGCAACCTGCAGATCTCGTACAACCTGTCCCGCATCGTCAGCGACAACGGCTCCGCGAATCCAGCGGACCAGTTCTTCGCCGGCGGTACGCCCTTCAATAACGACGACCCCAACCGCTACATCGGGCGCACCCCGCTCGATCACACCAACGAGCTGAGCTTCGGCGGCAGTCTGGGCATCAAATACGGTCTGCAGGTGGCTATGATCGGTCACTTCTTCTCCGCCCCGGCTCAGTCTCTAACACTTGACGCCACGCAAGGGACGACGGCTCAGATCTTCCAGACCGACGTGGACGGCGACGGAACCGTGGCCGATCTGGTTCCAGGATCTGGCCCCGGCTACTATGAGCACCAGGTCAAGGGCAAGAGCCTCAACACCCTGATCAACAACTACAACGCCACCAGCGCCGGAAATCCGACACCTGCCGGTCAGGCGCTGATCGCAGCCGGTCTCTTCACGCAGGCCCAACTTACCGCACTCGGTGGCGTCCAGCAGCCTATCGCTCCCGCCTCCGACAATCCGCTCAGCAACGCTGCTCTGCGTACCTTCGACCTCAGTGCGAACTACCCGATCAGCTTCGGGCGGTTCCACGAGGGTCTTGCGATCATCCCCGGCGTTGCCATGTACAACGTATTCAACATGAGCAACTTCAACCCGATCCCGAGCATTGTAAGCTCCGGTACCGGAACCCTCTTGAACTCTGCGGATGCAGGCCAGCCTGGCTACTACAACGGCACCACTGACCAGGCAACCCTCAACCAGGCTCGCGTAGTCCGCAACTCCGGCACCTTCGACCAGGGCGGCCCGCGCACCACCGAGTTCCAACTCAAGATCACCTTCTAACCAACTTGTTTCATTGACTCATCCAGGTGGGGACTTCGGTCCCCACTTTTTCTTGCCTCCACCGCTACCACTCCCGTCTGACCCGGCTTACTTTCCCCACCCCGACGGCCGGCTGCACTTGCTTTTCTGGTTGTCATCCCCGAAAGGAATCTGCTATTGCTGTTGCCTTTCTAGTTGTCATACCCGAAGGGGATCTGCTATTGCTGTTGCCTTTCTAGTTGTCATCCCCGAAGGGGATCTGCTTTTAGGCTCTTCCTTCTTGCTATTACATCGTCATCTTGCACCTAAGGAAGGCTTGACACGGCTTATATAATTACGTCAGAAGAAAAAGCGAAGATCTGGTCCAGCCACGCGCCAAATAGTCGTCTCTAAAAAGCACTTCCGCAAGTCGAAGTCCAAGGCTAAACCATCTGTTTCTTAGACTTTGACACACTTTAGGGGGAGGGGCAGGGGGCCATCGAGCAGCAGCCGGCAGCATCCGAGAATCGCGCCCCAACGAACCGGGAGAAGCCCAAGCCAGACAAGAAAGTTTTGCACAAAACGATACACTGGAAGCGATGCCGACTCGCGTTCGCTCCCACTCGAAGATCAACCTGGGCCTCGCCATCGGCCCCACCCGCAACGACGGCTTCCACAGCCTCACCACTCTCTACCAGACGCTCAATCTCCACGACCTCGTCACCGTCTCCGCAAGCCGCTCCGCCTCCACCCGCATCACCCTCACCACCAATCACCCCTACGTCCCCCGCGACCAGAAAAACACCGCCTGGCGCATAGTTGAGCGCTGTCTCACCCGCCTCAACCTCGCGGCCGAGGTCGAGATCCACATCGAGAAGAACCTCCCCATCCAGGGCGGCCTCGGAGCCGGCTCAGCCAACGCCGCCGCAGCCCTGATCGCACTCGAACACGAGCTCGGCGCCTCGCTCTCACCCATCGAACGCCTCCACCTCGCTGCGGAGATCGGCTCCGACGTCCCGCTCTTCCTGCTCGGGGGCGCGGTCCTCGGCCTCGGCCGCGGCGAACAGGTCATCCCGATGCCCGACCTGCCCCCCACACCCTGCCTGATCGCCGTCCCGTCCATAGGCGTCTCCACCCCCGCCGCCTTCCAGGCCTGGGACGCCCGCCCCGCCCCGGCACCAACCTTGACACCGTCGCCACCGCCCGATAGACTAAGTGAGTTGAGTCTTGCTTACTCCTCCCTATCCACCCGTTCCGGCGAAAGCCTGCGGGGAATGACAGGAAGCAGTAAGTCCGGCACCTCCGGTATCCTTCGCGTTGCACATCCCGGGAAAAAACGGGATCGGCCTGATGAAATCCAGGCAGACACGCTGAACGATCTGGCCGAGAATCCCCTTCTCGCGCTTGTCCGCACCGGGATTGGAAAGGACGGTCCTCGAAGTCTTGAGAATGACTTTGAGCAGGTCGTCTTTCCGCAGTATCCCTCCTTGCGAATAACCAAGCGTCAATTGATGGGAGAAGATTCGGGTAGCCCCGCCTTATACGCGGCGCTCTCAGGTTCCGGCTCTGCGCTCTTCGGGCTTTACCGCTCCGAAGCAGATGCAAAGGCGGCTCAGCAGCGCGTCCAGTCGGCACCTTCGGCGATCGCGGTCAAGACCTTCCTGACGGAGACCTTGCCCCGCGCCGGCTACTGGGACGAAATGTTCGCGAGTGTTCCTTCGCCGGGCTTCAAGTGATTGGCCAGTCAAGCCGATCGGGTAATATCGAAGCTGTACCGGCGAGTGTACTGGGCGATCGACTAATGGTAGGTCAAGAGACTTTGAATCTCTTTGTCTAGGTTCGAATCCTAGTCGCCCAACCAGAACGTCGGCGCCAGCAGCGACGAGACATCTAGGGTTCTCCATGCGGCGGTAACCTGTTCGCAGTTGAGAGACGGTTTGGACTCCGCTTGAACCATGCGGAGGAAGAAGTGAGAAGTCAGTAGAACCGAAGTCTTTTGAGTTTTTTTGAGCAGTCCGCAACAAGGATTTTCAGAGAAATACGAGCCGCTACAAGGCCCGGCAAGACAAGTGCAGCAGGAACATTCAAGGTCAACCAGCCTCGGAGGGTTTCACGTGAACGAACGGAACACGACTGCGGTTCTACCCCCTATTTCAGGGCAGGCTGAGGAGACGGAAACAACCTCCCAGCCTGCACCGGTGCCTCTTTCCCCCAGTCTCTCCCAGAACGGAACCAGACACCCGCAACCCGCGCGAATGCCCGATACTCCAGTTCCAGCTCCGGAAAGAAAACGTGCCGGGCGCCTTGCCGATGACAAACGCGTCAAGATCTTCTGCGGCTCCTCCAATCGCCCCTTGTGCGAAGAGATCTGCAAGTTCGTCGGCTTGCCCGTGGGCGAAACCCGCCTGCAACGCTTCGCCGATGGAGAGGTTCATTTCCAGTTGCTCGAAAACGTTCGCGGCGCGGACGTCTTTCTCGTGCAGCCAACCTGCAATCCCGTCGACCAGCATCTGGTCGAGTTGCTCATCATGATGGATGCCCTCAAACGCGCCTCGGCAGGACGCATCACCGTCGTCATCCCGTACTACGGCTACGCCCGGCAGGACCGCAAGGACCGCCCCCGCGTCGCCATCACCTCGAAGCTAGTCGCCGATCTGCTCCAGACCGCCGGCGCCAACCGCGCGCTTTTGGTCGACCTCCACGCCGCACAGATCCAGGGCTTCTTCAATATCCCGGTCGACCATCTCTTCGCCAGCCCCGTGCTGGTCAGCTACTTTCGCGATCTCAACCTGCCCAACCTCACCGTCGTCTCCCCGGACGCAGGCGGCGTAGAGCGCGCGCGCTTCTTCGCCAAGAAACTCGAAGTTCCGCTCGCCATCGTCGACAAGCGCCGCACCGACATCAATGTCACGGAGGTGATGAACGTCATCGGCGATGTGCGCGGTCGCACCTGCCTCATCCTCGACGACATCATCGACACCGCCGGCACCCTGGTCAAGACAGCCGACGCGCTGCTCGCCGAGGGCGCGGAAAAAGTTTATGCCTGCGCTACTCACGCGGTGCTCTCGGGCCCAGCCGTTGAGCGCATTGCCAACTCACGGTTGGAGCAACTCATCGTCACCAACACCATCCCGCTGCGCGAAGATGCGCTGCGGGTCGAAAAGATCAAAGTGCTCTCGATCGCCGGTCTCCTGGGCCGCGCCATCGAAAGCATCCACATGGAGACCAGCGTCAGCACGCTGTTTAACTAAGGCAGGGAGTAGGGAATAGAGAGTAAGGAGTAGAAAACCTCCAGGCTCCACGCCACACTCCGAGCGTCACGCAACATCAACCAGCGGTTAAGCCGCAAACGGAGCGAAGCCGACAGCGAGCACCGGGCAGCGTGAGAAGGGGTCTTGTACTCCCTACTCTCTATTCCCTACTCCCTCTGCTTCGTGCCCGAAAGGAAGATTCACTCATGGCATCCACCTCACCCATCGAAGCCGTCGTCGCGACTCCCCGCGAGGGCAAGTTCAACAAGAATGCCGCGCGCCGCGTCCGTGTCGCGGGCAAGATTCCCGCCGTCGTCTATGGCGCAGGCCAGGACTCCGTCGCCGTCGCGGTCGACCCCAAGGTCATCACCCGCATCCTGCACTCTGAGTCAGGCCATAACACCATCTTCGACCTCAACGTCGAGGGCGCGGCAGTGGTCAAGGCCATGATCGTCGACTGGCAGCACGAGCCCATCAAGGGCAAGCTGCTCCACATCGACCTCAAGCGCATCGCGATGGACAAGATGATGCGCGTCTCGGTGCCCATTCAGCTCACCGGCATTGCATCGGGCGTGAAGACCCAGGGTGGCATCCTCGAGCACGTTCTCCGCGAAGTCGAGATCGAGTGCCTGCCCAGCGACATCCCCAGCCACCTCGACGTCGACGTCTCGAACCTTGCGCTCAACGAGAGCATCCACGTCTCCGACCTCCCGCACTCAGGCAGCATCAAGTTCATGGGTGACGAGCATGCCACCGTCGCCCTCGTCACTGCCATCCGCGAAGAGGCCGTTGCAGAAGACGCAGCCGCAGCCACCACTGCCGCCGAGCCAGAGGTCGCCAAGAAGGGCAAGACCGACGCCCCCGCTGCTGCTCCTGCCGCGGACGCGAAGAAGAAGTAAGTACAAGGCGATCTGCAGTCTCTTCACAAACCTGCAAGGCCGCCTGAGTTCGTTGACTGTTTTTGTTGGAAGGGAAGCAAAGCGTGAAGCTGATCGTCGGTCTCGGCAACCCCGGCATCGAATATCAGTTCACACCGCACAACGCCGGCTTTCTGGCAGTGGATCGCATCGCGGACAGTTGCGGCGCGGTCCTCTCCAACCGCCGGGGACGAGCACTCACCGCCCGGGCAAAACTTGCAGGACACGACGTTCTGCTCGCCAAACCCGAGACCTTCATGAACCTCAGCGGGCTTTCGGTAGCCGCTCTGCTTCATGAACTGGAGATGCAAGCTCCCACCGAGGATCTCATCGTCCTCTATGACGAGCTGGCCTTTCCGCTGGGTACGCTTCGCATCGGGGAGCGCGGCTCGGCAAACGGGCACAACGGGGTGAAGTCAATCTCCGGTGCGCTTGGTACGGAGCAATGGCTGCGCATTCGCATCGGGGTTGGAAAACCGACGCTGGCGGATGGCAGAGAGGGCGCAGTCCGGCAGATCAGGGCGGGTGGCAGGGACTATCTGCTGACGCCCTTCCGCAAGCAGGAGCTTGTGGTGCTCGACGAAGTGCTCGATCGCGCCCGCGGCGCAGTCGAGACGGTGTTGACCCGAGGTGTCGGCGCCGCAATGAATGAGTTCAACCGCCGCTCCCCCGAACCTGGGGAGCCCGGAGAGGTGAAGGAGAAGTAAGCACGTAGTAGAGAGCACCATAAACCGCAACAATCTTCCAGACCGGACCGGCAGACCTCACGCCGGCACGGTGCGAAGCAGAACTTCGCAGAAAGAAGTAATCGAATGAATCGCACCTATGAAATCATGTTCATCGTCCGCCCCGACACCGAAGAGGCCGAACTCGACAAGCTGATCGAAGGCTTCTCCGCGAACGTCACCTCCGGTGGCGGCGAAGTGAAGTCCGTCGAGAAGATGGGCCGCCGCCGCCTCGCCTACACCGTCCGCAAGTTTAACGACGGCTTCTATGTCCTGCTGAACGTCGCCGCCGCAGGATCGTTGATCGCTGAGATCGAACGCCGCCTGCGTGTCTCCGAGCAGGTCATCAAGTTCATCACGGTCCGCATGGACGAAGAAGAGAAGCGTCTCGCCAAGGTCAAGGCTATCCGCGACACCAAGGTGAAGCGTAGCGCCCAGCCCATCGCCCAGCCTGTGCAGGCACAATCGACCGCGCCGGCCGTCGTGAACGAAGACGAAAAGAAGCCCTCGGCTCCCGCCGCGCCTGTAGCCTCCGACGCGCCGCCCGAGACCGTTGCCTCGGCCGTCTAGGACCTCTCTAAGCACATATTTCCGCGGAGCTTCACCGGCTCCGCTCAACGAGAACTAACCCGCCGCACCCGCCTTCCATGCAATCCCCACCGGGCAAGCATGTTCAGAGACTCCTCTGCGAGTCTGGAGCCGGCAAAGGCACAATCCGGGGCATATCGCCCCGAAAGGAAAACACATCATGGCTGACGAAACCAGCACGCCGTCCACCGGGTCTCACTCGACCGAGCAATCTCACAGCGCACCCACGCCCCGCCCGGCCTACGGCGGCCCACGCCCACCGCGGCCTGCCGGAGCGCCCGGAGCAGGCGGCCCAGGAGGACGAAAGTTCTTCCGCCGCAAGAAGGTCTGCAAGTTCTGCACAGAAAAGATTGACGCCATCTCCTATCGCGATGTGCGTCTCCTGCAGGGCTTCGTCGCCGAGCGCGGCAAGATCGTTCCCCGCCGCCTCACCGGCGTCTGCACCCGCCATCAGCGCAAGCTCAGCCTGGCCATCAAGCAGTCGCGCAACATCGCCCTGCTCGCCTTCGCCGCGCGCTTCTAACATCCGCGTCCCCACCGGGAACCGCAACCCTGGCCGCCACCGGCCGCCAGGCAACCAGATCGGAGATCCACCATGGAAGTCATTCTGAAGGAAGACGTCAACAAGCTCGGGCATCGCGGCGACGTGGTCAGTGTCGCCGACGGCTACGGGCGCAACTTCTTGCTGCCCGGCAAGCTCGCCATCGAAGCCAACGCCGCCAACAAAGCCGTCATCGAGCAGATGAAGGCCTCGGCCGTCCGCAAATCCGTCAAGGAGAAGGCTGGCGCGGAAGAACTCGCCACCCGGCTCTCACAGGTCGAGCTCGTCTTCGAGCGCAAGGTCGGCGAGCACGAGCATCTGTTCGGCTCGGTCACCTCGGGCGACATCGCCCATCAGCTCGAAGCTCAGGGATACACCATCGACCGCCGGAAGATCGCGCTCGAAGAGCCGCTCAAGAGCCTCGGCGAATACCACGTCCCCATCAAGCTTCACCGCGAGGTCACCAGCCACGTCAAGGTCACCGTCAAAGGCGACCAGGACGAGACTGCCGAAGCTCAGCCCAATACCGAAGCCGCAACCGCCTGACGAAACTGCAATCAGCTAAGCCGCCACGCAGGCCCTGAGCGCAATGCTCCGGGCCTGCGTCGTTGCAGACCACGTGCAGTGCGGCCATTCGCACAGGAGTCATCGCCCCGGCGCATGGTAGACTGGCGCGCAATGCGAAGAGGGGGCGTTTTTCCGGTGCAGATGCTGGTCTTGGCGTGTGTATCCGCCTGCCTGGCAGTTCAGGCGCAGCAGGCACTCGCTCGCTCTCCGCTCACCAAATCCATCACTCAGGTTGATGTGGGCTCCCCTTACGTCGCGCTTACCGGCCCCTGGCGCTTCTCCCCAGGCGACTCGCCCGCCTCGAACGGTCAACTCCTCTGGTCCAAGCCCAGTTTTGATGACACCGCCTGGGACACCATGGACCTCATCCCAGCCCCCGGCTCCACGAACCTCTTTTACGGCGACAGCGGCTACCTCTCGGGCTGGTCCGCGCGCGGTTATCCCCGCCTCGCCAACTTTGCCTGGTACCGCCTTCGCCTCCATCTCGCCAACCCGACGCAGTCCCTCGCGCTGAAGATGCCGGACCACGTCGACGACGCCTACCAGGTCTACGCCAACGGCCAACTTATTGGGGAGATGGGCCGCTTCACGTCCCACAGAGTTATCGCTTACCGCACGATTCCCATGGTCTTCGCGCTGCCGCAGCCCGACGCCGACGGCAACATCGAACTTGCCATACGCTTCTACATGGAGCCCTGGGTGCTCGCTCTCGGCACTGCACCCGACGTTGGAGGCATGCATAGCGTTCCCATCGTTGGCCTGCCTTCGGTTGCCGAATCTCTCCGCCACGACCAGATGTGGCTTCGCATCCTT
>Ga0080006_1142582_pt1 | contig 13539 bp, 14 predicted proteins | sample RS3BMetagenome_FD_69209 | JGI IMG/M metagenome (GOLD analysis project Ga0080006, IMG submission 69209) | Ferric oxide microbial mat and aquatic microbial communities from Rainbow Spring, Yellowstone National Park, USA - RS3B (SPADES... ...
CTGCCTTGTATTTGATTTGATTTATCAATGTGTTAAAAGGTATCTGCACAAAGTTCTGGTTGTTGATCCTTCCCATGTTTGCTGACTGCTTCCATCCATTACTGTGACCTATGACAACAGTATCAATGTTTCTTGTTTTAGCATATTGAACAATTGCCTTGCCCAGTTTGTGCATAATGTCCTTTATCTTCCTGTTTCTTTTCATGAACAATCTCTTTTCTCTTTTTGTTAATTGCTTGTTTCCTGTTTGCCTGTCACTTATGGATTTCAATCTGGCATATTCCCTGTTGAAGAACTGGTTTATTGATTTCAGGACACCGCCCTTGACAGCAATCCCTTCATTAGAGATGCTGTCTCCGATGGTTACGATGTTCCTCAATCCAATATCAATACCCATAATCCTGTGTGTTTCTCTCTTACCAATGTCCCCTATCTCTTTCATATATACAATTTCAATTATATACCCTACACCCTGAGGTATTACCCTTACCTCCCTCAAATTTACATTTTCAAGTCTTGTTTCCACCTCTAGACCCACAATCTTTGGAAATTTTAATATTCCATCTTCAATTTTGCACTGCTGATTGGTAAATATTAAAATGAATTCACCATTTTTATTCTTATATTTAGGTGGCTTTGGCATTTCCTTAAACTCTTCAGGATGCTTCTTCCATGCTTTCATGGCTTTGAAAAATGAGCTCCATGCTTCTCTTACTTTTCTAATTATCCATTGCGCTGTTTGTGCTGGAAGTTTTTGATAATTATTTTCCTCATCATTTTCAGATGGGTTTTGAAAAAATTTTACAAGATCATTGGTCGAACGAAGGTTTGTTCAAGATTTGTCAGAATATAAAGGTAAAACATTGCGCGTCAAAGTGGTGGAATGCGACCGCTCGGACAATAAAGTTGTCCTATCCCAAAAGGCGGTTTTGGACGAAGAAGCAAATCAACAAAAGACGGAAATATTGTCACAGATTATACCGGGCACCATTTTGGACGGCACTGTCCAAAGACTAACCAACTTTGGTGTGTTTGTAGATATCGGTGGCGTGGATGGCCTCGTACATGTATCGGAACTTTCATGGAGCCGTGTCGAACACCCATCGGAAGTGGTTAAAGAAGGAGACAAAGTGAAAGTCAAAGTGTTAAAAGTGGATCCCGATCACGATCGCGTGTCATTATCGATCAAAGAGACGCTTCCCGGTCCATGGGCTGACGTGGAGAGCCAATTTAAAGTGGGGGATGTCGTTACCGGAACGGTGCGTCGTCTCGTGTCTTTTGGCGCATTTGTCGAAGTGGCCCCCGGTGTTGAAGGTCTAGTACACATTTCACAAGTATCCAATCGGCGTGTGAACACGGTAAATGAAGTTCTCAAAGTCGGACAGGAAGTTCAGGCTAAAGTGCTTGAGGTCAGTTCGGAAGAACAGCGGATATCGCTGTCTATTCGCGACGCGCAACCGAGTCAGCGCAAAGCCGTGGTGGAACGTTTTACGGAAACGCAGAGCACATCCGGAGGCTCCGGTGTTACGATTGGCGATTTGTTTGGCGATTTGTTCCGTAAGTGAAAAAATGAAATAGTGTGATGTCGGCGTCAATCGTCGGCATCTTTTTTACTGTGCTGACTTTTCGGACAACCTCGTATACCTGTCTGCTCCAGGGGAACAATGATCCCATAGACAGGGGGTATATGGGAAACGTGGGTATAGGGTGGTTTCTTTGGCTTGCCGTAGGCACAAGTACAATTTTAATCAGTACAGGCTGGGCGAAAACATGGGTTCAAGCGACGAGATTCCGTAGAGGGAGCATCATTTTGGTTCTCTTGGCAGTTATGGCGCTCTGTTTGCTCTTTGGCCAAGCAAGTCAAGCGGTGTTGCTTGGGTGTTTAGCGGCCGCAGCCCTTTTCATTTTGTGTACCGAGCGCTCTTTGCCACGTATTGCCCTGACATTGTCGGGCATCGTGATTGTTGTAGCAGTGCAGCTCGTGTTGGCGATGGCCCTGCCTTATGAATTCGTTAGCTTCTTTCCCCGAATGCGCACGTCGTATCTGTACCCAGTCGCTATCTCCCTAACAGCGATGGCAATCACTTGGAGCCCTCGATTGACGGTCGTCGTGACAATTTGTGGAATAGTCCTTTGGGCGTTCATCTCAGATATGGAACCATTCAGAGGAAGTCGGAACTTGACAGTAGATACGGGAACGGCATTGACGCTGATCTTCTGGGCGATGTTGTGTTCTGTCGCCACGTATACGACGGTTGTTCACGCCAAACGCGCCTTTTGTAGCATTTGTTGCAAAATGGGACTTACTCATCGATCACACGAAGGACGCCCCATTGGTTGACGTTGGAATTTAGTATATGTGATAATAAACCACTGATAACTATCGGTAGAGAGTTTTTATGAAAGCAGGTTGAGGAGTTGGCTCGTCCGACTGTAGCCATTGTAGGTAGACCAAACGTTGGGAAATCAACTTTGTTCAACCGTCTAGCAGGACAAAGAATTGCCATTGTCGAAGATAAACCGGGAATTACGCGAGATCGTATTTATTCCAAAGCCGAATGGTTGGCTCATGAATTTGATATCATTGACACTGGCGGCATCGAAATCTCTACCAATGAGCCGATGATCGAACATATTAAAGCTCAAGCTGAACTGGCGATTGAACAGGCTCAGGTTATTGTTTTTTTGGTGGATGGCATGGATGGGATCACCCAATCCGATCGCGATGTCGCGCAAATGTTAATGCGCTCCAAAAAGGCGGTTATCGTTGCCGTCAACAAGTTGGACAATCCTTCAAGAATGAACCGTTTGTATGAGTTTTATGAATTCGGGTTTGAACAAGTAGTCGGTATCTCCTCTGAACACGCGATCGGTGTGGGTGATCTGCTTGACGAAATCGTTGCGCATTTGCCTCCGACGGAACAGGATCCATACGGTGAAGATGTAATTCGAATCGCAGTTGTCGGTCGGCCTAATGTTGGAAAGTCATCCATCGTGAATGCCATTCTGGGCGAGGAAAGGGTTCTGGTCAGTTCCGTTGCCGGTACGACGCGTGACGCGATTGACACTCCTTTTGAGCGCGATGGACAACCGTTTGTCATTATTGACACTGCGGGTATGCGCAAGCGCGGCAAAGTGTATGAGTCGACGGAACGTTACAGCGTAATGCGAGCCGTTCGCGCGATTGAGCGATCGGATACCGTGCTTCTTGTCATCGATGGGCATCAAGGGATTATTGAACAAGACAAACGTATCGTCGGGTATGCGCTCGAGGCCGGAAAAGCCGTGCTTCTCGTTGTCAACAAGTGGGATCTCGTCGAGAAGGATACGCACACGACACATATTTTTGAGCAAACGATCCGCTCTCATTTCCCATTCATGGCATGGGCGAAAATTGCGTTTGTTTCCGCTAAAACAAAGCAGCGCGTCTCCAAAATTCTTTCCCTTGTCTCTGAAATGGCAGAAAATCACGCCATGCGCGTCTCCACTTCCAGTGTAAACACGGTGTTGCAAGATGCCATTGCCATGGCGGCGCCGCCAACGGATAAAGGGAGAAAACTCCGCGTTTTGTACGGTACACAGGTGGCAGTAAAGCCTCCATCATTCGCTATTTTTGTTAATGATCCAGAGCTAATGCACTTCTCTTACTCTCGTTATTTGGAAAATAAATTGCGTGCAGCTTTCGGATTTGAAGGCACGCCGATTCGTCTGTTTATTCGACAAAGAAAGTGACAATCCACAATTTCGATCGCAATTGCGGAACGACTTTTGGGTAAACGATCGACATTCCTGAAAAATGGTGTAGAGGAGACAGTGTTGTGGGGGTTCTGATAACGATCGTCATCGGGTATTTGTTAGGATCCTTTTCAACAAGTTACATTGCGGGTCGTCTTGTTGCAGGGATCGATATACGAAACCATGGAAGCGGCAACGCGGGAGCAACAAACACGTTTCGCGTACTGGGAGCGAAAACTGCCATACCAGTTTTCATCGTTGATGTGTTAAAAGGCGTCGTTTCTGTTTGGCTCGGTTATTGGATTTTGAATGGGAATCCGTGGGGGGGAGCGATTGGCGGTACGGCCGCCATCATCGGGCATAACTGGCCAATCTATCTTCGATTTCGCGGAGGGCGAGGTGTCGCGACGACGATTGGGGTGATGTTTACCATAGCCCTCCTTCCAACGCTTTTCGTCGCGCTCGTCGCCATCTGCGTGCTGGCGTTTACGCGCTATGTATCGCTCGCTTCTTTGACTTTTACAGGTATATTGCCCATCGCTATATTAGTAGATCACCTCTCATTCGTATATTTTATGTTTTCCTTAGTCTTAGCCGCCTTGGCTTTTTGGCGACATCGGGACAACATTCGTCGCCTATTAAGCGGCACGGAAAATCGGTTGGGGAAAAATCGCCCTCTTCGTTAGGAGGCCTTCACGTGAACGATGTTGCCATAATCGGAAGCGGCAGTTGGGGCACTGCGCTTGCGATCGTACTTGCAGACAACGGCCTTAACGTCGTCGTTGCGGGGAGAAACGAACAAGTAGTAAGAGAAATGAATGAGAAGCACACGAATCAGAAATATCTTCCGGATGCGCGCTTACCTCTATCGATTCGGGCGACATGCTCACTTGAAGAAGCCGTCGGTGGGTGCGAAAACATTGTCATGGCGACACCATCACATGCGCTTGTTCAAAGTATTCGGGACGTTCGCCAGCACTTGCGGCAAAGCGCTCGCATCATCCATGCAACAAAAGGAATTGATCCCGAATCACTGTTGCGTCCATCAGAGCAGCTTTGTCGCGAATTACACGACGTTTTTCATTCAAGAATTGCCTGTCTGTCTGGCCCGAGCCACGCCGAAGAAGTCGTAAAGCGCTGTCCGACCACCGTTGTTGTGGCGAGTCGTTCACATACTGTGGCCGAACACTTTCAATCGCTTTTTATGAACCAATACTTTCGCGTGTATACGAATCCGGATCTTGTTGGTGTCGAACTCGGCGGCGCTTTGAAAAACATTATTGCACTGGGGGTCGGCATATCCGACGGACTTGGATTCGGAGATAATGCTAGGGCAGCGCTGATGACAAGAGGTCTTGCTGAAATTGCTCGACTGGGGGACAAGTTGGGTGCTTCACAGGTGACTTTCGCGGGATTATCTGGAATCGGTGATTTGATCGTTACTTGCACTAGTAAACTAAGTCGCAATTGGACGGCAGGCAGTATGCTAGGTAAGGGGATGAGTTTGTCGGATGTCCTCAACTCCATGCATATGGTTGTGGAAGGAATTCGAACAACGGACGCTGCATGCCGGTTGGCGACGCGTCATTCAGTGGAAATGCCGATCACGCGCTCCATTTATGGCGTGTTGTTTGAAAATAGGACGGCTCGCAAGGCGGTAGAAGCATTGATGGGAAGAGAACGAACCCATGAGATGGAAGAGGTTATGCAACAACTTCACCCAATTTGGGATCTGCCTTAGCAGTTATACTTTGGAAGCGTTCCACTCCTCGGAGTGGAACGCTTTTTTCTTCTCGCGGACTGTACAATGTTGCGCACGGCTTGTTCTATTTCGAGGATCTCATCATAAATTATCGTAACGTGATAGGGCCAAAGGGCGTCGAGGCATATAAACGACAAGGGGCCATATACATTAATTGTCCCTTTCCGGCAGACGCCTGATTCATGGTGTCCTCCGGTCGGGAAGGGTCGCTTGCCAGCGTACGCTCTACGCCGATTATATCCGAGGAGGGAACAGCGTGGAAAGATTCGACATCTTTAAAGACATCGCGGAGCGAACAGGGGGGGACATCTACGTCGGCGTAGTTGGCCCGGTGCGCACCGGCAAGTCCACGTTCATAAAGCGCTTTATGGAATTGATCGTCTTACCGAACATTACAGACGAGGCCGTGCGCATTCGTGCGACCGATGAATTGCCGCAGAGCGCGGCAGGTCGGACGATCATGACGACGGAACCGAAATTTATTCCTAACCAGGCCGTTGAAATTCGAGTAGCCGAAGGATTGGACATCAATGTACGGATGGTTGACTGTGTTGGCTATACGGTTAACGGAGCTAAGGGATATGAAGACGAAAGCGGTCCGCGGATGGTTTCCACACCGTGGTTCGACGAGCCCGTTCCGTTCGAGGAAGCGGCTGAGGTCGGAACCCGCAAGGTTATTGCCGATCATTCAACAATGGGGCTTGTGGTGACAACGGACGGCACGATCGCGGAAATTGACCGTGCAGCTTACGTGCCAGCCGAAGAACGCGTTGTTGCCGAATTGAAAGAACTCGGAAAACCGTTCGTTATTGTCATCAATTCGGCGCGCCCGCACGATCCCGTTACAGAAGCCTTACGCGTATCACTCGTACAAAAATACGATGTCCCTGTCATTGCACTGAGCAGTGCTGCGATGCAAACAGATGACATTATGAACGTCATGCGAGAAGCACTGTACGAATTCCCCGTACACGAAGTTAATGTAAACCTGCCGAGTTGGGTCATGGTTCTTGACGAGGACCATTGGGTTCGCATGAACTTCGAAGAGTGTGTTCGGGATACTGTGAAAGATATTCGAAGGCTGAGAGATATCGATCGAGTCGTCACTAAATTTGGTGAATATGAGTTTATCTCTAATGCCGGGCTTGCGAACATGGATATGGGTCAAGGCGTTGCCGATATCGACTTGGCTGCTCCGGACGAATTGTACGATCGTGTGTTGGCGGAGATCGTAGGTGTTGAAATTAGAGGAAAAGACCATTTGCTGCGACTCATGAAAGATTTCACGTTTGCCAAACGCGAGTATGATAAAGTTGCGGACGCCATGAAGATGGTCAAATTAACAGGTTACGGTATTGCCACGCCGACGCTAGAAGAAATGAAACTCGACGAACCGGAATTGATTCGCCAAGGTCCAAGGTTCGGTGTCCGATTAAAGGCGACAGCACCATCCATCCATATGATTCGAGTCGATGTAGAGTCCGAATTTGCTCCCATCGTTGGCACGGAGAAACAAAGTGAAGAACTCGTACGTTACTTGACGCAAGACTTCGAAGAAAATCCGCTAAAAATTTGGGAATCGGACATTTTCGGGAAGTCCCTGGCCGCCATAGTGCGCGAAGGGATCACTGCCAAACTCTCCATGATGCCGGAAAATGCGCAATATAAGTTGCGGGAAACACTTGAACGAATTATTAATGAAGGCAGCGGAGGCCTCATCGCCATTCTGTTGTAACATACAAGCATTCGCTAACCCCTTCCATTATTGGGAAGGGGTTTTTGTTTTAATCAGCTTCCTACGGCGCCGTTATGTAGATCACAGCTTGTATTTTTGGTCTCATGTGTTATAATACGCATGAATTGAGACGTATAAATTGTGTAATACAGGAAAAAACGATACTATGGCAATGGGCGAAGGGGAGGTAACACCGTGAACAAGACAGATCTGATTAACTCCGTAGCGGAGGCGGCCGAACTGTCCAGAAAAGATGCTGGACGAGCAGTGGACGCTGTGTTTGACATCATTACAAAATCGCTTTCAGAAGGCGAAAAAGTACAACTGATTGGTTTTGGCAACTTTGAAATCCGTGAACGGGCAGCACGTAAAGGAAGAAATCCTCAAACCGGAGAAGAGATTGAAATTTCCGCCAGCAAAGTTCCTGCTTTTAAGCCAGGTAAAGCCTTTAAGGAAAACATTCAATAGGTTACATATGGGGATATGATTAATTCAGATGGGGTTTCGAATCTAAACGTCCCGAATTCCGACGGGTGCATTTGACCACGAATGCTCTCGTCGGAGATGTCCGATAGGGCGGCTGAGCCAGACGCAGTGGATCGTACGTCCCTTTCGGATATCCTCGCTTGTAAATGGCTATGTGAGTGTAGTATACTGCATATGTTGTAGGTCATCTATATGTTATCGGGGTATAGCGCAGCCTGGTAGCGCGCCACCTTGGGGTGGTGGAGGTCGCGAGTTCGAATCTCGCTACTCCGACCAGAATGTCAGTCGTGCGAAGGCACGGCTTTTATTTTTATCGCTGACGCGAAGGAGGGACTGTAATGACGGTCGAGAATGATTACTTTGTGATCAAGGCGAAAGAAAGCGGTGTGAATGTGATCGGGTTAACACGCGGACACGACACGCGCTTGCATCATTCGGAGAAGTTGGACCAAGGCGAAGTGATGATTGCGCAGTTTACCGACCATACGTCTGCAGTCAAAATTCGCGGGAAAGCAACGATTTATACACGGTACGGAACGATAGAGACGGACGATTGACGCAAACAACTGAACAAAGCATATAATACAGTTATGGTATACTACTGAGGACTTATGTGCATATTCGAGATGTCACTCTGTGGGCAGGAAATCAAGGATGCAGTGTTCGGGTTCGGGGGATGAATGGAAGTGAAACAAGAGCGTTTGGAACAATGTGACAGATGGGAGTGTGTCCTAAGGCGAGTAGAGACCCATATGTTTCACTCGCACTTAACTGCGGTCGTTCCAATGCCGCAACTGCACCAACCCACCTTGTTGATGGGTTCACTGATGCTGTCGAACCTCGGTTGGTCCGATGAGGACATCGAAGGGGTCCTATGCTCGTTGCTACTCATTTATCATGGTCTCGCGGTGCATGATGAAGTGGAACTCACCCCCAGCAATCGAGAGGAAGTTCGTCAACTCTCGGTATTGGCAGGCGACTTTTTTAGCAGCAAATATTATCGTTTGTTGGCGGAGATGGGTCAGTATGCTTTGATTCAGGCGTTTGCCAAAGCCATTCAGACGATCAACGAATCCAAAGCACGTCTTCGTTCCACATCTGTTGGCTTTTCGATCTCGGACGACGAGTATATCGCGTTGCAAGAACAAATCGGTCTTGCGTTGTTGTACGAATTGGGCGAGGCCGTTGATTGCCGCACTGCCGTATCAAACCATGTTTTGCGCCAATTTGGGCGAACAATAACTATATATAACGAGTTCGAAAAATCCCAACAACATTATTGGGACTTTACTTATATGAACTTACTGCTTTGGCGAGTCGCTACACCGGACGAACGCCGAATTTTAGGTTCTTATTCTTTTGGGGATCCCTGTGACAATCGATTGCGATCTTTACATACGAAGTATCAAATTTCCGCCCAGTTGCGCGACCTCGTAAGTCGGTCGCTGAAAGAATTTATTGACGTTTGCGCGAGTGTGCCCGATCGCGCGGCACAAACCGCTTTGGAACGATTTGCTTCGTCACTGGCTAATCATATACAGTTCCAAAGAGGGCTTGTCGAGGAGAGGTGAACAAATCGTGAAATTTGCTTCGAAGTCTGAACAAGTCCATTACATATTTTCGCATATTGCAAAGCGCTATGATTTAATGAATTCGGTGCTTAGTTTCAGTCAGCACAAGTTGTGGCGCTCGTTCGCCAATCAGAAAATTAGCAAAGTGCTGCTTCCCGGAGGCAGTGCGATCGATGTTTGTGCGGGGACGGGGGACTGGTCCATCGCTTTGGCCGAGATGGTCGGTTCGGATGGACGAGTTGTCGCGTTGGACTTTTGTCAGGAAATGTTGGATGTGGCAGCCCCCAAATTCGCCCGTAAGGGCGTCGAACGCCAAACAAACTTGGTGCTTGGAGACGCGATGCGACTTCCTTATCCCGACAATGAGTTTGACGTGGCAACGATTGGGTTCGCGTTGCGCAACGTACCAGGCATCAGCGGAGCATTGTCGGAAATGATGCGCGTGGTAAAGCCCGGGGGCATGGTCGTTTCACTTGAATTGTCAAAACCGACATGGCCTCCATTTCGAGCACTGTATTATTTTTATTTTTACAAACTGCTCCCCGTATTAGGCCGATTTGCCGTGGGTGGGTGGGAACCGTATCGTTATCTGCCCAACTCTTTGACTGAATTTCCTGGACAGAGCGAACTTGCGAATCTGTTCGCGTCCGTCGGAATGCTTGACGTGGAAGTGTATCCCTTAACGGGTGGCATCGCGGCAGTCCACATTGGTCGGAAGCCCCGATAGTGTGTTGATCCATCCAGCGCAACACCTATTATTCGATATTGCGCCAGTTTTAGCACTGACGACGATCCCTGCAAGGGCGGTTACACATGAATATGTTAGATATCATTCACGGCTTTGACCGGGATATGATGGATGTAGAACAATTACTGACTACTGAAGTTCAAAGTGACGAACCAGTTTTGCGAGATGCATCCGTGCACCTGCTTCAGGCCGGTGGCAAGCGCATCCGGCCACTGTTCGTGCTACTGTCGGGGCAATTCGGCACGTTCGACCGAGCAGCTTTGCTACAGTTGGCGACAGCGCTTGAATTGATTCATATGGCAACGCTCGTCCACGATGACGTGATCGATGATGCGGGGACTCGAAGAGGCAATACAACGGTGAAGGCGCGCTGGGACAACCGCATCGCAATGTATACCGGCGATTTTATTTTTGCGCGCGCCTTGTTGCTGTTGTCGAAAATTCCGAATGCAGATTTGCACCGCTCACTTTCTCACGCGATTGTCAAAATGTGTCAAGGGGAAATTGAGCAAATTCGCGACTTTTTTAACAGCGACCAAACGATTCGCATTTACCTGCGTCGAATTCGACGAAAGACTGCGCTGTTGATTGGCATCAGTTGCTTGTTGGGTGCGCTCGTGTGCGATTGCCCGGAATCCACGACAAATGCCTTGTGGCTGTATGGACAGCACGCCGGAATGGCCTTTCAAATTATCGATGATGTTCTTGATTTCACGTCCACGGAAAAACAGCTTGGAAAACCGGTTGGGAGCGATTTACGACAAGGCAATATTACGATTCCTGTCTTATTTGCGTTGAGAGAATCACCGAATCGCGCGCGATTACGTCAATTGATCCACCCAGCCATGACGGAATCCGACGCACAGGAAGCGATCGGCATCGTGCGGCACAGCGGGGGAATTGAAGCGGCCACCCGTTTGGCGCGCAGATATTTGGACAAGAGTCTCCATTACCTTCATCGGTTGCCGGACTGCACGGCTCGCCAGGCGTTGTCCAATCTTGCCATGTTCATTCATTCGCGCGAACGCTAATAATGCAAACCCGAAGAGGGCGATGGTCGATTTGTTGCAGTTACCGCTGTCTTTCTGTAAAATTATTTCGGTATCTAGATACTATGGGAGTGGAAATGAATGGAACGCACATTTGTTATGATTAAGCCGGACGGTGTGGCGCGAGGATTGATTGGTCACATCGTTTCGCGATTTGAACAACGCGGTCTCCAATTGGTCGCAGCGAAATTAATGCAAGTGGACAAGTCACTTGCGCAAAAACATTATGCTGAACATCAGGAACGCTCTTTTTTTGGCGAGTTGGTAGATTTCATTACGTCAGGCCCGGTTTTTGCAATGATCTTGGAAGGAAAACAAGCGATTCCTACCGCCCGAACCATGATGGGAAAAACAAACCCGTTAGATGCTGCACCGGGTACAATTAGAGGTGATTATGCACTTTCGGTCGGTATGAACATCGTGCACGGTTCGGATTCGCCCGAAAGTGCGGAACGGGAAATCGCATTATGGTTCGTCGACGCTGAATTGACCACAGGCGACCATCCGCTGTCGAATTGGATTTAACCGGATAAATATTTCAAAATTTGCGGTAGGGCTGCCTGTGCAGCCTTTCGACCGCCTTCAATACACAATTCGATGTCGTCAAACGCGGTGAGTGTGACGTTTGGCAGTTCTGGAGCCAGTACATAAGCCGGATATTTCTCAAGGCGCAACGACGATATATCATCGAGTAAAATATTGATGGCGCGACTGAGCACATCTGTAAAATTGCGGAACTCCATATTATTCATTCCCGACTTTTGCAAATCAACCGCGATCACTTTTTGGGCTCCTACGCGATAGAGGAGATCAGCTGGCACATTCTCGCGAATGGATCCGTCGATATAGTAGTGACCGTCAATTTTCTTGGGGGTGAAAATTCCGGGTATGGAGCAACTGGCTCGCACTGTGTCGGGAATGTTTTTGAGCGGCAAAAACGAAGTGTGATAATAGCCCTTGGGCAGCGGCGTCAGGTCGGTGAATACGACGCAATCGCCACTATACATGTCCGTGGTGACAACCAAGAGCGGAATCGCTTGTCGCACAGGTAAAAGATTCAGTAATTGGCGAATATAGTTTTCTAAAGCGTTGCCGCGAATGAATCCGATAGGGAGCAAGTTCGTAATGCGAACGCGAATACCGAAGTAGCGTAGCGGCAAACTCAGCAGAAACAAAAATACACTCCATGTGCTAAAGGACCAATCGATCAGACGCCGTCCAGGAAATGCGGTTGCCGCTCTGCGCATGGCTACGGTTGACACTCCTCTCGCGAACAGCGCGCCAATCAAACTACCAGCGCTTGACCCGGCGATGATACTTGGAATGAGGCCATTTTCGAGGAGTACTTCAATGATTCCAATATGCGCTGCCCCGCGAAGTGCGCCACCGCTTAATGCTAAGGCAAACTTTGGCTTTGCATCTTTCTCCGTCATTTTATAAATCCTCCTCACGACTTAATCCTGCGTGCGGCCAAAATGGAGGTTCAAATGTATGCCATTTTCTGAGAACGACTTTGATCGATTCATGTCTGATATGTATGATCGGACTGGAATCGACTTGGAAAAATATAAGCGTTCTCAAATGCAACGAAGATTAACGTCGCTCTGTCAGAAACGGGGGTACGGCGATTTTAAAAGTTATTTTGAGGATGTTATGAAAAATCAAACGCTGCTTGATGAATTATTGGATCGGATGACGATTAACGTGTCAGAGTTTTTTCGCAATTCGAATCGCTGGGCTATTCTCCAAGACAGGGTGATTCCTTATCTGTTTAAGACGCGACCAACAATCAGCATATGGAGTGCCGCCTGTTCGACGGGCGAAGAACCGTATAGTTTGGCCTTTACCATGGCAAAAGCGGGACGTCTGAACCACGTTACTCTAATAGCTACAGACATCGATGAACGCGCACTGGAGCGAGCCAAGCGCGCTGTCTACTCGACAACGGCGTTATCTACGGTCCCGTCCGAATTGCGAGGTCGCTATGTTCACTCTGTTGACGTACATTCCGGGCAAATCGATCAGAAAATTCGCGACCGCGTTCAATTTCATAAACATAACCTCTTGGAAGAACAAGCGCTCGGTTTGTTCGATTTAATCGTGTGTCGCAATGTCCTGATTTACTTCACGGAGGAAGCAAAGCGAATAGTGTACGATAAATTGGCGCGTTCGCTCAGCCCGGGAGGTATTTTGTTTGTCGGCAGCACCGAACAAATATTCGATGCGCATACATATTCGCTGCGTTCATTTGACGCCTTTTTTTATGAGAAAATATCGTAACGTTACTTTCGGTCCGTATCGATTATGCGTACGCTGGGAAACCGCCACTTATGTATGCATACATCCGTTTATCGATGAAATAGGAGAAAATGTGACCATACTTTATTGGTGCTGTGGAATGGGATTGACTTGGACATGAGGAGACGTGAAAATTGAACATCGAATTTGTAAAT
>Ga0080006_1083139_pt1 | contig 13535 bp, 16 predicted proteins | sample RS3BMetagenome_FD_69209 | JGI IMG/M metagenome (GOLD analysis project Ga0080006, IMG submission 69209) | Ferric oxide microbial mat and aquatic microbial communities from Rainbow Spring, Yellowstone National Park, USA - RS3B (SPADES... ...
TACTCAAGCGAACATTGCCACGCTGCACCGGCAAGGCGTCCTTGATCCGCTCATACTGCGCTTCCATGATTTCCATTCACAGACATTAACACAGATTAAAACGTAGTGTGAACACGCCCTAATCTGTCACCAATCTTTAGCGGTGTCGCCTCAAAGTTGAACTGACGCTCGTCGCCTTTCTCGCCATTTTCGCCTTTTGCTGGCAAGCCGTCCGTGTGGTACGTCCAAGCAACTTTCAGGCCTTTGACATTAGCTGGAGTGATCTGCTCCAGCGGGGAGAAACGTTCTCCTCCCTCGGTCCTACCATAGTTGCTCCATTCGCCGGCCAGAACACCCTCGTCCACAGTTCCGGACGGCTTATAGGAAGAAGAAGAAACGATAGAATAGGGAGCCATGTCTGTCTTGAGATCCCTAAAGGCGGTTCCCAGAATCAACAGCAGAGTCACTACGATTGGAATGATTGAAAGGCACCTAGTAGTGAGATTTCTACTGACCCTTTTGCCTTCCCTCCTCGGCGCTGAGAGCGTTTCAAGAACCAGAAGAATCATCGCAAGAACAGCCAATATGCCTAGGCGAGGAAGAAGGCCCCATAGCGAGAGCCCAACTTCCACAACAGACCAAAGGGCGGTTGCAATAAAAAGCAAACCGTAAACTAACAAACCGGGTCGGAAGCGGTTTATCAACAGGAATACACCACTGCAGAGCAGTGCTATGCCTGCCGCGACATAGTATGGCGAACCTCTAAGGTAAGATGAGATACGCGCCACCCACGAAGAGCGAAAAACCCATCAAGCAGAGCAGCAAACCTGTCCATCGCAGAACAGAAGAGCACAGGATACGGAAACGTTCTCGTGCCATTAGCAGGTCCATTCTAAATATCAGCCCCAATGTCCTTACTTGTTAGAGGGCAGAGCGTATTCAGTGGATCAGTCATAATCCGCCACAGGTAAGTTGTTTTCCTGCCGTTTTCGAGTGGCTGGTACTCTGCTTGTACTCACAGAGATACCCGTTCTGTACAGTACAATCACTGCAGATGAGCAGGTTAGCCGCCTACTACCGGGCTTCGACTGATCGCCAGGCGAAAGGGGCGTTGGACTGGAGGCCGAGCGCACCGCGGCCTGGCCCGCAATTGCTATTCACGAATCGTGGTGAACCTCCAGAAGTTCGGGGATCCTTTGTACTTCGTCGATGGTGACCAGATTGTGTTCGCGCAAAAAACCTTGGGCGTCGCGAAAGTGAACGCCACGTTCTGACGCGGGATTGCCAGCGGCAAGGACTACCCATCCATCCGGCAGCAAGTATTCGCCGAGCTTGCGATCGAGCACAAGTTGATAGCACCCGGCCTGTGTCATCTGCGGAGCGGAGTTGAGCTCGTCGAGAAAGAGATGCCTTTGCCAGAGGTTGGAAGAAATTTCGGCCGCGCCCATTTCGTCTGGTCAAACGCGTCCCGGGGCACACCGCGCAGGTCGACGGGATCGAGCTGCACGGCCCGTACATCGAGAAAGTTGTAGTTGAGGTCGGCGGCGACTTGTGCGACCATTTGGGACTTATCGACGCCGCGTGGTCCCCAGATATGCAAGGGCATGCGCTTGACCATGAAGCACTTCATAGAGCTTGGAGGGTTTCATCAACTGGCGACAAACGCTGTTCCCGGCGTTCACTGGTAAAGGCCGTCCCAGAGACGTTTTAAGCAGTAGTAGGCGGTCTCAACCAGATTTCTTACCTACGACGAAGACGTACCTACGAGCCGCCATCTCCTGGAGTGCACCGCGAGCCATATTGACAAAGAAACCTGAAGCGTCTTCCCCTATCTCCTGGCGAAGCTGTTGCTCATTCTCGATCGCGCCTTCAAGAACTTTACGTTGCTGTGAGCGCCAGGCGTCCGGCTCTTCGAACAAGATCACCTTGAGATTCGCGGCTTTGAACACCGGGCGATGATCACTGATTTGAGAGCTGTGTAAACGATTAGAGTACCCATCTTGTTCCCAAGAGGTGATACCTAAATAGCCACCCGGTCGTAAGATCCGCGCCGCTTCGCGCAGCGCAGCCTCTTTGTCAGCGACGTATAGAAGAGCATCAAGGCTGATCACGGCGGCGCAAGATCCATCTTCCAGGCCGGTGTTTGTCATGTCCGATAAGACAAACGTCGCGCGATCAGAAAACCCAAGAGAAGCTGCTTGCCTTTCTGCTAACTTCAGACTGGCTTCCGAGATATCGATGCCAATGAGCTTTTTGCCTAGACGCGGAGCGAGCCACAGACCGGCGCCAGCGTGACCACAGCCGAGGTCAACTAGCGTCCCCCCTTCCGATATTCCAAGGATTGCTTCAAGCTTTTTCAGGACGCTCATAGGGTAGAAGGCGTTTGGAACCACCTCTGCGGCATATTCAGCACCGTAGGCCTCCTGCCAGATACGCTCTAATGTCTCGCTTTGAAGCCTGCTGGCATTGGACATATCGAATGCTCGAGCTAGTTCGCTACTCATATCCACCCGTCTTCCCCGCTCCACCCGTCTTCCCCGCGCAACGTGAACTTGTCCGTTAAAGCGATGATTGTCATCGCGCTGTCATCTGTCAAGTTCGGACCAGGCGTTGCCGATAATCGAGAGCTTTTCAGGTTCCTGCGAAGGTCGGTTCATAAGGCGAATCCGGAAGATATGAATTGGCTGGTGTGCGCGCCGAATCGGCTGAAGTAGGCTTCCTTACCGTCCCCTCCGGTAGAGGAAGAATCCGCTCACGCCAGCTCTTCTGGCCGCATATCCTGATGGACGCGACCTGCCAATCGACATCCTTCAACTTCAGATGAGCCACCTCCTAGCGGCGGAGGCCAAGCCGCAGGAAAAGCAACAACAGTGCCCGATCTGGACGCGCGATCCACTTGCTACCCCGTGATGCTCGAAAAAATGCACGCACCTGACCTTGCGAAAGCTTGCGTGGAAGGTGTGCATGGCGTCGCGTGGTCGTTCTCGGAAGGGCTTTATCCCGTCCCTTCGAAACGCTTCCTCTGGCACACGAAACCGCCGACCGGATCCTCGATTCGGTTGCCAGCTTTTGTAAACGAACTAATAACTCAGGACACTAGCAGTTTATGAAGTTGCGAGGACGGGCGCTGCATTATCCATTCGAGCAGGGCAGCATTGACCGCTAGAGGTTTTACTGTAGATGGGTGTCCACATTCTGGAATGATGATAAGACGGGCGCCGGGGATCATTGCAGCCACTTCTTTTGCTAGTCAGGTGGGGCGACACGATCGTTTTCACCCACTATGATCAGGGTTTGCATTCGGATCCCTGCCAAAGAAGGTGCTGAGTCGGGGCGGGAAGCAACTGCTTCTACCTGCCTCCCAAAGCCTCTACGCCGACTGTATAAGCCATGTGGATCTGTAAATCTTGGAGATCCCGATGTTTGGGATGGGAGGGATCTACTATCGCCGCCGCAGACTGCCCGGACCAATGTTGCGGCGCGAGTGAAGTTCTAAGATCTATTCGGAAACTCCGTACCGCTCGTCATCTCTTCCCAAGCATCCCAGTCGCGCTGTAGGTCACGTCCAAGACCGTTATGACGTTTAGCTGCGAATCTTGGGAGGCGGACCGAAAACCTCTTACAAAGTCCAAGAGCCGCAAAGGCGATTGGCAGAAGATGTTGCACATTTGGCGGTGAACACCGCAGCAGGTCAGAACTTAGTCGGCATCTGATTTTTTAAGTTCAAACAACTGGCGCCGATACATCAAGATCGTGAATCCAGCAGAGGACGGACGGGTACAGTCTAGGTGGTCCCCCTGTAGCGGAATAAAACTGGGGAAGAAGAGTTTCCTTTTCTAAAGGAGTCAGGAAAGAAAGCGAGAACTGATGAAGCATCCTACGTTGGCAGAAAAATTTGTTGGTCACACTGTGACCAAGGTAGAGGACAAAGAAGGACGAATAGCTCAAATATCTCCATTTCCCATCAGCATCCCCGAGCGCGACTTGACTGAGCTCCATACGCGACTTGAGCTCACCCGTCTTCCCGAGTCCGAGACGGTGTCGGACGCCACACAGGGCATCGAACTGGACCGCTTGAAGGTCCTTCTGGATGCCTGGAGACAGCACGACTGGCGTGCACTGGAGGAACGGTGGAACGCGATTCCCCATTACCGCACGCAGCTCGACGGCCTGAACATCGCCTTCTGGCACCTCCGCTCGCCCGAGCCCAATGCAATCCCTCTGGTGCTGACGCATGGTTGGCCGGGTTCCGTACTGGAGTTCGAGAAGATCCTCGGACCGCTCACCGACCCAGTCGCGCATGGCGGTTCGGCAGAAGACGCCTTTCATGTTGTTGTCCCGTCCCTGCCCGGTTTCGGGTTCAGCGACCGGCCCCGTGAACGCGGCTGGAATCCCGGCCGCACCGCGTGAGCCTGGGCCGAACTGATGTCGATACTGGACTACGAGCGATTCGTCGCGCACGGCGGCGACTGGGGTTGCCACACCAGCATCGAACTGGCCCGCTTTGTCCCCGACAGGGTTTCCGGACTGCATCTGACGATGCCGCTCGCATCGCCCCTCCCGGAGGACCGCGCCTCGGCCGACGACGCGGAGAAGCGCACGATCGAGAAGCGTGGCCAGTTTCTCATGGACGGCTTCGGCTTCGGGATGATTCAGGGCACGGCGACCGCAGACGCTCGGTTACTCCCTGCTCGACTCCCCGGCCGGACTCGCGGCGTGGCTCGGTGAGAAGCTCGTCGCCTTCGCGGACACCCGACCCGAGGCCGGTGGCGGAGTCAGCCTCGCGCAGCAACTGGACAACATCGCCCTGTACTGGTTCACCGGCACCGGTGCCTCGACAGCTCGCTGGTACTGGGAATCCATGCGAACGACACCGCGGAGCGCGGAGGAGGAAACGCCCAGCCAGTGACCGTACCCACCGCTTGTACCCTGTTCCCGGGCGAACCGTACCCGATCGCCCGGCGATGGGCCGAGCGCCGCTTTCGTAATCTCGTCTCATGGAACGAGATGAAGATCGGTGGACACTACCCAGGCTGGGAACAACCGGATCTTCTGGTTGCCGAACGTCAGAAGCGCATTCCGCCATGCGCGGGGCAGTTCCAACTGCTAGGCACTTTCTGCGCGTACAGGTCATAGCTGGCAACGCACTCCTCGTGCGAAACGGACTTCTCCGATAAATGTTCCATGATTTCCTCGTGCCGATAGGGTGTCGGTACGAAAAGATTTCCGAACTCTGTTGAGCAACGCAAATGCGGCAAACCTCGTAAAGACCATACTTACGTTATGAATCGTGCGTTCACTCACCATAATCCGGTGCTTCACACAGCACTACAGGAATGATTATGTCGCGTTCGAGCAGAACGCCGTGTACGAAGAGACCCGCCGCATTCCATAATTGCCTCCCGCACGACCACGTCATCGGAACAGAGCTTACGAATCCGCCGCTTAGATGAAATCTCAAGGTAGCGGATAACGAAGCATCCCCTTTAGAGCACTCGCATATCTTCGGCTTACCCTGATCTCCGTTCCGTCCCACATGGTAAGGTTCGCATCCCGATTCGCCATGGGATCGATGCGAGTGATCCGCTCCACTCTGACGATGGCGGAGCGGTGTATCCGGAGAAAGTGTTGCGGATCAAGCCGTTGTTCCAGACGGAACAAAGATTCTCGTATTAGGTGAGTCTTTGTGCCAGCGTGCAAACCCACGTAGTCGCCCATACCTTCGATCCAGTCGACCGAAGCCAATGGAAGGAAAGATACATGAGGTCCGCTACGAATGGGCAGTCGAGTCAGGTACTGCACACGAGAGAAGGGCTCATTGAGAACGCTGTCCAGCCGGGAATGAAGATCTTGCTGCCTCTTCAAATGGAATAAACGGAAAGCCCGATCAAGACACGCACGAAAGCGTAGGTTATCGATGGGCTTCAGGAGGTAATCCAGTGCCTCTACTGCGAATGCTTGAAGCGCATGTTCTTCGAAAGCTGTCACGAACACAAAAGATGGCATACGCTCCCCGGATACGGTTGGCAGCAGTTCCAAGCCTGACATCCCCGGCATCTGGATGTCCAAGAAAACAAGGTCTGGGTGAAGGTCCTTAATCGCTGCCGCGGCCTCTCGCGAATCTCCACATTCCCCAACGATCTCGATATTCGAGTGGTTGTGAAGGCGAGTGACTATACCGAATCGTGCCAAGGGTTCGTCATCGACAATCAAGACACGCATCTTCATCGCAACTGCACCTCCGCTGGAATCACGGAGTCCTTCAGAAATGGGATCTCGATAGAAGCGATAAACCTTTCCCCATTGGGTGAACTCGCCGTTAGAGTCGCCTGATCGCCGAACAATGCATCGAGACGTGCCCGTGTGTTCTTAAGGCCAACACCAAACCCTTCAGATCGCTGCTCAATCTGACTTGCGGCGACGTCGCTTTCGACCGCGATGTTCAGCCGTGTGGCCTCCTGACGAACGTGAATGAGAATAGCTCCGCCTTCCGGTCGTGCCGCTACTCCATGACGGATAGCGTTTTCCAGCAAAGGCTGCAGCAGAAAACGGGGTACCTGCGCGAGCTCGGTCCCAGAGGGCACATCGAAACTAAAGGAAAGTCGGCAACCGAAACGGACCTTCTCTATAGCCAGATACTCTGCTGCTGTAGCAAGCTCTTCTTCAAGGGCGACAGTGTAGGTCTCTGTGGGCCGAAGAGTAGACCGCAGTAGATCTCCAAGCCGAGCTATCATCTCGACAGCCGCGTCATTTTTAAGGCTGACGACCAGTGTCGAGATGGCATTCAGGGTGTTGTAGAGGAAGTGGGGCTGAAGTTGGTACTGCAAAGCTTGCAACTGTGCCGCTCGGGCCGTCGCCTCCGCCTTGAGCAGTCTGATCCGGCGCTCTTCATCGTCCTGGTACATCTTGATGGCGAGGTATATGGCACTGTATGCAATGAAGGTGAAAGATGCTCCAACTCCGTAAGCGAACGGCGCTGTCCAGAGCACAGGTTCCGGAACGGGAGCAAAATGTTGCTCAGCCAACAACGCGGGTGCCTCGCATAGAACGCCTAGAATATAGGAAGCCGCAACGCAGGATAGAACCATCCGTCCGATTGCTACGCGGCGGGTCCTAAGCGCATGGCACAACGCGTAAAGAAGGAAACTGGATAGAAAGGCTGTGCTAAGAAAAGTGGTGCGATACGCCACTTGGTCTCTCATCTGACGCAGCGGGAAGTAAGCAACCACAGTAGCCGCCGCGTAGCAGAACCAGCCAAGGGACTGCAAGGGCCAGAAGCTAAGCAGGCGTTTGAAAGGGTGCGGCGCGTCCATAGTCACATTTTAGGAGATGTCAGCGGTCGGGTGTCACCGTTTCGGCGCACAGGGTGCACAGTTAGGCGCAAATTTTGCCCTGTACGTCGCACTCCACTCTGAAAGGGGAGCTTCCAGAGTTAGGCTTGTGCACATGAACGCTAAAACCGTTGGAGCATCCTGGCCTACACGCAAGCTCAGCATGCAAGCCTCAGCAGCCGTAATGGCCTTGCTTTTCCTATGCCGTCCCACTCCGGCCCAACACACAGCAACCAATGTCCAGAGGGACCAGATACAGGCTGTTCTCGACGAATATGTGCGGTCCATAGACACTGCAGACGTGTCTTTGGCAGATCAGTTGTTTTCGCACGCATCAGACGTTCTGTTTATTTCTCCTGGAGGCATCCAGCACGGTGTTGCGAAGATCGAAGCGGACTTCTACCAGAAAGCCATGGCGGGAGGCTTCTCTCAACGCACTCTAACCCTCGAACATCCACTCATTGCTGTTTATGGTGATACGGCGTGGTCCGAGTTTGCCTTTACGTTCACCGGGGTTGTGAAAAGTACGGGCAAGACGTTCACCACAACAGGTGTGGAGACACAGGTATATCGTCGCGAGGGCGGAGTATGGCATATCGTCCTCGCGCATCACTCGGAACCGGATTCGCACAGCTAACCCCCCGAATCAAGCAGGTATGCGCTGCCATCCGGATGCCGCTTACGGGCGCGTCGGTAAAGCGATATTCAAAAGGAACAGGAGAACGGCAGAAGATGAATCGGAAACAATTTCTATCAAGTATGTTAGCGTCCACGATATTCGGTGGCAGGGCCGAGGGACAGCCTAAGGTCGACCTGCCATCTGCCGCGACAGGTGAAAAGAATGCGGCCTCTGACGCGCTTCATGTCTTCCTTCAGACAACTGAGAACCGGGTAATGGCCGTAGCTGAAGCCATGCCTTCAGATTCTTATGGCTTTGTACCTATTCCGAGCCTATTTGCTTCCGGATCTCATACAAGTTACGCGGGGGTACGGACCTTCGCTGGACAGTTAGCGCATCTGGCTGGGGGAAACTACTACTTCTTTGCTCCTGTCATGCGGCTCGCGATGCCTATCTCGCAGGAGGAACTGAATAAAGCCACGGCGAAGCCACAGGCGATCGCCGTAGTGAGGGAGAGCTTCGCTTTTGGTTATAAAGCAATTGAAACCATTACTCCGGAATCAGCGTTTAACGTGGTGCAAGGGCATGAAGGAATGAATACTCCGGCTACTCTGATCGCTGCCGGCGTTGAACATGCCGCGAACGTCTACGGGCAGCTGATTGAGTATGTCCGGATGAACGGACTTCTACCACCGGGAAGCAAATGAGAATAGCAGGTCATGAGGTATGCCAATGCTCATCTGCCGGTTTCTGTTCCGTTGCTCCTTAGCCGCTGAGATCGCCAGACGTTGGCATAGGCCGGCATCGAACGACTCCGCCGCATTCACAAGGACACTTCGCGCTTGGGCGCCTACGCCTCAAAGACAAAGCTGCGCCTGCAATCTGGAATGCAGTCTGGCGGCATAGCAAAGCACCTCGACGGTCGTCTTTTCTAACTCATTCACTTATCTGCTCCAGAGCCTGGGATAGAAGCCGAGAGCTCTGTTGCAGCGAATAGTTGAGTCGTGTGCCTATACACTCTTGGTACAAACACAAGGCTCGAATGCCAACGATGCCTCAGAAGCCTAGAGGACGTTGTTCGCGGACCGCGAAGGCTTGCTCCATAGCAATGCCGACAGTGGCCATGGTTCCCTCGTCAAAGAGGCGGCCGAGAAGGCTAATGCCGTGCGGCACCCGCCGCGGCATGCCCAATTTGATAGTTGGGTATTGTGAGTTAGGTGCGAAATCGCTGCGCGTTTCTGTGACCTCGATGAAGCCGGCACGCAGCGTTAGGAAGGGGTGGCCGGTGAAGTTGGTTGCAACTATAAATTCATCACGCAAGCTGGGCAGCAGTAGCACGTCTACCTGCTTCATAATTTCAGCGAACATTACTGCGACCTTACGGCGAAAGCGGTCAGCCTGAATCAGATCGACGGCACTCAAAAAGCGAGCCTGCCGGAAGATATTCGGCCAAGCATCCGGAGTCTGCATCTTGAGTGTATCCACTTGGCGATTGAGGGTGATTTCCTCAAAAGCCGCGGCGGCTTCTGCGATAATGATGATGTTGAGTGAATCGTAAGGCCAATTTGGCAAGGACAGTTCGACCGGCACCATTCCCAACGTGCTGACGATATCGAGAGCGTGCCGGTCAACAGCAGTGGCCGGGTTCTCGTTCATCCATTGAGGAATAAAGCCAACACGCAGACCTTTGACGTCCCGCGCGCCATCGAAGGCGAGCGGCACATCGACACTCGCCGTATCCCCAGGGTCGAAGCCGGAGATAGCCTTCAATACAAGAAGGGTGTTTTCGACGCTGCGAGCCATGGGACCAAGTTTGTCGCAGGACCAGCTCAAGGTCATGGCGCCCGTACGCGGCACACGTCCGTAGGTGGGGCGAAGGCCGGTGATTCCACAGCGCATACTGGGAGTGACAATCGAGCCTTCTGTCTCCGACCCGATGGCGAAACTAACCAGACCCGCCGCTGTAGACGCCGCCGGACCGGCACTCGATCCAGAAGCGCCCTCTTCTATCAGCCAGGGATTGTGCGTCTGTCCGCCGAACCAGACGTCCCCGGTGGCCAACCCGCCCATGCTCAGCTTCGCGAGCAAAACCGCGCCAGCGGCGTTCAATTTGGCGACAACGGCAGCATCCTGCGCGGGCACGCGATCCCGAAAGGGTTCGGCTCCCCAGGTTGTCTTGATCCCAGCGGTGTCCAAGAGGTCTTTGGCTCCCCACGGAATGCCGTGTAACGGGCCGCGGTAGTGACCTGCCGCAATCTCGGCATCCGCTGTGCGCGCTTGCTGGAGTGCATGCTCCTCCATCAGCGTAATGACGCAGTTGAGCTTGGGCTCGAAGCGCTTCAAACGTTCCAAATAAATTCGGGTCAACCGTTCCGAAGTGAGTTTTCGTTCGCGCATCCATATCCCAAGGTCGACCACTGTGCTAAAAGCGATATCCTCGTCTTTCTCAGGCAGCTTTGAGACGGAGTGCTGCAAAGGATGAAAGCCGATGCCGACGGCGGCGACAGGTGCTCCTATAGGCTTCATCTGCGGACTCCACACCATCGCAGGGGCATCCCCAAATTCGAGTTCAAGTTTACGCGGGCCAGTGCGCCGCTCATATAGGACCGCCATGGATTCCTGCCAGTTACCGGCTGCCTCAACTAAATCCGCCTCGCTGAACTCAACTCGCACCAGCTTTTCGGCTTCGCGGAAAGTGGCCGGGCTTACTACAGGCCCTGTGGGTGGAGCGGTGCCGAATACGGGGGGAGCCCCAGGCGTTGCTGAACCAGCCGGGGCCTGCGCATCAGCCTGCTGCAGATCCCCGGCTATCGCTGCTCCTAGCAATCCGAATGCGCTCTTCTCCAAAAATCCTCTTCGAGTATCGATCATTTACTTACCCTACCGTGATAAGCCAGAGCCAAATCAAATGAACCGCCACCGGGAAGAAAAATGGCAGCACATAAAGCAAACAATGGCAAGAATCATCCTTACCTTGGCCGCTTGCTGACCGTTCAAACTGACGCGTCGATCATCTAACCTCGGATGCGAAGACTATGCAGTACCCTCCTAGCCGCTCTCGCCGTAGTGTTCGCTTCCATGAACTGCTATGGGCAAGAGCATGGAGGCAATGCACCGACGCTTGTTCTTGAGAGATCAGAAAATAATTGGATTGATGGCTACTTTAGCCCGGTCAGCATTTCACCGACTGCAAGACAGGTGCTCTTCGGCGGCGACCCCAATGATCTTCACCTTTACAATATGGCTACAGATCGCGACGAACCGGCTCTCTTGAAGAGGGATCTGACCCAATTGACGGACGCTACTTTCTGTGGCTCTGATTCGCTTGCGCGTCTTGGGCAAGTAGGGAATGAGTCAGGATGGTTCTTTCCATGGGAAAACGGACAGAAGCTAGCTGCGATTCAATCGTTCATCTCTCTCGTCGCGCAGCAAAATAGTGCGGCCGACGCCTCCGTTGGCATGGAGTTCTTGCGAAGCCGCAACCAGGTGGCGCACTTGGATGCTTCCTATCCGTGAGATTGATCGACCCCTTGTAAGAGGAAGGGTTCTCGCCAAGGGTGACTTCATTGTTGCTCCCGTCGGGAAAGGTCAACGTGAACGTGGCCTTCTCATGCACAGCAGCCGTGATCGCTCCGATGTCCGAATCGTTTCCGAAACGTTCAGTAGATGCGCCTTCCGATTCTCGCCGACGTAACGATCCACCCGGACGCGAATGCAGGTGGAAATCTTCTCCGTAGCTCTCAGTGCTTGAGGCAGTGCTTCGTTTGCCGAGTATCAGCGCCCTCTGCTTCCCAGCCGCCCCGCTGGCCGCCGCAAAACTTTCCTACGATTCGCGGGCGTCCGCAGCCCATCCATTAATAGATCGATGAGCCGGCGAGCGCTTGACTCCCAGTCTGGACCCATACCTGCATATGTGAAGCCCGCCAGCGCACGCAGGAGATCTCCGGGGGCAACATCGGAACGAATGTCCCCGCTTGCGGCGGCACCGCTCACGAGAAGCGTTATGGCTTCCAAGATCCGGGCTCCGGAAGAAGCGGCGAGATCGGATGCGCCAGGCAGGGTTGAGCACAACGCCGAAGCCAGAACCTTCTTTGTCGCGATATAGTCGATAAACAGCCGCATCCACCCGTGAAGAGCCTCCCCCGGATCGGATCGCTGCACTAAGCGCTTTGCAGCTTTGGCGAGATGCTCGACCTCGCGGCAATAGACAGCCTCGATGATCGAGTCGCGGTTCGAAAAATGGCGATAGAAGGTCCCAATCCCCACGCCAGCCCGGCGGGCAATCTCTTCCAGAGATGCATTTGGCCCGCTTTCAGAGAACACTGCCTTTCCGGCGCTCACTAGCAGTTCCCGGTTGCGCTCTGCGTCCAAACGGGGTTTGCGAACCGGCCGCGTCTGATCGCCCCCCTGTTTCGCTTGTAGTCGCCCTTCCTTCACCTTGCTGTTCATACATTCAGAATATATTGCGAAGCGGAGGCATACTCCGTATATTATACGGAGTATGCCTCCGCTTCGCGCTCTTCCTCGCAGGATGGCGCTCGCGCTCCATGTATCCATGTATTGACATACGATGACCAGGGAGAATCACCATGGCCGCTATATTTAGCGCAACATCCACGGCGGAGGACGTACTAGCAGGTATCGATATGCGTGGACGGCGCATTTTGGTGACCGGAGTTTCTGCCGGAATCGGGGTTGAGACGGCCCGAGTTCTTGCAGCACACGGCGCGAAAGTTGTTGGCGCCGCTCGCAACCTGGAAAAAGCGCGAGACGCAACCGAGCAGGTCCGAGCTCAGTCTCGGTTCGGAGGAAGTCTGGAGTTAGTCGAACTCGACCTGGCTTCGCTCGCGAGTGTCCGCTCCTGCGCGGACTCGCTCCTATCCACACGCCAGCCGTTCGACGGGATCATAGCGAATGCTGGTCTTATGGCAGGTCCAAAGGTCAAAACCGTCGACGGTTTCGAAGCCCAGTTCGGGACGAATTTCCTCGGCCATTTCGTCCTGATCAATCGCATGGGCAGTCTACTGAATCCAGGTGGACGCGTCGTGATGGTCTCTTCCGCGGGCCATCGCCGCGCCGACGTCGATCTGGAGGATCCTAATTTCGAGAAGAGCCCTTACAGCGAGTATGTTGCGTACGGACGTTCCAAAACGGCAACCATCCTTTTTGCAGTCGAGTTCGACCAACGTTATAAGTCCCACGGCATTCGGGCTACGGCCGTTCATCCGGGAGCCATCCAGACTGAGACAGTCCACAAGTTGATTGAGGCGCTTGGTGCCGGGAAGGACGCAGCAGTCGCCGCTTACGATTGGAAGACTGTGCCGCAAGGAGCGGCAACGTCGGTCTGGGCACTTGTCGCGCCTGCGGACGTGATAGGAGCAAGGTATTGCGAAGACTGCCACGTCGCTCAAGAGATCGACGATCCTTCCGCAAAGATCGGTGTTCGCTCTTACGCCCTCGATCCCAAGCGCGCCAGATCGCTTTGGGCGAAGGGAGAAAAAATGGTCGGCGAGCACTTCTCGGTACGATGATCATCAATTCAATGCTTTTGGATCTGTACTGGTTCTTCGCCAGGCCGCTTTCGGTTCCCCGCACTCGCCGCAACT
>Ga0080006_1135252_pt1 | contig 13529 bp, 11 predicted proteins | sample RS3BMetagenome_FD_69209 | JGI IMG/M metagenome (GOLD analysis project Ga0080006, IMG submission 69209) | Ferric oxide microbial mat and aquatic microbial communities from Rainbow Spring, Yellowstone National Park, USA - RS3B (SPADES... ...
GGGCGGTCGTAGGGAGCCCCCAGGTCGATCCATCGCGCGATCTGATCAATCGTCGCGTCGGGAAGCCTCGATGCCTTCTTGGGCATGTGCGGCTCCTCGCGATGCGTGATCAGGGCGACCAGCCGGCTTCCTTTCGACCCGCCGTCAATCGCCTTGCTCTCGATCAAGGTTTTGCGGTCGGAGAGATCAAAATCCCCCTTGGTCGCCTTGCCGCCGTGGCAGTCGACGCAATGCTGGATCAAGGCCGGGCGGACGTGCTCCTTGAAGAGGGCCAGCCCTTCCCGCATCTGCCGGGCATGCTCGGGCGGGACGCTCGACGGAGCCTGTGCGCGGCTTGATCCGACCGGGACCAGAAGCGCCAGGACGACAAAACCGGGAAGACCCTTCATGCGGCGCTCCACGAGATCCCACCTGGCGAGAAGTTGAACGGAGGCAGGCTCCTCTTATCCTGACGCCTCCAAGGCCCGCCGTCCAGTCTCGTTGGTCGAACAAGCTCCAACAAGGTTCCAACAATCCAGGCGATCAGATCTTTTTTTCCTTATTTTTGAAAAAACACGGTTTAAGACCCGCGCGCGGTTCTGAATATAAGAACGAAGGTCGGATCAGGCTCAGACACCCACCCAACGTCGAGGACCGCACCCATGCCCGCCTCCGAAGCCCAGATTCGCGCCAATCAGGCCAATGCCGCTCGATCGACGGGTCCCAAAACCGACGCGGGCAAGATGATCTCGCGAGCCAATGCGCTCACGCATGGCCTGGCCGGCTCGGGGATTGTCTTGCCCGAGGAAGACGTCGCCAAGGTCGAGAAGCTCACCGCCGACCTTGCCCAGGAATTTGGCGCGACCAGCGGCGTCGGCGCCCTTCTGGTTCGCCAGCTCGCGACCGTCTCGGTCCGGCTCGACCGCTCGTTCAATCAGGAAATGGCCTCGCTCTCGGAGCGGGTCCGGACCGTGATGGAAGAATTCGTGCCGCCCGAAGGGGTCGACGCCGAGACCGCCGAGGCCCTCCGCAACGAGGCCGGGAACATCGCCTTCTTCGACCCCTCGAAGCCCGCCTGCCTGGCCCGGAAGTACGAGGCCGCCGACCGCCGGAGCTTCTTCCGGATCTTGAAGGATCTCCGCCAGCTTCAGAAGGGGGCGACCCAATCCAGCCAGCCGACCAGGGCTGTCGAAGCGCCCAAGCCCAAGCCCTCGGAGACCGAGAAGGCGATGGCCCAGACCCGGAAGGCGATCGCCGAATTGGGTTCGTTTTTGCCTCGCGAGACTTCGCCTCCACCCGCCCCTGCCAAGCCGATCAAGCCGGCCTTGAAGCACCTCGAAATCGAACCGATGCCCTGGGAGCGGGCTCGCCCGGGCGTCTCGGAGGTCGATTTCGCGATCGGCGGACGACGCTGATCGGGCGGGAAGGGGTCGGAATCGGTTACGGCGTGTGATCGGTGGGGCTCCCGCGCCCGAGGGTTCCGGAGAATCGGCATCGAGGAACCCATCAGAGGCTCGACCCACCCCCCTTTTTATTTTACGAGCATCTTTGCATACTTTTCGAGATCGCCGTAGCGGTTCTGCCAGGTCGTGTCCATGAATCCGGTCACGCCGGTCACGCCTTTCGAGACTTTCTCCCAGACGCCGAAGTTGTCGTCGGAGTCATAGTAACCGGCCATGATCTGGGGATGCTTGAGGCCCTGGAAGAATTCGAAACTCTCCTTGATCCGAGAGGTTGCCGTCAATCGAAGCCGGGGGCCGGGATGGTCGAATTCGTATTCTCCTTCGTAAGGGACCGACCCGAGCTTGGGGTCGCGGACCGGCTCGAAGTCGCGGCCTTCCTGATAAATGGTTTTCCCATCGGCGGAGGCCACGGCCAGCGGGCAGCCCTCTCGCCGCAGGATGTTCACCAGGGGCATTTCTTGAAGTTCGAGATCGTCGAGCCAGAGCGTCCCCTTCCGGCCGCCCCAGAGGTCGGCATAGAGGTTGACCTCAGTTTGATCCCGCGAATTGAAGACGACCTCGATCCGGGTCCAGTCCCGGGTGGGTTCGAGGCCCCCTTCGTGAAAGGTCAGCTTCGGGCCGGTCTTGCCGATGGCCATCAGGTGAAAGGCATCGACGGGCTCCAGGTCGCGGGTTCGGACGATCGGAAGCAGGCGGATCGCATCGGCGGCCTCAAGGATGAGAGGGTGGTGGCTATTTACCCGGCGCGAAGGTCCCCTTGGCGGCTCCCATTCGGAACGGCTCGACGCCAAGGCGCTGTTCGTCGGCCCGGCGTTCGAGCGTCTGGTAGTCGGTGCCTTGCAGCTCGGTGTTGTAGACGGCGGCGGTCTTCAGCGAACGCCAGAGGAGCCGCTTCCCTTCGATCCCGAGCGAGAGAGCTTCGAAGATTTCGAGGAGGCGCAGGCTCCCCTTGCTTGGATCGTCGAGCCGGAGCTTGAGCTGGATGGCCTTCTCCGCCAGCCAGGCCGTGGCCTTTCTCGCGGCACTCTGCCCGATCCCCAGCCGGGCCATCAGGGCTTCGAGTTCGCGGCGATCGGCCACGATATCATTGCGGAGCCCGGCGGCGAGCATGGCGATCTGGGTTCCGGGATGCTCGGTTTCGAGGTGGTCGAGAAGCTCGATGGCAGCCTCGGAGCCCGCCAGGTGGTCGTTGAGATAGGTGGCCAGTTGCGGGTTGTCCATGGGCGGCTCGGTCAACGGGTTCGGGGAAGTCTCGGCGATCTCCCCAGTCTACAGAGTGTCGTCCCGATCGGCACCAGGGTCGGGTTTCTTGGTCGACTTGCGGCGCTCGGCGTCATTGGGGTCGATGTACCGGGTCGGGTTGAGGCCGGCGGCGGAGGCGTACCCTTTGGGCCTGTCGGGGTCGCCCGATCTCCGGTAAACGATCCGGCATTCCTTGATCTTGACCGTATCCGCCTGGGTGACGCTCTCGGACCGGCCGAGCTTGCCGAGGTTCAGCAAAGGGGCCGGGAGCTGCGGCAGGACCTCGGCCGACTTCGAGTCTTCGAGGGTGACGGTCCGATCCCCCTCGACGACTTCCTCGGCCCGGACGATCTCGTGACCCTCGGGAAAGTGTGAATCCATCAGCTTCTCGGCCCGGCTTCGATAGAAGGTCGGCCAGGCGTTGGAATTCTCCGGCATTCCGACCACGCCGAAATCACCATCCTGATAGACATACCGGACCCCGTGCGAGGCGGCGCAACCGCCCGAGAGCAAGGCCCAGCCCAGGATCAGAACGCATCCAGGACATCGACGCATGGTATCCTCCCATGTGGCCAGCAGGCCGCGATGGCTTGACCAAGGGGATCATGGTGCGCGAATCGCGATCAAGAAGGGTGGGATCTCAAGGTGGGCGTCTGGGGACCAGTGCAACCGACGTGCCATAAGGACGGGTGTCGGCGGTGGACCCTGGGGAATCTTATGGAAGTGATCGAGTGAAACTCTTGCAAATGGAACGGGATCTGCAATGATTCATGATCGGTCACGACCCCCACCTCGAACGGAACAGCGAGGGGCAGGACACCCATCATGAGTTACCACCGAGTTCTGATCGTCGAGGACCACGAGCCGACCCGCAACATCCTCCGGCTGATCCTCAAGCGCAAGGGCTGGGCGACTCTCGAGGCGGGGACCGTCGCCGAGGGGTTGAAATTCCTCGATGGCAAGTCCAGGCTGGACTGCGTCTTGCTGGACCTCGACCTTCCCGACGGTCGGGGCGAGGACCTCCTCGAACAGGTTCGCGCCGACGACTTGCCCGTCCGCGTCGCGGTCCTCACCGGCAGCGGCGACGGCAAAAGATGGCGAGCCCTGGAGCGCTTTCGTCCCGAAGCCGTGCTCCAGAAGCCGATCGAGATCGGGGACCTTTACCAGGCCCTGAAGGGTTGAACGAACCGAGTCTCAGCGATGGCTCCCGGCCGAGAATTCCTCGGTGGCGATCAGCGGCCGGATGGCCGCCTCGATCGGTCCTTCGACGAAGGCCTTGCGGATCGCGTCGTCGGCCAGGGCGTTGGCGATCGCGACCAGGATCATTCCCTGGTCGAGCGAGAGAACCGATCGGCTGGCTTGACCGGTGGTCACGTTCACGGAGTCATGAAACCCCTGCGGGCCGAAGATTGGAAAGGCCTTGACCAGGGCTCGAAGGTTGGCGAGGGCCTCGTCGGGAGCGTACCGGAGCGCCAGGAACGAGGCATGCGGGGTGACGACCCCTTCGCGCGGCGGACCGTCTTCCCGGCCCCCTTTGGCCTTCGACTCTGAGGAAATCTCAAAGGTCCGGTAGCTGTTGATATCGGTGCCCAGGGCCTTGACCCCGTAGGTTTGATAACCTCCTTCGGGCGTCGCTGACGGCGAAAATCCCCAGTATCCATAGCGCATCACTTCGAGTCCTTGCTCGATCTGGATTCGGGCATAAATCGGGTGGTTGACGCCCCAGCTTCGCGGCCCCCAGGTTTCTTCCGGCACGAAGAGCGGGACCATCAGGGCCTCGAACATGCTCCCGGCCCAGCTCGGCACGAAGTCGAGGTTGCGGTAGGAGTAATGTCCCTCGAAAACCGGGACGCCGTGAACAGTCCGGGTTTCTCCTTGGGGATCTTGCATCTGCCGACCGCGATCGGCGGGAAGGGTCCGAAAGAGCCGGGCATAATGCTCGGCCGGAACCTGTCCCCGAGCGATCGCCACGTAGCTGATGATCCGGGGCTCGGTGTTGAGCATCCCGTAGAAAGCGGTCCAGCTCCGGTCGTCCGGGTACCAACCGCCCTGGAACTGGCCCGGTCGGCTGACCGGATCGGCCGGGTCGAACGGAGCGTAAAAGAAGCGGAAGTTCATCGGATCGAGCAAGGCGTCGGCGCGGTCGCGAAGCATGGGGCGGGCGTTGCGGACCATCATCAGCGAGGCGGCAAGCCAGCCGTTGTCGACGCTGGACAGAAAAGGTCGAGCCGTGGTCGATCTCGACCCTCTCTGGACCTCATAAAGGTTGTGATAAAAGCCATGATCCCGCTCCATCCGGGCCAGTGAGGCGAGCGTCGCCTCGATCCGGGCGTCGGCCTCGTGATCGTTGATCAAACCCAGCGACCGGGCCGAGAGCGTGGCCCAGAGGTACGAGGCGATATCGGTCGGCGAGGTGTTCTTCGATGGTTTCCAGTTTCCGAGGTCGTCGGCATTCAGCATGTCAGCGGGCAGACCGCTCGGCCCGGTCATCGACTCGAAGGAATGCCAGGTCGCCCGGGCATAACCGAGTAGCTCGTCGCGCTCGGCGGCGGTCCAGGCACGTACGCCCGCCGGCTTGTCGGCACCGACCGACGATTGAACATTCGGAGTGATCATCAGGATAAGTCCCAGGAAGGTCCTGACCAGAATTTGACCGCGACAAAACATGATCTGCTCCCTGACTCAGCCCGCCGGGCAAGCCGAGCGCCAGCCCTGGACAATAATCGCACATTCCGAACCAAATCCAGAAGAAGAATGCCGTGGATGGTTCCGAATTTGCTTTCGAGAGAATCGTCTGCCACTGGAGCCATTTGATGAGGCACGGGCGACCGCGACGAGCCCCGCGGAGTCCGCCAAGGTCATCGAGAAGGGCTTCGAGGTCGATCGACGATGAATCCAGACGATCCCACCTCTCCCGCTTCCAGCCAGGAACAGGAGCCGAATCCACCTCGGCCCGTCGATTCGCAACGACGGACCCCGCCGTCGGAGTGGGCCGGTCGAGCGATCGGAGTGGCTCCCGACTCCGGAATTCGACTCCACCGTCGCCGGGCTGAGCCAGGCCCAGGGAAAAGACTGGCTGGCGACTTATCGATCCCAGCTCGTCAAGCGTTGAGCGTCTGATCCCTTCCCGCGAGCCGGATCGATTCCAATCGATTCCGCTCCCTCGCGTCGAGGTCTCCGTCGGGCTATGATCGGGCCTCGATCCTCTTCCCTCGGAGCCTCGTCATGAAGAAGAAGATGGGACTGGCCTGCGCCCTGGTATCCTTGTTTCTGGTCGGGGTGGTGAGCGTCGCCGGGCCGCTCGATGATGTCTACAAGCTCGGCCCCGACTCGATGCCTCAGGAGGGTGTTCCCAAGGGGAAGATCATCGGCCCGCTCACGCTTTCGAGCCAGGTCTATCCCAACACGACCCGGAACTACTGGATCTACGTCCCGGCGCAGTACGACGGATCGAAACCGGCCTCGCTGATGGTCTTCTTCGATGGCCACGCCTATGTCGGCCTCAAGGGAGATTACCGGATTCCGAATGTCTTCGACAACCTGATCTATCGTCGCGAGATGCCGGTGACGATCGGCGTCTTCATCAACCCCGGCCACACCCCCGAGCAGCAAGAGGCGACCGACTCGAACTGGGGCGACCAGGGGACCAACCGCCGGGTTGAATACAACGCGCTCGATGACAAGTACTCGAAGCTGGTCGTCGATGAGCTGCTCCCCGCCATCAAGAAGGATTACCAGATCTCCGACGACCCCGAATCTCGGGCGATCTCCGGGGCCAGCTCGGGCGCAATCTGCGCCTTCACCGTCGCCTGGCATCGCCCCGACCAGTTCCGCAAGGTCGTCAGTACGATCGGCAGCTTCACCAACATCATGGGCGGGCATGCTTATCCCGACATGATCCGACATGCCGAGCCCAAGCCGATCCGGATCTTTCTCCAGGATGGCCTGAACGACAACCGAGGGCTCCGCAAGGGGGGCACCTACGACCCGAAATGGGACTGGCACGCCCAGAACCGGAAGATGGTCGAGGCCCTGACCGAGAAGAAGTACGACGTCAATTATTGCTGGGGGATCGGCACCCACTCCGGCAAGCATGGCGGAGCGATCATGCCCGACATGCTTCGATGGATCTGGCGCGATTATCCCCGGCCCGACGACCCCAAGAATTCGAGCAACCGGACCCTGCTCGTCCCCACCGACTCCTCGAAGTAAAAGGAAATCGCCATGAGTGGTCGACTGGATGGCAAGGTCGCCCTGATCACCGGGGCGGCCTCGGGGATCGGTCTGGCGACGGCCGAGCTTTTTACTCGCGAAGGCTCCCGCCTCGTTCTCTTCGACAATCAGGCGGACCCCTTGAAGAAATTGGCCGACCGTCTGGTCGCCGAGGGCCACCAGGTTTCCAGCGTCGTCGGCGACGTGACCCGGTCGGACGACCTCCGCCGGGCGGTCGAACTGGCCGTCGCCGATCACGGTCGGCTCGATATCCTCTTCGCCAACGCCGGGATCGGCTTTTCCGGCGAGCTGGTCGACACCACCGACGACGACTGGGATCGGGTCATGGATGTCAACGCCAAGGGGGTCTTTCTCAGCGCCCGGGAGTCGGTCCGGCAGATGCTCGCCCAGACTCCCCCGGGTGGATCGGTGGTGATCAACGGCTCGATTTCCGGGCTGGCGGGCATCCCCAAGCAGGCGCCTTACGGCCCGAGCAAGGGGGCCGTCGTCGAGATGACCCGGCAACTCGCCGTCGAGTACGCCACCCGAGGAATCCGGGTCAACTGCGTCTGTCCCGGGACGGTCGACACGCCGGTCCTGCGCAAGGGGATGGAGATGTCGGGCGATCCCGAGGGGTTCCTAGCCATGCTCATCGCCGGCCATCCGATCGGCCGGATCGCCCGGGCCGAGGAGATCGCCACGTCCGTCCTCTTCCTCGCCTCCGATGAAGCCAGCTTCATCACCGGCGCCATCCTGGCCGTCGATGGCGGCTACACCGCACGTTAATTGAATGATAAGAAGGATCAAATCCGATGATGACGGCCACGATCACCCTCGCCGCGGCACTTGCCAGCATCGCCGCGCGGGGAGCCGACGAGACGACCTTGCGAGTCGACGCCGATCGGGTCATTCATCGGGTTTCGCCTTATCTCTACGGCGCTTGCATCGAGGACGTGAACCACGAGATCTACGGCGGCCTGTACAGCCAGATGATCTTCGGCGAAAGCTTCCAGGAACCGCCCCGACCCTTACCCTTGAAGGGTTTCAGAGCCTTTGAAGGGGAATGGTCGCCCCGACCGGACGGGTCGCTCGACGCCGCGGCGGGGTCGGGGCCGAAGCTGGTCGCCGATGATTCGACCTTCACCGATGGCGAGGTCAGCGTCCAGATCCGCTTCGACGCCGATCAAGGGGGAAATGCCGGGATGGTCGTCCGGCTCGATCGCCCCGGCAAGGGGCCCGACGCGTTTATCGGCTACGAGGTCTCGCTCGAATCATCAGGCTTCCTGACGCTGGGTCGTCACCGGATGAACTGGGAACCGCTTCGCCACGTTCCCTGTCCGGTGCCGATCGGCCGATGGATCGCGCTCGATACCCGGATGACCGGGGCGAAGCTGGAAATTCTGGTCGACGGCAAGAGCGTGTTGACCTATGAGGACACCGAGCACCCTCTTGCCCGAGGGGGCGTCGCTCTCCGGACCTGGCAGAGACCGGCGAGCTACCGGAACCTGGCGATCAAGTCGGGGGACTCGCCCCGGAAAATCCGGCCCTTTGAGCGGCTCGCGACCACCGAGGTTGCCGAGGGGCTGAGCGGGATGTGGAGTCCGGTCCGCAAGAACACGACCGTTCGAGGGATGGTCCCCCACCAGGGTCCGGCCATCGGCAAGTTTTCCATCGAGCCCGGCGACCCGTTTGTCGGTCGGCAGTCGCAGCGAATCACCCAGGATGGCGGCGTCGGAGTCGTCGGGATCGAGAACCGGGGGCTCAACCGCTGGGGGATGAACTTCGTCGCGGGTCAGCCTTACGAAGGCTATCTCTGGGCCCGAGCCGAGAAGGCAACGCCGATCACCCTGTCGATGGAGACCGCCGACGGGTCGAAGGTCCTGGCCGAAACCCAGGTCGAGGTCCGCAACGACACCTGGACGCGGTACGACTTCCGGCTGACTCCGAGCGGTCCGGACGCAACCGGCCGGTTCGCGGTCTTGCTGAAAGGGCGCGGCTCGGTCGTGCTCGGCCACGTCTTCCTCCAGCCCGGCGAGTGGGGCCGGTTCAGAGGGCTCCCCGTCCGCAAGGACGTGGCCGAAGGACTGATCAACCAGGGGATCGCGGTCCTCCGCTACGGCGGGTCGATGATCAACCATCCCCAGTATCGCTGGAAGGAGATGATCGGCCCCCGCGACCGTCGACCCACCCACGCGGGAACCTGGTATGCCCACTCGACCAACGGCTGGGGGATCTTCGACTTTCTCAACTTTTGTGAGGCCGCCGGCTTCCTCGCCATCCCCGACATCAACGTCAATGAATCGCCGCAGGACATGGCCGACTTCATTGAGTATGTGAATGGGCCTGTTGAGACCGAATGGGGCCGGAAGCGAGCGGCTGACGGCCACCCCGAGCCCTACCGGCTCAGGCACCTCCAGCTCGGCAACGAGGAAGCGGTCAACGACGAATATTTCGGGAAGTTCCAGGCCATCGCCGAGGCGATCTGGGCCAGAGACCCGAACATCATCCTGGTCGTCGGCGACTTCGCCTATAGCAAGGTCATCGTCGATCCGTACAAATTCGAGGGCGGGGCCGCCGCCAGCTCGCTCGCCGCCCACCGCAAGATCCTCGAACTGGCGAAATCCAGGGGTCGCGAGGTCTGGTTCGATATCCACGTCTGGACCGACCACCCGCCCGAACCCCACGGCCTTCGATCCGAGCGGAGCTACATCGAACAGCTCGGCAAGATCGCCCCTGGAGCCCGATTCAAGGTGGTCTTCTTCGAGTACAACTCGGGCAACCACCGTCAGAAGCGGGCCCTGTCCAACGCCCTGGCGACCATCGAGGCCGAGCGGATCGGCGACTTGATGCCGATCGCCTGCGTCGCGAACTGCCTCCAGCCCGACAGCCAGAACGACAACGGCTGGGATCAAGGCATGCTGTTCCTGAACCCCTCCAAGGTCTGGCTCCAGCCTCCTGGCCACCTGATCTCGATGAGCCGTCGTGGCTTCCAACCGCTCCTGGTTCAGAGCGGGTTGACGGGCCGGATCGAGAAACTGAGCGTCAATGCCAGGCGGTCGGAGGATGGCAAGACCCTGGTCCTTCAGGTCGTCAACTGGGACGACCAACCTCGACCAACCCGGATCATCATCGAAGGGTTCACCCCATCGAAATCGATGGCCGCCGTCGAGACCCTGGACGGCCCGCTCGAATCGGGCAACACCGCGGACGAGCCCGACCGGATCAAGCCCCGACGATCCGACTGGATGCACGAGATGGCCGGAGGACCATCCCTCTATTCATTCCCGGCCCGGTCGATCACGATGATCCGGGTGGACTGATTGGGCTTCGATTAGTGATGAGTCCCGACTCCGGGGGACTTGTCCGTTTTCGGCCCAGGGCTTAACCTGGAGCGGTCCTGGCTAGATCGTTTTTCGCTCGGAGGTTGTCGACAGGCATGGGCTACGACCTGGTCATCGCGAACGCGACCGTCATCGGTCCCGATGGGGCGAGGGTGGCCGATGTCGCCGTCGAGGGCGAGACCATCGCCGCCGTCGGTCGAGGGCTGGCCGGTGAGGGGCATCGGGTCGTCGACGCCACCGGCAAGATCCTGATTCCGGGCGGGATCGATGTTCACGTTCACCTCGAATTGCCTTTCTGCGGGACGACTTCGAGCGACGACTGGGAAACCGGAACCCGGGCCGCCGCTCGGGGAGGCGTGACCACCGTCATCGACTTCGCCATCCCTTACGGGACCGAGACCCTGGCCGACGCCTTCGCCAACTGGTCGAGCAAGGCGAAGCCGAAGGCTTGCGTCGACTACGCCTTTCACATGGCCATCACCGACTGGGACCGCCACGGCCCCGAGATGGCGGCGATGGTGGCCCAGGGCTGTCCGACGTTCAAGGAATTCATGATCTATGCGTCGGAGGGCTGGCAATCCGATGATCGGGCGATCTTCAACACGCTCGAACGGTGCCAGGAACTGAACGCGATGCTCCTGGTCCACGCCGAGTCGAGCCGGGTCCTCGACGAGCTGATTTCCCGCCACCACACGCCCGAGTTGATGGCCGAGCATGGGGCCAGGCTCCACGCGATCACCCGCCCCGACTTCATCGAGGCCGAGGCCATTTCGCGGGCGATCACCTGGGCCGAGGCCACTGGCGGCCGGCTCTATATCGTCCACATGTCGACCGCCAAGGGGGCCGAGATCGTCAAGCTGGCCCAAGCCCGAGGGGTGAACGTCCTCGCCGAGACCTGTGCTCAGTACCTGGTCCTCGACGACTCGGTCTTTGAAGGACCCGACGGCCACCTCTTCGCCTGCTGCCCGCAGGTCAAGTCGCCGAGAGACCAGGCCCGGCTCTGGCAAGGGCTCCAGGACGGCGAGGTCTGCGTCGTCTCGACCGACACTTGCACCTTCACACGCGATCAAAAAGCCCGGTGGAATGGTGACTGGACCCAGATCCCGATGGGACTTCCGGGGCTGGAAACCCTGATCCCGATCGTTTATACCCACGGCGTCCAGCAAGGCCGGTTGAGTCTGGAACAGATGGTCGCGAAGTGCTCGACCAACCCGGCGAAGGTGATGGGCCTCTTTCCCCGAAAAGGGGTGATCGCCACCGGCTCCGACGCCGACCTCGTCCTGATCGACCCGGACCGGACGATCGAGGTCGACCACGCGACGATGGAAACCAACGCCGACTGGAGCCCCTATCAAGGCTGGTCGCTCGCCGGGTTCGCCGAGTCGACTTACAGCCGGGGGCAGCAGATCGTCGACGATTATCGATGCATCGGCGAGCCGGGCCGGGGCCGATGGCTAGCTCGATCGCTGGCAGGGAATTAAGGTCATGCCCCAGGCCGGCGACCGGCTCAGCCCCGAGCAACTGGCGAAGAATTTCGCGTCCGTACCGCCTCCGCTCGGCCTCGACGAGGCGCTGGCCGAGGCAAACCGCTGCCTGTTTTGCTTCGATGCGCCCTGCACCCGGGCTTGCCCGACCGGCATCGATGTCCCCAAATTCATCCGTCAGATCCTCCATCGCGACGAGACCGGCGCGGCCCGGACGATCCTCTCGGCCAACATCTTCGGCGGAAGCTGCGCCCGGGCCTGCCCGACCGAGGTCCTCTGCGAAGGGGCCTGTGTCGACCTGGCCCTGATGAAATCGCCAATCCCGATCGGCCGGCTTCAGCGGTATGCCTGCGACTCGGCCTCGACCCGGGGCGTTCGCTTTTTCGAGCCCGGCCCATCGACCGGAAAGCGGGTGGCGATCATCGGCTCGGGTCCCGCCGGACTGACGTGCGCCCATGAACTCCGCAAGCTCGGGCACGAGGCCGTCGTCTTCGAGGCTCGAAATGTCCCTGGTGGCCTCGATACCCTGGGGATCGCGGCCTACAAGATCCCGACCGAGTTCGCCCTGTCCGAGATCGCGATGATCCGCGAGATCGGCATCGACTTACGCCTGAATCATCGGATCAGAGGTGACGACCTCCCCGGCCTCCTCGCCGAGTTCGATGCCGTCTTCCTGGGCGTCGGCCTGGGCAAGACGGCGCGACTCGGGATCGAGGGAGAAGACCTGCCGGGCGTCTGGGACGCGCTCGACTTCATCGCCCCGATGCATGAAAAGCCCTATTCCGAGTGCGAGGTCGGCCGCCATGTCCTGGTGCTCGGAGCCGGAAACACCGCGATCGACGCGGGGACGGCCGCAGTCCGGCTCGGGGCCGAGTCGGTCACGATCGCCTATCGCCGGGGGGAGTCGGTCCTTCCCGCGTTCGCCTACGAATATGGCCTGGCCAAAAGCGACGGCGTCCGGTTCGAGTGGCACGCCTTGCCGATCCGGGTCAAGGCCGTCGAAGGCCGGGCCGTCGGGGTCGAGTTCGCCCGGGTCGAGCCGGGGTTGGAGCGCCGAGCCGAGATCAAGCGACTTCCCGGCTCGTTATTTCTGATCAAAGCCGATATGATCATCAAGGCCCTCGGCCAGGTCCCCTTGGTCGATTTCCTGGACCATCTGCCGGGCCTTTCGCACGACCGAGGGAAAGTGAAGGTCGACCCCGAGACCCGGGCCACGACCATCCCTCGACTGTTCGCGGGAGGGGATTGCCTGCGAAACGGCGGCGAGGTCGTTGACGCCGTTCAGGATGGCAAGCTCGCGGCTCGGGGCATTCATCAATCCTTTTGAGATTTGCCCGATGCCGGATCTGTCGGTCGACTTCTGCGGAGTGAAGGCCCCGAACCCGTTCTGGCTCGCCTCGGCCCCGCCGACGAATACCGAGTCCCAGGTCCGCCGGGCTTTTGAAGCCGGATGGGGCGGCGCGGTCTGGAAGACCTTGTGCCGCGAGCCGATCGTCAATGTCTCGTCGCGCTATGGAGGGCTCGACTTCGAGGGTCGAAAGCTGATCGGTCTCAATAACATCGAGCTGATCACCGACCGACCGCTCGCCGTCAACCTCGCGGAGATTAGCCGGACCAAGAAGGCCCATCCCCGGCAGGCTCTCTGGGTCTCGTTGATGGAGGAATCCCGGCGCGAGTCGTGGCATGAGATCGTCAAGCGGACCCAGGACACTGGCGCGGATGGTCTTGAGCTGAATTTCGGCTGCCCGCACGGGATGAGCGAGCGAGGGATGGGCTCGGCCGTCGGCCAGGTTCCCGACTATACGGCG
>Ga0080006_1160418_pt1 | contig 13522 bp, 13 predicted proteins | sample RS3BMetagenome_FD_69209 | JGI IMG/M metagenome (GOLD analysis project Ga0080006, IMG submission 69209) | Ferric oxide microbial mat and aquatic microbial communities from Rainbow Spring, Yellowstone National Park, USA - RS3B (SPADES... ...
GTAGCTCTTCGAGCTGGTGCTTTGACACACTCTGGCTGAATTTCTCTGTCAGTTTCAGAAAGTCCCGAAAATCCAACCCCGAACCCTGGTTTTCGGACGTTTCTGCCTTGCTTGATTCGCTTAAAACGCACCCCGAACCCGCGTTTTTAGTTTTCACTAGCTTCGGATTTGAACCCGAATTTTGTCGTCGATTTTTGCTGGCGGGCATGACGGGATTTGGACCCGCAACCCCCTGGTCCGAAGCCAGGTGCGCTATCCAAGTTGCGCCACATGCCCACTATCATCTGGTCTAAAAGACATATAAATAGAGCAAGCCTCTAGTCAGGCTGTCTTCTGCTCGAGCGGCTCTATGCCGTCAATGAATTCCTTCTGCAGCTCCTTGAAGAGCTCCTTAAACTCTTGCCTCTCCTCCTTCTCCGGCCAGCAGGTCAGCACCATCGAGAAAGCGTGCTCGTCTATCGGGGCGGTCAGCACCTCCTTTATGTCGTTCTCGTTTATGTCCTTCCAGCCCTCCCTGTACGCCGCAGACATCTCCACTCTTATGGCATCCTTGTCAAAGGTGTCGTTGTCGTGCAGATACCTGTATGTGCGCCACGAGTGGTTGGACGACAGAGCTGCGATTAGCCTCGCCATGTTTATTACTCTGAGGTCTTCATCGTCCGCCCATTTTTTCTTAAGCACTTTGTGAATTTGCGAAACGAATAAACCATATTTGTTTAATATGGTCCTATTCGGCATATTGTGTCTGCGTAAGCATTAGCTAAACAATTTAATAAAGGCTTATGTTTATCTTCGATTCATTCCATATCTTTGACTTCCAAAGTGCAAAGGATGCATTCGGAAAGACGCGAAGAGCTCCGCGAAATGTATAAATACTTGCTGAAGTCCAATACTGACTGGATTGATAGCATGATAACAGCAATCGGAATAAACGACGTGGAGGCACACAGGCCTGTAGCAGATCCTATCACGAACATGAAGTTCAACATAAACTTCGACAACGTGAAGATAAAAGGAGACAATGTTGAAGTGGCATATACTTTCACCACAGCATACGAAGGCGGAGCCTCGGGATCAAAGGCAGTTGGCGACCTTAAGATAAAGGGCACGATAAGCGCCAAGGAGGATAAAGAGATGATCAACCAGATAAACGAGCTTTGGGAGAGCAAGAAGACGCTGCCAGTAAAGTTTGCTGAAGACCTGATCAACGTACTCAACTTCGAGTGCGCTTCAAGAGGCACGCTCCTGGCTTGGTCGATAGGCATGATAGCACCGCTTCCGCTCACCAGGGCGAAGCTCGAAGAGAGACCGCAGAAGTAGCAGCAGCATTCTTTTACTCATCCAATCCCCCCGCAACTGAAACACATGCCCTTCAGGCGCGGGATAAGCTGCGATAAGCATAAATGCCTTGAGATTGAAATGCCTCCTGTGAACTTTCCCAAAGGCATCCTGATGAAGCCCGCGAATTGATTCATGGGCAGTTTATGAATTTACACGCCTGTTAGCGTTTGCTGCTGATTTAATGGGGGGACTAGAACTCGAGGGAGTGATCCTCGATGTAGGCTACTTGCTCAGGGGCGACAGGGGCATAATCAGGCTTGCCCTCAGGACCAAGGACAAGACCTTCAACCTCATCGACCCCAGCTTCTACCCCTACTTCTATCTCGTCCCAAATAATGAGAAACAGGAGAAGAAGCCTTTGGAAAGCATAACCGCAATCGCGAAGGACGGCGGTGAGATAAGAGTGAGGTCAATAGAGGAGGACACGCTGCTTGTAGGCCGCGAAGAGCGACGGGCATTCAGGGTATACCTCAACAGCCCCAGAGACGTGCCGAAGATGAGCGAAGTCTTCTCGGAATTTGGCACCTGCTACGAATCAGACATAGTCTTCTGGAAGAGGTACCTGATAGACAAAGGCATATCCCCGCTTTCCATGAACAGGGTTAAGGCGCACGAGGAGAACGGCGACCTGGTCATAGACGAGATAAGGAGCACGGAGAAGCAGAGCGACATACAGCTAAGATACCTATGCTTCGACATAGAGACCTACAACCCGCTCGGCGTCCCAAACGAGCTGAAGGATCCCGTGATTATGATCAGCTATACCGACGGTAAGGAGAGAAGAGTGCTTACTACTAAGGAGGTAGGCAAGCACAAGTTCGTGCAAACCTGCAAGAACGAGAAGGAGATGCTTCAGGAATTTGTCGATGCAGTCAATAGGATAGACCCCGATGTCATCGCGGGCTACAATTCCTCGCTTTTCGACATGCCTTACTTGCTGAAGCGTGCGGAGGTGCAGAAGGTCGAATTCAAGATCGGCAGGTACGAGGGGGGCGTGCCCAAACCAGAGCACCACGGGCTGATAGAAGACGTAAAGATACCAGGCAGGGTAAATCTAGACCTCTACCATGTGGCAAGGTTTGTGGCGGTAGTCGGCGCTTCAGAGAAGGTCATCAAGGTCAACAACTTCAGGCTGCCGGAGGTTTACCGCGCAGTAACAGGTTCGGAAAAAAAGATGGTTGAGAAGGGCAGCATATGGAAGCAGTGGGACCGTGGAGGCAAGGAGATCGAGGAGCTGGCTGAGTATTCTCTAGCCGATTCACTGGCGGTTGAAGAGCTCTACAAATTCTTCCTGCCTATCGAGGAGGAGATGTCAAAGGTTGCAAGGACAACGCTTGGCGAAGCGGCCATATCAACAACAAGTCAGATTGTGGAATTCATGCTGATGAGCTACGGCCATGAGCGCAAACAGATGATACCAAACAAGCCGAGCGAGAGCGAGATAGCAATCAGGCTTGCAAACCCCTACGAGGGAGCGTACGTCAAGACCCCCGAAGCCGGCATATACGAGAACATAGTGGTCTTCGATTTCCGGGGACTCTACCCATCGATAATAATAGCGCACAACATCGACCCATCAACAATATGCACGGATTGCAAAGAATTCTACCTGTCTCCCAACGGGATAAAATTCAGGAAAGATAGGCAGGGGCTCATGCCTCAGCTGCTCAAGATGCTGATTGATGAGAGGGCGGAAGCAAAGAAAGCATTCAAGAGAGATCCGGACAACAAAGCCCTCGCCGCCAGGTCAACCGCGCTCAAGATAGTAGCAAACGCCTTCTATGGCTATCTGGGCTACGCGAGGTCTAGGTGGTACTCGCGCGAAGCGGCGTCAAGCATAACCGCTTTCGCGAGGCAGTTCATCACTGACACCATCGACAAGGCGGAGAAATCTGGCTTCAGGGCGCTATACAGCGATACAGATTCGGTGTTCCTCCTGATGGGCAATAAGACCAAAGCCGATGCTTATGCTTTCCTGAAGGATGTCAACGCCTCGCTGCCGAATGCGATGGAACTCGAGCTCGAAGACTTCTACACACGCGGCGTCTTCGTGGGCAGACGCGGAGTCGAGAGCGGTGCAAAAAAGAAATATGCAATGCTTTCAGAGTCCGGGAGGATAAAGATAAGGGGCTTCGAGCTTGTGAGGCGTGACTGGTCGAAGGTGGCAAGGGACACCCAGCGCGCTGTGCTCGAAGCGATACTAAAGGAGGGAAGCCGTGAAAAAGCAGTCGCGATAGTCAAGGACGTGGTCGATAGGCTGAAGAGCGGCAAGATGGATATGAAGGAGCTGGCGATACACACGCAGCTTAGAAAGGGGATAGACAGCTACGACGTGAAGAGCCCTGAGCTTGCCGCTGCGAAGAAGGCGATTCGAGATGGAGTGAAAAGGAGGGATGAGCTGGAAGGCGCCGCGATAGGCTACGTTATAACCAAGCACGGAAACACGATAAGCGAGAAGGCAGAGATAGAGGAGACGGCAAAGGACTACGATGCTGACTACTACATAAACCACCAGGTAATACCAGCGACCCTAAAAATACTGAAGGAGCTAGGTATAAACGAGGAGGAGCTAAAGGGCGCGGGCGCGCAGAAGAGGCTTTAGATGCAGAACCAAGAATACAATTACGAAAGGCTGGAGGAAGTGGGGAGGGTTTCGTACGAGGCGTTGCAATATGCAAAGGGGCTTGTGAAGGTTGGTGCAAAGGTCTATGACGTCTGCGAGAAGACCGAGGAATTCATAAGAAGCAGAGGCATGGTTCCAGCTTTCCCGGTTAACGTATCTATAAATGAGCTGGCCGCGCACTACACAGCAGCGATCAACGATACGCTTCAGTTTACCGATAAGGATCTGGTGAAGATTGACCTGGGCGCGCGCTCGGGTGATGTGCTTGGAGACTGTGCTGTGTGCGTGGACCTGTCAGGAAGGTATGCAAAGCTAGTCGAAACCGCGGAAGAGGCACTTCAAGCTGCGCTAAGCAAGGTGAGAGCCGGAGCAGAATTGGGCTCGATAGGCCTGGAGGTCGAGCAGATAGCGAAGAAGAACGGCTTCCAGCCGATAAGGAACCTCGGCGGGCACGCGATAGAGAAGGAAGAGCTACATGCAGGCATCTTCATACCAAATTTTGACAACGGCGACACCTCAAAACTCGAAGAGGGCCAGGTCGTGGCCGTGGAGACATTCGTAACCATCGGCGAAGGCTACGTGACAGACAGCGACGTAGTGCAGATCTTCCAGAAGACAGGGAATGCAGCCCTCCGCTCCCCCGACGCCAGGAAGATCGCCGATAGCATAGATGAAGACTATAAGACGTATCCCTTCGCCATAAGGTGGCTCTCGAAGAAGTTCGGCTCCGAGTTCAGAATAAGAAAGGCGCTGAACGAGCTCAGCTCTTCTGGTGCGATAGAGTCTTTCCCAGCGCTGGTGGAAAGGAGCGGTGGAATTGTTGCCCAGGCGGAGAAGGAAGTTATAGTGGAGAAGGACTCTTGCACTGTGGTCACTAAATAAGCGTGGTCTCAACCGGCAGGCCCATAATCACCAGCAGCTCATCAAGCACCGAAGGCAGCTGCGTCACATCATCGTCTTCAGTGAAGTGCCCCCTCCCTTCATCAAGCACAAGCTTGGCGTTGAGCTTCTCCCTGAAGATCTGTGAATTGGCCTCTGGCACATGCGGGTCGTCGTCTGAATAGATTGCAACGAACGATTCGGCGTGCGAAGATACCTTCTGCCAGTCGATAGGCGTGCTCTCCCACGGCTGCGCCACCACCCTCTCCTCATCGCTCAGGCCAGTAAGCTCGGTCCAGCCTGCGACGAACACAGCGCCTCCTATCTTTGCGCCCTCTGGCAGAGTCTCCAGATACCTGAGTATTGCCTGGCAGCCTATGCTGTGGCCCACCAAGAACAGGTCCCTGTTCGCTTCCCCTATCAATCCGGCAAGGAAAGGAACCCACTCCTCAATCTTAGGCGTGTTTGTGTTGGGCATGTCGGGGGCAATGACATCAGCGCCCCTCTTCACAAGTTCCTCCTTGAGCCACGGTATCCAGTCGCTCTCAGAATCTCCGCCCCATCTGTGCACTATCACCACTCTGCTCGTCAGTCCATCTCCTCGTGTTTCTCCCACACCTCGGATGGCTTCTTTGCAGCTCTGGGTCCTGTATGGGGTATGTAGTGCCATTCGTTGCCCCACGGATCCTTGACCTTCGCCTTTGTCGGCCTGACCTTGGTATACTTAGAAAGCGAGAACTCATCCTTTGTAGGCTCCTCTGTCAGCATCGGCCCCTGCTTGGGCGCGTACTTCGGCTCTCTTGGTACAGCTATTATCTCTATGCACGATACCGGGCACTCTGTTGGGCAGATCATACATCCGATGCACTTGTCAACCTGTATCGGGTACTCGGTCATGTCCTCTGTGCTGGGCGGCTGGCCGCGGGCGTCCTCGACGTTCTTGTGCCTTGGCCTCGTGAAATCCAGAGCGTTCACAGGGCACACGTCGCCGCATATGCCGCACTGTATGCACTTGCTGTCGTCAAAGGTGTACTTGAAAGGCATGCAGCCTCACTTGGCTTGCGGCGGGTTTATTGTCTCCTTTACAGCAGGCTTCGGCTTCGGTTCTATCGTCCTGTTCATTATTCCCCCCTTGAAAGAGTAGATGATTGCGACCGCTCCGCAGATTGATAGTATGCCGAAGGTGACGTAGAAAGTGTATATCGACAGGTCCGGGTTGTTTATAGAGTTGAAGTTCGCGTTGAAGTATCCCCAGATGTTGCTCGTGCTCAGCGAGACGGTGGCGGGCAGGACCGCAAGCGCCGTCGCGCTTTCCGTAACGAAGATGACGCCAGTTATATAGAGGACAGTGCCTATCAGCACAAGTATCGTCACGATGCTGTTGTATAGGGGCACTTCGTCCGTGTCAGCCACAAGCATCAGGACAAGCGCCATAGCGTAGAAATCTATTGCAAGGGGCTCAAATGGTACAGCTATCGGGAAGTCCTGGTAGATCGCTGGCCAGAAGAGCATGAAGCCCAGAAACACTACAAGGAATATGCTGGCGTCGCGCAGAAGTATGTAGACGAGCCACCAGATATCCGCCGCAAGCCTGAGAGTAAACTTCCGCAGTATCCTGAGGAAGTAGTTTCTCGCTATCTGCACAGACAGCGCCAGGACCATTAGGAGAGTGATGAGCACAACAATTGTGTTCTCAGTGTAGATGGATCCGGCGGTTACGTATGTCGCAGCGCTCTGGAGAAGGATTGGAACAAACATTTAATCAACAATACTTGCAATAAAAATCTTAAAAGGGTATCAGTAGCATGGTATTTCGTATGCGGCGCCTAAAACTCCAGTCTGCAATGGAATACTTGATGACCTATAGCTGGGCGATCTTGGTCATAGCCGTCGTTCTTGCCGCGCTCTTCGCCCTGGGGCTCTTCAACCCAGGCTCGATCCTGAGTTCGCAGTGCATACTGCCCGCAGGCCTCTCATGCCTGAACGTCTACATGGCGAGCAACGGACTTGTCTCGATAAACCTGCTTCAGGCGACAACCACGCCTATCAACGTAACAGCGTTGGGCTGCAACGCGAATCAGACCGTGGCGCACATGTACTGCCCCGGCGGCGTGTGCCCAGCCCCGCCGGCCAACCAGATAAAGATGCAGATAGGCGCAAACTACACCTTCAACGTCGAGTGCTGGGGAGGATCCTCCGCGGTTTCTGTCTCTCCCGGCTCTTTGTTCAGGGGCTACCTCATCATCAACTATACAGAATTCACTACCGGTTTCCCCCACACAGTAGTGGGCCAGCTGCAAGCCAAGGTGACCTGACAGCTATGCGCACTTCGTATATCCGCAGTTCCTGCACGTGTAGCAGCCGCTTTCGTGAACCAGGGTCAGCTCGTCGCATTCGGGGCACCTCTCTGGCTTTATCTCTCCCTCCCTGCGCTGCCCTTCCTCAGCAGATCCGTATTCTGTCCCAGCCCCAAGCGGCACTGCCTTGAAGTTGTTCTTGCCCAGCGCTATCTCCAGCGCCTTGGCGATAGCATCAGGCACGCTGTAGAGCTTGATTCCGCGGTCCCAAGTTATCGAGTCGCTGGCCTTTATCCCCTTCAGGCTCTCGATCACGTCGCTGAGGTCGCCGTTGAGCTGCACATACCTGCTTATCAGCCTGCCGATGGCTTCGGTGTAGCTCTTCTCCTGGCTGCCAGTGTGCCCCATGTTTACGAACACCTCCCTTATCTTTCCCTCCTCATCGAAGTTGGCTGTCACGTAGAGCGATGTCTGCTGTATCTTCAGCTTGACCGTCTTGCCAACAAGCGCCTGCGGCCTCTTCCACTCCATCTGCATTTTCGTATTCGCAGCCGCCTCCTTCCTATTCTCTTTCTCCTCACTTATAAGTATGCCTTCCCGCGAGCCTTCCCTGTATACGGTTATGCCCTTGCAGCCTGCCTTCCACGCCATCATGTAGATGTCGCCCACCTGCTCTACACTAGTCTGCTCAGGAAGGTTTACAGTTGAGGAGATTGCGCTGTCTATGTGCTTCTGCACGATGCCCTGCAGCCTGACCCTGAACTCAGGCTTTATCTCGTGTGCCGTCACGAAGAACTCGGGTAGTTTTGAATCATCCTTTAGGCCCGACATCCTTATGTAATCAAGCACAAGCGGATGGTATACTTTGAAGAACTCCTTGCTCAGCGACTCGGACCTGCGCGTGTATCCAAAGGCGAATATTGGCTCTATTCCGCTGGAGGTGCCGGCGAGCACAGACCCGCTTCCAACAGGGGGTATTGTGAGCAGAGCCACGTTGCGCAGGCCGTTTGTTGCTATCTTCTGCTTCAGGTCGTCGCTGAGCGTTTGTATGAAAGGCATAGAGAGGTGCTTTTCCTTGTCAAATAGCGGGAATGGGCCTTTCTCCTTGGCTATCTCTGTGCTGGCGTCGTAGGCCGCATTCTTTATAGCTGCGAAGAGCTTGTCCACGAACAGCATAGCCTCCTCGCTGTCGTACCTTATCCTGAGCTTGGCGAGCATGTCAGCGAGTCCTGTAGCCCCAAGTCCTATCCTCCTGCTCTTGCCAACCGCCTCTGCCTGCGCATGCAGCGGATGCCTGTCGGAATTGTAGTCAAGAACATTGTCAAGGAAGCGCATCGCGTATCTCGCTGCCTTTTCCAGGCCGGCCCAGTCAACCCGCGCGTTGTCTGTGAAAGCATCAAGCACAAAGGCAGAGAGGTTGATGCTGCCAAGGTCGCAGGCTCCGTACGGCTGAAGCGGCTGCTCGGAGCACGGGTTTGTTGTTATCACATTCATTCCGTTGTACTCGCTAGGCGAATACTTCTTAACAGTGTCCCAGAATATGAGCCCGGGTTCCGCCCAGTCCCTCGCAGCCTTGACGAGCTCGTTCCAAAGTGCCCTGGCTTTCACAACACGCTCAACCTTCCCGGTTTGGGGGCTGTCAAACCTAAGCGTAAAGTTAGCGTCTGCCTCTACCGCGTGCATGAACTCGTCCGTGATGCGCACGCTGATGTTGGCATACCTGACCTTCTTGAGGTTCTGCTTTACTTTGATGAACTCAATTACGTCAGGGTGGTCGATGCTTATGGTTATCATGAGCGCGCCGCGCCTGCCGCTCTGTCCTATCGTATGCGTGGTTTCGCTCATTATTTCCATAAATGAGACAGCTCCGCTGGAGAAGATCGCGGTGTTGTTCACCCGCGTTCCCCTAGGCCTGAGCACGCTTATATCTGTGCCCACTCCTCCCCCGAAGCTATATGTCCTCGCTGCCTCTTTGCACCAGTCAAATATGGCCTCTAGCGTATCCTCTTTTATCGGGATGACATAGCAGTTCAGTGCAGTAGACCTTTTCTTGGCTCCAGCGGCAAACATTATCCTTCCGCCAGGCACAAACCTAAAATCATTGAGGAGCCACATGAACTTCTCGCGCCACTCGCTCCTCTTTGCATCGTCAGCCTCTACACTTGCAATCTCGCGGGCAACCCTCTCCCACATCTCGCTTGGCAACTTCTCAATCACATTGCCTTCCTCATCTTTCAGCGCATACTTTTCGTAGAAGACTCTAGCGCGTATCTCGTCTCCGTTGAAGAAATCGAGAGTCTCCTTGGGTATGCCTGCCGCTGGCTTCTCTTCAGCCTTCAGCTTCTCCTCTTCCCTTCCTGCAGCACGCTTCTCGTCTATGTAAACCACTCCTGCCTTTGGCGTATAAAACCGAGCATTCTTGCAGCCTCTATTTCTGCAAACAATTTAATAAAGCTCTGCGGAAATTCTGAAATTCAGATACAAGCTTCAGAAAGCAGGCTCAGGCGAAGCCCTCGAACTCCTTTATCTTCCTCTGCTTTATCCTGTCCAGCGTCTTCCAGTACTCGCGTATATAGGGATTTAGCCGCCTGCTCGCGAGATTCGTCTTTATCGCCTCTATGGTGTGCCTGTCGCTTGGATAGCCTGAGCCTATCTCCACTCCGCTCTCAATCTCAATGCGATCCATCTCCCTGTCCCTTATTACCTTCGCTATGATGCTTGCTGCGCTGACCACCGGATACCTGGCGTCAGCCTTGTGCTCCGATATCACCTTTATCATCCCGCCCCGCGCTCCGTTCCCCCTGGCGCCGAGCACCTGCATCGGCTTCTTTGAAGACAGCCCTATTCGCACGCCGAACCGCTCCGCGCGTACATCAGGGGAGTCAACGTACATCCTCTTCACATTGCTCTCTAGGCTGTCAACCAGCTGCGCAAAACGCATCGCCTCGAGCTGGTTGATCGACACACCGCTGCGCATCGCGCTGTTTATCTCTTCGTTGCTTATCGCGTAGTACTTGACCTCCTTGCAGATGCGCTTTATCTCATCGAATAGGAATTCGCGCTTCCTGCGCGTTAGGAGCTTAGAGTCGCGGACGCCTATGTCTGCTAGCTTTCTCTCCTTGCCTTTGCTTACGCAGATGACGCTCACTACAAGCGGGCCTATCACCGCCCCCCTCCCTGCCTCGTCGCCTCCCCCGATTATCATAGCGATATTATAAGCCCGGCTAACCTTAAAATCCTTATCAGGAGCGCAGAAAGGGCTAGGCTATGTGATGCTCTTTCTATCCACCATTATATAGTCGTTGACTGCCATAACGCTGTCGTAAGGCACCCTGAGCTTTCCGTCCTTCACATCAAGCTTCTTCACGAAATCGCTGTCCGAGTTAGGCTCCACGAGAAGACTCGTGAGCTTTCCAGTAACCTCGTTCAGCTCCGCATCCAGGAACCTTCCAAGGTCTATTCCGTCAGTGGTTACAACCTCCTTGCCGATTAGTTGTTCAGCAATAACATATTTTACCATGTTTTCGCCTTCGAAACACAATATCTCTCTATACAGCTACCAATTTATATCTATTGCCCACACCCCCATATATCAGACGACCTCGAGCACCGCCTTCTTCTTCATAGCGTTGAGCACGTGGCCATAGTCGCGGTAGTGGATGAAGGCGGTGATGGAAAGCGTGTATTCGCCCTTATCAGTAGCGGTATCGCCGTAGACGTCTGCGCGAACCTGCCTCTCCTCTCCCGGAGCCAGGACGCCGACGTGCAGCTCCTTCGCCCCAGAGAGCCCTGTCTCGTCGAGGCTGAGGCCCTTGGGCACCTGAACAACAATCGAGCTTAGGACCGGCTCTGCAGTGAGGTTCTTGAGCCGCACCAGCAGCATGCTCGAGCCCTTGCGGTTTGCATAAAGCCTGTACGGCACGAACTCGCTCGAGATTTGATAGGGCAGGCTCCTGCCTACCTCAGCCGCCGAGTCCTTTTTCCCGAACAGATCAAGTATCTTCATCTTGCCGCCCTGTGAACATGAATCGTAAAAGTATTTAAATCTGAGGAGAAATTGCCGTCAAGTCGCGCTATTCTGCTTCGTGCCTGACCCTCTTTAAGAATCCAGATTTTGGCGTGTATATGTCGCCGTTCTTGTTCAGGTCGTCTATGTACTTCCTGCAGGTGCCCCTGTCTATGCCAGCCTTCTCCGCCTCCTCCAGCACCGTCTCGTATTTCGCCATCTTCTCCGGAGCAGCGTCTTCAAGCCTTCCTATTATGCCGAATATTATATTCATCCTGTCTATCTTGTCCTTGGAGAAGCCGGTCATGAGTATGTCTATGTTGACCGCCCCGCCCCTCTCAACAGCGAGCGTTGTCAGCATGTGGTTGACAAGGCCTATAGCTATCTCCGTGTCGCGCACATCAACAATCTCCGCCAGCCTGCTCTTGGCGCTCGCCTCTGCAAGCCTCACCAGGCCTTCTATCTGCCTCGGCGTCATAGGCGTGGTGCCCGAGCGCAGTCCTAGTTTCCTGAGCTCGAGATAGAACTTCTGTATGCGTTCCATTGCCTCCGGCGATAGCCTCGGGTTCACATTCCTCTTCGCGTAGGCCACGTACTTCCTCAGCATCTCCGGAGCTATCGGAGGGGCCTCGACCTGCTCGTAGCTCTCCGCCTCGGCTATCTGCGCGCCAGCGGCCGCATGCTGCACCAGTATGTGGTGAGCTATGTTCCTGTCTAGCGTCTCGTCTATCATGTCCCTTATCGGGAATATCAGGTCGAACCTTGAAAGCAGAGTCGCAGGTATGTCGAACTGCTCAGCCGGGAGCACATTCGGGTCAAACCTTCCCATCCTGGGGTTAGCGGCCGCGAGTATAGATGTCTTCGCGTTGAACCTGGCAACTATGCCAGCCTTGGCCACGCTTATGGTCTGCGATTCCATCGCCTCCAGCAAAGCAGACTTGTCGTCGTCGCTTATCTTGTCGAACTCGTCTATAGAGACCTCGCCTCCGGAGCCCAGCACAAGCGCTCCCGCGCGCAGCGTCCATCCGCCCTCAGAAAACTCATCCCTCTCTGCTGCCGCAGTAAGCCCCGCGGATGTTGTGGACTTGCCGCTCACGTATATGCCCTTGGGAACCAGAGCCGTGATTGACTGCAGTAGCCTCGTCTTGGCGCTTCCGGGGTCGCCGATCAGCAGTATGTGTATGTCGCTCCTTATCAGGCTCCCGTCTACAAGCTTCTTGTTGGGAGTGCCTCCGAAAAGCTGCAGCGCCATAGCCTTCTTTATCTCATCGTAGCCGTAGATGGAAGGAGCTATCGACTTTGATATCTTCTCGAATATGCGCGGATCCTTGGCTAGCTCCCTTATCTCCTTCTCCTCCTCCTGGCTTATCTCCAGCTCGCTGAACTCCTTCTGCGTGGCCATAATAGAAACAGCATCCACGAACATTGTGAACTGCGACTTGTCCTGCTTGCCGTGCGCTGTCCTCCTGGGCCTTATTCTCAGCACACCTGTCACATCTACGCGGTCTCCTGGCTGCTGCCTGTTGACCATATCATCCTCAAGCCAGACCTCGAGCTGCCATGTCGGCATGTTTCCCTTCAGCTTCTCCAGCGGATCCTGCACAGCTATGCGCTGAAGGTTTATGAATTTGCTCTCCTCGTTCACTTGGCGAAGCGCCCTGCGCTTGCACTGTGGGCACACCTCAGGCACGTTGTCTCTCTCTACCTCTATCTTGGTCACGTTGCCGCAGAGCGCGCATCTGTACACTCCAAGCTGGACCATCGGTATGATCTCAGATTTCTTCACTATGAGCGAGTCCAGGGTGAGAAGCTTGCCTATATGGTCTGAGCCCACGTCCTGTATGAGCGGCATGGCCGGGCCGCCCAGGCCGTAGAACCTGACATGCACGCCCTTATCAAGGGTCTCCGGCGCCGGAGCCAGCTTTAGCAGCGCCGAGTTGGCGCCGGGCAGCACAGCATCGGGGTTGCTTATCAGCTCGTTGGCGAGCTCGCTGTCAAACTTCTCGAGGTTCTTTATGTCTACATATATGGAGCGCTTCTGCGGGTAGGCAAGGAACATTCCATTTATCTCCTGCGCATAGTATGTGTTGAAGAACTCGATGAATCTGTCCTCGATGCCTGTGCTTACAGTGTCCTGCACCGCCACTCTGTCCAAAACAATCGCCTTCAGGAGCTGAGGGATTAATGCCATTAAAGAATTATAAAGCCAGCGCAATTCGCCGCTACACTTCCGTTACTCTCCAGCGCGCCCAGCTTTTTAACAAAGTGAGCGGGAAATCCCACGCCATTTATGGGTGGGATGAAAGCGAACCTCTGTCATATGATGTATGATGTCGATAGATATATATAAGATGTACAAGGAGCTATTTTGTTTCA
>Ga0080006_1149438_pt1 | contig 13516 bp, 9 predicted proteins | sample RS3BMetagenome_FD_69209 | JGI IMG/M metagenome (GOLD analysis project Ga0080006, IMG submission 69209) | Ferric oxide microbial mat and aquatic microbial communities from Rainbow Spring, Yellowstone National Park, USA - RS3B (SPADES... ...
GGTGGGCGCGGGGCCGAAGCATGGCGCGGCGATGCGGGAGTTGCGTGTCGTCGAGGATGCGGCGGTGGCGATCTCTGACGGTTACATATTGTGGGTTGGGGCGGCGGATGAGTGGACTGGACAGGCTGAGCGGGTAGTTGATCTGGGCGGGCGGGCGGTGGTGCCGGGGCTGGTGGATCCGCATACGCATAGCGTGTGGGGTGGGGATCGGCTGGCGGACTTTGAAGCGCGTTCGAGCGGGGCGACGTATGAGCAGATATTGGCGGCGGGCGGGGGGATCTGGCACACGATTCGCGAGACGGCGGGGTTGAGCTGCGAGGCGATGGCGGAGCTGGCGCTGCCGCGGATCGAGGCGCTGGTGCGGTCGGGGGCTACGACGATCGAGGTGAAGTCAGGGTATGGGTATACAGCGGAGGCGGAGCTGCGGATTCTGCGGGCGGTTCGGCTGTTGCAGACGAGGACGCGGGCCCGGCTGGTGCCTACACTGTTGATTCACATCTGTCCGGAGGATGCGGGGGAGCGGCTGCGCTATCGGGAGATGGTGTGTGGCGAGTTGATTCCGGCGGTGGCGCGGGATGGGCTTGCGGGAGCGGTCGATATCTTTGTGGAGCATCATGCGTGGCCCGCGGAGGACGCGCGGGTGGTGCTGGAGTGTGCGCGGGCGCATGGGCTGAAGGTGAAGCTGCATACGGAGCAGTTTCAGCGGGTGGGCGGGTTGGAGCTTGGAGTTGAGATGGGGGCGTTGAGCGTCGATCATCTGGAGGTATGTGCGGCGGAGCAATGTGGGCTGCTGGCGAGGTCGGGAACGGTTGCTACGATTCTTCCGGGAGTGAGTCTGCATCTTGGGCTGGCTGCTGCGCCGGGGCGTGCGTTGATCGATGCGGGGGCTGCGGTGGCGATTGGTACGGATTTGAATCCGGGGTCGAGTCCGCTGTTTTCGGCGGTGGCGGCGATGAGCCTGGCGGTGCGGATGAACGGGTTGACGGCGGCGGAGGCGTTGACTGCTTCGACGGTGAATGCGGCAGCGGCTTTGGGGCTGTATGACGTGGGAAGGCTGGAGGTTGGGATGGCTGCGGACGTGCTGGTGCTGGAGGGTGCGGACTGGCGGGATCTGGCGTATACGCTGGGGAAGAACGCGGTGAGCGAGGTTTGGGTGGGTGGAGAGAGGCTGACGGTATGACCATTTCGTATCGGCCGGATCTGATGCTGGTGGATGGAGGTTTTCGTAGTGGGTATGCGCTCGAAGTGGCGGATGACGGGGTGATTTCGTATTTCGGTCCGGTGGGAGAGGGAAGTGCGGGGGGTGTTGTTCGGCGGATGAGCGGGCGGGCTTTGCTGCCTGGGATGATCGATATTCATTCGCACTCGTTTCAGCGGGCGCTGCGTGGCAGGGCGGAGTCGCGGCGCCGGAGCGGGCCGGACTTCTGGTCGTGGCGGAACATCATGTATCGGTGCGCGCTGGCGCTGAGTCCGGAGGAGATCTACGACGTGGCGCGGATGGCGTTTCTGGAGATGCTGTTTGCGGGGATTACTACGGTGGGGGAGTTTCATTATCTACATCGGGCGGTGTCGGGGGTTGCGTATGACGATCCCAACCTGCTGGCGAAGCAGGTGATTCGGGCAGCGGAGAGTGTGGGGATACGGATTGTTCTGCTGCGCTGCGCGTATGTTCGCGCGGGGTTTGAACTGCCGCCGGATGCGGGGCAGATCCGTTTTATCGAGCCGGATGCGGAGAGGTTTCTGCGCGATGCAGAGGCGCTGCGGAATGAGATTGCGGCGATGCCGAAGACGGTGGGGTTTGGGATTGCGCCGCATAGCATTCGAGCGGTGCCGCGGGAGTATCTGAAGACGATTGCGACGTGGGCGCAGGCAGCCGGGATGCCGCTGCATATGCATGTGGCGGAACAACCGGCGGAGATTGCGGCGTGTATTGCGGAGTATGGGGTGACGCCCTTCGAGTTGCTGGATGAGATGGGCTTGCTGACGCCGGAGTTTACGGCGATTCATGCGATCCATCTGCAGCCGGGAGAGATTGCGCGGATGGGGCGAGCGAAGATTACGGTGGGTGCTTGTCCTACGACAGAGAGGAATCTTGGGGATGGGATTCTTTGCGCGGACGAGTTGATCGATGCTGGAGTGTCGATCGCGTTTGGGACGGACAGCCATACGCAGACGGATGCGCTGGAGAATGCCCGGGAGCTGGAGTCGAATCTGCGGCTGAAGCATTTGCAGCGGGCGGTGCTGGACGGACGAAATGGAGAGTCGCTGCCGGCACTGCTGTTTGATTTTGCTACGCGCGGCGGGGCGCGGTCGTTGCAAATGGATGCGGGTGTGTTCGCGGTGGGGAAGGCTGCGGATTTCTTTACCGTGGATGTTTCGGACTGCTCGATTGCGGGGAGTCTGCCGGAGGAGCTGCTGACGAATATTGTGTTCAGCATGTCGGGGAGCGCGGTGCGCGATGTGGTGGTCGATGGGGGGGTGGTGATCGACGAGAGACGTCATGCGCTGCAGGACGAGATTGTGGAGGCGTTCTGCGGGGTGCAGCGGCGGCTTGGGGCGGAGTTGTGAGATCGCCGCAGGAGTTGCTGAGGGAGTTGGTGGCGATTCCGAGTGTGTCGAGTTTGAGCAATCGGCCGATGGTGGATTGGCTGCGGAGATTCTTCGAGGGGGTCGGGTGGCACGAGCGGGTGCTGGGTTATGAAGATGCTTCGGGGGTGGAGAAGCTGAACCTAATTGTGTCGCCGTGGGAGATGGGCGAGGGGCCGATTGATGCTGAGTTGGCAATTGTGTGTCATACCGATACCGTGCCGTTCGGGCCGGATTGGGAGGAGGCTACGGAGCTGCTTGAGCGGGACGGGATGCTGCATGGCTGCGGGGCCTGCGATGTGAAGGGGTTTCTGGCGTGCATGCTGGCTACGGTGGCTGGGATGGACTGCATGACGTTGCAGCGGCGGTTGTGCCTGGTGTTTACCGCGGATGAAGAGGTTGGGTGCAGAGGTGCACGGTTTCTGCTGGAGGAGGGTGCGCTGCGGGCCCGGTATGCGATTGTCGGGGAGCCTACTTCGCTGGTTCCTGCGCGCGCGGGTAAGGGGTATTGTCTGGCGAAGGTGCATGTCCGAGGAATTGCGGCGCATAGCGCTTATCCTGAGGCTGGACGGTCGGCGATCTTTGCGACGGGGCGGCTGCTGGGTGAGATTGAGCAGTTGGCGCGGGAGATGATGGAGCTGCGCAATGAGGCGTTTTCGCCGGCGTGGACCACGTTGAACGTGGGCGAGATTCATGGGGGGACGGCGAAGAATATTGTTCCTGCGGACTGTTCGTTTCTTGTGGAGTGGAGGCCGATTCCCGGGCAGCGGCCCGAGCTTGTGCTTGAGCGATTGCGGGAGATTGTTGATCGGTTCGGTGCTGGCGCAGGCGATGGCATGAAGATCGAGGTCGAGACTCTGCGGATGGAGCAGGGGTTTGAGACCAGCGTGCAGAGCGCGGTCGTTCGGGCGGTGAAGGGTGATGCAGATGCGCCGGTGCAGACGATTGCGTTTGGCACGGAGGCTCCGTGGATGGCGAAGATGGGTGCGGAGGCGGTGGTGATTGGGCCGGGGTCGATGCTGACGGCGCATAGTTCGCGGGAGTGTGTTCCCGCTGCGGAGCTTGATGCGTGCGTGGAGATGCTTCGCGATGCGATCAAGCGGATTTGCGGACTACAGCAAAATGCCTGATGGCGTGGAGGGTGCAACAGCAGATTCCCTTCGGGAATGACAACAAAAAAACAAACGCTTGGATGATCAAAGGGCTTTGGCGCCAGTTCAACGGAGGGCTAGACTGTCGTCATGGAAATCAGCTTTGATCCTGCTCGTACTGCCGTCCTCGCGATGGATTGCCAGGCTGGCATTGTGTCGGTCTATGTGAAGTCGCAGGATGATTTCATCATGCGAGCTTCGAGTGTCCTGAGAGCGGCCAGGGCATCAGGAATGCTGGTGGTCCAGGTCCAGGTGGGATTCCGGCCTGGTCTGCCGGAAGTTAGCAGTCGCAATAAGTTGTTCGGCGCCATCAAGTCTTCCAAACAACACCAGGAGTTCTTTCAGGGTTCGTCTGGCGCGATTCACCCGAGGCTTGGGCCGGAGGTCGGCGACATCCTCGTGACAAAGCATCGCGTCAGCGCATTTGTGGGAACGGATCTTGAGATGCTTCTTCGCGCGAATGAGATTGAGACGATTGTTTTATTCGGGATTGCTACGAGTGGAGTGGTGCTTTCGACGTTGCTGGAGGCTAGCGATAAGGACTACCGGCTCGTCGTGATTTCGGATTGCTGCGCGGACCGTGACGCGGAACTTCACACGACGCTCGTCGAGCGGCTGTTTCCCACGCGAGCGGAGGTCATAACCGCCGAAGAGTTTGTGAGCATTATGCCTCCAAGTTGATCGGCAAACTACACCAAACGTAAAGGATCGTTAGTTAGCGTCCGGGGTTGAGCGCAGCCAACTTCCGAGATGCGCGTTTATCGTTGCTAGAGAAGGCACAGCATCACCCATCGGTGGTGTACGAAGGCTAGACGCGATTTGGTGGCTAGCGTGCATCAAAGACTCTCCCGAACTGTTCGAAGAAAGGTAAATGCTATGCGGTATCGCAAGCTTGGAAACACCGGAATCGCTGTCTCCAAGATCGCTCTTGGAACCATGTACTTCGGTGCGGAAACTCCGGAGGAGGACGCCTTCAAGATCCTTGACGCCTACGTTGAGGCAGGCGGCAATTTCGTTGACACGTCGAATGTCTATGTTGGTGGGGTCGCGGAACAGGTCATTGGTCGCTGGTTTGCTGCGCGTTCCAACGACGTCACGGACAAAGTCGTTCTCACCAGCAAGGGCCGCTTCAGTGCCGACCCGGACGTTAATGGTGTTGGACTCTCACGACGGTATCTCCACCGTGCGCTCAACGGGTCGCTCGGCCGTCTCGGTCTGGAAAGGATCGACCTTTACCAGTTGCACGCTTCGGACATGCATACTCCTGTGGAGGAAACGCTGTCCTTCCTTGATGAAGCGGTGAAAGCGGGCAAGATCAATTACATCGGCCTGTCGAACTTCACGGGATGGCAGCTTCAGCTCTTCATCTCCACGGCGAAGGCGATGGGAGTACAGGTTCCGGTCACGCTGCAGTCGCAGTACAGCCTTCTTTCCCGAGAGATTGAATGGGAGATCGTTCCGGCTGCCCTCTATAACGGAATCGGGCTGCTGCCCTGGTCACCGCTCGCAGGAGGCTTTCTCACCGGTAAGTACCAGCGCGGGGCGGCTGCTCCAGCGGACTCGCGGGCAGGTTCTGAGAAGCCGTTGTACCAGTTCGTTTCCGAAGAGTACGCCGACTCGGATCGCAACTGGGGAACGATTGCTGCGGTCGTTCGCATTGCGGAGGAGATCGGATCAACTCCTGCACAGGTCGCGTTGAGCTGGATCGCCGACCGCCCCGGCGTGACTGCACCTATTGTGGGTGCACGCACCGTCGAGCATCTTCGCAGCAACCTTGGCGCAGCGGAACTTAAGCTGAGTGAAGAGGCGACAGCCGAACTTGAAAAGCTCAGTGCGCCGCAGCCTGGAGGCTACCCTTACGGAGCTTTCGGTGCTGGCCAGCGGGCACGCTGGATGCAGGACGGCACCCCTGCACCAACACAACCCTATGTGGCAGGCTCGAAGAGTCCAACAGGGCGCTCCTAAACGCTCATCATTGGCGGTCACCTGCGGGTGGCCGCTGCAGCAGTGCTTTTAGGAACGATAAGTCGGCTTATCGGCAGTAATCCAAAACTGGCGAGAAGAGCGTTTATCGGGAGTATCGCTGACCCTGGTCGCTCCTCCTCGTTCGAGGAGGAGCTTAGCACCTCGCCTCCCCGTCGAATGTTATTGGTGGAGAGCCAGGGAGTTGCTTCGCGGCCTTTACCAGCGCCTGCCTCTATTCTAGAGGAATCAAGGAGGCAATTTGACAACATTACTTGCTTGGGTGGGTGCGGATCAGCGTGGGCCTGCGTCTCTCAGGATTGCCTCAGACAGCAGAATTTCTTGGAGCGCGAACGGTACGGTTCTCCGTAAATGGGATTTTGGCAGGAAGGTATTTGCTTCGAGGAACGAAGCTGATGTGATCGGATACTGCGGAGATAGCTTTTTCCCGACGCAGACGCTCAGCCAAATCATCGACCTAATTGATAGTGGCGTTTTCTTCTCAAACGGCGCTTCGCCCGAGGAAAAAGTAGAACTGATCGTCACCGCACTTGAGCTTGCAGCCGACGGATATCCTGCAGCCGAAAAGCGCGAGTTCTCTATCCTTTTCGGCACACGTTTCGGAAGCGGCATGAAGAGCGAGTTTCGGACGTACACCGCAGCCTTCGCCGCCGGAAAATCTTCTTGCGTGAATGAGTTGAAGATTCCCCCTCGATCACAAAGACTCATAGCGCTCGGCTCGGGCAAGGATAAGCTTGAGCCATACCTTCAAAGGTGGGCTACAAGCGATGTCGGTGGAACTAGTCGCTCCATCTTTTCGTCATTCTGCGACTTCCTCCGCTCACACGAGGATGCTCAAACGGGAGGACCGCCGCAACTCGTAGGTCTGTTTCGTCAGGGTCCAGGTCGCCCCTTCGGAATCGTGTGGGATGAGAAGCTTTATTTAATGGGTATGGCGATGCCACGTCAAAGCGCTTCGGTGACTTTCGATTGCTATAACGATCTGTTTGAGCTCTGCAGCGCAGTGACGTTAAGTCGTGTTGAAGGGGCTCAGCGCCAACCGACGCCGTTCAGAATAGCTTCGAACTGAACAATTTTAGCGCTCAGACGCAGGGCCATCGGTCTTGATAAGTCGGCTTATCGGCAGTTACAGTGGTGGGCGCAGCCGGGGTTGCCTAAAGGTGCGCTTGCGCGGGTTCGCAGGGTTCGACTTCTGACGTTTGGTGTCGTGAACCCGATTATGGTTTGTTGGGTTCTACTTTTCCGTTGAAGGCGTCGTTGATGAAGGTGATCATGTGCTGGCGGGCGATGATGCCGTGCCAGGGTTCGGTGCTGGGCATGCCGGCGAAGTTTCCGCCGAGGGCGCCGTGGTCTTCGCGGGGAAAGAGGAGCATTTGTACGGGCACGTTCTCCTGGCGGAGGGCGCGGTACATCTCTTTGGATTGGCCGTCGGGATCGGTGGTGTCGCTCTCGCCCTGGAGTAGCAGGAAGGGTGTTTTGGCGTGTTCGGCGTAGGCGAGGGGGCTTTGACGCCAGGCGCTTTCGAAGTGCTCCCAGGGGCGGCCCGTGAACCACTTGTCGCCGTAAGAGTCGGACTCGGTGCCGTACTCGCTGAACTGGTCGATGACGGGGGCGCCGCTGACGATGGCTTTGAAGCGGGTGGTCTTGCCTTCGACGAATCCGGCCATCTCGCCGCCGTAGCTGTAGCCGATGAGGGCCATCTTGTCTACGTCAATGGGTTCGGTGTGGAGGACCTCGTCGATGCCGGCCATGATGTCGAGATAGTCGCCGTTGCCCATGTCGTCTTTGTTGGCGGCTTCGAAGGGGATGCCATAGCCGGTGCTGCCGCGGGGGTTGGTGATGAGCACGGCCCAGCCCTGGCCTACGAGGAGATTCGTCAAGGGAGAGTAGCTGTCGAAGAACTGGCCGGTGGGGCCGCCGTGGACGTTGACGACGAGGGGGACGTGTGCGGAGGTTGCCTGCGGCGGGAGGTAGAGGAGACCTTCGATGGTGAAGCCGGCGCGCTTCCAGGAGACGGGCTTCGAGGCGGCGGCGGTCCATGCGGGTGGCGTGGTCTGGGGCTGGAGGAGGCGCCTGGCGGGTTGATCGAGAGCAGTGGTGAAGTAGACGGCGGGGGCGGAGGTGCTGGAGCTTGCCATGTAGACGAAGCCCTTTGCGTCCTTGGCCTGGCGGAAGTTTGAGATGACGGGTGAGCCGAGATCGAGTGGCGTGGGCTGGCCGGTGGCGAGGTCGATGCGGGCTATGGTGCGCTTCATGCCGTAGCTTAGGCCGGTCAAGGCGCTGTGATCGTCGGGCGCGACGAGGAGGACATCGGGGACGAGGGTGCTGTCGGAGATGGTTGCGGTGGTGAGGTTGCGCGGTTTGGCTGCGGCTATGTCGAGTGTGTAGAGGTCGGCGCAGCCTTCGGGGGCGTCCTTTTCGCACTGCGCGACGAGGGCGAGCGCGTTGGTGTGGTGCATCCATGCGGCGCGCTCGGTGGTCTCGGGAAGGCCGGCGATTCGCTTTTGGTCTGAGGGGGATTTGGGGGAGACGATCCATCCGGCGGTGCTGGGGCCGAGGTCGCGGAGGCGGGGGTGGGTGAGGACGAGGATGCGGTCGGATTGGGGCGCCCAGTCGACGGCGTCGACGTGGGTGAGGGTGGGGACTTCGGTGGTCTTGAGGGTTTTGGTGTCGATGAGGTAGAGGCGATGCTCGAGATCTTCGTGCTCGACCCAGTTGGCGTCTTTCTTGTCTTTTTCGTCCCGGGTGCGCGCGGCGGACTTGGGGTCTATGGCGATGACGGCGATGGTGCTGCCGTCGGGCGCGATGGAGTAGGAGAGGATGCCAGCGGGTGCGGCGGCCTCGCCGGCTGCGGGAATGCGCTCGACTTTGATGGCTTCGGCTTCGCCTCCTTCGAGCGGGAGGCGGTAGAGCTGCGACTTGTCTTCGCGGCGAGAGAGAAAGAGGATGGCGCTGCCGTCGGGGAGGTACTCGGCGGACTTTTCGCCTTCGCTGTTGGCCTGGTTGAAGGTGAGCTGGCGGAAGGGCGCGCCTTCGGTACTGAGGAGCCAGAGGTGGGTTTTGCCTCCGTCGGCGGTGCTGTCCTGCACGGTGGCGACGACGTGCTTGAGGTCGGGAGAGAGTTGCGGGGTGGAGATGGTGCGGAGCTGGCGGAGGTCATCGTTGGTGGGGAAGTGCTGCTGGGCTGCGAGAGGGGACGTACAGGCGGTGAGCACAGCGATGGTGGTGACGAACTTGAGGTTCATTTCATTCTCCTTGATGCGCTGGGCGTACGGTCGACGCGAGATGCTACAGCAGATCCGCTTCGGGGATGACAACAAGAAAGGCAAAGGCAACAGCAAAGATGAAGACAACAGCAGATCCCCTTCGGGAAGTCACCGCATAGTTTGGGGGTCGTCGTCTTCGTCGTCCGGGGTGGCGGCTTTGGGGACTGCTTTCTCCTTTGTCGCAGCGGTTTGCGGTGCAGGAGGATAGGGTGGGTTGTCGTAGAGGTAGAGGGCGTTGAAGAGGTAGCGGTAGGTGCCGTGAGACTGGGCGCGCTGCTGGGGTTTGAAGCCGTAGAGCAGGATGCGGCCGCGGCCGTAGGCGACCTCCAGGGCGGCGTCCTTGTCGTGGAGGACTTCGGAGTGGAGGATCATGCCGCTCTCGAGAGGGTCGGCGTCTTTGGCGTATTTTGCCAGGACTGCGCCTTTGAAGCCGGGCAGCGTTTCGAAGGCCGGGCTTCGTTCGAACATGACGACTGGAGCGGCGGGAACACCGTAGTTGACGGGCATCTCGGGATGCTCGGTCTCGATGCGGAGGAGCGAGCCGGCGCAGTAGAACTTTTCGTTGGGGAGGTTTTGGAGGATGTTGCGCACGGGGAGAGACATCAGCGGGATCAAGGATGCGGCGGTCTGGTTGAGGGCGATGAGGGTTCCGCCGTCGCGCACGAACTGGGTGAGGTTGTCGAGGCCCTGTGGCTCGATGCCGCCGGCGTACTGGCCGGGGACCATGCCTTCGCGGAAGCCGTTGGTGAGCAGGCGGCTGGGCATGTCGGGAAGGATGATGACGTCGTAGCGGCTGCGCAGACCGCTGGAGCGGATGTCGGCGTTGTAGAGGCTCTTTGCGTCGTAGTGATAGTTTTCGAGAATCCAGCGGGTCCAGCCCTCGTCGATGGAGGCGGCCCATGGGCGGTAGAGGCCGATCTTTGCTTTCCGTATCGAGATGACGTGTTCGGGCGCGGGCGTGGCGAGCGCATCGACGGAGAACTTTGTGGAGAGCTCGGAGATGGCGGAGCGGCTGAGGCCGCTGATGAGGAATGCGCCGGTCTCGGTGCCTTCGGAGGTTTTGATTGGGTCGGAGGCCATGGCGACCTTTCCGCCCTGGGCGAGTGCGGCGTTGACGAGTTCGAATGCGGCGTTGGGTTTGTGGCTAACGGCGAAAACCGTTCCTGCCCCGGAGACCTCGGTGGCGGGGAGTTTTACGGATTCGATCTTTGTCAGCATGGAGCGTTGGGCGCCGGTTACGGGATCGGAGACGGCATCGACGGCTACGCCCATCTGGAGCGGAAGGGTCCAGCCGGTGATGTCGTAGGGGAGGTGCGCGCCGGCGGCGGTTTCGCCGGTTGCGGCGGCGGGATAGACCTGGCGCTCGAAGAGCTCTTTGGCCATGGGGGAGAAGGGCTGATCCATGGGGATGACCCAGGAGCCGGCGGGGTAGTCGATGCCGTTGGCGTGGAAGCCGGGTTTGGACTCGTAGACGTCGAGGCCGTTCTCGATCATCTTCTGGGCGAGCAGGCCGGCCTCGGGGGTGTCGGCCTGGCGGTCGCTGATGACATAGGCGAAGGGCGGCTCGGTGCGATGCATGTTGTCGCGCGCGGCCTGGTAGCGGTTGTAGAGCAGGGCCTCGCGATTCTTCGCGGCGAGATCGAGGACGGACATCGAGCCTGCAACCATGTAGTCGACGGCATCGCGCAGATGCCACCAGCCGCCCTGCCAAGGCGTCGTGTACATGGTCAGGGCACGGAGATCCTGATACTGCCTGGGAAACTCGTCGACAGTGTAGAAGCGCGGGGTGGCATAGCGGTAGAGGGCGGTCTCGGTGAAGAAGGAGATCTCGTTGCGGTAGACGCCAGCCCAGTCGGTGAAGCCGGCGTACCAGTTGTCGAACTGCGTCTCAGAGATGGCGCCGGGCATGTTGTGCTGGTCGAGATATGCTGCCATGTTGGTGCCGATGACGTTGAGCCAGCTGCGTACGTAGGGGCTGACGTTGCTCGATATGGGATCTGCGAAGGGGGGAATCCAGATACGGGCAGGGAAGGGCGCGGTCTGGTGCTGGCAGTAGAAGATCGCGGGGCTGTATTCGAGCTCGGTGCGGGTGACGACCTGCTCTTCCTTCATGTTCATCATGTAGCCGTCGCGGTTGTTGTCGTGGCCGACGTAGTCCTGGTAGAGCCATGGCATCGGAGCGACTTCGTACTTTGTGCCGACGTTCTGGCGATACCAGGAGACGATCATGTCCTGGCCGTCGGGGTTGAGCGTGGGCCAAAGGACGAGGATGACGTTGTTGAGGATGGCGTCGATCTCGGGGTCGTTTTTCGCGGAGAGGAGTTTGTAGGCGAGGATGATGGAGTGCTGGCCGCCGGCGACCTCGGAGGAGTGCAGGCCGCCGTCGATGTGGACGATGACCTTGGCGTCGTGCGCGAGTTGGTGGGCCTGGTCGTCGTTGAGATTGTCGGCGACGGCGAGACGGCGGGCGTCTTTCTTGTACTCGTCGAGCCGGGCGAGATTTTCCGGCGAGGAGATGACGCCTACTTCGATGTCTTTGCCTTCGGTGGTCTTGCCGACGGTGAACATCTTCATCCGATCGGAGCTGGCCGCCAGTGCGTGGAAGTACTTGACGGCATCTTCGTAACTGGCGAGATAGAAGTCGTCGCCTGGGTTGTGTCCGAGAATCGATACTGGAGTGGGAACCTGCGCCCAGAGGCGGCCGGCTGCGAGGAAACAGAGACAGAGACACCACGAGTGCAGGTGCTTTGAGACGCTCATCAGATTCCTTGTGTTGCGAGGTTTGGGTGAATGGATGTAACTGTAATCAAGAATGGGCTGATTGCAAATAGCGAATCGCTGGTTTTGGCGACGCTGCTCGAAGGAATGTGGGACCGTGCGTTGTGAAAACCATGGAATGATGGTGGTTCGCGGCGGCGGGACAAGACAGCGCAGCTTTGGTGGTCGAGTGAGAGTTGTGGTTTCCACCCTTCGCGCAAAGGATGCGGAAAGGAGGGGACGCCTGGAGTTTTGTTGAGATCTCCCTGCAAATGCTTTAGTCCGCGACTTGCATCAACGTTGCCCAGAGGGCCTTGGTTCCTGCGCTGGTCTTGGCCGATACCGGCAGAATCTCCGTCACCTCGTGGGCTTTCTTCAGCGCGGCCATCGATTTTGCGAGCTCGTTGTTTGATAGCTTGTCCGCTTTGGTTCCAGCCACGACGAAGGGACGCTGGATCTGCTTGAGATACGTAATCAGCTGGGTGTCGTTCTCCTGCGGGGGGATGTTGGTGTCGACCAGGCAGACGCACAGGGCGAGGGGCTCGCGCTCCGCGAGGTAGGGCTCGATGAACTTCGGCCACTCCGCAGAGATGGATTTGGAGATCTTGGCGTAGCCATAGCCGGGTAGATCGGCGAAGATGAGCACGGGTCTGGGCTTCATTTTCTCGCCTGCGCCGTCGTGCAGCGCGAAGAAGTTGATTGCCCTGGTGCGGCCCGGCGTGGAGGAGGTATGCGCCTGCTTCGAACCGATGAGGGAGTTTATCAGCGACGATTTGCCTACATTGGAGCGGCCCAGAAAGGCGATTTCGGGCGCAGCGTAGGTCTTCGCCTCGGAAGGGAAGTGGGACACGTCGGTAGCGGACAACACAAAGACGGGATGCAGCGGCATGAGCAAGTGTACCCTTGCGCTGCTCTCCGTTCGCGTAGCCTGGCGGGCAAAGGCAGCTCAGGTGCTGGTGTAGAGGCTTTGACCTAAGGAAGCTCGGATTAAGTACACGCGATACTTTACGAGCGGGATCTGTTCAGTAGTGGAGGGTAAGAGGCGAAACGAAATACGGGGTTTCTCCACTCCGCCACGCGACAGGGCCGCGTGGCTGCGGTCGAAATGACGGCATCAGGAATTGACGCGATAAGCAGAGAACACTTAATCACTAGAGATCAGAACGATCATGCCTGCCCCCAAGAGGAAGCAGGCATGACTGTTTGCATTGGATGCGTTTATTTTGTGATGGTCACCGGCTGGGTCAAACGAAACGTCACTGAGGATTCGGAGGGAATGACGACGTCCTTGTTGCCGGTGAAGGCAGCTCCTGCGGTTCCGGCTCCTGCGCCGAGCAGGCCTCCGATGAGGGCGCCTTTGCCTCCTCCGGCGAGGCCGCCGATCAGCGCGCCGGCTCCGCCACCTCCACCGATGAAGCCTGCCGACCGTTTTCCTTTGCCACTGGCTTCCTTTTCATACTCCGTGACGCTCACTTGCGTCCCGGCGATCGAACTTAGCTGGATTCCAAGTGCGCCCGACCCTTTGAACCGGCCCCTGCCCTTTGCCGCCACGATGGTACCGGCGACGCGTGTGCCTCGCGGAAAGAGGACTGCGCCGCCTGAGCTGCGGAGCGATTGCGCAAGCACTCCGGTGAAGCGATCTCCGACTTCGTTATGGCTTGCACTAAGTTGTTCGGTGATGGTGACGACCACGGGAGTTCCTGCCCGGGCTGTCAATTGGACTGGCGGGGGCGGCGGCGGGGGCGCAGGAACCGGAGCAGCGGGCGCCGCAAC
>Ga0080006_1247150_pt1 | contig 13513 bp, 12 predicted proteins | sample RS3BMetagenome_FD_69209 | JGI IMG/M metagenome (GOLD analysis project Ga0080006, IMG submission 69209) | Ferric oxide microbial mat and aquatic microbial communities from Rainbow Spring, Yellowstone National Park, USA - RS3B (SPADES... ...
GTCCTTCTCAATTGAACGTATTCTGAGCTGTATCTCCTCCAGAGGGATCGTTTTGTTTATCATAATCTCCTCCTTTCTGGCTATGATAAATTAAACAGTTAATAGTAAAAATGTTACGCGTCTAACCATACAAGATTCAATACTTCCCTTGAATCATGCATGTGTTCAATAGTTATACGGCATTAAAGATATTGCTAGTCTTGCTTGCCATTATAATTCCGACTTTTTCAGTCTTTCTAATAACCTCCATGTTCGTAAAGCCATTTCTATTGAGAACATCTGGCAGAAATTTTTGTTTATCGTGGTATTCTAGGACTATCGCATCTATTTTTTCAAATAGTTTTTCATCCAAGGAACTGAAGATACCATATTCGCAACCTTCACAGTCTACTTTTAAGATTGAATCATTTATGTTTTGATCGGAGGGAAGGTATCGCAGTATATCATTAATAGTGATCTGTTTGATTTCTTTTCCCTGCCTATTTTCTTTTAAAGCACTCCCTCCGGCAATTACACCGTTATAATCATCAACATAAATAGATTTTCGTTCACTTCCTACCGCAACATTTTCAAGTTGAATAAGCCCTGACAAATTATTTAACTCTACATTTTCTTTGGCCATTGCAAATACTTTTGGAACTGGCTCGAAACAGAGAATTTTTTTGGCGCCTCGTAGCACAAAATATAATGCAGAATCAGCGATGCTAGCTCCTATATCAATTACTATTTTATTATCGTATCTCATATTTTTGTACTCTTCGTTGATAAACACTCCTGGAAAATCTCCGTCATCAAATATATGTTTAATTTTTATTTTTCTTCCATCATATTTAGATTTAACCTGCATCTCTCGTGTACTGTTGTCCCAGTCCAATATAAAATTAGAATCAAACCTGTAATTATACCCGAGGTAACCCGCCAAATAAAACTGCTGACTATTTTGGCAAGTCACAGTAAAATTATAACCTCTTATCTCGCAATCTATGGGAAATCTATGTAAAACACGTTGAAATAATGGTTTCATTGGATGTAGAAATGCCTTTCGGTAAAATCTTATTTCTTTGTACCACACATTACTCAATCTCCCATAAAGATTAAATCTTTATTCCCAAATCAACAAAAAACTGATAAAACTCTTCCTTACCTCTGGATTCTCTATAATAATCTCCAATCTTGTTCGTATACCAGTCTATCGCATTCATTAATTCCCTTCTATCCGACAGAGAATAAATAGCATCCCTCCAAGAAGTGAGACTTAGGGGAACCAGATATGGTGAATCCATTAGCACCTCGCGGAATATTGGAATATCAGTTGCCAGCACGGGTACACCGCAATTCAATGCTTCTGTTATTGGGTAGTTAAACCCCTCCGCCGATGAGGGCGCAACGTATAGATCAGCGGCATTATAAAGTTCTACTAAGGTTTTATCATCCACATGTTCATTGATATTCAACACCCTGTTTTTGTGAATAGAATCTACTGTACCACCCCCCAGATGGACAAGCAGAAAATCATCATTGAGTGAATCAACAATTTTCCCCAAAAAATGCAAGTTTTTATTTTGTGAACCAGAAGAGACATTTAACATTATAAACTTAGAGTGCGGAAGTGACAGTTTTCTCCTGCAGTTTTCCTTATCCATCCTTACAAAATATTCAGGAGTCCAGTGGTGAATTACCCTGCTTTTGACATTGGGATAAAACTTGTTTAGTAATTCATTTGTATACTTGGAAACCGTTGTAACTCCAAGAAGATCATAGCAATAATTAAGATCCATTTTTTGAAATATTCTATACAAAGGACCATAGCTAATCTTAGTGGTATCTTCCAGAACATATAGATCATGAATTGTTCCAATGACTGTTTTCTTCCATTTTGACAGATGAAAAAAATCCGGCGAAACAAAATGTATGTAGTCAAAATCATCTATTTTTTTGCTCCAAACAGAAGGAAATTTGAATGACAGAACATATGACAATTTAGGCGGTAAAAATTTTGGTTGGATAATTTCAAGGTTTGTTTTACCAGCTCTTTCCAATTCATAGTTTATAGATTTAAAGTAAATTAAATTTGAATAATATCCAAGATTGAATGCATTCTCAACAAACCTAAAAATGCCTGTTCCTTCAGGATAGCTTGTCACAAGTGCTATTTTGTCCTTGTTCATAATCATAACCTCTCCATTTTTTAATGGTAGAAGAAAATCTATGCCCCAAGAAGTTAGATACCAGTTCCTCCATCCTAATTTTTTCATCCTTGCTTAACGACTCTATGGTTTCTGGCTTTGACATAATCTCAATCTCATTGTTTGATACATTTAAATAGAATTTTTTTCCACTGGAATACACTGCCAACTGTCTGCATTCGAATTTTTCAAGCTTGCTTACTATGTCACTTTCTAACCTAAACATTGATCTAAAATCTTCTTGAATTGCAAATTTTTCGGAATATACAACATCCGATGAAAGTACTTCCGGTTCGATCAGTCCCTGTGAGCAACGAATTAAAAATTTGTTTACGTGAATTAAGGACTGATACCCATCTGCTATCTCTATTTTTCGCTGATTGGGTAGCTTAACTATCAATGGTATCCTGACAAGGGTATCAGTAAGCAGCACACCGTGGCCGTAAAAATGGTTCTCTCCGAAACTCTGACCATGGTCTGACGTAACGACTATTATGCTATTATCGTAGTATCTCTCGGATTTAAGCTTATTTACAATAACTCCAATATAGCGATCCAGAAGTATAAGTTCATTTAGATACACGTCTCTATATTCAGATAACCGGGAACCCTTGATGTTTTCATAACCAGCCAAGAACTTTAGCATTCTTTTCAACTCGCCACTGAATATTTCACCTTTTTCAAGTATATATGGGTCGTGCATCTCCATAAAATTAATAAACAAGAAAAATGGTTCGCGGAAAAAACTATTTCTTACGTCACTGACTATATTCTTACCACCCTTTTCAAAAGGATACTTGGACTCTTTTATTGAATTAACAAACACTCTGTAATTCATCAGAAGCCAAGGTAGGGCAAAAAAATTTTTGCCTCGTTTTAAAAAATTCTTCAGTTCCGGGATATCGAAATAATTAGCTAAATTTATAATATCATCCTTTATGTTTGGAAACTTGGTAGCTATCTCCTCTCTTAAATTTTCCCAGAGTTCAAAAACATGCTCAAACGCGTCAGAATACTGGAAATAGTCAAAACCGCGCTCAAATCCAGTGCCTGGAGCTAAATTGGGATTTGCTACGAACCCATACGTGTGGTATCCACTATCCTTTAATTGTTCGGCCAATGTTTTCCCATTGAATTTCAGTATTTCTTCCATTATTGTTATTTTAAGAGAGTCCTTAAGGGTCTTGCTCTCGTGCACTCCATGCTCAGATGGATATAAACCTGTGAATAGTGAAACATGTGATGGGACTGTCCACGGTGCTGGAGCCACAGCGTTATTGAAGTATAATGAATCGCCCTTGAGGTTATCAATATTTTTCAGTTTGCCTTCCTTAACGGCTTTGTCGAAAGTATCCCATCTGCAAGTGTCAAGAACGATTAAGACTATGTTTGGTTTGCTCAAATATACCCCCAATTCCTGAGTCTTTCTATCATTTCCTCTTTGTCTTGAGGTCTCCCAGTTTGTTCCCATGCTGGTATACTTGATTCTGGAACGGAATCTTCCTTACTATCGATGGAACGGAATCCCTTTGAATAAAGTGGGTTCTTCGGCAAATTATTCTGTTCTATATAATCCCATATATCCCTCTCTGTAAAAGTTAGAATAGGATGAATCCTATAATGGAAAGGATTGTTTTTGGGTGAAATAAAAACTTCACTTGCTACTGCCTCATTCTCATCCCACCTTAAACCTACCAACAGTGCATCAAATCTATATTTTTCAATCGCTTCGTTCATTGGTACAGTTTTTAATAGATGGTTTGCAACTTCTGAGTGAAGAGAAACTGGAATTGAATTCTCAAGGTAATTAAGTTGCTCTAGTTCATTTCTGTTCTTACTGTTTAAAGAGTCTACAGATATCACACCATTGGAGACGTGAGAAAGTGCATCTTCATTTTTCTCAACTATTAATTTAATACCCCAAACCTCCTTCGCAAGTTCTAAAAATTTCCAAGTCTCATCAAAGTGCATACCATGGTCTATGAAGAGTGTGGGCAGCACTGGAACATTATTGTTTACTGAGTATTTTTTCACAAGATCAAGCACAACAGTGCTGTCTTTGTCACCGTTAAAGACGATTGCCGGCCTCAAAAATCTTTCGTAAGCTTCCTTCACAACTTCAGTTGCAATTGCAATTTTTGATTTTAAGGACAAATACTCTATTCTTTTTGTAACCACGCTATAAAATCGCTTTAATGTATAAAAATTTATCAGGTTTCATTCTTTAATCTACCAAGAATACATCTAAAATTGATTTAAGTCGTGCCCTCATTCAAGAATGCCAAGTCATTTTAGGTTAGATTACATTGTTGTTCACACATTTTAGGGCAGCTTAAAAAACAAACACAAACAGAAGCAACATAGCGGTCCCTGTGCTAAAGAGCATATTACCAAACGTTTTCCTGTGTTTTCATTCAAAATTAATTATTCCGCATCCGTGGCGATATAATCTTTCTAAGGGGGTATATTAATCTGATAAATGGTTGCAAATAATATTGAATGGGCTTAAAATATATAGATTCATTTCAACCGTTCAAGTATCTTCATAAATCTAAGATACGTGTTATCCCATGTAAAGCCATTTGAAATCTCAATACAATTTTTGCTCATTTCTTCAAACAATTTGTTGTCCTTGATCAGTTTCAATATCGCTTCTCTAAGGCCATTAATATCGTTATCATTCACAAGCAGACCAGTTCTTCCATTTATCACCGCATCCCTTATTCCATAATTGTTATAACCAATGCAAACACTCCCGTATCTTCCTGCCTCGATGGCTGGCAAGCTGAACCCCTCCTTTTCGGAGGTCACAATATTGATTTTTGACCTTGCGTATATTTTCTCTTTTTCTACGTTTGATACATAACCTAATAATTTAACCCTTTCATTTAAGTTCTCCTTATCAATTATTCTTGTCAAGTGCCGCAGATATCTCTTATTTCCTTTTCCAATTATGACAAGTCTCCAATTCTCAGGAAGGGCGGAAAATGCTAAAATTCCATGTTCAATCTTCTTCCAAGGTTTCAATGGACCAGTGATAACCGCCAGATCTTCTTTTTTAATCTCAGAAGAATCCACATTGGCAGGTTCTAAGCCGTCCTCATTTACAAATACGTTAGAGAAATGCAACGAAACAAGTTCCGATTTGCTGGATTCACTGTCTGTCATAATTGGCACATTTCTGTAAAGGAATCTGAGAACGGCTCTGGAAATTATAAATTCGAAAGGACCCACAAGAGGTAACTTCTTACATGTGGCAACGAATGTTGGCAAATGAAATATTATGGCCAAGTATTTTGCATTTGATTTGCTCAAATTGACTAAGAAGGGAGGGCCGTTTATAACTTCTATAACTATATCAAATTCATCTCTATGCTCCTTAAGCCAGAAGAAGGACTTTATATATAAAGTTACAATAGATCCCATTCTTATTATCCTGACACCATTTAGTTCCTCATTTGGTTTTGATCCTTTGAAGGAGGATGTGAGGTAAGTCACCTCATAACCATCTCGGGATAGTCTCTTTGCTAGCTCAAATGCGTATAATTCAGAACCACCAGAGTTAGGGTTCAATATGTCCATCCAATTGAGGAACAGTACTTTACTGGCCAATATAACCTCCTCCGATCCCGTAACTGTTAGATATAGTACCTATTTCGTTTATAGACACACTGGATACATTGAATGGGCCACTCCATTCAGTGTTCGGTGGGAGTTGGGCAAATATTTTGAAATTATCTGAGAATTCTGTTATATCCACGTAAAGATGGAGCACATGCGTTCTACCCTGGGCTCCAAGGTTATCTGGATACAAGTTATAGACAGTAGCGTTGTCTATGGTATTTCCGGAGGTCGAGATGATTATCTGATAGTCACTATTATTTCCAAATGAATCCATATGGGAGTATGTTATATTTATCTCATACTTGCCGGGAGAGATTGGAATAGATGGCGTTTGCCAAACCGGAAGCCACTGACCATTAGCTGTGGATATATTGTTTATGGTCACGTTATCATCCTTTATAAAGGGAGAATATAAAACATTAGTGGGAAAGTAGTCTTTGAATGGTATATAATAACGAGGGACGGTTGAATTGTAATAGTGCTTCGGCACTATCATTCCATTAATCTCTGAATAGATGCCATAATTGCCGCTACCATATAGTTCCCTGACAAGATCGTACATCGACAAATTATATGGAGGAGCTAAAGCTTCGTAATATGTAGGTTGGTAAGGATCTGCGACTACGTAATCTATTCTAATCTTTTGCCAGACTCCATCGCTATTTTTATAGCTTAAGTTATAAGGTAAACTATATCCAACTCCAGGGACTTCAAGTATACCGCCGGTGGCCATCGGATTGCCGCTTATGTTAAAAGTTCTGGGAAAGAATTCTGGTAATCCATTTTGAATAACCACATACGGATCGTTGAAAGGTACTGTTTGGACAAGAATTTCCACCTCTTTGTATTCTGTCTCATTTATGCTGAATATCTGGTTAATATGAAAAGAAATATCATTATTTGCATTATTTAGCGGACCGTAGGGCTCAAAAAATAATGCCAGGACAAGAATGGTAAAGAGAACGTAATATGCTATATGCACTGATTTTAAATTGAGCTTATGTACGTATCTACAAATTTTATGTTTATTGTTTCCAAAGCGCACTGTGAAGAATCTTCTGAAGATCTTCAGAAAAGTCCTTCCAGATAATACCTCAATCGTTCCGATGTAAATGAAGGGGACCAACTGATACATATAAATTGTTGTTATTCCATATGGATACGCATATCCCCAAAACCGAGTCATTGCAAGTAGAACAAAGTAGCCAAGAATGAAGGGGAGAGATCTTATGGACAGCAGTGGTAGGAAGATAAAAGGGGCAAGAAAGATCAAAAAGGTAATAAGTATGTCATAATTTAATATTTGAGGACCAAAAAACCCAGAGAGATGCGCTTCATTGGGTACAATTAAATGAGTAGAGAATAGAATGTATATGTATCTGATTAGAAAAAAGGCAACCGAGAAGATAAATACAGTAGCGTATATCTGGAACTTCGATCTCTTGATATGAATATCATCAAATCTATCGCCATAGTGAAGGTCTATAATGAGCAACAGAACAAAAAAAGCGACAAGCACAGACAGCGGGTACTTTACCATAGAAGCAAGGAAGAAAAGGAAAATAGATGGTGCTCTTTTTCCCAGAAGGGAGAAATAGTATCCAGCTAAGAGGAGAGTTGGCAGAAATGAAATATTGTGTATATCGAAGTAATTCGCACCGGCAAGTGGGAAAAAGAATAGGTATGAAATTGCCAAAATCAGGGCAACATTCTTACTCAGATTTCTTGATAAAGAAATGTAATAAACAAGTGGAGACCCAAGACCAATGAAAATCGTCTGGAAAATGAATAAAAAGACAAAACTTTCAGGTAAGGCTATGGGAAAAAGAATAAACTTTAGTCCTCTAAGTGTGAAACTCATAAAGAAAGAATAAGGCGTCCAGTGAGCGAAAACAACATCGTGCAATTCTTGCATAAACAAACCTGCATCGTAAACATAGGCATTAAGAGAAAGGAATCTATCAACAGTAATAACTGACCAAGTGACTATGTATACAATTATAAAGAATAGGAGTATGAATTCATGTTTATATTGTTGCATGGTGTTTAACAATCCCCTATCTTTAATATTTAACACCTCCAAATATTGCATAAAGTTTGATAGATAACTTAGGAGATGCTTTTGATAAAATGTTAAGAATCAAGAGAAGAAAGTGCACTCTCCTCATGCTTGTCCCAAAGTGCTTAACAAAACCTATTACGGGTAAGTTACCGTTGAGTTTATAATTTGATTCGCAAATTGAGGAATACATAACTGCAACGAATGATTGGGACATCGACAAACATCTTATTGCGACATGAGTTTTAATATTTGCTCCACTGTTCAATAAAGCTGAAAATGTGTCCAATTCCCTTTTTAAAATTTCACATCTCTTAGATACGGAACTAAGATTATCTGACAATATTCTTGAAGCGTTTCCACCATGAACACGATACTGTGTTAATTTATCAGAATCAAGCATTAAAACCCCTCCTGAGTCGAGGGCAAACGAGAATATAACCTCGTCCTCTGTGTGAAGCACATATTTGAGCAAATATTCGTGTGTTTTAAGTATTTCTTTTTTGACAGAAATCGTGCTATTGAAAGCATTTCCTCTATAACTGACAAACCTGACGATGTCCTTCCAGGCAGACATATTGCTTATTCTCATTTCAGATTTTCTGCTTCTGAACATCTGTACATTATCTTTGACTCTTATAGGTTTGCCCCCTATTCCAATATATTCACAATCATTTGAATAATAAATCAAATCTGGGTTTTTCGTAAATTTTTCAAGAACAATCCTAACCTTTTCCGGAGAAAAAAGATCATCATCATCGAGAAAACATAACACTTCACCGCTTGAAATCTCTAAGGCCTCCCGTATGAATAAGCCAATTGGGCCGTCCAAGTACTTTGTCTTTATTTTGAGACCCTTATTAAGATAGTGCTTTATGGGTAGAAAAGACAAATCAAAGTTAGTGATCAATATCACTTCATAACTTTTGTAGTCTGCGGACTGATTGACGGCGGAATTAAATGCCTCCTGAATAAAATTTTTCCTGTTATAACCAAATATTACTATTGAGATGAACATTGATATCACCTTTATTTTTTAATGATCACTTCAATTTCACCCCATCCTGTTAATTTTTGGCGGAACTCTTTATGTTCAAAGTTCCCTTTTAAATTCTCCCAGAAGTTCGGAACGCCATTGCCTCTGTCTGGATTAATGTCATGAAAGGCGATCAGACCACCTTTCCTGACGAGAGGTGAAAATTTATCAAAATCATTTTTAACCCCCGCATAAGTGTGGTTCGCATCAATAAAAAGAACATCTGCTTGAACTTTTCCTAACGCATCATAAACTATCATAGGAGTTGTCTCATCAAACGTATTGGCTCGAACTATCTTTATAATTTTTTCCTCGTCAAAACTCTGGTACAATTGTATTCTAGAGTTTGAAAATTTATGAATATCTACAGATACAATTATTGAGCCTACATCCATGATTTTCGTAAAGAGAAATAATGTACCCCCATTTGCAGTGCCCACCTCTATTACCCTCCTTGGCGATTTAATTCTTTCTATTACATAGCTACAAAAAGAAAGGAACTCATTTCTGTCCTGAAGAGGCTTAATTGACATTGATCTATATTTCCAATGGACAGCAAAATCAAAGGCTTCGTTGAGATCGGCAATATTTTTTGCTTTCTCATGAAAATCCAGGGCAGGTCTATTTCCATAGAACTTTTCCCTAAAATCTTGAAAAATCCTCATCATGAATTCATACCCAAATGCAAAAGTATTATTAATGCCATTTTCTCTTATGGATTTATAGAGCGACATCGATACAACTATAGAACATCAGGAATTATAAATATATTACCGAAAGATATTATAGAGGTTCGTTTGAGATGGAGACCCCAACCATTATTAATAATATTCCTCTCTTCTAGCATTAAAATCGTTGCGAATATATAGAAAAGGTCTCTCTCATTGCTCCAAGAAAAGAGTTCTAGCTCGTTTGATCCTTTACTATCTTTTGTACTTTCTTCATAAGGGTAATTCCTGTCTATACTTATCCCCATTTAAGCTTTCCCTGACAGTCTTTATATAGACCAATAAATTATCTTAATGGTATGAAAAAGGCTTTAATTACGGGAATTACTGGTCAGGATGGAGCATATCTTGCGGATTATCTCCTTAAAAGAGGGTATAAGGTTTTTGGTCTCTTCAGGCGTACCAGCACACCAAATTTTTGGAGGCTCTATTCCCTTGACATATTCAGTAGGGTGAATCTCATATCTGGTGACTTGGACGACGCTGGCTCACTCTCTGAAGCACTAGATGTCTCTGATCCAGATGAGGTATATCATCTGGCAGCACAGTCTTTCGTTGAAGCTAGTTTTGAGTCCCCATATTCAACGGGAGTAATCACCGGATTATCCACAACCTCGCTCCTAGAAGCTATCAGACACCACAATTCAGATATCAAGTTCTATTTTGCAGGAACTAGCGAAATGTTCGGAGATTATGGAAATGATGGAAAATCCCTTGACGAAAGAAGTTCATTTATGCCCATGAGCCCTTATGCAGCAGCAAAGCTTTACGGTTTTTGGATAACAAAAATTTACAGAAATGGCTACGGTATATTCGCGTCATGCGGTCTTCTATTTAACCATGAATCTCCCCTGCGCGGCTTGGAATTTGTGACAAGAAAAATAGCCAATGAAGTCTCCAAAGTGGCATATGGTATTTCAAATGAGATAAGACTGGGAAACCTCGATTCCCGAAGGGATTGGGGGTATGCGCCAGAATACGTTGAAGCAATGTGGAAAATGCTTCAGACTGATGAACCTCAAGATTATGTAATTGCCACTGGAGAAGCTCACTCTGTTAAGGAGTTTCTGGAGCTAGCAGCAGAGATAGCTGGCATAGATTGGGAGAAATATACTGTAGTGGATGAAAGATTCAAGCGTCCCCTGGACGTGCCAGCGCTGATCGGTAATCCGATTAAGGCACGCAATGAACTGGATTGGTCACCTAGAACTGGCTTTGATGATCTAGTAAAAATTATGGTTAACGAAGAGATGAAGAGATGGAAAATGTATCTGGAAGGAGACCGTTTTCCATGGGATGTACCAAACTATCAGGATGAGAACAGCATACTAAAGACAAGGGTAAGGATGTAACATGAACAAGAGGATACCAGTGTATGAGCCGAACATTGGCCAGAGAGAGTTGGAATATGTTGAAGATGCCGTAAAGAGTGGATGGGTGAGCTCTAAGGGACCATATATAGAGAAATTCGAAAAATCGTTCGCCTCCTACATAGGAACGAAATACGGTGTTACTGCCAGTAATGGAACAGCAGCACTTCATCTTGCAGTTTCCGCCTTAGGTATTGGGGCGGGAGATGAAGTGATAGTTCCTAATTTCACTTTTGTAAGTCCGGTGAACGCTGTTCTTTACAATGGAGGTATACCCGTACTTGTGGATTCAAATGAGAATGACTGGAACATAAACTACGATCAGGTCGAGAGCAAGATCACAGAGAGGACTAAAGCCATAATTGCGGTTCACCTGTACGGGCATCCATGCGATATGAAGAGGATAACGGAGATAGCAGACAATCACGATCTTAAAATCATAGAGGACTGCGCGGAGGCAATTGGTGCAGAGTACAATGGGAAGAAGGTGGGCACTTTTGGTGATATATCGTGTTTTTCTTTTTACGGAAACAAGATAATTACAACAGGTGAGGGCGGAATGTGCCTAACCGACGACGAGAAAACTGCTCAAAAGATACGCGAACTCAGAGATCATGGAATGAAACCAAACAGACGGTACTGGCATGATAACATTGGCTACAACTACAGGATGACCAACATACAGGCGGCGCTTGGTGTTGGGCAACTGGAAAGAATTAATTCATTTATAGAAAAAAAGAGGCAGATCGCAAAGATGTATGATGATAGGCTTAGAAATGTTAATGGCATTATAACGCAGCCGGAAATGTCATGGGCCAAAAATGTCTATTGGTTGTATTCTATCCTTGTGAATTATCCATCTGGCAGGAACAGAGACAAGGTGATAAAAACTCTAGAGGATGAAAATATTGAAACAAGGCCATTCTTTTTTCCTGTAAACATTATGCCACCCTATGTAAAATTCGGAAATAATGAGGAGCTCAAAATATCCCAGAATCTTTCCATATCCGGTTTAAATCTACCTAGTAGCACCAAAATAACGCAGGATGACATTGAGTTGATATGCGATTTGGTGGTCGAAAGCATGGAGTGAGAATTTGGAATTACTGCCTCTTAAGGGATGCTGTGAATTCCGTAGGGTTTCTCATGGCTGTCATTAAATAGTTGCTAATTTCAAAATCTTCTTCTTGTTGCTTACATTTTTTCAGGAAATTTTCTATTTCTTCTCTAAATATTTCCTTGTGGCAGGGGGTTAGCAAATTGTTTAAATTTGCCTCTTTACGGAATTCTAGAAAATCGATGCATTTTACACTTCTCTTAAAAGCTTCGCCTTTTGGGTATTCCAGACTGCCCACCCGGTACGTCTTAAGGCATAAACATGAGATAGGAAGAAATGAATGATTAGAGCAAGTTTTATCCTACTTTGTAACCCCTTTGTTCAATTATGAAATCACTGGAATGAAGCATGTCCAGACTCTAAAGAGGGAATATGATTTAAAGGTCTTAAATACTGAATAAAGACATATTCAAGGTCCAGGATCATGTAGTGGATGAGATCTGATATCTTCCTCTTGGAAGAGAGGAATTAAACCTGTTCTTTCAGTTCGTTTCATCGGGGTACTAGAAAAGATCAATAATATGCACATCAAACAAATTATGCTCAGAATGGGGTGAGATACTTGTAAATCAGGACATTGCACCATTGTGCCGTAGTGAATATCAGGGGAGGATCATACAGGGTTAAAGACAGGAAGAAGGATTATTTGCTGATTATGAGAATGGAGTGAAAGAAATGAATGAAAGTATGAATTTGGTGGATCAATCTTATTCCGGCGTTTTTGCACAAATATTGACAAGAGTTTATAGAGAGCAGCATACAGTCAGGGAATTCGCAGAGGATGCATTCAGGGTTGCCGGTATTAATATTACTTGGAAGGGAAGCGGAGTGAACGAAATTGGAGTTTCTCACAACGGTAAAACAATGATAAAGGTAAGCAAGGAATCATACAGACCACTTGAATCTGATAACTATAAGACTGACTACACAAAGGCAAAGGAGAAGCTTGGATGGAATCCTGAGATAAAATTCAGGGAACTTGTGAGGATAATGGTTGAAAGTGATTTAAAAAATTCATGAAAATAAATAAATAGTATATATTTATGCGAAATAAATGCAATCCTTCCAGCCACAGTATAACGTAACAAATATCCCTTCCGTTACGATCATAATACCAGCATACAATGAGGAGAAGAGGATAGGACAGGTACTTCAGGAAATATCCGAATTCATCACAACTAACAGTCCATACTGGAATGTGATAGTTTCCATTGACGGAAATGATGGAACAGAGGAAATAGTGAACGATTATTCAAAAAAATACAGTTTTATATCATACAACAAGAACGGAAGCAGGGCAGGGAAGGGCGGCGCAATAAAAAGGGTTGTATCAGAAGCAACTGGAGAATTCACCGTTTTAATGGATGCAGATGGGAGCGTTAACTTTCAAACA
>Ga0080006_1140102_pt1 | contig 13500 bp, 14 predicted proteins | sample RS3BMetagenome_FD_69209 | JGI IMG/M metagenome (GOLD analysis project Ga0080006, IMG submission 69209) | Ferric oxide microbial mat and aquatic microbial communities from Rainbow Spring, Yellowstone National Park, USA - RS3B (SPADES... ...
GATCTCCTTTCAGACTCTAGGAGTCCAGCTTTTTTCAGATATGTTCTTGCCCATCCTACTCTGTTATCAATAACTCTCTGCTGCCCACTTGGGAGTAGCTCTCTCTTCTCCTCTTCAGTCATACCAAATTCTTTGCAAATGTGTTCGATAGCCTCGTGGATTGAGTGTTCCTTTCCATCACTTGCGAGTTTCAGTAGAGGAAGCATGATACTCTGGTAGTCTGGAATGGGCAATCGTATATTCGATAAACAAATAACAAAGATTTAAGAATTTTGGATCGGTCAAGAGCATACATCAAATTCGGACCAGAGTGTCCCAATCATTTTCCTGTTGTCCCAAGCGCTCTGTTCCTCTGGAGACAAAGATAGATAGTTGCCTGCTTGCTGTATGTGTCTTGACTCTCTTGCAGAGTGATGATCTACCAAAGGCTGATAAACGTGAGTCACGTGGCGTCACACTATTGGGTCCTCTCCATGAGGAGCATGGCTTCGGGTTTGAAGGACTGAGAGGGAGAGAAATGCTGTTGCCATGGATCTAACCAATTTTAATACCGTCTGACCTTAGTAGGACAGTACTTTCTATTTTCCATCGAGTTACAAACGTATTTATGTTGACGATGCATATTCTCCTTTCCTACTTCTGGCTACGTTATTTTCCTACTTTTATGGCATTCATTATGTGCCAGTACGGGTTTAAGCAAGCTTTCACGAGGGGTGTTTATATATGTGGAAACCGTTTAAATGATCATGGACTTAAAATTTTCAAAGAAGGACCCGACCCCATTTGAGGCCAAATCCCACCGGGCCCGCCACTTCATTAATGCTTGATTCGTTTGAGCGAAATTTCAGACTCTTTGACAAAGGAGGTATATTCAAACCACATATTTTTGAGGTCAACTGTTCTGTAGTCCTATGGGAGACCTCTCCTTGAAATGCAGGCCAAAATGATGCTGGCAAGCGGCTCGTCGCACTGGATTTACAAAGGCCATTGCATTCCTTTATCTTTCTCAGACTTGACTTGGTTTGCTCGTTCCACACCTTAAGTGACTAATGTTCAACGACTGCAGTATTAACAGTGCATACAACAGCGGCGATTTTTCCTACCGCACGTATGGCTAAAGGTGGAAAGCAAGACTGAATAAAAGATGACCAAGAAACTGAAAACATTATGAGGAAGGGTTCAGTCCAGTTACGATGGCGCTTTACTCTCGTAGCGATTGAATCTGGCTCAATGGTCATATACTAACAAGAATATTTGGCGGATAGCTCAGCACGAAAGACCATTAAAGCGGTTGGTGCTGACCCCTGAAAAGTTCTAAAAGCGCGCCTTGAGCGCTTCCAAAATCTTCTTCCTTTAGTTCCTGAACATGAACGTACCTTATTTCTTTGAACCAAGGCTTCTCCCTAGGAGCTTCAGAACTTTTTACTTCATTTATGAAACAGTAATCCCAGTGCATCTCACCTGGGTACCTCCTGCTTGGATAATAATAACTCACGAGTCTAGAGCGCTCAACCTTGAAGTTGTTCATCCCAAGCTGATCAATCATCACCCTAGTCAGGGTGTCGTCAGGGTGCTCGCCTATCTTTACATAAGAGCTTGGGAAACGCCATTTCTTGAATTCTTGCTCCATATCTGATTCTCCATATATTCGCCTTTTCTCCTTTCTCCTCTTCGGCTTCTGGGAGGCTCTCGAACGCTTTCACTTCCTAGAGAACTTCCCTGTACATATCCACCCATCCACGCGGCGAGCTGCCCCGCCCTTGAAGGGCGGGGTTTTGGAATGTTTAAAACGTTAGCTTACGGGCGTAAGGTAACGTTTAAATTGGTGTCTTGTTACTTTTTATCCGTGAGAAAGAAAAAAGGTAACGAATTGCCTTCCCTTTCACCCGCAAACCTTCCTTACAAAGAAGAGTCGGAGTGGCTCGACCGCCTCTTCGACTCCTTTCTTCAAGAAAAGATAAACGTCCACGACCTGAAGAAAGGCGTAATTCTCGTTCTTCTTTCACTGGAAAAGAAGCTCAAAAAAAGAGTAAGGAAAGATTTGACAGCTTTGGCGCATCAAGAGCGCGCCTATCAGCCGCCGGTTCACAAAGAAGTACCGCTTGTCTCATCGACTCTCGAAGTGCTCACGCCGAAGGCGGAGTGTCCGAAGTGCGGAAAGACGACGCTTGCGGTCGAAGCGCCATTCGAGGTGTGGCTCAGGTGCTTAAGCTGCGGGTTCGTGGACTCCATCGGCTACGGGTCGGAGGGATGGGAGCGCTACGTGGAGCTTGTGCAGTCGCACCAGCTCAGGTTGGTTGCAGGTGGAGGCGCTTGAGCTGGGACCTCGGACTCGACTACGAGAAGACGAAGAAGCTTCTTGTGGAGAGGATTAAGGAGCTTCGGGGAAAGAGGGGGGTGAGGGCTCGACACGCCCTCGCGTACTCTGCGGTGCTTCTCATCCAGCTCAGGAACGGCTCACGTGTTTCCGAGGCGGCGGACGCGCTGAGGGAGTGGGTCACAACTAAGAAGAGGGAAGTTGAAGTCGCGGTAAGGAAGCACCGCACGCCTGAGACGAGGAAGATGGTTATCCCCGAGGAGTTGAAGGAGGAGGACAGGCTTGACGCTTCCTCCGTGCTCGAAGCGGTGAAGCCTTCCACGGTGAAGGTTTACGCCCGCCGCTCACTCGGCTTCAACACTCATTCTTTAAGGTATGCGAGGATAACCCACCTCGCCAAGCAGGGTGTTTCTCCTTCCTTGATTGCCAAAATAACCCACCACCGCCGTCTCGACTATGTTTTGAGGTACACGGAGCAGAAGGCGGCGGATGAGATAAACAGGGAGGTGGAGTGAGTAGTGGTTGTATTTTCTGCTTGTCGGGTTGGCTGGCTGGAGGGATGGATGTGGGGGGCTTGGTTCTTAGATTTTGTATCCCATATGGTCTGTGAAGCACTCGATCACTATGTTTTCTAGGGCGTCTTGGAGTGTTGGTAGGTTCTTCTCCTTTCGGTATTTTTCGAGTAGCTGGAATGTGTATTCGTTTAGCTTTACGTTTTTGGCTGCCTCATCTAGGCTGTCCGTCTGGCTGGGGGTGGGTGGCTGGGTGCCCTCGTGGCTGAGCGCTGTGAGTATGTAGAGGGAGACCTCGGTGGAGTTGGTTGGGATGTCGCTCCCAGCTGGGACTATTACTTTCAAGCGCTCTTCGCTATTCCTCGTGGCCGCCTGCATACCCTCTATGAGTTTTCTCCCGTAGAAGCGCTGTTTTTCCTCTTCTCCGAGGTTGGGTGGGAGTGTGCGGTTGAGGGCTCTGAGCGCTGTGCTCCCTATCCATACTTCGGCTCTCACCTCGCCCCTGGGGGTGGGCTCCCGCATGGCTGGCTCGGTCTGCGTGCTCTCCGTGGGCTGCGGGGTGCGCCGCGGTGCCTGCTGGTCGGCCTGGAAGTTTTCGGCGTCCAGGATCCACGTATCAGCCGCCACTGCGTCCGGCTTCTTCATCTGCTTCTGGGGCCAGGGCTCTCCGTCTCCATTAGCGCCGGAGTCGCTGCCTTCTTTCTCTACCATCTTCCTTCTTCTCATGTATTCGTAATATTTTTTCATGGCGGCGACCAAATCTTGGTCTTTGAACCTCTCATCCAGGACTTTGTAGATATATCTTTCGCTGAGAAGTGTTATTCTCGCTAGGAACTTTGCGACGGGGATTCCCTCCCACTGCGCTTTGAAATCGGGGTCCTTGCTGATGCGCTCCATGTACATTTCCGCCAGTTGGTTGATTACGGTCGCGTTGTTTCTTTTCCCGCTCCGGTAGTTCGCCCTGAAGCGGTATATTGCATGTTTGAATTCATGTGGGAGGGACTCTGGGAAGCCCGCTTTCCTAACTTTTTCGTCGAGGTCGACAAACTCTGTTCTCGCCTTGGGGCCCAGTATGTCGTACCTGCTCTGTCCGTCCAGAATCTCTTTACATGAAGCGCACCTTTTGACCGTTTCGATTTGCTCCCACTTTACGCTTTCAATGAAAGCGTTAGCCTCCTCCGCCTCGTGTTCGTAGGCGTCGGGGGCCTCAGAACCCGGGGGAGTTATGTCTTCGTTTTTCAAGTCAGTCATATCTGCAACCTCTTCCTCCTTTATATCTAAACCTTATAAAGCTCCCAAATTTTGCCTAGAGCGGGGTAGACCCGGATGTATGAAACATATGTTACGCTTTGGTGAGCCACCCCACCCCTAGAAGGGGCGAGGTTTCGGGAGCCTTCAGCGCACCACATCTTTGTGGTGCGGTGCCCAGTTCAGCGCACCACATCTTTGTGGTGCGGTGCCCAGTTCAGCGCACCACATTTAGGTAATGCGCTATCCTAGTTTAACGCATCACATCTAGGTAATGCGGTGGTTAGGTGGATGTGGGTTTGCTTCTTTCTTCCATCGCCGGATTGCTAGTTCCCTGTAGTATTCTTCTTTGAGGTCTTCGCTGAGCACCCTTCTGAGGTGTTTTGGGTTAACACGGAATGTTTGGGCGAGGGTTTGTGTTAGCAGTGGGCCTGCCTCCCTCTTTACAAGTTCTCCCGCTGAGTTGATTAGCTTGTGTCTTACTTCCGCGTTAACGTATTTGTAGAGTGTGACGCGGGTGGCGATTACCTCGAGCTCCTCGTGTGTGAGTGAGTGGTATACTTCCCGTAGCTCTTCTGGGTCGACCACCACTGTTTCAGCGTGTGCCGGGTAGCCCTGGAATAGTAGGCGGTCGGGGTGTTCAGCGCACACGATGTGTGGGAGGAAGGTCCACTTGTTGTCCCCGCTGTGCGGTTTCTGGGCTTCCGACTCTTCCTCATTTCTGGGATACACCACGACTCCTTCACCATTCGAGTTCTGTTTTACGTATCCTGCTGAGTCCTTCATACTAGTATTGATTGAAAAAATATAAAAACGGTTGAATGGTTTTGAGCTCGTGGAGGCGTCGCCGTGGATGTGTGGTGGGAGGGGAGGGGTTTGTGGGGTGTTGCCCGGATCTTCCTACCCAACCAAGCCCCTACACTCCGTCCTGCTGCTCTTTTTTCCCGCTTATTCTTCCCCCTCACTTCTCCTGCGCCTTCTGAGGAATTTTGGTTTGCCCTGCCCGCTGTAGCCCACGGTGTACTCGTACTCGTCGCCTGGGGGTCTTATGGGTGTCCTACCCGCCTTCGCGAGTAGTTCCCCGTATTCCTTGAGTCCCTCGGCGAGGTTGCCGTCCCTGTCTGTTAGGAAGGCCCATTCGATGCCGGGGGTGCTGGGCATGGGTCGCCAGTCGAGTTTGGCTGCGGCCGCGCTGAATCCCTTATCCACTGTGCCCGCAGTCTTCTTTGTTTTATCCGTTCTCTGCGCGGGGGCTGCTGTGTTCGTGGTCGGCGTTGTTGTTTCCTCTGCTTTCTGCGGTGCCTGGCTTCTGAAGAGGGGTGGTAGCTGGTCTGGTCTCAGTGTTGGCGGCGGCTTCACGGCGGGCGCCCCAGTCTCCTCCTCAGCCTCTTCCCGGCTTTCGGCCGGGTTCTCCTCCTCCGCCCCAGCCTCCTTCTCGACCGCTTTAGCCTTGAGTGTGTTTATGATTTGTTCGAGGCGTTCGTCTATTGCTTTGGCGGTCATTGAGAGGCTGCGTCTGAGCTCTTCGAGCTCGGCTACGAGTCTCTCAACGTCGACCTCTTTTCCTTCCTTATCCGTGCTCAAGGTGTACACCTCATATGTCACCCACCCCGCCGGTGACGGTTTCCCCCTTCCCTTCCCCTTCTCCTTTTTTCTTTACGTCTCCTCCTCGGCTTTGGGTGTGGCTGTGGAGTATGTTGCCCGCCTCGAACCCCGATTCGGGGTCGAACTCCACGTACTCCGCCCTCTTCGAGTAGTCGGAGAGTTCGAGGTAGGCGCACGGCCTGCATACGTATAGTGTGAGCCCTGAGGGTTCGAGGTGGTAGCGCCAGATGTGCTCCTGGCCGTGCTTGGGGCAGAGTAGCTCCTCCCCGCACTCCTTACACTTGTTTACGAGTTCCTCTTCGACTGCTTCATCCATGACCAATTTTCCGTCTACTCCTCCTTCCTTAAGTTTAAGGTTTTCCCATGCTGGGTGCATCCGTCTGCGTGTCCGCGCTTTGGAGGCCGCGGCTACCACCGCGCTCCCCCTCCCCTCCGCCGCCGCTGGCTCCGTGCCATGCAACCGCCTCTTCGAGGGCGGTGGCTATGGCGTCGGGCACGCTTTCCACTCTCCTGCTTCGGTGTATGCCCTGTGTTTTCCCCTTGATGTGGTGGAGTGCTGCGGCCGCCTTCGCTGGGCTCCCGCCCTCCTCTAGGTAGAGTGTGAGTAGCTCGGCTATGGCTTCCGCGAAGCTGCGCTCATCTGAGCCGGGTCGACCTAGGTGTATGAACACCCGACTCGGTCTGGGTGCTGGCGCCTGGGTCTGCGTCTGGCTGTATGCGCCCTCCTCACCTGTGTCGGTGTCAGTGTTGGTGCCGGCTGCACCCGCCTTTATCTGCGGGTCGCCGCTGCCCCGCTTCGGGAAGCACACTGTGACGTAGACCCTGTGGCCGGGTTCCGCGAAGTCAACTCTGACCGTTACACTATCATCGATCTCCAACTTTTCCGCTCATCCCTGTATCCATGTCCTTTTACGTGGCGGTTTAGCTCTGGGTCGGTTGATTGGTTGGTTGGCTGACTTACTTACTTGGCTTGGGTTGGCGGTGGTAGTGGGGGTCTATGCTGCTCCGCTTCGGCTGGGGGGCTCATGCTGGCTGGGCTGGGCTGGGCTGGTCGGTCTGGCCCTGTTCGGCGTGTGGGCTTCGGGTTTCCTTCTCCGCCTCCTCTTCTTCCTCGCCGTAGTCCACGGGTGCGGTGACCACTCTGAGCTCCGCCCCTCTCCCCGCGTATGGTATGTGGGCTACCACTTCGGCTGGCTTCCCATGTGCCCAGCTTATGGTGTAACTCGCGGCGCCGGGTGCGCTGAGCGCCATACATACCAATATGGCTCTATACATCTGCGCTACGGGTCTCCCTTCTCCGCTTATGCGGCGGCGTGCTGGGGGTGTGGCCTTGGCGTACCCGGCTTCCTTCTCCCCATGTATGCTGAGCTCGTCGCCGTCCAGTTTCAGGGTGGTGTACCCCGTCGCGGATTTCGCGGTGCGGGCGAGTGTTTGGGCTTGGCGCGCGGTGATCACCACCTCGCACTCGGGTGGGAACCTGAGGTTCACGTAGTTGTCGAATGTGGCCCTGTCGGCCTCCCCATTCACGATGCCTATTTCCACTTTGCGGTAGCTGTGGTTTCTCGGTGTGAATGTGAGTTTCTCACCGTCCAGTGTGAGTGTGCCCCCCATGTGTTCTGCTTCTCCGAGCGCGGCCTCCAGCCTGTCGAGGTATAGTTGCACGGTGTATGGACCGGCTTCACCCCTTGTGTGGGCGGGTACCCTGAGGTGTGCTAGGGCTGTGTGGGATGACTCCATGTCCGCGAGCTCTACGAGTCCGCCGCCCACCCTGACGGTGATGTCCGCCACGCGCCCCTCTACTGGGTGCCTGTGTAGGCCGAGTGTCTTGGCGTAGTGGTTCACGAGCTTGGCGAGGAGGTTTGCGTCTTCGACCTCGGCTTCCGCGGTCTTCTCCGCCGTTGTCGCCGCCGCTGTGGGCTTGGCTGTACCCATATGTGCTGCGTCCTCCTCCTCGTCGGTGTTGTTGTAGTAGTGGTGGCTGTCGGCTGTGGCTGGTGGCTCTTCTCCGTATGGGGGCTGCCCGGATCCTTCCTCCTCCAGCTCCTCGCTTGCACCCGCTTCCTCTTCGCTCATGGGTGCGTCTTTCTCCATAACATCATCCATATATTCTTTCTCCTCAGCGGGCGCTGGGATCTCTTCTTCTCTTAGCTCTTCCTCTGTTTTCTCCTTATCACTCATATACTTACACCTCAACCAACCGGTGATGGTTCGTTGTTGGGGTGCTTGGCTTCGGGTGCTGGGCGGGTGGAATGGTTCAGACCTGAACCCATACACTGGCCGCTAACACCCGGTGGGGGTGGGTTTAAATCTCTCCACCCCTGTTCTTACCAATCATGTCGTATGACTATATTGGTAAGAAGTTGAAGGTGGCGCTAGCTGCGTGGTGGAAGCCCTGTTCCTTGTGAGGGGTGGCTGCTCGTCGCCGCCGCCGCGGGGGAGTTGCTGTTTAGATGCCCCCTCCCTCCCCCCTCCCCTTATCCTCTTTCCGCCCCGGTGTGTAGCTTTATCCACGTGGTTATCCCCCACCACCTGAGGCGTAGGAGTAGGCTTCGCGTGTCTGTGGTGGCGGTGGGGGGTGTCTGTGCGCTTTCCCCGGGGGCCGTTGTGCTCTGTGGGGGGGTTGCCTCCGCTGCCCCCGTGGTCGCCGTGTGGTTGCTTCCCTCCCCTTCGTACTCGTTGCCCGTCTCTTTTCCGTGGGGGAGTATTTTGACGCATAGTCCCCTAGGTGTATTCTTGGTGTTTAGCCTGTTCTCTGGGGCTATGCGTCTGAGTTTCTCCAATGCGTCGGCTTCTTGCTCTGGGGGTATGGTGTAGAGTGTGTGGTAGTGTATCCCCTCCCCGTTGTCTGTGACTGTGTATTTGGCTACGGGGGTGGATGCGTTGACGAGTTCTGTTCCCCAGGCGGCGTGCTGGTGGAAGCATGGGGGCTCTGGGTCATCGTTGCTGGCTTCATCTTTAGTGGGGGTGCGCTGTTCGCCGGCCGCTTCGGTGGGGGTGTCTGCGGGGTTGTGGCGGCTGCTGTTGTGGGTGTCGGTGTCCCCGCCGTCGACCTTGTCGTTGACGGTGGCTGGTCGTGTGCGCTTCCTCTCTTCTGCGAGTAGGCGGAGTGCCTGGGTTGCTTTTACCTCGGCGCGTAGGGTTTGGAGGCGGAGTGTGGCTGTGAGCCTTCTAACCTCGGCTGCTTGGGTCTCCACTTCACGGACGGCTTCGCGCTGGGCGCTCATTACTCGTCGCTTCCCCCCGCGTCGTAGGCTTCTCTGGGGGGTTCGGGTTCCCACATCCCGAGTGCGTCTCTGACTACTTCCTCATGGATGTAGCCATCGTATCCCTTCCGGAATATGAAGTACGCCTCCGGCTTCTGCTCTTCGAGTGTGCGCTTCTCCACCTTGGCGCTCAGCCCGGCGTACACCGTGGCCCCCATGTATCCCCCCGCGAAGGTGCATATCACCGTGATGGGTGGGCTGAGCACGTCCACTATGACCTTCCACCTCCTGTATTCCCAGAGGAAGTCCGTCTCGACCTTGACTGGTGTAAGTACCGCTATCCTCACGTAATACTTTATCCACCAGCCTATATAAATCTAAACCACTGCCTGTTTGGTTTGTTGGTCGGGTGTGTGGATGGGTGGTGGTGGAGGAGGCGGAGTTTGAGGTTGTTGGCTGGTTGTTCCGGGTTGCCTATCTTTTTTTGCTGTGAGCGCCCTCACCGCGGCCTCCATGTCCCTGTAGGGTAGCTCTCCGCCGCTTCCGTATGTGTTATTCATAAGTTTCACTCTACGTAGGCGCGTAGGTATGCGTCCGCACACCTATCATACGCGTAGTGGGGCTTGGGCTTCAGCGCATCATATAGGGACCTCACGGGTTCACTGGTTCCATTCAGCTCCGCCCCGTGAGTATCTGGCGGAGGGTGTGGTACCCGACTCCCTCCGTCATGTAGGTTTCCTCGTCCCCCGGGTTGGGTGTGTACCCTCCGCCTCCAACCTTAACCCTGTCCGCGGCGCGCACCCTGAATATTAGGACGTATTTCCCCGTGTCGGCGAGGTATACCACTGTGAGCCTGGGGTTCAGGGAGGTGTGCGCTACGCGGCTCCCCTTCCCGCTTGCCGCTGTGAGTGTGCCTATGCTCTGGAACGCTGCGGGGTTCATCCAGTGTCTGACGCCGAGTTCTTCGACTCTCCTCAGGATGTCCGCCGCGGAGCCCGCTGGGTCGGGTATGCTGGGCGGCTCCACCCGTCCTTCCTCCACTTGTTTCACTTGAGCCGCTGGGGTGGGGGCGGGGTTTGGGCTCGGTTTCGCCCCACCCGCGTTTGCCCCCGCTTCAGCGGCGGCGTCAGCGTACACACCGCCCCCCTGATCTCCCCCCTCACCAGCCTCCTCTGCCTCGGCCACTGTGGCCGCCGGCTTTTCGATAGCCGGGCTCCTAGGTGTCTTCTCCTTTTTTGTTAGGCGGCCCCACTGCTCGTAGTGGTAGCTGGGTGTTGGGAGGCAGTATTCGTCTCCCTCCCCGGGTCTCTCGCTGTGCGCCTCGAAGAGGTGGGCTGGTAGGCCCGCTTCCTCCGCTTCGGGGAGCCTGAGCCCCGCCCTCCTGAGGTAGTTCGGGCTGAGGGGGTGGTGGGCTGTGGGTGGGTGTGGGCACACCGGGTGCGCTCCACCGTTGCTGTGGAGTGTTGTCGCCGTAGCTGTAGTGGTGGTGGGGGCGGCTGCGGTGGGGGTCGCCGTCATGGTCGGGGCGGCGGTCTCCGTGGCCGCTTCCCGTGTGCCTCTGGGTGTGGGTGCCCGGTTTCTGTGTGGGGGTAGGGGTCTGGTTCCCAGCCAGATTGCGGCTGCCTCGGTCAGCGCATCCTCTGCGCTTCTCCTCTTTTCTCCATGCTTGTTGGTCTTCATAGTGGACTTCGGCCACCCGGTTATGGCTATGCGCCTCCTTCAAACTCGGGTTTTTTATGGGGATTTGAAGGGGGCGGGGTTTCACTCTACGTAGGCGTACATAGGTACATATCGTTGTACCTGTCGTACGCGTAGAGCTTGGGCTTCACAGCATCATTTAGGAACCTCACGGGTTCACTGGTCCCCTTCCGCTCCGCCCCTGTCAGGACGCACCCACCCAAGAGAGAAGGTAGAACCACGCGGTCCCACCATGCCTTTTGGGAAGCGCCCTCCATCCTCAGTTCAACACGCTTCCTTCCGTCCTCCCAATTTACGGTGTAGCCGAACCTGAGCCTCATGTAGAGGTTTATTGCTGCGTTTAGCTGCCTGTCTATTCGGAGCCCGCACTCTTTACACTCGAAAACTGCTCCATTCAGGTCTTTGTTCTCCCACCCACACCTGGAGCAGTAGGAGGATGAACCATAGGGGTCGAGCTCCTTCACTCCGGCCTCACCCAGCCTCCCCACAAGTATCCTCGTGATGGAGCGCCAGTCACTCCTCGAAATCCTCCGGTTCCAGATACGCGAGCGTGTGTACATCTCCTGCTTTTTGAGCTCTTCGAGGCCCACTGAACCACACAGTGATTGAATGACACGCGCGATTTCGAGCTGGTGTTTTCCCGCACGGTTTCTTTCTCTGTTGGAGTACTTTAAAAGAACCCTTTTTGCTTTTTTCGAATGTGAAGCCTTCCTCTGCACACTTCTTCTTTTTTCAAATGATGAGATGTGCACCGATGCGAGCTTCGAAGTGTCTATCCTCACCCACCCTGTTTCAGGTGAGTAGCCATCTAAGGAAAGCAAATTGAAGTCCCACGCCACGGCGAGTTTGCTGTTTCGAGTGTCTTCATAGTGTACTGGGAGGTGCACCTTTTCAAGCGTGATTACTGGCTCGCCGAGCCCGGCTGAGGACACCTCGCTTGGTAGCTTAAAGTATCTGGCTGAGAGGTCGAGGTACACGTACTCATCTGGTTTAACTGTCACCCTGAGCTTTTCACCCTCAAGCTTTATGAGTGTTTGTTTGGCTCTTACAAAGAGTCTTCTTGCGGTGGGCCTCCTCCTCTTTCTTTCTCCTTTAACGTAGTTTTTTCTCCAGGATTTTAGTATTGAATACGCGGTTTTGATCGCTGAGTCAACCCAGTGCGCGGCGTAGTCCCAATCCTCAAGAAGGCTGTCTCTGAGCTTCTTCTTGTACTTCCCGCTGTGGATGTCCACCTTGTACTTTGGTAGGAGCCTCCACTGCTTCTTACCCTTCACCTTCCTCTTTTCCCACTCTATGTTGTCCCAAAGCTCTTCGAGCACGCGGTTCACAGCGTCCCTGTAAGCTTTGAGGAGCGGAAAGAGCTCCTCTCCACACTCGTGTTGGAGTGTATAGCTCCTTAGCACCTCGAATAGTCTCCCTGTGTTCGCGGCCTCTTGAGGGCGTACACCCACTCACACATCCACAGGTATATTTCGTAAACCTATATAAACCCTTATAGCCTGAAACTGCTGACAACGGCGCAAGCCAAATACTCAAAAACACATGCTAAAGGTCAGACGGTTCACCCATCCATGCCTCATCGGGGTTGGTTTCGACTTGTATCATTGTGTTCATGGTTTGGAGTTGGGCTTGGAGTGGTGTGGGTTCCCGGTGTACCTGTCCCGTATCCCCCACGCGTACCCGCAGTGGATGCACTCGGTTGTCTGGCACACCTCGCAGTGCATCTCCCCATCCTCCGCGGAGTATGTGACCTCGATGATGAGGCTGAGCTCGTCGTCCCCAACCTTCATTCTGTCGTCCTTCACGGCGAGGAGTGTGAGCCGCTGCCTGGGCTTCCCCTTCTCTTCAGCCGGGGGCACCCACACCTCCAGCTCGTCGTACTCGTCGCGGTCTCCCCTCCTCTTTCCTCCCTTCTTCCCATGGTCCTTCAACTCAGCTTCCTCCTTTACCCTTTCTTCATAACACATGTTCTCCGGCGCTTATACGCTGGGCGACGTGGCGTGTATATGGTGCCCCCCTCACCCTCCGAGTATATGTATGGCCTTCCTGAGGGTTCCGGGTGTGACCCCTGAGGCCCGGAGCGCCGCTCTGAACATCTCCCCCCTCTTCGCTTCTGTTACACGCCGTGTGTCCGCTGTTAGGGCCTGGATGTATGCTGCTGCCGCCGCGAGTGCGCGGGGACTCTTCCCAGAGGTGTACCCCCTCACCGCGGCCTCCGTGAGCCTCTTCAGGGCCTCCGCGCACTCGGGGGGTGTGAGCCCGAGGGCGGTGCACATCTGCGGGAGGTAGCGTGCTGCCAACGGCTGGACTGCGCGTTCCGTGTGGGTGGAGGGGGTGCCTTCATTCCCCCCACGTGTCCCTGCGCTTCCGCCACCAATACTACTGCTACTCCCGCCTCCGTTTCCGTCTGCGCCCGTATCCGCGTTGGGGTTTCCGCCTCCACGTGCGCTGAGTGCCTCCGCGATCCTCCTGTACAGCCTGAGTGTGGCCCTCATGTTCCGCACTAGGGGTCTCACCTCGCGGAGGTGTGGCTGGGGGGCGCCGAGGCGTCTGAGGGCTGCGAGTGTTGTGGCCACCGCCACCGTATCCCTCCCCCTACCTCTGAAGCTTATACCCGCGTTGGCCGCGTCCACGTATGTCTGGTGGGCGTGGGCTGGGGTGGTGCTGGGTAGGCGGAGGGTTGCGGCCACGGAGCGCATCCTGTTATAGAGTGCGCGTTGCGCGGCCTCCTTCGCGTGGAGCCAGGCGTGGGCGCGTCTGAGTCTGGCGGCATCCACACCCGCCGCTGACGCCGGGCTCATTCTGCTCCTGCCTCTTCTCCTGCCGCCGCCTCCACCCCAGTTCACGTTGCCGATGTAGGTGTCGGTGGTTATCCACGCGGGCACGTCGCCTCCACACTCCACCGTTGTGGGCGCCT
>Ga0080006_1163887_pt1 | contig 13493 bp, 18 predicted proteins | sample RS3BMetagenome_FD_69209 | JGI IMG/M metagenome (GOLD analysis project Ga0080006, IMG submission 69209) | Ferric oxide microbial mat and aquatic microbial communities from Rainbow Spring, Yellowstone National Park, USA - RS3B (SPADES... ...
TGATAAGTGAAAAACAGTGACGTCTAATAAATTTATTAGGTACTTTACCTCTTCATCGTACCGGCTCTTTTCATAAAGCTTAATTTTATTCAATACTTGTAGAACATAGTTTACCTTAAACAATGTATCAATCTCCCCCCTTATTTCATTGGAAGCTCCAATTACTACTGATAAAAGGTCCATTTTCCTCATAATTTCTAATGTATCCTCCTGCGGGGAGTATTCTTTTCCTGAAAGTATCGCATCAACCAAGTTAAAAGTTATATCATCAAAGAATAAACCACGGTATTGATTCCTATCAAATTTCAGTTCTTCAAGTCTATTGTTAATTCTTTGCTTCAAATAACTTTCAATCCTGAAACCGTTAATGAATTTGTCTCCATAAGGGCTGAGAAAAGCCTCAGCAAATATCCTATCAATAAAATAACTTACTCTCGGTCCTATTGTCTTGTTTTTGGATAACTCATCAATGAATTTTGCTATCTTCCTAGATGTTGTCAAAGAAAGCTTTAGAAGACCGTTTTTTTCTTCTACTATTCCCATATCAATTAGCCCGTTTTTATTTGGGTCCCTTAAGTGATAAACTATTGTTTTTATCGTAATGGGCTTATATCCCTCCTTCTTGAATTGTTCGTTCAATTTAAGTTTAAGCCCTGATCTCGTTTCAGCTCCTTTCAATAATTCAAGTAAGACCCTTGATTTTATCTCCCCCCATTCTTCATGCTTCCCCTGTAGTCTTTTCTTTTTTTCGGACTCTTCAAGATATTCCTCAGACACACTCAAGATATATTAAGCTTATACTTAATATTTTACATTAGAGTTATGTACTAAACATACTTTCTATCATCGATGGATAAATTCTTTTTCACGCAATATAACCTTATTTAACCACGTATTCCCCCAATATGGAACTAAAAGTAGTTCGAAGAGTCACTCAATACCGAACCGCCTTTTATCTCAACCTCCCCTTAATTTGGGTGGAGAACCAACATGTCAAGAAAAGACAGCCTCTGGTAATTACTATGAGAGAAGATGGAAACTTAGAGATCACAAAACTCGGAGGGATCAAACATGAGTGACGCGGTGAACATCAGGAACCTTAAAGGGATTGCCCTCAAGATAAATGATCCTGTAAAGACGCTCATCATTAGTGAACCCGACGTCATGTCCAGGGACGAGTATTTGGTCAAGATTGAATTGTGGCTCAAAATTCTAGATCTAGAAAAAAAGGAAGGTTCAAAAAATGATTGAACCAACTCCTTTAAGCTCCAATTCTCAAAATATTAATCCATCTCTGTATTTAAATTCTGCTAAATATCTTAAAGGTACTGACATCAGGGCAATAAAGGTCAAACCCAAAGAAAAAGCTCCTTTGGAAAAAGGTTGGGCAACTGACAAAAATTATCCCCTCGACAGTCCTGTTATTCTTGATAATATAAGAAAAGGAGGAAACGTTGGGTTTACCTCAGTTAATGGTTACTCTGCCTTTGTGGACGCGGACATAATTGAAATTCAGAATGTCTTAGAAGCTGAATTTTCTAAGACTTTTAGGTTCTCAACCGGTCAGCCTGGGCATTTTCAATACATTTATGGAATTGTAAATGGACCAATTGGGAACCTACCCCTGAACGGTGGAGCGTATATAAAAGGCAGACACGGCTATGCTGTCGGTCCAGGTTCAGTTCATCCTAACGGCTCGGTTTATGGATCCCGAGAGATTCGTGACGTCCCCGTTGCGTTTGTGAAAAAAAGTGATTTAATGGGCGCACTAGCACCATTCTTACTGAAGAAGACACAAGCCACGAACAAAAAGGAAACTCCTTACGAACGGGTTGAAGCAGTTACCCTAGCGCAAATTAAGAAGACAGCGGAGGATCTTTTGCCAGCTTGGATCAAGGCTGACCATAGAAGGCATGCCCTTACATTGGCAATTATAGGAACCTGCGAGAGGTCCGGGTGGTCAAAAACCGATGTTAAATCCCTCGTCGACCTACTCGTAAAGAATTCTAATAAAGGCCATGAGCACAGCACCCAAGTTAACTACGCGTATGGTAGAGGAAGCAGAAAATACGGGATCCCCACGTTAAAACAGCTACTGGAGGCCACCAAATGATAGAGGATACAGACAAAATTATAAACGACATAACAAATGGAGCAAAGAAAGCACCAACTCCTGGCGCTCTAGACCCCTCGGCTTGGTTTGCTGATGACGAAGAAAAGGTTTTCATACCATATCAATGCGCGATGGACTATCGCAGAGTTTTCCCGCATGTTATCACGGAATATAGGGGCACTATTCACCAATTCACGGGAAAAGCGTGGCTTCGGGACGCTGAAGGGCTCTTGAGGTCAGCAATGGAAACGGCCGGCTCTGGAATTATAAAACCGCGCCAAATACTCGAAGCCGTAGAATCCCTTAGAAACCTTACACGTATTACCGATCCGGACAAGATCGATATTCCCATGGAGCGTGTCATGCCCCTGCCGGTTCACACTATTCCAATAGAAGATGGGCTATTTGATTTACACACGCGGGCACTCTTACCACATTCCCCAAACTATTATTATACTGAATGCCTGCCACGAAAATACATTTCAGGTTCCACGCCTGAAGTTTTCCTTTCATTCCTGGATTGCCTTTTTCAGGGCGACCCTGACGCTGAACTAAAAAAGACTCAAATTTTTGAGACGATCGCCTGGACACTTACCATCGATTATTCAATTCAAGGGACAGTCATCCTTTATGGTCAGGGGGGCGAGGGTAAGAGCATTATTCATCAGGTCATCGCGGATCTCCTTCTGCACACTACGAGTTTAACCCTGTCAGAGCTGGAGTCTGACAAATTCAAACGCGCCGAACTTCAAGGATCATGGGCAAATCTGGTCAGCGAGAGCACAACAGAAATCGTGACTTCTGAATGGTTCAAACGGCTTACTGACGGTACAGTTTTCACGGCAGACAGGAAGAATGGCCACCCCTTCCAGTTTACAAGTAGAGCTAAAATGATCCTGGATGTGAACGAGTTGCCCAATAAAGATAATGAACTGCGGGCATTTTACCGGCGGGTTATTACAATTATTGATTTTCCAAATTTGCTCGAATCGGTGCTAACACCCGTACAGATTGGCGAATTTGCGGTGAAAATGAAAGATCCCGCTGAGCTTGATAGGATTTTTAGCTATACGGTCGACCATTTCTATTCATCGCTCACGCAACGAATGAAGTTCACCGGGCAACTCACACTTTCTGACGCTGAGAAGAAATGGCAAGAACGGAGCAACCCTGCAAAAACATACCTTACAATGAAAAACGAATCGGGATATTCTGACAGATGTGGACGCGGTCAGGGAAAGACTGAATGGCGATTCCGAACGAGAACGGCGGTACATCACGCGGGAGAGCACCGGGGAAGAACACCTAACAATGGTAAAGCAAGATGTGATCACAGACGCGGTAAAATGGGCTTCCAGCAAGGGATTTCCCGCTAAGACCATACACGCGGGAAGCCTCGGATCCGCGCTTCTTTCCATGGGATTCCCCAACCAAACGGTAAGTAAAAAAGTCACCAAAGACATTGTTTTAAAGGCTTGGCGCGATATTTATGTTCACGTTGACCAGGGGAAGGTAACGGATCAGGTAACGGATCTCAAAAAACCGCCGTTACCTCATGAGAGCCAGTCCAGGATTGACGAAACGCAATCTGGTAACGGGTACCCCCAATTTACGCTTCATGCGCCCATGCGCGCGCATGAAAGAGAATAAGGACGTGCCCGTTACCGAAGTGAAAAATTCCTTGACAACAACGGCTTCCAAAGAGGTAACGGGCACTTTTGCTGATCCGTTACCTAAACCGTTACCGAGCAATACTGAATCAACCTCTGACCCTCTAAAATCCTGTGCTGACAATGAAACTGACAATCTCGAGCACCTCATTATTCAGTACAAAGAGACATGTCCCAGCTTATTTCGGGATGTTCCTTCCTTTCCAAAGCAGGAGCCTAAACGAGATCCCGAACTGGAGCAGAAGGCATCGGAGTTCTTCAAGTCTCTGAAAGATAAACTGCAATTCTTTAAAGGTCCAGAAGAGCACCTAGTCACTAGAGAACCATCCAACGTCATCCTGTATTTGCAATATGATAACACGTTATCCGAAGATGAGGCCCGCTCGATTCTTGAGAACTGGATTCAAAAGGGCTTTGTAGAGATAGTACAAAATCAGGTCATTTTAAAAACTCACGTTCAGGAGGGCTTATAAATGATAACATCAAAAAATTTGGAAATGGCATCTGTAAAACCGCCTGGCGCCGGTCCTAAAACATCCGTAACCAGAACACCAAAAAATTGTCCTTATTACGACAACTGTTCAGCAAACTTATGTCCCCTGGACCCCATTGTTTCGAAGAGGATATGGCTCCCAGAAGAGAATGATACTTACGAGATATGTCGGAACCCAGAATTTGCGGGGATGCAATTCGTAAAGACACAGAAGAAAATCAGAAGGGCACTGAGAAACAGAACAGAGGAAAGGGACGACTACTTTACGTATGAAATGCTAAATCGTAACTTCATTGTGAGACCAGAAATACGAGGGGTTCCTTCGGATCCACCAGAAAATGTCAAAGACTCTATGGCATGGTACGCAAAGAAAGAGAAGGCATGGCTCAGAAAGCATCCTGAAATAAAACTTTCCAAGGATGATATCGAGAAACTGACGTCACGTTTCAAGAAGGAGGAGAAGTGAATATGACAGCATTTCCAATTTCTGAACAAAGAATGCCTCTTTGCTGGGCGTTATTAGAGATATCAGGGTTAAGACGAGTAATTACACATTTTAACCCCTATTCCCCTCAAAAATACTCTGATAAAGGAGGGTTCTGAATGAAGAGGTTGATATCTGAATTAAAATTGCACCCGCACCAGTATCTTATTCCCCCCATGTCGGAGGAAGACTACAACAACCTCTTAGATGACATAAGACACAACGGCATTCTGCAGCCTATCGACATCACATACAATAACGTGATATTAGACGGACATCACAGGGTCAAAGCAGCCAAGGAGCTCGGAATAAAAGAAATAGAGGTCAAAATTCCTGAGCTTCTATACGTGGATGAAGACGAATTCCTCATTTCAGTCGCTATGAACAGAAGGCACTTGACAGAAGGCCAGAAGGCTGTCCTTGCGAATGAATATATGAGAATATTGAGCAAGAAACGTGAGTCAGAAGCAGGAAAGAAGGCAGTAACCATTCGAGAAATCAAGAGAGGAAACATCGATGAGGAGACAGTCTCCACATCGATGAATGAAGAACAAGAGCGCTCCCGTAAAATAGCTTCTGAAAGATGGAAAGTTTCAGAATGGAATGTTAGGATAGCACAGGAAATACAAAAGAAAGCACCGAAGGTATATGAAAAACTGGGCTCAGGGGACCTTCAGATTCACGAGGCCAAAGTCATAGCGCAACTTCCCGAAGATAAAAGAGAAGCTGTATTGGAAAAGAAGCTTGAGACCAAGAAGGATATCCGTTCAATTGTCCGAGAGATCAACAATGCTGAGAAGAACCAGAACGTCAAGCCCATTCCAGAGGGAAAATTCAGCATCATATATGCGGATCCTCCTTGGGAATATGAATTTTCAATTTCTACGTCAAGGGGGACGGAAAACCATTACCCAGCCATGGAATTAGAAAAAATAAAGGAAATTGAAGTACCTGCTGCTAATAATGCGATGCTTTTCTTATGGGCGCCTGCGCCTCTGATCAGACAGGGTTTAGAGGTCTTGGAGGCATGGGGGTTCTCATATCACACGAATATAATCTGGCTTAAGGATAAGATAGGAATGGGATATTACGCCAGGATGAAGCACGAACTGCTTTTGATAGGAACAAAGGGCGATGGAATAGGTACCCCGCTCCCAGAAAATAGACCTGAGAGCGTAATATTTGCCGAGAGAACTGAGCATTCAAAGAAACCCGATATTTTCTATGAAATAATTGAAAAGATGTATCCTAAGCACTCCAAGATCGAGCTATTTGCTCGCAACAAAAGAGAAGGATGGGAGACATGGGGGAATGAAATCCAGGATGTGATGCGAGGAGGGAGTTCTCAATGAAGGCTATAATCTGGGGTCTGGTCCTCAGTATTCTTGTATTGTTCGGTTTAGTTGTGGAATACGAGAATGTTGCAAGGACACTGGACTCGTTCATAGAGAGAATAGGGAGGTTGAGGAAATGAGCGAGAACGTAACAATTTCCTATGAAAAAGGCTCTGTGACAATTGCTAAGTATTCAAGGATAAAAATTTATCACCAATCCAGGGGTTCTATCAGGGGATTCATCATTGGCGAGGATAGGGATAAACTTTTCTTGCTCATCCCGTACTATCCTAATCGGTTCTACGAAGGCATCATTGAGGGCAACGAGGAATCATTCAACAAGAGAGATCTCAAAGGTTTTGCGTTTTATCCGGAAGTAACAGTCCTCGAAACCAGAAATTCGGAGGGTTAAGAGATGAGAAAATTTGTAACAGTTTCATATCAATATGGTACACTCACGGTACCCCAATATTCTAGAATAAGAATCAACCTCAAGTCAGGAAAAGTGGTCTTCGGTTTCTTTCTCGGCGAGGTCAACAACAACTTCGTGGTCATTATACCAAACGACGTTACGTTCTTTCAGAAAGGAATTGTCAGAGGATTTAAAACAAGCATCTACAAAGGGTCCATACGTGATTTCAAATTCGACAAGGGAGCGATTGTCTCATACTCCACGAATCCCAATAATTCTGTAACAAACAGGGGAGGCAATGTGAATGTACCCCACTGAATTCCTGCGGATCCCAGATTCAGACTTTACTTTCCATTATGAGATTAAAGGCCCCGATGAGCTCGTGAAATCCGAGCGAAACATTCGCAAGAATGTCGGCCCACGAGGTCAGGAGAATAAAAAGAAATGATGGAAAACGTGGAAAACATACCAAAGGAAGACAAACAGAAACAGGACAGAGGACAGTTCAGGTATAACACACCGTACGGCTATGGGATACTCGATAACTTTGGTGCACACCTTGTCGGAAAACTATTGACCTTTGAGCTAATGAACAATAAAACAGTGACTGGTAACTCAAGGGATACGGACAGTTTGACGTAATTGTCACGGACACGAGGACGGGACAGGACCTCATAATTATGAAGCACGCCATAACAACGGTACAGGGGGATCTGACTGTCAAGCAGAATTCAGAGACTGGGAGGAAAATATGAATAGAGACCTTACGGACGAGGAAATCGAGGCAATAAAGGCTGATATAGACAGGCACCTTCCAATAAGAGATATCGCCAAGAAATACCATATATCGTTCAGTGTCTATTCACAGATTAAGAATTCAGTCATGGACAAGACTGTTCAAAAAGAAACAATAAGACCGGAAGAGTCTTCCAAAAAAGAGGCCATGAAAAATGACGAACCTGTCAATGTGAAAACCTCGGAAAATAACGAAACAAGCAAAGCAGGGATCATGAACGAGGAACATACGAATAAAGAGGCCGAGAGTGATAATATCCTTGATATCAGACCCTCACCAAAGATCAAGCCTAAGAAATTTCTGTTTCCGAGAATTGGCAAGAAGAATACTTTTCTGATCACGTACCTCGGAAGGTTCTACTTTGAATTCATACTCCCTGATTTCCCAAAGGAAATGCAGGACGAGCTCGCAGAGTCTATTGCAGACTGTGTGGTCGAATTCATGAGAAAGCACAAGGAAACGACCTTTACGATAATTAGAGGGGACTAACTGATGTTTTGTCTCTCATGGTAGGCCATTCATGAGGTACGATATCCTAGAAACCAATGAACATTGATTTTTCAAAACGTTTATTAGAGTACCGTTGGGCTTAGCTAAACGTTTTATGGAAAGGTTAAAATCTTCTAAACCTTTTATTACCTATGCAGCCAGAAATTCCTATTCTGATATTGAAAACTTCTACTTTTGAAAATTTGTGGGAAAAGGAGGGTGAAGCACCATATCAACGAAATTACCTTAAACGACTAGAAGAAGATTTGGAGAAGTGGAAGGATGACTGCCCACTTCCTGCCATATCGTTTTACGTAAAAAAGCAATCCAATAAACCTCCAAGTTTTCTATCCATAGAGGATATAACTTATGAAGGAGAACAAGTATATTTCAGTTTCAGATTAATTTCTCAGTTGCAAAATATAACGAACTATGATATCGGTAAAGAATTGGACAATAATGATGTAAAAAAACTTTTCTACACTGTCGGTTACGATAAAATTCATTCGGTACTGGATAAACTCAAGATAACCCCGCCTGAAGAATGGAAAAAACTTCTGGAGAGTCCACATAATAATGATGAATCTCAAGGATGGAAAAGTTGGATAGGCGAACACTTCTTGAAAATCGATCCAAATATTAATCCTGATATTAGTTATAAGGATTACGAAGACATAGTTAAAGAGATATTTACTGCTTTGGGCTTTAAGGTCAAACAAATGGGATATCACCTGGATAAAAAGGAAGTCCCTGATGGAATATCAAAGACGGAAAATTTACCTTATAATTTCGCCATAGTTTATGATGCTAAGACCGGAAGGAACTTCCTTCCTAGCGCAGATGATAGAAGGGCAATGAATCTTTATTTGAAAAAAGAGATTGCTGATCCCTTTTTGCAAGGTATTGGTAAAGAGAGGATTTACTTCGCTTACATTGCTCGCGGATATGCGCCTAATATAAACATAGGAGAGATCAGAAAGCAAATGGATGTTCATTCTGAAATTTTCCTATTTACAAGTGAAGCCATGCTCAGACTTCTTTATTGGAAAATCATATTGGGGACCAACTTTCCCCTCGCTAAACTTGAAGATCTCGCGTCAAAAAACCCCATCAATAGGAAAGATATAGACAACATATACCAAGAGTATTTGGAATAGAGAACTAGATGAGAATTCCGTGAGGTTAATAGAATCCGGAAAAAGTCAGTCAGTAAGGGGGAATAGAATTTCGATTTCCCTGGCAATTTACGAGATAGACAATATATTGTCGGTAATTTTCTTCTCTGGGGTCGAAGTTTGATTATGCAGGGGACCTTTTAGTAAGGGAAAAGGTTCATTTTACAAGTCCTTTTTCATTTACCGGTAAAACATCAGCAGACATCCTGTCTGAATTCAACCCCATCAATTTTTGAAATGCAACCATTTTTTAAAAATGAGTTCAGCCAATCAGCCTTTTTATAATTGATTGCGTTCCCTCCATTTGGTATTAGTATATGGAAGCAGCTAATGCCTTCTTCCCCAAGGTCATTCCACAGATTTTTGAACACATTATGATAGTCTATAGGCAGCAGGCTCCATACATTGCTAATATTGTTTGACTCTATATAATCGTAAAGAATATCATTTAAGTTACTGTTTTCCCAGAATTTGTAGACACTATTCTTTTCCTTATTTGTGGATTCTTGCTCATCTTTTATTCCCAGGTCATATAACTTCAAATATTCATCTAATTTAACTAAGCCATAGAGAGCAGATACTATTAAGACACGGTCTTTACATTCCGAACTCCTTAAGCGATCCTTAACTTTCCTATGAAAATTTCCATCATAGAGGTCTATTGCCTTAACGGAGCGGGAACTTTGGTTAAGGATCCCATTTTTATTTTCCTCTCTATTTGCAAGTTTTGGTGTTGCCTTAATTAACTCCAATAACTCCTCTCTTAATTCATTTATCGCAGGAATATCTGAAGAGGGCTGAACATTAGATACTGAGGATTGATAATTTGCTTGACCTGGGCTGATCTTTCTCTTGGAACAGGGGATTAAAATCAGGAAGTTTTGTTTGGATCCGACATAAGGGCACATAATTTCTCTCCTATTTCAGTTATTCTTAAATTAGTGAAATATTCTATACATACTTCTTGACATCCTTGTTCAATTGATGGGGTAATCTGCCATATCAAGCTGTCTAAATGGATCATTGTAATATTTTTCCATACTCCCTTCGATCTATATTTCTCGTTCAGCTGATTTAATACTTCTGACCAGAAATCCTGTATTTCTTCATATTTGCCAGATGTAAGATCTAGTCCGGATAATTTCTCAGTAAATTTTCTTATCCTTGAATCCACTGGTATCTCTATCTTAGGGAAATCAGGTAATTGAACATTCTGTTTCTCCTTTGCCATAAGTAGCAGGATGCCCAAGCTTTTCATTGCAAAAACAATTGTCTTATCTTTTTTGTTTTGTTTCATTGCATTTGCAAGTTCAACCCAGATATCCTGGAATTTACGAGAAACCTCCTCAGGAGAACTATTCCATAATTCCTCGGATGCCAATTTGCTGTCTAAATACCCTTTTAGCCTTTCTCTTTTTCTTTTTTGCAATCTTTCTTTCTCATAAAAATTGTCTAGTGATTTCCAAATTTCGTTGATACTAATAGTATTGTTCAATCCTTTTAAATTTTTCTGAATCGAACACCAATAAATTTCTGCATCCCCTTTCAACTGATAGTCATTCAAACTTGTGGCAACCATCAAAACTGATAATGGACCAAAATCAAATTTATCGTAAAACTGCTCCATTAATCTCCATTCAGGCTCATTTTTCACGATTTCTTCCCAGACATTTAGAGGAATTTCAGAAAGGAGATTTACGAAATCTTCCTGCTTTGAATTTATTTCGCCAGCCATAAAAACCGTTGATATATGCCTCCTACTTAGATAAGTTTTTGTTTCTGCTTTCAAACCAATTTCTTTGCGATTTTACAAAAATGTTTTTAATGACCAGACGAATATTTCTTGTTAATAAAAATTGCGCGCTTTAATTTCGCTTCGTAGTGTCACGAATTTTGTGTAAACTCCTGGAACGAGAGAAGTAGCTTTCTTAAATCATGAGACATGCCTCTTTTGAAGACTAAACAAGGAGCTAGGAATAAATAAGGAAGGAATGGATAAAGAGCATAGTGGAAGTTTCAAGTAATGCGTTGAAAGAATATTTAGAAAGATTGATGAAAACAGAAAGGGATATTGTTGATTTAAGAGGAATTCAGGTTAAAGAACGGATGCAATAAATATTATGAAAGAGCAATGAAAACATAATTATATGAAACTGAAGACTTGAAGTTACCTAGGGACAGAAAAGGTAAATTCAGAACCGGAATATTTGACCCCTATGCAAGGTTCAAATAGGTATAGACGATCTGATAAGCTCCCGCTATCCAAAAGGAATTTCCACCAGGAAAATGTCAGAAATACTTGAATTAATATTCTAGAACGGTTATTAAAGATATCCCATATCCAGAATAACTGAAATAATAATGGAAGAATCACAATGGAAGGAGTAAAGAAATTCCAAAATTGATATTTTGATGGAATATAATTAGCAATATGCCTTATAGCATCATTTTTCTATCCTATAATGGAGACACTGGATAAGGAGCCCATAATATTTGCCACGGGTATAAAGGAATCAGGGGAGTATAAAATAGTGTTCTATATTTCTTTAAAGGAATCCCATACATCTTACAGCGAGGTTAGTGGAAATCTACTAAACAGAATCACAATACTTAATTATTAATTCACCTTGATCAATAGTGAATTCATTATTTTTAGTAGATATTATTGCTGGATTTATTTCAGGATTTATTACAGGGATATTTTCTATTGCCACGGTTAGCTATTCAAGAAATTATTCAGCTAGTAGAAATCGCCGTAAGATCATAAAAGTCATGTTCAAGAAAATAATACCACCATTCGAAAATAAACAGAATATAAACCTTAAAGACGTAGTGAGTTTTACTAATTTTTTAAGGATCGGTTATAAGTTTTTGTTCTTTTTGGTTGTGTTCATAATTTTTTTGGCGTTATTAGAAAAGAATAAGTCATCTGTTCATTTTTACAATTCTTTATTTTTGATTTTTATTGTGAGTGCCCTTGCTTTTGATTTCTTTATTATGTTATTACCTCTTGCTCTGCTTTTTAACAAAAGACAAAGGACAAATGAAAGAAAACTCCTTAAATATATTATGAGAAAAGCTACTTATTGGACTGATTTTGATTTTATTATTGGTTGGCTTATTTTCACCTACTTCTTTTTGTTAATTTATTTAATGTATTTTAAAGTATTTAGATCAGGCCCAGATCAATTTCTTTTGGTTTATCTTATAGTTTCTGTTATTCTACTTTTTCCAGCTTCCATTTCTATTTTTTCTAAGTTGATCGGAAAAGGGATTGAAAGATACAGTGATTTGGATTCAAGTATATTTGGCGATTTCAAGCTAGACGCAGGTATAAAAATAACTGTTCACACAGCTGGGGGTTCCATAAAGGGAAAAATCGACAGTATTGTTGATGAGCTAGCTCTAAATCCTGAATTTTCGGGGGATACCACTGTACACATACCATGGGAGAACGTAATTTTCTTTGAAATCGAATCTGAAAAGAAAAATAAGTGATATCTTTTTTATAGTTCTTTCCCTTCTATCCCTCAAATTTACTCTCTTATTTAGAAATCGACAGCCTTATCTTGAATTTAGTTTTTTGAACTGTTCAGGCCTGCCAAAAGGCTAAAGTATCTTGAATTGCTATGTATGAGCCAAAATGAACGCCTTATCGATGGGACTATTGTGGCCTTCAAAGATTATACAATATTATGCAATAATATGCAATATTGTGCAATAACCTAACCTGATTATATATTACATGGGAGACCAGAGGATACCCATTAATTATGTGGTTATAAAGATTGCACAAACATGCACAAATATGCATAAATAAGCACAGACAAGCCTATGGGTTGTATCAGCTTTTCATTGGTGGACTGGTGTGGTTTATCTAAAAACACCGATGTATTCTCATTTCAACTACCGCACCAATTGCCACACCATGCCGCACCGTCGGTGCGTATCTATAATTGTGTTAGCTTTTTTTGCCGTATTGCCGTATTTTGTCTGAAAACATCGATGTATCCTCATTTCAATCAATACGACAATAACCACGGCGAGCTACGTCATCGACGTGCCCCCATTCAGTGAACATGAATAACCTCCGGGCCCCCTTCAAAAAACATGACCAACATAACCAAACCTAACCAAGCACTGGTCATGTCAGAACATGAGGATAATCCAGCTTCTCAAGACTTACCTGACCACCTGACCGAAAAAAAGAAAGTAATACGGATGAGGAGTAATGGTCGCACAATAAGAGAGATAACAAAGGAAATAAAGATGAGTATGGGCTGGGTAAAACAAAATTACCAGCGAACCAGAGAACACACCATGAAAATCTGGAAAATGAGTGTTGTCAGAGTCCAAGAGTTTTTTTCACGCCTGTTCATTCGTGTGAAAATATCATGAAAATCTAAAGAATGAGAGCTATCCGAAACCCAGAATTATTTTTTTCACGTTCATGCCAGTGAACAAATCATAATCATGTTCCTGGAAATAGAAATCATTATCCAAATATTAGAAAGAAAAGTGCTGCCA